>Ga0068714_10001453_pt1 | contig 34630 bp, 19 predicted proteins | sample MTBNYHSulfiMetaG_FD_62988 | JGI IMG/M metagenome (GOLD analysis project Ga0068714, IMG submission 62988) | Enrichment culture microbial communities from rom New York Harbor, USA that are MTBE-degrading - MTBE-NYH (New York Harbor Sulfidogenic)... | ecosystem: Environmental > Aquatic > Marine >...
CCAGGTCAACATTACGCTGATTACCGGAGCCAGCGTTTCCACAACCAGCGCCGTGACTACGAGGTCTTCGTCCGGATCGGGCGGCGGGGGATTCTCCGTGACGTCACGAATGGTCGGGCCGATCTGGGCCAGCGCCCCCTGATTGGGCGCCCCCGGCGTCGGCTGCACGAGATACCCTTCGAGAACAGTCGACAAATCCACCGCATGGACGTGCACTGCAACCAGTTCCGGCAGGATCAGGAGATCGGAGCTGATCAGATCTACATTCAGGCCCTGGATGGCCAGGACGTTGTCGCCCGGAACCAGCCGGTCCGCATGTGCCGAGATGTCAAAATCTTCGAAACCGACCGCGTCGCTGTCCGGACGGTTCTCCGTAGCCGCCGCATTCCAGGCCAAAGAATCTTGGCTTGGCGCATTGGATCGGGTTACCTCGAACCCGTTCAGATAGGCGACAAAGCCGTCCTCGTACTTCATGTGTAACGTCAGCCGATCCACGGATGCCTCGTCCTCGACGCGGAACGGAATTCGGATGTACACGGTGGGGTTGACGCCCCGCATGGCGCTGACGTCGAGGCCGACGTATCCGGGGTAGTCAAACCCTATGCCGGTCGTGCCACGAAGCCACTGGGCATCGTCGAACCCCGCCAGCGTCCAGGCTGAGCCCAGCGATCCATCGGTCGGAACGAACGCGGCTGCTTCGGCGCCCTCCGCGACGAGGATCTCCTCGCTTGCCAGGCCGGCATCCGCCGAGTTCATTCCGTAGGAGACATCGGCGAATTGCGGGGGGTAATCGACGTAGGCATGAACGATCGTTTCATCCGGTGCGACCAGGGCCACGGACTCTCCACCGGCGGCCAGGGCGAAATTCGTGTGTAGTTCTCCCGCCGGATCGCGCTCGTTCTTGCCCGACGCAAACACCACGAGGAAGCCGCCCGGGGCCAGTGTCACCGCCGGGAACTCCCATTTCGTCGGATCGTCCAGGTCGTCTGTGAGAAACCAGCCTTCAAGGTTCACTGCGGCGGGCGACGGATTCCATATCTCGATCCAGTCTGAAGACTCCCCGTCCTCATCGAGAAGCTCGCTGGCAGATAGGGGCACCCGGCTCGTATTGGCCGCCACGAACTCACTGATGACCGGCGTTTCCTGTGCTGAGACGAGTCCCGCAATCGACAGTAGCGCCGCCATGGCCAGTAGCACAGAACGTCTCATGAGTCGTCCTCTCCTAATCGGTTCCGGGAGAACCTCCTGCCTCGGCGCTCGGACGCCAGGCAACAAGAGTGTTCCAGCTACCGAGGTCAGGGTTGGCCGCGTCTTTGATGGTCAAGGAGTAACCGAGGCCGTCCGCCTCGCTGAACCAGTCGTCATCGTACTCGAATTCGAGGATCGTGCTGTTGGTGTGGTCTTCGAGTTTGATCGTCTCGCCGTTGTTGTTCAGACTGCCGGTGTAGATGCCGGGGGCCAGATCGATTCCGGCGCTGCCGTATCGCTGGGCGAACGCCTGGCGGTTCTTGACGATTACGATGCACCGGCCCGGCGCCAGCCGTGCGTTGCGGCCCTCTTCGAAGACGTAGGAGACGCCGGCGGTCAGTTTGGCGCCGTCGAGCAGCAACGGGTTTGGGCCGACGTTCTTCAGCTCGACGAATTCGAATTCATCGTTGTCGAGCGTCTGGTCGTCGGCCGGGTTGTACATGATCTCGCTGACACGTAGGTAGCGCTGCTGGTCGCTCGGGTCGCCCTCGTAGGTCAGGGTGTCGATCTGGCGTCCGTATCGATCCAGCAGGTCTACCGTTTCGCCCCAACTGGATAGATGGCCTTTGTAGTTGCCCTGCACAAACAATCCCTGTCCGCCGGATGGTCCGGTGTCGCGGCTCAAGAACGCGCGGGCATTCGGCGAGACGTGGATCGCGCCGCCCGAGACGATCACGGTACCGGGCAGGAAGGTGTGCTCGACGCCGCCGGTCAGTTGCCACCCGGAGATATCCACTGCGTAAGAGTTCGGGTTGACCAGTACGATGTACTCCTCGTCCTGATTGCCGCTGGCCGGATTGAAATCGCATTCCGCCAGCAGGATTGTCGCATCATCGGGCTGCGCGTTGGGGATGGCGGCCGAGTATGATCCGGCGATGGGATAACTGGCGACGCGATCCACGTTGTGCGTGACGAACAGGTGCGTTCGCCGGACCGCCAGGTAGTCGTTCTTGACCACGTTGATCGCGTAAGTGAAGGACTGGTTTCGCGGATAGCCACCCTCGCCGCCCCACGTCCAGGGATTGGCCCACTTGGCGTAGTCGCGCGCGACGTCTGAGGTCATCGCCGCTACTAGTTCGTCGATCCGATTTTCGACGAACAGCTCGTCATAGGGTGTCCCGGGCGGCTTGAGGAATTCGTCCATGACCGTTCGCAGGCGACGCAGGTACATCTCACGCACGATCGCGTCGTTCAGCAGTGCGTCGATCAGACGATTCCAGTGGAAGTTCCACTCCTTGCAGTCCTCCTTGCCCACCAAGGGGTGCGAAGGCTTCACGTCGCTGGGTTTGCCGGGGACCTGGTCATCATCGGCGTATATGTAGTCGTGATAGGAACTGCCCGTCCAGTTGGAACCCCAGGTCAGATCGTGGTCCCAGGGCAGGAAGCACCACTGGCCCGAGCCGTCCGAGTCACAATAGAGGTAATGATTCTTGTGCGGATGATCGTTCTGATGACAGAGGACGGTCGCCACGAGATAGTTGAGCGTTAAGGGCAGATTGACGTAGTCGAAAATGTTGTTGTGTCTTGCGGCCCCCGATGCGTTATTGATGGCCCGACGGAAATCGCTCAGGTCCTGCTGGCCCTCCCATCGTCGCGTCTTCTTTTCGGCACTTCCAGATGCATTGAACGTGTCATACATCTTGTAGAGGGCCCCATCCGGATCGAGCGCCTCCCGTTCGAGAAGCTCCTCCTCGGGCTCCTCGATGAAGATCTGCACGCCGTAGAGTTCGCCGTTGCGCTGGGCGCGGACCGGGAACGATTCGCTGCCTGGACAGCCGCACCAGTCGTACGACTCAAAAGCCAGGTTCTGTCTCAGGTAGGCCTTGTCGCTGTAGGTGCTGTTGAGGTTGAATTCGTTGACGCGCGGGGCGTCCTGGCGATACTGGAACTTGGCGCCGTGATTGAACTGAAACTTGAAGTGCTTCTTCGGAGCGCCTGAGGTGCTGCCGCCGCGGATGTGAATGCCCACATTGTCGTAGAATTGCCCGAGGTAATAGACCGAACAGCGGGTGCCGCTGCGCGTTTCCGATGCCGGGACGTTCTCCACGAACCAGTACAGCACGGGAAGGGCCGTATTGACCTGCGGGTCCTTGACGACGGTGCCGAAGTACTTGGGCGAGTCAGTGGGATGGGGATACAGAGGGACTCGCGAGACCTGTCCCCGCGTGTCAACAGCGCTGACGCACCAACGCACCATGTCGCCCGGCTCATACGATCGCGAAGGGATCGTCGCCGTGTACAGGCCATCTCCCGCCACGGCATCGTCTCCGGTCCCGTCGTCCATCATCGTCACGGTGTCGCTCGTCATGAACCGACTGTCGGAATCGAACCCTGTCACCCACGTCAGTTGCATTCCGAGGACGGGTGCCTGTGTCTGGAGGACCCGGGCTGCGATTACGAGATCTTCATCGTCGGTCGGAGCGGGAGGATTCTCGGTGACGTCGCGAATGGCCGGGCCGATCTGGGCCATCGCCGCCTGATTGGCGGCCCCCGGCGTCGGCTGGAGGAGATACCCCTCCGCGATGCCTTCCAGGTCGATGCGTTCAATGTGAATTGCCGTCAGTTCCGGAAGGGCCAGCAGGTCGGAACTGACGAGGTCCGCGTTCAGGCCGTGGATGGCCAGGAGATTGTCACCTGCGATGAGCCAGTCTTTGCAGGCCGAGATGTCGAATACCTCGGAGTTGACGGCGTCACTATCCTCCCGGATGGCAGTGGCCGAGGCGTTCCAGGGCACGTCCTGACCTTCGGGCGCGTTGGCCCGCGCGACTTCGAAACCGTTGAGGTACGCGACGAAGCCGTCCTCGTATTTCATCCGCAGAATCAGGCGATCCACAGAGGTGGGGTCTTCGACGTGGAACGGAATGCGAATGTACACGGTGGTGGCGACGCCTCGCATGAGACTGACGTCGAGCCCGACGTAGCCTGGATAGTCGTATCCGACGCCGGTTGTGCCGGTGAGCCATTCGCTGTCATCGAACGGCGTCAGCATCCAGTCCGTACCCAGCGATCCGTTCGCGGGGATCCAGGCCTTGGCCGGTGCCTCTTCCGGCACGAGAACCAGGTCGGTTTGGCCGCTGGTGCTTCCCGTGCTAAGTCCATAGGAGATGTCGGCGAACTGCGGTGGATAATCGACATAGGCGTGGGCCACCCTGCCGTCCGGCGCGACCAGGGCCACCGATTCTCCCGAGGCCGCAAGTGCGAAATTCGTGTGCAGTTCGGCCTCGGGGTCCCGCTCGTTCTTGCCCGATGCGAAGACGACGAGAAAGCCGCCCGGAGCAAGCTCGACGGCCGGGAATTCCCACTTCGTTAGATCGTCCAGGTCGTCGGTCAGGGACCATCCATCGAGGCTCACGGTGTCCGCGGAGGTGTTCTGTATCTCGATCCAATCGGGATAGTCACCGTCACTGTCTCGTTTGCTACGGTCGTTCGAGGCGACGAATTCACTGATTACCAGCACCGCGTCGGTCCAGCCGTCCTCAGAGGGCTGGGCAGACGCAGGATTCCACCATAGAGCGACGGAGACTGTGAAAACCAGGAGTGTTCTTGTGAGACCTGCCATCTGCGATGCTCTCCTACCGACTCTGGACCAAGCGTGCCTCAGGCCGATCCGCCGCATCTCGCTGGCCCGAAGGGCCCATTCAGCGGCGCCATTATAGCATATCCGCGTCGAGAAGGCAAATGGCATGGGGGCAATGGTCTTGCGTCGCTCCCGTTTACCTCGGCAGCGATTCCCGCATGTCTGTGCTGGCTGGGTGGGGACGGATGCCTACTTCTGGAGGGGGTCCAGAGGGAGCAGGATGCCTGTGTCTGCCTTGGAGGTGGCGCTTTCAGCGACCGAGGGAACGGCTTTCTGAATGCTCTCCAGCGTTCTCAGGGCCGCGGTGAGAACCGCCGTGTTGTCTTCCGTAGCCACGATCTGCTCGAGCAGGGCGCACGTCTCGGCGTTGGGATAGTTCTCCAGGGCGTAAATGGCCGCCGTTCGACCCTGTTCGGCCGAGACGTCTTTGCTTCCGGCCGCCGCGTAGAGCAAGGCCGATTGGGCCTGCGGCACGCTGATTCTGGTGATGGTGTTGAAGAGAGAACCACCCTCGCCAGGCGATGTGGCTTCGAGCCTGCTTAGCAGGTAGTTGACGGACGGGGCGTCGCCGACGTTGGCGAGGGCCTTGATGGCAGCCTGTTGGAGGCTGTCCATGGCGGGCGACGAGATGTCGCCGGCCAGCGCTCGCAGAGACTCGCTGGCTTGGGGTGAGCTGATGGTGCTGACCAATTGTGCCAAACGAGCCGCTTCCTCTTCCGTCAGGGCGGCGTCGTATCGCGCAACGATCTCATCCAGGACGGGGGTGTCTGCCATCCGTGATAGGGAGGAGCCGGCCGCACGCTGCACCATCGCGTCCTCCGTGCCCTGGAGCGTGTCCAACAACAGAGGCCAACTGTCGTGGTTGCTGATGTTCGACGCGGTCTTGGCGATCTGCTCCTTGTAGGGACCGTCCTCAATCTGCGCGAGTGTCTCGAACAAAGCAGCGGTCGCAGCCGGCGTGCCGATTCGGGCCAGCGCTTCGGCCGCCCACAGGGAGGCTTCGTCCGTTCCGCCGCCGACGATGTCGCTCAGCGGTCCTACCGCTTCATCGCCGAGCGCGACCAGATTCTCCATGGCTTCCTTGATTCGGGCGTGGTCCTGGTCCCGGACCGCCTGGCGCAGCGACGCCAGCATGGCGTTTACCCCCTGAAGTTCCTGTGGTTGGTCCTCGCCGCCGGCGAAGCCTCCGGAGGTTGCCGAGTCGGCGCGATGTCGGAGAGCCTCGATCGTACGCAGGCGGTCGGCTGCCAAAGGCGTATCCGTTGTGCTTGTGTCGGGCGATGGCACTATCGTGTCGGGAGGCAGCGTCGAACCGTCTTGCGAGAGGCTTGTCTGCAAGGTGTTCTGGCTGTCCTGTTCTGTCATAGTCGCAGTCTCCGACGCGAGTGGGTGCGGCTGGTGTGATGGCTTCAGGTCTTTCTCGATGGACTGGTGGACTGCCTGGAGAAGGAGGATGGCGGCCACCACCAGGGCCGGATACAGAAACAGCGGCCATTCCGACTTGAGGAAGCTCCGGGTCGTCGTCTGTTTGTCGTTCTCAGTTGCCGGGGTGCTTCTTCGACGCATCATATCAACTCCGCACATTCAAGACCGATCGGCCCGGTCGAGGACCGGGCCGATCGGAAACGTTAGACGCCAATCTGCTCAGGGGCACTGCCCTTTCCTACGTATTCTACGGTTTCCCGTAACTGCCCTGACGAATCTGGTTGACCTCTGCCGGCGTCAGGATGTCTTTGAAGACGACGACCTCGTCCAACAATCCGTCGAAGCGCGACGTGTTCCAGCGGACGATTCCCAGTGCCAGCGGGCCGTTGAAGACCGGGATATTCAGCGAGGCAATGGTCGTTGTCATGACCGTGCCGTCACTGGGATCGTAGACGTACAGCTTGAGAGTCCCGGTGGTTGGACTTGTCTCCTGGTAGGTGACGGCCAGGTGATACCACTGGTTTCTCTGTATGAATCTGGGAAGATTGGCGTTGTACAGGTACTGGTTCGTGCCGCCACCGATCCCGACGTTGAGGACGATTATCCCTGTCCCGGCGCCTCCGGTTTCACGAAGCCCTACGGCGAACGAGTAGGTATAAGGACCTGCTTCTGCACCTTTGGTGAACATGCCGGCTCCGGTTGCCTGGTCGGTCCCCGTCCGGGCCTTCATCCAGAACGCCACGGAGAACTGCGTCGTTGCGGCACCGCTCTTCAGCGGGAAACCCGCATCCAGGTCCGCGTCGTTGATGCGGAAGTAGCCGTCCTCGGTGTCCCCGGAGGCCTCGCCTTCCTTGTAGTCCGTGGTATTCGCCTCCGGCGCACCGAAGGTTCCCAGTATGTTCGAGCCGATGGAATCGGCTGTCAATTGACCCGTTTCAAAGCGCCAGAGAGCCACGCAGTCGGGGTCGGCCGTGAAATCGTTGCCAACCGCAAGCGTGCCGTAAGTGGCCAACAGGGTCAGTCCGGAGTACGCTTGATAGGCTCGGAGCATGATGTACCAGGTCGCTGCGGCCGGACTGGTGACATCGACGCTTTCGTTGTTTCCAATCAGATACGGCCGGTAGTCGTAGCTGGTCGTGGTGGGCTGGGCGCCCCTCTTGACGTAGAGGTCGCAGTCGCCGGTGCCGCCGGAGATGGTGATATTCAGGAAGTCCTGACCGGCCGGAACCACGATCTTGTAGAACTTCTCACTGCCGGCCGCGCCCGAGATCCCGGTCACCGGGACACCGTTGCTCAGCGTGATCACGGTCGGGTCCGAGATGGGAGTGTACGTCGCCACCAGGGTCGCGCCCGTGTAGGCCTGGTAGGCCCGCAGCATGATGTAGTAGGTGCCGGCCGCCGGGCTGTTGATGGTGACGGTCTCGTTGTTGCCGCTCAGGTACGGACGGTAATCCCACTCCGTAGTCGTGGGCTTGCTGCCCCTGCGGACGTACATATCCAGGTCGCCCGTGCCGCCGGAGGTCTGGATTTCCAGCTTCGACTGCCCGGCGGGCACGTCGATCTTGTAGTAGACCTCGCTGCCGGTAGCGCCGGACAACCCGGTCACGGGGACGCCGTTGCTCAGTGCCGTGACGGTGTCACCGCCTCCGCCTCCGCCATAGGTGGCCACGAGCGTCACGCTGGTGTAGGCGTGATAGCCGCGGAGCATGATGAACCAGTCGCCGCTCTGCGGGTTGTCGATCGTGACGGTCTCATTGTTGCCGATTTCGTATGGACGGTAGTCGTAGTTCGAGGTCGTCGGCGCGGCGCCTCTCTTGACGTACAGATCGGCGTCGCCGGTGCCGCCGGAGATCTCGATTTCGAACTTCGTCTGGCCCGCGGGCACGGTGATGCGATAGAGCTTCTCGCTGCCTTCGTCGCCGGAGATGTTGGTCACGGGCACGCCGTTGTTTAGAACCGTCACCGACTCGGTGAACCAGTAATCCGCTTTAAGAGTTACGCCGCTGTAGGCGGTGCGAGCCCGCAGCATGATGTACCACGTGCCGGCCTGCGGGTTGTTGACGGTCACGGTTTCATTGTTGCCCGAAAGATAGGGTCGGTAATCCCAGGCCGACGTGGTGGGCACAGCGCCCCGTCGGACGTAGAGATCGCAGTTGCCGGTTCCACCGGAGATTCTGATTTCCAGCACGGATTGACCTGACGGGACATTGATCTTGTAGACCTTCTCGCTGCCGCTGGACCCGGAGATGCCGGATACGGGAACGTTGTCCTCGAGAGTCAGAACGGTGCCATAGGTGGCCACCAGAGTCACGCCAGAGTACGCACTGTATCCGCGGAGCATGATATACCATGTGCCGGCAGTCGGATTGCTGACCGTAACGGTCTCCTCATTGCCGGAGAGGAACGGCCGGTAGTCGTAGTCCGTCGTGGTCGGCGCGGTGCCGAGCTTGACGTAGAGGTCACAATCGCCAGTGCCGCCGGAAATCTTGATCTCCAGATTGGTCTGGCCGGCCGGAACGTCGATGCGGTAGATCTTCGAACTGGCCTGCGCGCCGGAAAGACCGGTGACGGGGACCCCGTTGCTCAGGAGCGTGCCCACGCCGCCGGTGTAGCTGGCCAGCAGCGTCACCCCGGTGTAGGTGCTGTAGGCCCTGAGCATGATGTACCAAGTCCCGGCAGTCGGGTTATCGACGGTGACGGATTCGCTGTTGCCGGAGAGGAACGGTCGGTAGTCGTAGCTGGTGGTGGTGGGCAGGGCGCCGAGCTTGACGTAGAGGTCGCAGTCGCCGGTCCCGCCGGAGATGCTGATCTGAAGCTTGGTCTGTCCGCTGGGTACATCGATCTTGTAGTATTTCTCGCCCGCCGTGGTGTCGCTCTGGCCGGTCACCGACACGCCGTTGCTCAGTGTCACGACGGTGATGCTGGCCGAATAACTGGCCTGAAGAGTCAAACCGGCGAAGGCGGTGTAGCCTCGCAGCATGATATACCACGTGCCGGCCGCGGGGCTCTCCACGAGCACCGTCTCGTTGTTGCCGACCTTGTAGGGCCGGTAGTCGTACGTTGTGGTCGTCGGCGCAGCACCTCTACGCACGTACAGATCGCAGTCACCGGTCCCGCCGGAAATCTGGATCTCCAGGTCATCCTGGCCGGCCGGTACGGCGATCATATAGAATTGCTCGCTGCCGGCCGCCCCGGAGATGCCGGTGACCGGAACGCCGTTGCTCAGGCTCGTCGGGGCACCGTAGGCCGCCGAAGCCACGAGGCACAGGGCCGCCAGGGCCACGATGCCTTTCACACGCGATTGACTCAGACCGTTCATGTCGAACTCCTCTCTGAACCAAGACAATTGACTGCGAATCCGTTTCTGATTCTCAATGTCGGACATATGACTGGCTCAGATTAGTGCCAGCGAAAACACCGTTCGTAACGCTTTTTCCGTGTTTTTCCGCCTTTCTGGCGGGGTATGAGGGATTCTCCGAATTGGGTAAGCCCTGCTATCGCGAATGCATCGCGTTCGTGGCCGCTGCAAACAGGTGGCCGCGCCACTGCAGAAGCCGAATCGCTTTCTTTTGGCAGATTCCCAGTAGGGCCGGTCCCAATTCTATCGGGCGTCCAGGATTCCATATAAAGAGACATACGGCGTCATTGCCTGAACGGTCTATTGCAGAATCCATTATATTATCTATATTACCATCACTTCAATAGAATGGGGACTATCGGTGTTTTTGGTTGGTCGATATCGGATTTCTCCAGGATTTGCCGCAAGAGCCTCAGGGGACAGTCCCATAACCAAACAAGGGCGAAGGTGGACCTTTGTGCGCGGCCATGGCGACCGTGTCGGCGCCTTGCGGGGCAGTCTTGGGACGATCAGCCCCAACGATCAGCTACATGCGCCCCGTCTGCTCTGAATGCGCTTAACTACAGTATTTCAAATACTTTGCGCTTTTTTGACGTACCGGTAGCCCGTTTCTTGTCGTCAAGGAAAGAATGCGCAAGAGGTAGCCCGCAGAGGCTTCCCCGCGTACGAGCGAGCACCCGATTACGGGCGCATCAGACAGTACAGGTGCTTTCTGCCCTTGAGATACAACGCATCGCCAACGATTGCGGGAGAGGCGTCGAACCCGTCGTCCAGAGTGTTGGTCGCTAGGATCTCGAACGTGTCGGCACTCCTGATCACTGCGGTCACGCCGTTTCGACCGGCGAAGTAGATGCGATCTGCCACGGCCACAGGCGATGCATAGATTCCCTTGACGCCTTCGAGACGCTGTTTAGTGTAGTGGGGCTTGCCGGTCTGAGCGTCATAACATGAGACTATTTCATTGTTTACCGAGCAGACATAGATTTTCTCACCGTGAAGGATAGGGGAGGGCACGTAGGGCGTGGCCTCGTTGACCTGCCAGACGATGGCGTCCGAGCCGCTCAGGTCGCCCATCCGTCCGAGCTGGACAGCCTGGAGCATGCTGCCCCGGAAACCGCTGGTGCAGAACACCTTCCCGAAACCGAGCACCGGGGTCGGAATCACGTTCTCTGTCTGGCCGGTGCATTGCCACACGATCTGCCCAGTCTGTGCATCGTAACTGCGGACGAAATTGGTCGCGTTGGTGATAACTTGTATCCGGCCGTCGACCTCGGCGGACACCGGAGTTGCCCACGAACTTCTCTCGTCCCGGTCCTTGCGCCAGAGGAGTCGGCCCGTTTCCTTGTGAAAGGCGAAGATCGCCGAATCCCCCTCATGGTCGCAGACCACGACAACGGCGTCACCTGCCAACGCAGGCGAGCTGCCTTCGCCGAAGCCCCCTCGGGTTGTCATTGGGATCAGGTCCTGGAACCATTTCAGGTTGCCATCCATATCGAAGCAGTAGAGCCCACGCGAACCGAAACTGACCCAGATGTGCCTGCCGTCGGTAACGGGCGAGTACGAGGCAAACCCGTGGTCCTGATGGTGACCCTCGTGCGGGACGGCTTTTGTAGCTGTCTTCTGCCACAACAGCTTGCCCTCTGTCCGGTCCAGGCAAACCAGGTCAAATGTGTGTATCGTCGTTGGGGCACGTCCACGCCCGGGCCCTCTGCCTTGGTCAGTCTGAACCGGTGCGGCGGGGGCCGTAGCCGCTTGCCCGGTATCCATGGCAGTCAAGAAGAAGATCCTGTCGGCCCAGATGATGGGAGAGGACGTTCCCTGCCCAGGCAGATTGATCTTCCACCTGACGTTCTTTGATTCGCTCCATGTGACAGGGGGATTGCCCTTCGGCGCGACTCCGGTGGCCTCGGGCCCGCGCCAGGTCGGCCAATATTCCTCTGCGGTTTCCGCCGAGATACTCGCACAAATCACGCTCAGAGAACCACATAGGGTTACGACCGCCGTCACGATCTTCTGCATCCTACGCTCCTTTCGGTTTCCACCCCGCTCGTTGGTCAACTCAAGCCACGCGGGTCCGGGCGCCCGACCCGGACGCGTCTATATACCTTCCGACGGCCGGGCTGGTTCTGGTGCATGGACGGATTGGGCGGTGCAGTTATTGCCTTGGATGTAGCCGATTCGGTCTGCGGCACAGGATTTTGTCTGTACCGATCAATGGCAATTGGCCCGAATTTCCTTTATAGTGCACGCGTGTTAATCTTGGAACCTCAAGTCTGTGATGCCACGCCGCCAGATGGCTCTCGTGAGGGCAGGGCGGTTCGCGATTGCTGTACGGTCGGCACGAGGAGAAAACACCCAATGCACAGGAGATGTCGAAGGGTGCCATTGGCGGTTCTGATCGTGCTGGCCCTCTGGTGCGCGGATGCCGGGAACGGATGCCTCTGGGCTCAAGGGCAAGAGGCGTGCCTCCGGTTTGACTTCGGCCCGGGGCCGGTGGAGCCCGGCTACATCCAGATTCTCCCTGCGACCCGCTACCGCGATGATCTCGGATATGGATTCGAAGAGGGCTTCTCCGTAGAGGGGGCCAATCACGGGGGTTCCAACGCACTGAGCCGTGATTTTTGCACTGCTGACCAGCCATTCTACTTTTCCGTCAAGGTTCCTGAGGGCAACTGCCGAGTCACAGTGACGCTGGGCGACCTCTCCGGGGAATCGAGCACAACCGTCAAGGCGGAGCTGCGGCGGCTTATGCTCGAGAAGGTCCGGACTCAATCCGGGCAGATCGTGAAACGGTGCTTTGTCGTCAACACTCGTACGCCTGACATCGCCGGCGGCGGCCAGGTCCGCCTGAAAGATCGCGAAAAGACCTCGGAAGCCTGGGCTTGGGACGACAAGCTGACCCTGGAGTTCAACGGCGAGCGGCCGTGCGTTTGTGCGATCGAGGTGGTCAGGGCGAATGACGTTCCTACGGTCTACCTGCTGGGCGATTCGACCGTGTGCGACCAGCCTCTGGAGCCGTGGAATAGCTGGGGCCAGATGCTGACGCGGTTCTTCAATCCGGACATCGCGGTGGCCAATCACGCTGAGTCCGGCGAGTCGATCCGCAGCTCGCTCGGCGCCGCCCGGGTAGACAAGGTTTTCAGCCTGCTCAAACCGGGCGACTACGTACTCGCCCAGTTTGGGCACAACGACATGAAATCGCGGACGCCCAGCGCGTCGGACATCTACAAGGCGCACCTGAAGAAGCTCGTCGCCGACGTGCGGGCCAGAGGCGCGACGCCCGTGCTGGTCACGAGCGTGGAACGCAAAGCCGGTGTCGATCGAGACACACTCGCCGACTACCCTGCGAAAGTCCGGGAGGTTGCCTTGGAGGACGATGTAGCGCTGATCGACCTGCATGCGATGAGCAAGACGCTCTATCGAGCCCTCGGTGATGACCTGGACCGGGCCTTTCAGGATGGGACCCATCATAACAACTTCGGCAGCTACGAGCTGGCCAAGTGCGTCATCGAGGCAATCCGGCAGAGCAAGCTCGATCTGGCGAAGTTCATCTTGGACGACTACGAGGGTTTCGACCCGAACTGTCCCGATCCGGCGGACCATTTCGACGTACCGGTCAGCCCCATGAGCGAGAGCCCCAAGCCGGATGGGAACTAATATGTACACCAACAGGATGACTATGAACGAATGCAGACAGGAGATTGAATCGATGAAGAAGAAGCCTTCTCTGAGTCGTCGCGACTTCATGTTCAAAGGGGCGGCGGCCCTCGGTGCGGCCGTGGCGTTTCCCGGCATCGTGCCCTCGACGGTCTTCGGCGCCACCGCGCCCGGCAACCGCATCACGATGGGCATGATCGGCATGGGCCTGATGATGAGCGGACACCTGCACGGGATGCTCGGACGTAGCGATGTGCAGGTGCTGGCGGTTTGCGATGTGGACCAGCGCCGGCGGGAGAGTGCCAAGAGCCAGGTCGAACGAGCCTACGCCAGTCAAGCGGCCGATGGCGCGTACAAGGGTTGCGATGCCTATCTGGAGTACGAGAAGCTCTGCGCCAGGCCGGACATCGATGCAGTCTTCGTGGTGACTCCCGACCACTGGCATGCGATGTGCTCGCTGGCGGCCATCAAGGCCGGCAAGGACGTGTATTGCCAGAAGCCCATGACGCTTACGATCCGCGAGGGGCGGCTGATGAGCGACGCCTGCAAGCAATATGGAACGGTTTTCCAGGTTGGCTCGCAACAGCGATCCGAATGGGCCTTCCGCAAGGCGTCGGAGATCGTGCGCAACGGCTGGATCGGCAAGGTGCACACGATCTACACGAGCCTGGGCTCGTTTGCCCCTCCGACGACGCTGCCGGCGCAGCCGATTCCTGAGGGATTCGACTACGACCGTTGGCTTGGCCCGACCCCGTGGTTCCCGTACAACGCAGAGCGGGTCAAGGGGGATTACGGCGGGGGATGGCGACGATTCTGGGAATACGGCTCCCGCAAGAACGGCGACTGGGGCGCTCACCACTTCGATATCATCCAGTGGGCGCTGGGCATGGACGATTCGGGCCCGGTCAAGTTCGTCCCGAAGGGCTGGCCCGGCCATGAGTACCAGACCCACTACTACGCCGACGGAACGAAGGTTCTGCGCGATCACCCCGTCTGGGGCGGCCACATGATCCAGTTCATCGGTACAGAAGGGGAGGTGATGGTCAGTCGCGGCGGCCGGCTCGACACCAAGCCGGTGGAGCTGGCTCAGACTCCGCTGCTGCCGAACGAGATTCATCTGTACGATTCAAACGACCACGAGGGCAACTGGATCGACTGCATCCGCACGCGGAACACGACGATCTGTCCCGCCGAGATCGGCCATCGGACCGCGACGATCTGCCATCTCAGCGGCATCGCCGAACGTCTGGGAAGGCCGATCCACTGGGACCCGTCCGAGGAGAGAATCCTCGACGACCCGGCCGCCGAACGCTGGTACGACCGTCCACGGCGCGCACCATACGTGCTGTAGTGACGCGGCCTACTTCTCATGCAGATATCGACGTCGATCGAAAGGAAGTTGACGATGAGGAACAAGCTCTCAAGCATCGCAAATCGTGGGATCATCCTCGCGGTTCTTCTGGCATTAGCCGCGAGTGCACAGGCACAGGACGGGGCCGACCTGGTCAAGCAGTTGTGCGGCAAGGCCGAGGCACCGGCGCGGGACGCCGCCCAGTTGGCCCAGGCCTACCAGAAGGCCATCGACTACCTGATGCCATTGATGTCGGCGGAGGATGTGCCCAGCCGATACAACTACCAGATCATGTTCCAGGACATGGGTTCCTATGCCGCCCGTCTCGGCGCCGAGACGGAACGCCAAGTGCTGGCGAAGGTGATCGTCGAGAATCTCGATCGCGCCGATATGCTCGACGTCGTTCGCCACTGGTTCGTGCTGCAACTCGAACGGATCGGCAAGGGCGAGTCGGTCCCGGCCCTCGTCAAGCTGATGTCGGCCGATGACAAGCATCTCCGTGACTATGCCCGACGCGCGCTGGAGAAGAACCCGGACCCGAGTGCGACCGAGGCCCTGTTGGAGAAACTGGCCTCGGCGGAAGAGGCCGCGTGGAAGATCGGCCTGCTCAACTCGCTGGGGCAGCGCCGTGCGGAGGAGGCAATCGAGCGGATCGCCGAATCGCTGGGTGATGCCGACCCGAATGTCGCCTCTGCTGCCGCGACCGCTTTGTCGAACATCGGCGGAGCCGCAAGCGCCAAAGCCCTGTTCGGCGTGCTCAACAAACCGCTGGGGCCGGTCTCGGTGAAGGTCGCCCAAGCCCTGATCGATATTGCCCAGGAGAGGACCGCGCACAACGACGTGGTCAATGCCGGCAAGCTCTACGTCGCTGTCTACAACTGGGCGACGAAGCTGACTCGCGATCCCAACAGCCCCAACCCGTTCAGCATCCGCGTGGCGGCTATCAATGGCCTGATGGCGTGCGATCCTGACAAGGCCGCCGGAGAGATTGTGAATATCATTCGAGATGGCGATCCGAGGGTCGGCCGCGTTGCGGTACAGGTGGCGCGCCAGGCGCCGACGACGGCTCCCATGCGGGCGCTTGCACGCGTGCTGCCGGAACTGCCTCCTCACTACCAGGTGCAGGTTCTTGGTCTGATTGCTGACCGTGGCGACTTGTCGTCCGTCGGTCCGGTCAAGAAGGTTTTGCACAGCGACTTTGAAACGGTGCGTCTGGCGGCGATCGATACCCTGACAGAAATCGGTTGTGACGAATCGGCCGAGGCGCTGCTGGACATCGCCGTGAATGGTTCGGGCGCGGTTCAGCGTGCGGCCCGTGAAGGGCTTGCATTGATGGTCGGTCCACGCGTCGAAGAGATCATTAGTGCCAATGCGGCTTCGGGTGACGTGAAGAAGCGCAGCGTAGCCATCGGTCTGCTGGGCAAACGCCGGGCCCCCGGTGTCGTGGAAGCTTTGACAGGTTACGCGGCGGATGGCAATGAGGAGATTAGCTCGGCGGCCTTCAAGGCGATAGTGGACGTCGCGGACATGGTTGATGCCGGGACGCTGGCCGACCTTGTTGCCAAGACGAGCGGCCAGGGCGCTCGTAACAACGCCGGTGCGGCTCTGCGAGCTGCGCTGACCAAGGCATCCGACAAGACCGCTGCGGCCGAGGCCGTTATCGAACGGATCAAGAACTCCACCGGCGACGTCAAGGTCACCCTGTTGATGTCCCTCGATGCGGCGGGCGGCCCGGCGGGTCTGGAGGTCGTCACGCAGGCCGCGCGGTCGTCCGACGAGGCGCTGCGCGAAGCGGGGATACGCACGCTCGGTAACTGGCCTGATTTCGCCGCCGCCGGCGTACTGCTCAAGATCGCATCGAACTCGGAAACCTCGCTGACACACTACGTCCTCGCGATGCGGGGAGCGCTGCGTCTGATCGTGACCAGCGACTCGGCTCCGCTCGACGACCGCGTGAGTCTCTGCTTCCGCGCCTTTGACAGTACCCGTCGCGACGACGAGAAGCGGCAGGTTGTTGCCGCGATGGGGGCGTTGCCGAGTCCGACGGTTGCTGATCGCTTGTTGGCTCTGGCCAAGGAAGGTGATTTCAAGGCCGAGGCGGCCCTGGCGGCGGTGGAATTGGCGGGCAACATGCTTCGCAGGGATCGAGAAGCCGCCCGCGATCTGGCGCAGAAGATTCGCGACCTGAACATCTCGGACGACATCAACAGCCGGGCCGAGGCGGTCATGAGAGGCCGCCCGATGCGAGGCAGGGGACGCTGACCCACCGCGGGCGACGTTTTGGATTCGTCCCGGTGTGCCGGTTCGAGATCGGATCCGCCTTCCAGGACTCGCACGCGGATTGAAGGAGGTATGAGAATGCAGAGGCGTCTGTCGCTTGTTGCCGTGATTGCCCTGTCGATCACGAGTGGGGTTCCGGCGGCGAATTCGGACATCCGGCTCAATTCGCTTGGTTTTCTTCCCGGATTGTCGAAGAAGGCGTCGATTGTCGTCTCGTGCTCCGACTTTTCTGTGAAGCGGGCCTCCGACGGCGAGGTGGTGTACTCGGGCCGAGCGGCCGGACCCCAGCACCAGGAAGACGTAGGCCAGGATGTTTGGATCGCGGATTTCTCGGAGCTTCGTGAGAAGGGCGGGTTCTATATCGACGTCCCCGGCATAGGACGCTCGGTCGATTTCGAGATCGGCCAGAAGGTCTACGATTTGGCCTATATCACGGCAATGCGCGGTTTGTATCTCTGGCGGTGCGGCTGCGCCGTCGAGGGTGTTTACAATGGTGTTCGCTACACCCACGCCACCTGCCACCTGGACGACGGTTACGAGGACTATCTCGGCAACGAGGGCGTCAAGAGAGATGGCACCGGAGGCTGGCATGATGCGGGCGATTACGGCAAGTACACCGTCAACGCCGGGATTACCGTCGGCTGCCTGTTCCTGGCGTGGGACCACTTCCAGGATAAGCTCAAGGATATCTCGCTCGGTCTGCCCGACACCGCGCCGGGCTATCCTGACTTTCTCAAGGAACTCAAGTGGGAGACCGACTGGCTGCTGAAGATGCCGTACCCGGACGGCTCAGGCAGGGTCTCGCACAAGCTGACGAGGACGAACTTCTCGGGTTTCGTCATGCCCGAGAAAGACGACGCCAAACGCTACTTCACCGAGTGGAGCTCGGCCGCGACCGCCGACTTCGTTGCGATGATGGCCATGGCCGCCCGCTACTTCCAGCCCTACGACGCCGCCTACGCGCAGAAGTGCCTCGCCGCCGCTCGGACCAGCTATGCCTTTCTCCAGGCCAACCCCGAAGAGAAACGATTCCAGCAAGGCGACTTCCGAACAGGCGGATACCAGACCAGCGATTCCGACGACCGGCTCTGGGCGGCCGCCGAGATGTGGGAGACCACCGGCGACGCCCAGTGCCTCAAGGATTTCGAGGAGCGAGCCGTGGCGCCGCCTGCACGCGGAAGGAGGCCCGCTGCGGCCGGCAAGGTCGATGAAGACTGGGACTGGGGCAACGTGCGGAATCTTGCGATGTTCACCTACGTCTTGTCGAAACGCGATGGGAAGGACCCCGGGCTTCTCGCGAGTGTGCGCGATGATGTGCTCTCGACCGCCGATCGGCTGGTGGCCCAGGCGAATGGGGACGTCTACGGCCGTGCTCTGCGGCGCTACTACTGGGGCTGCAACGGCACCGTTGCACGACAGGTGCTGAACCTTCAGGTGGCCTACAGGCTCTCGCCGAAGCCGGAGTATCTCAACGCCGCGTCGGACGCCATTGCGCACCTGTTCGGCCGCAACTACTACAACCGCTCCTATGTCACGGGGCTGGGAATTGGTCCGGCCATGCATCCGCACGACCGCCGCTGTGGGGCCGACGGCATCGAGGAGCCCTGGCCCGGCTACGTCGTTGGAGGCGGACACTCCGCCACCGGCTGGCACGACGAGCAGGAGGACTATCGCACCAACGAGATCGCGATCAACTGGCAGGCGGGCCTGGTCTACGCCCTGGCTGGCTTCGTGGGCGGCCGATAGTAGGGCGGCCCAGTGACGGAGATTACAATGCAGAGGTATCGCACACGCACATTCCTTTCGATCCTTGTAGTCTGTCTGGCATCCGGTTCGTCCGGCTGGGGCGCCGATCTTGTGCTGCGCTATGACAAGCCGGCGACCGACTGGATGACCGAGGCCCTGCCCATCGGCAACGGCTCGCTTGGCGCGATGCTGTTTGGCGGCGTGGACACCGTCCGCATCCAATTCAATGAGCAGAGTCTATGGACCGGCGACGAGAAGGACACCGGCGCGTACCAGAACTTCGGCGAACTCACCCTCGATCTGTCGGCAGATGGAGACGCCGCCCCATTCGAATACCGGCGGGAGTTGGACCTGACCACAGCGACGCACCGCGTGCGCTATCGCAGAGGCGATGTGGTCTACGAGCGCGAAGCGTTTTGCAGTCATCCCGATGGTGTGATGGTCCTGCGATTCACGGCGAGCCGGCCAGGTTGTTACAGCGGAACCTTGGGACTGAGTGACGCCCACGACGCACCGGTTCAGACCCAGGGCAGTGGTCTCGTGGCGTCGGGCCAACTGAATAATGGTCTCGAATACGAGGCGCAGGTGCGTCTCCTTTGCGACGGGGCCGATGTACAGGCAAAGGACGGAAAGCTGGCATTCTCCAAGGCCGACAGCCTGACGATCTTGTTGGCCGCCGGCACGAACTATGTCAACCGCTCCGACCAGAACTGGCGGGGGCCGCATCCTCACGAGCGGCTTGTCCGGGCGATCGAGAATGCGGCGGGCAAGACATATGACGAGCTGCAAAAGGCTCACATCGAGGAATACCAGGCTCTGTTCAATCGCGTTGAACTGGATCTGGGCGTTTCTTCGGGCGAGACTCCGACTGTGCCCACCGATCAGCGGATTCTCGCCTATCACCGCGACAAGAAGAGCGATCCCGATCTCGAAGAGCTGTTCTTTCAGTACGGCCGCTATCTTCTTATCAGCTCATCGAGGCCCGGCGGTCTGCCCGCCAATCTCCAGGGGCTTTGGAACCACAGCAACAACCCTCCCTGGCGCTGCGACTACCACTCGAACATCAACATCCAGATGAACTGCTGGCCCGCCGAGCCGACCAACTTGGCGGACTGTCACGTGGCTTTCGTCGATTACATCGACAACCAGCGCGACGTCCGCAAGCGGGCGACCCAGGAGTACTACAAGTGCGAACGGGGCTGGACGGTCCAGACCGAGAACAACATCTACGGCGGTTCGAGCTGGCGGTGGAACCCGCCGGGCAGCGCGTGGTATTGCCAGCACCTCTGGGAGCACTACGCGTTCGGGCAAGACAAGACCTATCTTCGCGACAAAGCCTATCCGATCCTCAAGGAGGTGTGTCACTTCTGGGAAGATCGCTTGGTCGCGCTGCCCGACGGCCAACTGGTGACCCCCGACGGCTGGTCGCCCGAGCATGGCCCCGAGGAGCAGGGTGTCACCTACGATCAGATGCTGGTCTGGGACCTGTTCACCAACACGATCGAGGCAGCAGACGAATTGGGGATCGATCGCGAGTTCCGCGATCATCTGGCTGAATTGCGCGGCAAGTTGCTCGGCCCACAGATCGGCGAATGGGGCCAGTTGCAGGAGTGGATGACCGATCGCGATGACCCCAAGGACCAGCATCGGCATGTGTCGCACCTGTTCGGTCTGCATCCGGGAAGGCAAATCGCGCCGCGCATCACTCCAGAGCTGGCCCGAGCGGCGGCGGTCTCGCTGAATGCTCGTGGCGATGGCGGCACCGGATGGAGCCGCGCCTGGAAGATCAACTTCTGGGCCCGTCTGCTCGAAGGTGACCATGCGTACACGCTGCTGCGCAATCTCCTGACGCCCGTGGCATTCAAGGGGACCGACTACCAGAACGGTGGCGGAGTGTACCCCAACCTGTTCGACGCGCATCCGCCGTTCCAGATCGACGGGAATTTCGGCGCCACCGCCGGCATCGCGGAGATGCTGCTGCAAAGCCATACGGATCGGATCGAGTTGCTGCCGGCGCTGCCCAAGGCTTGGCCGAGCGGCTCCGTCAGAGGGCTCCGCGCCCGCGGCGGTTTCGAGGTGGATATCGAGTGGAAAGATGGACGGCTTGTCTCGTCGACGATCCGTTCCCTTGCGGGCAGACCCTGCCGGCTTCGTTATGGGCTGGTCACCACGGAGCTGGATTTGGTTCGCGGACAAACCGCCAACTGGGACGGACGTTAACAGGCTCGGCCGCGTGGCACGCATGTGAAAGGATTCCCTTGTAAGGAGAGCTCCGTGCAGATCGGTTGGCCCGACACCGCGATCATCGTCACCTACATCGTGGGGATCCTTGCTCTGGGATGCTGGGCGGGCCTGCGCCGGCGCGCCCGCGACAAGGCGGACGAGTACTTCCTCGCGGGCAAGACGCTGCGCTGGCCCGTCATCGGCCTGGCGCTGTTCGCCACCAACATCTCGACGGTGCACCTGGTTAGTCTCGCCGAGGAAGGGTATACGAACGGCCTTGCCTATGGCAATTTCGAGTGGATGGCGCCGTTCACGCTGATCGCATTGGCGTTGTTCTTCGCACCGTTCTACATCCGCTCGGGCGTGGCGACGCTGCCCGACTTCCTGGAGAAGCGGTACAGCCGGGCCAGTCGGGATTGGCTGGCGATCCTGTCGATCGTCTCGGCGATCTTCATCCACATCGGGTTTTCCCTGTACGCCGGAGCGACTGTCCTGGAAGGTCTCTTCGGTATACCGAAGATGTGGAGCATCGTTCTCATCGCGGTGATCACCGGCTTGTATACGATGGTCGGCGGCCTGATGGCAGTCGTGCTCACCGAGTCCGTCCAGACGATTATCCTTCTGGCCGGCGCGATCATCCTGACCGGGATCAGTCTGGTCAAGGTCGGCGGCTGGAGCGGATTGGCCCAGCAGGTGGACCCCGTGAAGCTCACCGTGTTGCGTCCGGCGGGCGACGCCTCGGGACTGCCCTGGTATTCCGTGTTCCTGGGCTATCCGATCATCGGGATCTGGTACTGGTGCACGGATCAGACCATCGTGCAGCGCGTCCTCGGCGCCAAGGACGAGAACCACGCGCGGACAGGCCCCTTGTTCGCCGGCTTCATCAAGATCCTGCCGGTCTTCATTTTCGTCCTCCCTGGCTTGGTCTGTCTGGCCTTGGTCCAAAAGGGTGCGATCCCGGCTCTGCCGCTGAACGAGGAAGGTCAGCCCGACGCCGCGTTGACTTACTCGCACATGATCGGCACGTTGCTGCCGGTTGGCTTGCGGGGTGTCGTTGCGGCCGCCCTGATGGCGGCGCTGATGAGCACGGTCTCCGGCGCTCTGAACTCGGCGGCCACCTTGTTTTCCTACGATCTGTACAAACGCTGGGCGCCTGGCACATCGGAAGACAGGCTGGTAATGATCGGCCGGATCGTGACGTTTGTCGCGATGGTCCTGGCGGTGGTCTGGTCGCCCTTGTGCGGTCGCTTCCCCACGGTTTTTCAGGGCATCAACGCCGCGATCAGCTATCTGGCGCCGCCGATCACGGTGGTGTTCGTCGCCGGTGTGTTTTGGAGGAGAGCCTCTTCGAAGGCGTCGTTCATTACGCTGATCGCCGGCTCGGCGGTGGGCTTCGTCGTCTTCATTCTGGACTTCACCAAGACATTGGCGGCGTTCAAAGAGGCTCATCCCAGTTTCGAATTCCTGAACTTCATGGTGATCAGTTTCGTTCTCGGGTGCCTCTGCGGGGTGGTGATGATTTTTCTTTCGCTCGCCTTCCCGGATGAGCCGACGGAGACGAAAATGGCCCTGGTCTGGAAGTCTCCTTTGGAGCCCCTGCGCGAGAAGGGCTGGCCCGGCCTGGGCAACTACAAATTCCTCAGTGCTGCCCTTGCGCTGACGATGGTCGTTTTGTACATAGTCTTCCGATAGCGAACTCGTCGATATATCAGAGGCCACGCCATGCGACTCCTTGCGATCTCGATTGTCACGATGATGGTTGTCGGCTGCGGTGGGCAGCGAGCCTGCCGCGTGGCCGAAACGAGCCCCTGCGAGAACCCGCTGCGATTTGCGTTCATCACTTGCGCGGTCGATGCGAAGTTCTTCGGGCCTGTGAAGAAGGGTGTGTGCGACGCTTCGCAGATGCTGGGGGTGCAGGCCGACTTTCTCGGCACCGAAGGCGTCGATATCCCGGCTCAGATGGAGATGGTGCGCCAGGCGATCGAGGACGGTTACGACGGGGTCGCGCTCAATATCATCGACCCGGAGGCGTTCGACGGCGTGGTCCAGGAAGCCGTCGATCAGGGGGTGCCGGTGGTCGCGTTCAACGTGGATGACCACGCCTCGCCCAACGCCCGGCTCAGCAGTGTCAACCAGCGGCTGTACGAAGCGGGGCGGTCGCTGGCCTCGGCACTGCTGCCGGAGATTCCCGCAGATGCACATGTCCTGATGACGATGCACGACGAAGGGGTCTCGGCGCTCGAAGACCGACTCCGGGGCTTGCAGGACGTGCTCAAAGACAAGGGGATCCGATGGACCGTGATCGTCACAGGCAACGATTCCGCCAGAGGCGCCGAGCGCATCGCCGAGGCGCTGCGCACACACGCCGACATCCGCATCGTTCTTGGAACCGGTCAGGCCGACACCGAGGCGGCGGGTCTGGCCTTGGAGAAGCACTTCGCGGGCCAGGGTTACTGGTCGGCCGGGTTTGACCTGTCCGATACGACCCTCCGGCTTGTCAAGGCCGGCGTCATTCGCTGTACGGTGGACCAGCAACCGTACATTCAGGGGTTCTATCCTGTCGTACAGCTCGCGTTTTACTGCCGCTACCAGATCCAGCCGTCGGATATCGACGCGGGAGCGGCGATCATCGACCAGGACAATGTCGACGCGGTGATTCGCCTGACGCGGGAGGGCTATCGATGACGTACGACGACGCGTGCGTGAACGCCTGGAGGTATTTGCCCAAGAAACGGTATTGCGTGACATCAACAGGTGAAAGGAGTGCCGTATGAATCACAGAGGGGTGTTTGGAGCGGTGATCGTGCTGTTGCTCGCTGCCGTGGGCGCAGATCCTGCTCGGAGCCAGGATCGGGACCAATGGGTCTCTCTGTTTGACGGCAAGACGCTGAACGGCTGGTCCGTCCACAGCGGCACTGCCAAGTACCAAGTCGAGGGCGACGAGATCGTCGGCACGACGGTCAAGGGCAGTCCCAACACGTTTCTTTGCACCGACCGCCAGTATGGCGACTTCGTCCTGGAGTTTGAAGTCAAGGTGGACCCTCGGCTCAATTCGGGCGTGCAGGTCCGCAGCCAGATCGCGCCGGTGGAGATGACGTTCGTGTTTACCGGCCGGGACGGGACGCCCCAGTCGGTGGTGATTCCGGCCGACCGTGTCTATGGCTATCAGGTGGAGATCGCCACCGAGAAGGCTGGTTCCTCGGGCAGCATCTACGACGAGGCGCGCCGCGCGTTCATGCTGGCCAGCACGACGAGCGATCCCGTTGCGAGCAAGGCGTTCAAGGATGGCCAGTGGAACAAGTACCGCATCGAGTGCAAGGGCGACCGGATTCGGACGTGGGTCAACGATGTCCCCTGCGTGGATCTGCGGGACAGCATGACCGCCCGTGGCGTCATCGGTCTCCAGGTGCACGGCATCGGCAATGAGGTCGGTCCCTACGAGGTGCGCTGGCGGAATCTCCGCATCCAGGCGGCCGACGGCGGCATCGCACCGCCCGTGATTTCCTGTCCCGTCCGCGTGCTGCAATGCACGTCGAAATGGACGGGGCCTCGGACGGCTGATGGTCGGCCGTTGGTGTCCGACGATCTGCTCAAGCGAATGAGAAATGTGCCGATCACGATGGCCTGGGGCATCGTCAGCGGCGCCGGCTATCACAACTGCTACGAGACGGCACTGGGCTGGCAGATCATGCGTCCTGACGAGGCGATCGTCGGGCGCGTGCTGACCGCGCAATACATGCCCATGCAGCCCGACCTCAACAAGGCGATCATGGACCAGGGACACGCGGAGGGGCGCCTGGGCAACTCCAATTCCTGGCCCATCGATATGCTCCAGAAGGGCGACGTCTACGTTGCCGACGGGTTCGGCAAGGTTCTCGACGGCACGCTGATCGGCGACAACCTGGGTAACGCGATCTATGCCAGAAGTGGTAACGGCGTCATCTTCGACGCTGGGGTTCGCGACCTCGAAGGACTCGAAGAGATCGAAGGCTTCAACGCCTGGTACAAGGGCGCCGACCCCAGCTACCTGAAGGAAGTGATGCTCAGCGCGATCAACGTGCCCATCCGGATCGGGCGGGCGGTGGCCTGCCCCGGTGACGTCGTGCTGGCCAAACGCGAGGGAATCGTCTTCATTCCCGCCCATCTGGCCGAGAAGGTGGTCACCGAATCGGAGGCTATCACCCTGCGTGACATGTTCGGACACCAGCGTTTGAAGGAAGGCAAGTACACGCCGGGACAGATCGACAGCCGGTGGACTCCCGAAATCCGTGAGGACTTCCGAGACTGGCTCAAGAAGAACATCGACGAGCTGCCGGTGCCCAAGCAGGTGATCGAGGAGATGCTCGATCCCAAGACGCGAAATTGGTAGGACCCACAGGATCGAGGCCTTTGTCATAATGAGAAGAGGACTCATGAAGCAGAAAAACGAGCGACAACACGAGATGGCAACTTCGAGACGTTCCTTGTTGAAGACCGTCGGAGCGGGCTTTGCCGGCCTGACCCTGGCGGGCATGATCGACGCCCCCATCGAAGAGCAAATCGCCTGCGCGACACAGAACGTTCAGCGCAATTCCAGCCCTTCGGAACTGCGGATCACCGACCTGCGGATTGCGGTGGTGACGCGGGCGCCGATGCGCTGCCCGCTGATCCGTATCGACACCAATCAGGGCATCTGTGGCTATGGCGAAGTCCGTGACGGGGCCAGCGAGAAATACGCGCTGATGCTCAAGAGCCGCCTGCTGCGAGAGAACCCCTGCAACGTGGAGAGGCTGTTCAAGAAGATCAAGCAGTTCGGCGGCCACGCTCGGCAGGGCGGCGGCGTCTCCGGCGTGGAGATGGCCCTGTGGGATTTGGCGGGCAAGGCGTACGGGGTCCCGGTCTACCAGATGCTGGGCGGTCGATACCGCGACCGGATCCGACTGTATGCCGATACGCCGGACGGCCAGGTGACCGGCCTGAAGAAACGGATCGAGCAGGGATTCACATTTCTCAAGTACGATTGCGGCATCCAGACCATCCGCAACGTCCCCGGCGCGCTGAGCTACCCGACGAAAGAGACCAACTGGCGCGGCAAACACCCCTTCACCGCCATCCAACTGTCCGACAAAGGGGCCGCCTTGATCGCCGAACGTTTTGCCGAGGTTCGTGAAGTGGTCGGTTGGGAGATCCCGGTGGCATCGGACCACTTTGGCCACATGGGCGTCAACAGTTGCATCAAGCTGGGCAAGGCCCTGCAACCGTATCAGTTAGCCTGGCTGGAAGACATGGTCCCGTGGGAATACGCCGACATGCTCAAGGAGATCAAGAACGCCATCGATGTGCCGTTGTTGACGGGCGAGGACATCTATACCCTCGACGGCGGCTTCAAGAAACTGATCGACGAGCGCGCCGTCGATATGGTGCATCCCGACCTGGCCACCGCCGGCGGTATTCTGGAGACGAAGAAGATCGGCGACTACGCCGAGCAGAGCGGCATCGCGATGGCCATGCATTTCGCCGGGACGCCCGTGTCCTTCATGGCCAATCTGCACTGTGCCGCGGCCACGGAGAACTTCATCGCTTTGGAGCACCACTCCGTCGATGTCGACTGGTGGGAAGACCTGGTCACGGGGTTCGACAAGCCGTTCCACACCGGCGGTTTCGCCCGCGTCCCCGAGGGGCCCGGACTGGGCATCGAGCTGAACCTCGACGTGATCAAAGAGCACCTCGAACGCGGCAAGGAGATGTTTGCACCCACTGAGGAGTGGAACCAGGACCGTTCGAACGACCGGCTGTGGAGTTGAAAACAAGTCAGGGGAGAACGCTGCCAATGGGACGCTCGGTGTTGAGACACTGCTGGATCGTGTCGGCAATTGGTCTGGTGGTTGCAGTAGCCACGTTCGTGTTGGGATATCGCGCCCTTTCGGGGCCTGCGCTGATTGTGACGTTCGCGTCGCTGGCGTTGTACTGCATGAGCCATCCGGTATTGAAGAGCTTCGCCTTCACGGTGTGGGTCTTCGCCTTCGTGACCGCTTCGATGGTGTATCCCGCGGCCTTCATGACCTGGCCCGGGTTCGACCTCGCCATTCTGATCGTCCCGCTGATTCAGATCATCATGTTCGGCATGGGAACGACGCTGAGCGTGGCTGACTTCACCCGCGTAGTCAAAATGCCGTGGCCGGTCTTCGTCGGTTTCGTTCTCCAGTTCTCCGTCATGCCCCTCGTCGGTTTCACGCTGGCCAAAGGCTTTCGCTTCGAGCCGGAGGTCGCAGCCGGAGTGGTCCTCATCGGAGCCTGTCCCGGCGGCGTGGCCTCCAACGTAATGACGTATCTGGCCGGTGGCGATGTGGCCCTGTCGGTGACCATGACGGCCTGCTCGACGCTGGCTTCGCCCGTTATGACGCCGCTGATGATGAAGTTGCTGGCGGGGAAGATGGTCCCGGTCCCGTTCTTCGGGATGATGTTCACCATCATCAACATGATCATCGTTCCGATCGTGGCCGGTCTGCTGGCCAACCGAATCCTGTACGACCAGCGGAAGGTATTCCACCGGGCCTGGCTGTTGGGTTTGATCGGCGTCGTCAGCATTGTCTCAGCGACGCTCATTGGCGTGTATGCTCCGAAAGCCATACTCACGGTCGGCGGCGGCAGCCTCGGGAAGGATGGGCTCGTGGTCGGTCTGGTGCTGATCGCCATCGTGGCGATGGCCAAGCTGGCGATCGGCGTCTGGCTAAAGGGGCCCGAAAACTGGATGGACAAGGTCCTGCCGGTCGTTTCCATGGCAGGGATTTGCCTGATCATCGGCATCATCACGGCCCAATCGCGCGACGACCTGATGAAGATTGCCCCGTACATCATCGTCGCGGCCATGCTGCATAATGGCATCGGCTATATCCTGGGCTATTGGGGCGCCCGACTGTTTCGACTCAATGAAAGCGCGTGTCGAACGGTGGCCATCGAGGTGGGTCTTCAGAACGGAGGGATGGCTTCCGGTTTGGCCCTCAAGACGCTCGCCAGCGCCAAGGCCGCCCTGGCGCCGGCCATCTTCGGACCGTGGATGAATGTCTCCGGCTCGATCTTGGCCACGTGGTGGCGCCGAAAGCCTGTAGCCAAGACACGCTGATGTCATGCCTGGAGATGATACCGTTTTCGTTTTGCAGTGACGTGACCTGAGGTGGAGATATGAAAGCAGTCCGCGTTATAGCTGTGGTGGCGTACGTTGGGTTGTGGTCCCTCGTTCTTGAGGGCCCTGCTTGGGCGCAAGGTGAAGACGGCCGGTTCGTGCCAGGTGAGGTGTGGCTCGACATGGACGGCAAGCCGATCCAGGCCCACGGCGGGGCGGTACTGGTGCGGGACGGCACGTACTACTGGTACGGCGAAGACCGCACGCCTGGCCGCCAGACGGGGGTTTCCTGCTACAGCTCGACCGATCTGTATCGCTGGAAACACGGGGGCGTGGCCTTCGCGCAGGAATCGCTGTCCTCCGACATCCGCGACCGAACGTTCATCGAGCGGCCCAAGGTCGTCCTCAATCCGAAGACGGGCAAGTACGTCATGTGGATGCACCTCGAGCAGTGGGGCTACCACTTCGCCCGGGCCGGTGTCGCCCAAAGCGATAGGCCGGAAGGGCCGTTTGTATTCGTCCATCACATGCGGCCCATTCAGGACGATTTCGGGTACAAGGACGACGATCCCGACCGGCAGAAGGAATTCGGCGGGACCTACCGCGACATGAACCTCTTCGTCGACGACGACGGCAAGGCTTACGCGTTCTATGCCTCCGAGCACAACGCGACGATGTATATCGTTCGGCTCAACGACGACTTCACGGCACCTCAGAGCCCGATCGTGCAAGGCCGGACATGGGCGCGCATCCTGATAGGCAAGTACCGCGAGGCCCCGGCGCCGTTCAAGTTTCAAGGCCGGTACTACCTGACCACATCGGGCTGCACGGGTTGGCGGCCCAACGCGGCCGATTACGCGGTCGCCGACCACATCCTGGGACCCTGGGAATCGAAGGGCAATCCGTGCGTTGGACCCGACGCGGACACGACCTTCCAGACACAGAGCACGTGCGTGTTCCCGGCGGCCGGAAAGCCTGGCTGCTATATCTTCATGGCCGACCGTTGGATGCCCAGACGGTTGCACGATTCCCGCTACGTCTGGCTGCCTCTCGTGATCCAGCCGGACGGAACGTTCACGCTCACGTGGCTCGACCAGTGGGACCTGAGCTATTTCGACAAACGATAACACAGTGTGCAGGGTGGGAGTGGTATCCACATGGGTCAATCGCGACGAGTTGTCTGGATCTGCATGGTAGCCATCATCCCTCTCATGGCGGCGATGCCGCTGGGTGCGATGGATTTCGATTCTGACTGGCGTTTCAGCAAGGGGGATTTTGCGACAGCGATGATGCCGGCGTTGGATGATTCCGGCTGGCGAACGGTGAACCTTCCTCACGATTGGAGCGTGGAGGGACCGTTTGGCGCCGAGTATGCCAGCGGCAGCGGCTATGCCCCCGGCGGGATCGGATGGTATCGCAGACATTTCAAGCTGGATGCGGCGAACCGCGGCAAGCTCGTGGTCATCGGATTCGATGGCGTGTACCACAACTCCGAGGTCTGGATCAACGGCCACTTCGTCGGCCGGCGGCCCTACGGCTATTCCAGCTTTCAGTACGACCTGACGCGTCACGTGAAGTTCGGAGACGACGACAACGTGATCGCCGTCCGCGTCGACCACACAAAGTTTGCGGATTCGCGCTGGTATACCGGTTCGGGCATCTATCGACACGTGCGTCTGCACATCAGCGACAGGCTCCACATCGGACAGTGGGGTGTCTATGTCACTACGCCCGAGGTGAGCGAAGACTCTGCCACAATCCGTGTCGAGACCGTTGTCAGGAACGACCGTGACCAGACGGTGACCTTGTCGCTCGAGTCGAGCATCGTTGCACCGGACGGAAGGGTGGTTGCCAGTCTCAGTCAGTCCGGCGGCCTGGACGCCCGCGCCGAGCAGACCTTCGTTCCGCAGATCAAGATTGCCGACCCCGAGCTGTGGTCGATGGAGTCGCCCAACATGTACACTCTTCGCAGCGTGTTGAAGGTGGCCGAGGAGATCGTGCAGGAGGTGTCCACGCCCTTTGGGATTCGCACGATCGCGTTCGATCCCGACAAGGGCTTCTTTTTGAACGGCAAGGCGGTGAAGCTCAAGGGCGTCTGCCTGCATCACGACGCCGGTTGTCTCGGTGCGGCGGTGCCGGACAAGGTGCTCGAACGGCGGCTGCGGCTGATGAAGGACCTCGGCGCCAACGCGATTCGCACCAGCCACAACCCGCCGGCCCCGGAGCTGCTCGACATGTGCGATCGGCTCGGCCTGCTCGTCAAGGACGAGGCGTTCGACGAGTTCACACCACCCAAGAACAAGTGGGTCGCAGGCTGGAACGCGGGCCAACCCAGCAAGTTCGGCTACGGCGAAGTCTTTACCGAGTGGTCGGTCCGGGACATGGAGGATCTCGTTCGCAGGGACCGCAACCATCCGTGCATCATCATGTGGAGTATCGGCAACGAGATCGATTATCCGAACGATCCGTTCTCTCACCCGGTGCTGGGCAACAACTACCGGCCGGAGCATCCGCCCGCCGAGCATCTCGTCACGTACGCCAGGCCGCTCATCGAGGCGGTCAAAAAAAGGGACCGCACGCGTCCGGTGACGGCAGCTCTGGCCAGCATCGATATGTCCAATGCGGTAGGCTTGCCACAACTGCTGGATGTGGTTGGCTACAACTACCAGGAACGGCACTATGAAGCCGACCACAATACCTATCCCAAGCGGTTCGTGTTTGGCAGCGAGAACGGCGACAGCTACGACGCCTGGGTAGCGGTGCGGGATAACGATTACGTGGCGGGCCAGTTCCTCTGGACCGGGATCGACTATCTGGGGGAGGCCGGCCGCTGGCCCAATCGCGCCAACGGTGCAGGGCTGCTCGATCTGTGTGGGTTCAAGAAGCCCATCGCGTGGTTCCGTCAGAGCCTGTGGAGCGAAGAGCTGATGGTGTACCTCTGCGTCTCCGGCCGTCCGGGCCGACGAGGGCCGGGCATGGGCGGGGCTGAACACTGGAACTGGCCCGACGGCGCTCGCGTCAGTGTCAGTTGCTTCACGAACTGCGACGAGGTCTCGCTGACCCTCAACGACGAAGCGCTTGGCACGCAGCGTCTTTCCGAGGCTCGCAACGGCGTGTTAACGTGGGAAGTCCCCTTCCGTCCTGGCGTTCTGGGGGCGGTGGGGCGAAACGCCGGACGCGAGGTATGCGAGTTTTCGCTCACGACGGCCGGACCCGCGGCGCGGATTGTCCTGACGCCCGACACGGTGCGTCTGTCGGCTGATGGCAAGGATATCTGCCACGTCGAATTCCAGATCACCGACGATCAGGGCGTGCGTGTTCCCGATGCCGACCACGAGGTGACGTTTGACGTGGATGGTCCCGGCCAGATCATCGGCATAGAGAACGGCGACTTGAACAGCCTCGACGATCCCAGGGACAACCTTCACAAAGCCCGTCAGGGCAGGGGTTTAGCCTTCTTCCAGGCCGCACGCGAGCCGGGCAAAGTGCGCCTGATGGCGCGAGCCCAGGGCCTTGCCGACGCGGCGATCGAGATCGAGACGATGGCAGTCGCCAGATAGACGTTGCGGACCACGAATGCGAGGCACACAGACCGGGCGGAGCATCCTTGGGCCGGGCAGAGCCGGACTCCGGATGCGATGGCCGTTGATACGGTTCGGTGCAGGACGTACAATCATGGCATGGCAGTTGGATGCCGCGTGCGTGGTGTCAGGATTGCCTCTTGCGCCAGCAGGCAGAAGGGAGGCACGGTATGGCCAAGGCGAAGAAGGTGACAGCCCCGAAGAGCAACTTACCCCTGAGCAACTTCGACCTCAAGAAACGCTATGACGTCTACTATCACATGCGCAAGGGAGTATGCGCCTGTCGGGATGTGGCGGTCAAAGGCAAACGGACCTTCGAGGACGTCGACGAGGTGAAAGGGCCGTTCGTTCAATACCTGGAACTGGAGGACGCCAAAGGACGCACGTTCATGCTGAACTACCTTCACGTCTTCATGATCTGCGAGGCGGGAGTGAAGGTGCGGTTCTCCTCTGCCAAGTAGGGTGTGCACGGTGCTCCAATTCTCTTGCATGATCCGTTTGGCCCGTGAGGGCATACGGGCCTCAAGAAACAGCGTCTGACGCCGCCGCTACGAACGACAGGATGTCATTCTCTATAGGGTGTGATGCAGGAATGAACTTCGGGGTGACGGACAAGAAGCAGGCGGAATTGGAGGCCCGCATGGCGGCGCTCGGGCTCCGCGAAGAGGACTTCGACGAGAAGTTCATTCGTTCGTCCGGTCCCGGCGGGCAGAAGGTCAACAAGACGTCCAGTTGCGTGGTCCTCCGGCATGTCCCCAGCGGCCTGGAAGTGAAAATGCAGAAGGAACGGTCGCAGCCTCTGAATCGATACCGCGCGCGCAAGCGGCTGTGCGAGTTGATGGAAGAACTGCGTTTCCAATCCGCCCGCGGCGGATCGGAACCGGGCGTCAAGAGCCCGGCGGCTCTGAAGGCCGCGAAGATTCGCAAGCAGAAACAGCGGCGACGAAGGCGCAGCCGCAGCGGATAATCGTTTCGGATCGACAGCCAGGGGAACTCGGAGATCGGCCATGAATCGTATCGCAAGCGAAAAGACAATCACGAAGTCCACGATCCTCTTCGCTTTCTTGTTGTTGGGTTCCGCTGCTGTGACCTGCGCGGCCGATCCTCTCGTCGGGACGTGGGAATTCAAGTTCTTCCTCGGCGATCAAGAGGTGACGGCGCGTGCCGAGTTCGCCAAGGGGGCGGACGGCGCCTACTGCGGGACGTGGACGCCGGTGTGGCCGGAGGATTTCCAGGGAGACCGGCCCGAGTTTGATGTCAAGCTCTTCGACATCACGTTAGACGGCAGCAAAATCGTGTTCGTTCAGACGGTCTCATCACCCGATTGGGAATTCATTCTTGACTACGCCGGAACGTTACAGAGTGACAAGATTACGGGCCTGTTCTCAGGCGACCAGGGCGACCTCGAAGCTGTGGCCACTCGCATGGCCCCGGAGCTGTCACCCGGTTTCTGGTCCTGGGCCCCGACGCCTCCGATGGGCTGGAACAGTTGGGACTGCTACGGACCGACGGTGACGGAAGCAGAAGTGAAGGCCAACGCCGAGTACATGGCCGCGCATCTCAGGTCGCACGGCTGGCAATACGTCGTGGTGGACATCCGCTGGTTCGTTGAGAACACGAAGGCGCACGGCTACAACCAGACCGATCCTCGTTACGTGATGGACGAATACGGCCGGTTCCTGCCGGCGGTGAACCGCTTTCCCTCGGCGGCCGGCGACAAGGGCTTCAAACCTCTGGCCGACTACATCCACAGTAAGGGACTCAAATTCGGCATTCACGTGATGCGAGGCATCCCGGTCGAGGCGGTCAAGAAGAACACGCCCATTCTCGGTAGCGGCGCGCGGGCAGCGGACATCTACAGCACCGAGCAGCAGTGCCCATGGTTGCGAGATATGTACACGATCGTCGCCGACCATCCCGGCGCGCAGGAGTACTACGATTCCATCTTCCATCTCTATGCCTCGTGGGACGTGGACTACGTCAAGATCGACGATCTGTCGCGGCCTTATCATCAGGCCGAGATTGAACTGATCCGCAAAGCCATCGACGGTTGCGGCCGGCCGATGGTCCTGAGTACGTCGCCCGGGGCGACCCCGCTGGAGGCCGCCGAGCACGTCAAGACGCACGCCAATCTCTGGCGCATCAGCGACGACTTCTGGGATCGCTGGGTAGATATCATGGAAATGTTCGAACGCTGCCGAAACTGGGCTCTTCATGTCGGGCCCGGTCACTGGCCCGATGCCGATATGCTCCCTCTGGGGCGCATCAGCATTCGGGGTGAACGCGGCGATGACCGCCGGACCCGCCTGAACAAAGACGAGCAGATCACTCTGATAACGCTCTGGTCCATTTTCCGCTCCCCCCTGATGTTTGGGGGAGACCTGCCCAGCAATGACGAGTTCACGCTGTCGCTGTTGACGAACGATGAGGTCCTGGCGGTCAATCAGAACAGCGCGAACAATCGTCAGTTGTACCGCCGCGATGGACTCATCGCCTGGGCGGCCGATATCCCGGATTCCAAAGACAAGTATGTGGCTTTGTTCAACACGCGCGACGCCAACGAGGCCGCGTCCATGAAGGTGCTCTTCGATACGGTCGGTTTGCAGGGCCGCTGCGTTGTTCGGGACCTGTGGGGCAAGAAGGACCTTGGCGTTTTCTCGGATGAGTTCGTCGCGCCGATCCCGTCGCATGGCGCAGGGCTTTACCGGATCGGCCCGGAGTAGTGACCAGACGCGAATCGGGTGCGGCCTGAGCAACCGCCAATGACAGGGGCCCGAATCGTGCGGACCCGGGCCCCCTGTGGTATTCCTCTTTGAGCCGGTGGGACTACTCAGTTGCAGGGCGACCGTAGCCGATGTCGTCGATGTAGACGGTGCCGGTGCCGCCGGCCTTCGGCGAAGTCGCACTGCCTACCCCGATGACCATTTTCTGGACACGGCTGAGGTTCACGCCGGACAGAGCACTGTACGGAATCGTCCATTCCTGCCACGTCGGACGCACCGTGATGGACGCGTCGGCGTTGACGACCGTCTTGGTCTTGCCGGCGCTGTCCTCGAGCCGCACGTACATCGTATCGGCGGCG
>Ga0068714_10001455_pt1 | contig 34611 bp, 36 predicted proteins | sample MTBNYHSulfiMetaG_FD_62988 | JGI IMG/M metagenome (GOLD analysis project Ga0068714, IMG submission 62988) | Enrichment culture microbial communities from rom New York Harbor, USA that are MTBE-degrading - MTBE-NYH (New York Harbor Sulfidogenic)... | ecosystem: Environmental > Aquatic > Marine >...
TGGACCCTGACCCCTATGCCATAGCCGCTCTGCAGGTCAGAAAAGGCAGATTCATCGCTGGCCATGCCAATATCGTAGAAAGCGACGATCGAGATCGCGTCCTGGACGGGTACACGTAGTTCGAAATTGCCCAGCGCCATCTCGCTTCCCTTGAATGCGTCATCCCGGTACCCCCTGAGTGTTCTTGCCCCTCCAAGGAAGAATTGTTCCGACCATGGCAGTTCACCCGATGAGTAACCAACCCTTAGACGTGAGGCGAATAGTACCGGGTTGTCCTCGGTGCCAAGTTCACGGTTGAAAAGATCCTGGAAGAAGGCGTGAAGGGGCAGATAGTAGCGCCATTCCAGCCAGTACTTGGTGTAGTTCATATCCCCGATGCCGGGATCGGTGGCCTCGAAGATGCCGTACTCCACGCTCAGGCTCTGGACCTGCCCCTTGGAATAGCTCAGGTAAGGATCCAGGAGGTTCCTGGTAATGGTCCCTGTGACAGAGTAGTTGGTCCCAGAGAGACCCTTCCCTTCTGGGAAACCCCTGCCCTCTTCCTCGCGCACGTTGTATATCTCTACCTCGTGGTAGTCCGCTTTCACGAACCAGCTCAGGTTCGGGTTGTTACGGAACTTTTTACCTATACCGGCGTAGACGCCGCGCTTGTCCTGGTCGTAGGTTACGTTCAGTTCCCCGTCGGTATAATCTACAAGATCGGACCATTCGTAGCTGTACAGGCCGGCCTCCCAGGCGTAGGTGTGTTCGTCCATGTAGGGTGCTCGGTACCGGAGCCAATACTGCTGCCTGTCTCCCATTTCAAAGCCTATGCCGACAATGTGGCCAAGCCCCCTGTAATTCAGTTCCTCCCAGCCTGCCCCGCCGGACCAACCGGACTCGGAGCCGTGCCCCACGGTAAGGGAGATCCTTGAGGACTTGCCCTCCTCGACGGTCAGGATTATGTTGACTATCTCAGGGTCAGAGGTAGGCTCGAATCCTACCCTGACGTCTTCAAGGAAACCGATCTGGTTAAGTTTCTTGAGGGAGTGTCTAAGTATGGTGGCGTTGAAAAGATCCCCGGACTTGAGATTGAACTCCCTCTCTATAACATGGGGCTTTGTCCTCCTGTAGCCCTGGATAATGACCTCTCCAACCTTTGGCTCAAGGACCCTGACGTCTATGACACCGTCCTGGATGCCCACATCCTGGACCTGGACAAAGACGTAACCGGCCTTTTCATATTTTTCGCCTATCCTCTGGAGGTCGTGCCTGAAAAAGACCCGGTTGAAGACTGAACCCGGGCGGGTGAAGACCACCTCCATAAGTTCGTCGCCGGTGAATACCGTGTTGCCGGTGAAACGGATGTCGCTTACGATGGGATTCTCCCGGACCTGGTAATCGACGAAGACCCCCCCGAACTGCTGTGACACGGAAACATCCACATAGGAAAAGAAGCCCAGCCCGTAGATAGTGTCAATGTCCTCCTGGACCTGCTGCGGGTTGAACTGGTCCCCGGCCTTTGTCCCGACCACGCCGAGAATATGTTCGGATATAACCTCCTGGTTTCCGGTGACGCCGACCCCGACGACAACCGGCTGGACGGCCGAGAACGAAATTCCGGCCGCGATAAGAACGAACGCTACGGCGACAGCCGCGGACCATATCCGTTTCACTAAAACAGCACCCCTTTCCGCAAATTCAGCTCCTGATCCGGGGCTTTGCAAGCCACCAGGAAAATGTTCAATTCTCAGGACCCATACTACGGGATTATAAACTATTCCGGGGCTTCACGGATAATTATATTTTCGCCCCGGAGCGCCCTCTGCCCTAACTCGATAAGGGCAAGTATCTCGTCAAGCCCCCTGGACGACCTTTCCTCAGGTGTTTCTATCGCTACACGTTCCGTCCTGGCAGTTGCTGCCTGTACAGCAGAGGGTACATGGGTTTCATCTGCAGGCATCTCCCTGGCAAGATTCATCTCGCTGAGGCTTGTCCTCAGAGCTGAAAGAACGCTCTGCTCATCGGCAGTAACCAGCTCAAGCCGCACAGCGTTTGAATTTGGTATCCCGACTGGAGCATGGCTGATAGTTGATATGGGCATAGCGGCAGCCATTATCACAAGAAGAGCAATCGCCCCCGAGCGCAGGGACATGGCAAAGAGCCTGCCGAGGGGATAGTCCTTTCCCGATCCTGAGACCCTTTCCCAGATCTCCTCGCTTGCGGATTCAAGTTCGGCCCTTGCGCACTCCACTTCTGCAAGAGCGGAATCCCACTTTTCGTTCCTGCAGGCGGCGATACACCTGTCGATCCACCTGTGAACCCTTTTAAGATTTTTTTCCATCACTTCAAAGCCTCCGAAACCGCATATTCAACTCAAGGCCCTTGATAAAGAACCATGGTCTTTTTATTATCACAGTGTCAGGGGCGTTCAGTGGTATCTTCAAGTTCAAGCCAGGCTTTCAGCCTTGCGAGTGCCTGGCGCTGGATCCTGTAGACATTGCTTACATCCATGCCAATGCTGTCGGCGTATTCCCTTGCTTTTCTGCCTTCAAGAACAAGTTCCCTTATCACTTCCCCCTCGCGGGAGGACAGGGCTTCGATACCGTCGAAAAGGCAGATCTTCCAGTCGAGGGATGCCACGTCGAACGGGTCTGGGGTAACTGTCTCGGAATCGTCCACCGGGCAGGGCGCCCTTGCTTCTACACGCTGGAGGAAGTTGGTCATCTGCCCCTTGATCCTGTAGAAACCGTAGGTGACAAATCGATTGTTCCTTGATGGTTCAAACCTGTCCACGGCCTTGATAAGGGCCATCATGCCCTCCTGGATCAGGTCCTGGTAACGCTGGGGGGCGACCCTGAACTTTTTGGCTATCCAGAAGACAAGGGGACGGTAGGCGAGTATAAGTCTTTCGCGGGCGTCTTCATCGCCGTCCCCGCAAAGGCGCCAGAGGTCGTTCTCTTCCTCCCTGGAAAGGTATTGCCTGTTCACGCTCTCTGGGTTGCTGTTCTCCATCGACCTGTCCTCCTGGCATTCCAGGTTCTTTTATACCACGACAGGGAGGGTTTTTGCCACTAGGCCAGGGGCAGATCCACCGCTTTCGATCCATCGACATGAAGGTGGACCGTGTCGTTCACATAACGCAGGGTGATCCTGTCGGTGGCGATATCTATTGCGGTTATCGAGCAGTTGTCGACCCGGAATTTCCATGAGGAGACAGGAGGAACCCCTACAAGGAAGGAAAGGGCTGCCCTGATGGTCCCACCGTGACATACAACAAGCAACGTGTCACCATCACCGGAAAGGACCCTTTCTATACCTTCTCCAACCCTTTTGATGAGGTCCCCGAAGGATTCACCACCGGGAGGGGTAACGGACGAGGGATCTTCTCTCCAGGGATGGTACAGATCGGGGTACCTGTCCCTGACCTCTGCAAGCCTGAGGCTCTCCCATGAACCGAAGGACATCTCGGAGAACTCTTCCACGGGTATTACCTCTCCTGAACAGGAGCTCCTCCCCGCTACAATGCATGCTGTCTGGTGAGCCCTTGAAAGAGGGCTGGAGTAGATCATGTCCATGCAGACCCCGGAGAGCCTTCGAGAGAGAAGGTCCGCCTGGGCAAACCCGTTCGGCCCGAGGGGGACATCGGTCCGCCCCTGGAACCGGAAAGCGCTGTTCCACTCAGTCTCGCCGTGCCTCGCGAGGATCAGCCTCTTTTTTCGGCCTTCCATAAGAACACCTCCGAAGATTATCTCCTACAAAAAGAGCCACCCGTGCGGGTGGCTCTTATATACGGTGGAGCCGGCGGGCGGACTTGAACCGCCGACCTGCGCATTACGAGTGCGCTGCTCTGCCAACTGAGCTACGCCGGCATGTTAATGGCGGTCCCAACGGGGTTCGAACCCGTGTCGCAGCCTTGAAAGGGCTGTGTCCTAGACCACTAGACGATGGGACCGCATGATAACCTTACATGGTGGGCCGTACAGGGATCGAACCTGTGACACCCGGATTAAAAGTCCGGTGCTCTGCCAACTGAGCTAACGGCCCATGACGAGCGCTGAAAAACTATACAGTTCCCCACCGGCTGTGTCAAGGGTGGCACAAGGGCGGCGTGGCACAAGGGCGGTGGCGGAAGATCCGTGAATCGTAAATCGTGAATCGTAAATCGTGAATCGTAAATCGGAGTCCGCCCACCGAATGAAATATGGTTTAAGTTTTCGTTTGTCATCCCGAGTCCGCCAGAGGCGGACCGAGGGATCTCGGTCCTGAATATGGTCCAGACCTTTTGAGAATCCAATTCAGATTTCTCACAATGATCCATTCAGAATGAAAGATCTTACCCCTCAAGTCTAACGTCTCAAGGGTTTTAATCCCGATCTACGACTCACGATTCACGATTAACGGGTCATGTTTTTGTCTTCCGGTTTCCGAGTCACGATTCACAAGGTGCCCCAAGCGTAGCGACAGGGTACGGAGTCACAAATCACGAGTTACGGCTCCTAAAGCGCAAACCTGGCCGGGTAGGTGGCAAGTTTCTGGCGGAAGACCTCCAGTGTCTCCATGCCGCGTTCTATCTGCAGGGCCACCTGCTTGAATGAGGTGCCGCCGAAAGTGTTCCTCCTGTCGACGGAACTCTCTATGTTGAGGATCTGCAGCAGGTCTTCACCGGACTCGGGCACCAGTTCGGCCCATTCTTCCAGCGTCAGACTGAGCAGGGTTCTCTTCCTGTCCATACACCATTTGACGACCTCTCCGACCTTCTCGTGAGCTGTCCTGAAGGGCACGCCCTTCAGGACAAGGTATTCAGCAACGTCGGTGGCAAGGGCAAAACCGTCCTCAAAGGACGCGGCAGCCCTTTCCTGGTCGATCTCTATGCGCGCTATCAGCTGGGGAAGGACATCGAGGACGTCCCTTGCTATCTGGATCGAAGACCAGAGAGCCCTCTTGTCCTCCTGCATGTCCCGGTTGTAGGTAAGGGGCAATCCCTTGATGATGGTCAGTAGATCCACAAGGTCTCCTATAACCCTTCCCGTCCTTCCCCGAACCAGTTCAAGCACGTCGGGGTTCTTCTTCTGGGGCATCATGCTCGATCCCGTGCAGAATGCGTCGGGAAGTATGATCCAGCCGAACTCCCGGCTGTTGTAGACCACCAGGTCTTCGGCCATACGGCTTGCGTGGAGCATGAGGACCGTCATTGCGTACTGGCAATCCAGGAGGTGATCCCTGTGGGCCACGGAGTCCATGCTGTTGTCGCTGGTCCTGTCAAAACCCAGCATGACCGTTGTAAACCCCCTGTCCAGCGGCAGGGTCGACCCTGCCAGCGCCCCGCTCCCGAGGGGGCATTCGTTGACGGACTCCAGGGCGAAAAGCACCCTCCGGAAATCCCTGGCAAGGGCCCAGAAGTGGGCCAGCCAGTAATGCCCCATGCTCACAGGCTGTGCCTGCTGGAGATGGGTATACCCCGGGATGATAAGGTGCCGGTGTGCCGTGGCCCTGTCCAGAAGGGCGTCCAGGAGAGTGATCAGGCCATCTCCCACTGAGTACATTTCCTTCCTCAGGTAGAGCCGGACCGCAGTTGCCGACTGGTCGTTGCGGCTCCGACCCATGTGGAGTTTCGCGCCGACAGGCCCTATGATCTCCGTCAGCCTTGCCTCGATGTTCATGTGGACATCTTCCATGGATTCCAGGGGTTTGAACCGGCCTTCCTGAATATCCTTCAGCACCTGTCTAAGCCCGTCCTCGATAACTGCCGCCTCGCGCTGCTCCAGAAGCCCTACATGTTCAAGCATCCTCACATGGGCTATGCTTCCGTACACATCGTAGGGCGCAAGCCTCCAGTCAAGGTCCAGGGACTGGGTGAAGTGCTGGACTATTTCAGCTGTATCTTCCCGAAACCTTCCGTGCCACATGAAGATCTACCTCCCGGATCCTGTCTTGATCCTTGCGGCCGTGGAGACAAGCCCCCGTCCCGCGGCAGTTTCCGCACACAGCGCCCAGAGCAGGTCCGTTTCGCTGTGCATGTATTGTCCAACCTGGAAGGCATCAAGAACAGCCCTCTCTGCTGCCAATCCTGCAACAATTATGTCGGCCCTTCCTGGCTCCAGCCCCGTTATTGAAGACCGGTCACCGGGGGGCGTCATCTTCAGCCTGGCTACAAGCGATCCAAGTTCACCAGCCCTTACAGGCTGGCCGTGAACCTTTGAGGGGTGGTAATCTGCGACTGCAATGCCTTTCAGCATCATCACCGCCGAGGAAGAAGTGCCCCCGACACCGGCCAGGCTGCAGCGTCCGCTATGGAACCGTTCCCCCAGTATGCCGCGGATCTCACTGAAAACTTTCCCGTCATCCTCTCCGAAACGCGAGGCCATCCTGACAGCCCCCAGCGGAAAGGAGTACGCCATGCCTTCCTTGACAATTTCAAGGCTTCCCCCGCCCAGATCAAAAACCGAATCCGCTCCCGGAACCCCCAGGATAGCACCCTTGAAGCTGAGTTCCGCTTCCTCGGTCCCCGAAAGGATCCTCAAGGGAAATCCGGCGGAGGATACGATCCTGGACACAGTTTCCTGGCCGTTCCCGGCGCCCCTCAGGCTTTCGGTAGCGCAGAATGCCGTGTTTTTCCCTTGCACTCCAGATCTCTCCAGAAGGGCACAGGCTTTGTCAACGGCCGAAAGGGTCCTCTCAAGGGGGCCGTCGGCTATCAGGTAGTCCCCTTCGCCGATCCCCTCTGTCAGCCTGGATATCCATATACCTGAGGAGATATATTCAAGCACTCCCTCTTTCCAGGATACGACCAGGCATCTGACAGAGTTCGACCCCAGGTCTATCGAACCGAATTTCTCTGTTCCGGGCATGGCCAACCCTCCGGATCGCCGCATTCAAGTTCGCCAAGATTTCCGAAAAGCCATTCTTCACCAGGGTGCCAGCCGAGGCCTATCATTGACGCGGTCTGCAGGTGAAGACATTTTACGGAAATGTCACCGCCGATCCTGATACCCCCCGAGCCTGTAGAGGTCAGGGCTTCCCAAAGAGCAACTCTCTCACGCCTTATCCTTTCGGCCCTCGCGTAGCCAAGCAAAAAGACACGGAAGAGGATGTACTCGAGGTTGAAAGTTTTCCACTCTTCCTGCTTTCCCCTCGAGAGATATTCTCCAAGGGACCTGACATGGCCGCCGGATTCAAGCTCATCTATCCGCTTTGACATCCAGGGGCAGGAAAGCCAGAACACCGTCGGGAAGGGTCTGCCTTTCCGCATAGGGTCGCACACGGTGACCTGGGGGAAGCCGTATCTGCACCTGCGTGAAACTCCCCTGACAAGCCTGCCGTCGAAGTTCCTGGTCCCGGCCTGTCTTTTGGTCGAGACAAGATCCCCCTCAAGGGGGTTTTCAAAAAAAACAGGGGGCATCAAGCCCCCCGCAGCAGGCATTTCGACGACGGGTTCTATTTCTTTCCCCGTGGTTTTCCTCCTGAGTTTTCCTTGTTCTTCCTGTTCAGGTCTGAAAATTTTTGATCGCTCGCCTTCATGAATGAAGCCAGTTTCTTCTCGAAATCGTCCCCGGATCCCGCCGAAGGAGCGCTGCCCCTCTGCTGCCTTGGGCGTTCGGTTCGGGGCTGGAGCTGTTTGACAGAGAGGTCGATACGGCCCCTCTCGTCGATCTTGATGACCTTGGCATCCACTTGCTGCTGGAGCTGCAGGATATCCTCGACCTTTTTCACATATTCATATGCAAGCTCCGAAATATGGATCATCGCTTTCTGCCCTGTCGAAAGCCTTACGAAGGCCCCGTACGGCAGGATCTGTTCCACGGTACCCTTGACGATGTCGCCGACATTGACCTCGGTCGTTTGGGACCCTTTTTCCTGGACCATCAAGTAACTTTCCCCTCCGTTTAGAGTCTGTAAAAAGTATCTATGGGTTCACCGGTTTTTTCCGACCGGTTTATGCGGACAAGTATACCATTACGAGTCAAAAACGGGCACGATCCCCTGGAACGGCTAATGTTCTGTGCCTCCAATATCTTCAAGGAAGAGGGGACTCAGGACTTTAATGAACGTGCCCTTCATCCCAAGGCTTCGGCTTTCTATAATGCCCGCGCTTTCAAGTTTTCTCAACGCGTTTACGATAACGCTCCTGGTAACCCCGACCCTGTCGGCCACCCTGCTTGCTACAACTATGCCTTCCGGTCCTTTAAGTTCCCTGATAATATGCCTGATGGACTCGACCTCAGAATACGAAAGGGCCCTCATGGCCATCTGGACTATCAGGCGTTCCCTGGCTCTGTCCTCGATGGTCCTCGCGCGGGCATGCAGTATCTCCAGGCCGACTACGGTCGCGAGGTATTCGCCCAGCACCAGGTCCCTGTTGTCAAAGGGTTGCCCAAAGCGGGCCAGGATAAGGGTACCGAGCCTCTCCCCCGCCCCATGGATAGGAACATAGACGACGTGCTTGTTCGAATATGTGCAAGGCTCGTCGGAGTAGGCACAGAGTCCGTGGTCCGTGTGGTTGAGCTCGGATGCATGGTACTGGTTGACCTTCTCGACATAACTTTCGGGCATGAATCCCGTTTTAAGCAGTTCCGACATCAACGGGCAGTCGTATTCGCTCACCCACGAGTAGCCGAGTATCTTCCCTTCCCGGTCGATCATGTATACGTTGGCGGCGGAAAGATCGCACAGAAGCTTTGCCAGCTTCTGGTAGTCGGGCGTCCCTGGGTCTTTTCGGCTCTGGAGGACCCTGTTAACAGCCCTTGTTTTTTCAAGAAGATCCTGCATCGCCGATGGGTTCGCGATTTTGGCCCTCGATTCGATGAGTTCCTTTGGAGTATTCATTACCAAATCCAATCCCTCCTGGTGGGCGCGAGCGCCGTTTTCTTTGGCAAACGTCAGAGAAGGTACTTCCTGACATCGGTATCGGCTACAAGTATCTCAAGTTTATCCCTCACGTTATTATCGTCCACCGTTACTTCCTGGCCGGAGAGCTCCGATGCATCGAACTGGATCTCCTCAAGCAGGTTCTCCATCATCGTGTGAAGCCTTCGTGCCCCGATGTCCTCGGTCTCCCTGTTCATCCTGGCAGCTAGATTGGCTATCTCCCGTACGGCCCCGTCGGTGAAGGAAAGGACCACGTTCTCGGTGGACAGAAGTGCCTTGTACTGGTCGACAAGGCTGTGTTCCGGCTCAACCAGGATCCTTGCGAGATCATCCTCCGAGAGCGGATCAAGCTCCACCCTCAGCGGCAGTCTGCCCTGAAGTTCGGGGACAAGATCGGATGGTTTCATCTTGTGAAAGGCTCCCGCAGCGATGAAAAGGATGTGGTCGGTACGGACTGGTCCGTATCTGGTGTTCACGGTACACCCCTCAACGATCGGGAGCAGGTCTCTCTGAACCCCCTCGCGGCTTACGTCGGGCCCTGAATGCCCGCTCCCGGCGGAGGCGACCTTGTCAAGTTCGTCAATAAATACTATGCCTTCCTCCTGGGCTTTCTTCAGACCCTCCTGGGCAGCCGCCTCATGGTCCACCAGTTTCTCTGCCTCCTCGGCTTCGAGGATACCCCTGGCGGTCTCCACTGTCACAACGCGGCGCTTTTTCTTCTTCGGGAAGATCCCGCTAAGCATCTCCCCAATGTTGATCCCCATCTCCTCCATGCCCGGCCCCCCCATGACGGGAATGCCGACCTGGGCGCTTTCGCTGATCTCTATCTCTATCTCCCGGCCTTCGAGCTTGCCTTCGTCAAGCATGCGCCCCAATCTCTCCCTGGTGGAAAGGCGCTGTTTTTCGGCCCGCTCTTCATCCTCCGTGGGCGGCCTTTCCTCCTTCTGGGGCTGCCCTGAAAAGATGTGCATGAAATCCGAGACCTTCTCCTGCACTTTCCTGGGCGGTATCAGGGCGTCCAGGATCCTCTCCCTGGCCCGTGAGGATGCCTCCTCGCGGACTTCCTCTATCTTGCGATGTTTGACCATCTGTACGGACCTCTCGACCAGGTCCCGTATCATGGACTCAACATCTCTGCCGACGTAGCCCACCTCTGTGAACTTCGTGGCCTCCACCTTTATGAAGGGAGCGCTTACAAGCTGTGACAGCCTGCGGGCTATCTCCGTCTTGCCGACTCCCGTGGGACCGACCATCAGAATGTTCTTGGGAGCTATTTCACGGGCAATTTCCTCGGGCAGGACCAGCCGCCTGATCCTGTTCCTCAGGGCGACCGCCACAGCTCTCTTGGCCTTGCGCTGCCCTACTATGTAACGGTCAAGGTAGGAAACAATGGCCCTGGGTGTCAGGGCTTCATTCCTGGCGTCGGTCAATCCTCAAGCACCTCCAGCGTTATGGAATCGTTGGTGTAGATGCAGATCCCGGAAGCTATGATAAGGGATCTTCTTGCGATCTCGTCGGCCCTCTCGCCGGATGACCCCAGGAAAGCCCGAGCGGCAGCCAGGGCATAGCCGGCCCCTGACCCTATGGCGCAGGCCTGCCCCTCGGGCTCCAGGATGTCGCCCGCCCCGCTGAGCAGGAGCGTAGTGCTCTTGTCTGCCACGAGCATCATGGCCTCAAGCCTTCTCAGGACCCTGTCGGTCCGCCAGTCCTTGACCAGTTCCGTAGCTGACCGCACGAGGTTCCCGCTGTGCTCGGACAGCCTCTTTTCAAAACGCTCCAGAAGGGTCATTGCGTCGGCAGTCCCTCCGGCGAATCCCGTAAGAACCTTACCGTCGTAGAGTCGCCTGACTTTCCTGGCTCCCTCCTTGATGACCTGGTCCCCAAGGGTCACCTGGCCGTCCCCGGCCATGGCCACCATATTATCCTTCCGAATGCAGAGTATCGTCGTCCCCTTCATTATCCGCACCACCGTTCCCAGCCCTGGGGTGGGCCAAAGTATAGCTTCGCTTTAGCTGTTCCGCCGTTACCTTCAGGTATTTCTGGGTCGTGACCAGGCTCTCGTGTCCCAGGAGTTCCTGTAGGACCCTGAGGTTCGCTCCCCCTTCGAGCATGTGAGTGGCGAAACTGTGTCTCAAAACATGGGGCGTTACCCCGGGAAGACCCGCCCTTGCCGCAGATCTCATGACCGCCCTGTGAAGGGTCCGGACGGTTATATGCCCTCCACCGCTTCCAGGAAAGACGAAGTCGGAAACTTCCGGGCACGAAGACCTCCAGTTACTGAGCGCACGGACAGCGAACCTGCCCATGGGGACAAGGCGCTCCTTTTCCCCCTTGCCCATCACCCTGATCCATCTCTCCTCGAGATCCACCTGGTCCCATCTCAGGGAAGCCGTCTCTGCTATCCTGAGACCTGATCCATACATAAGCTCCATCACAGCAAGGTCCCTTTCTGCCTCTTTTCCCTGAGGACCATTTTCCAGGAGCAGTGCCATCTCCTCACGGGATATGGCACGGGGGAGCCTTGCAGGAAGCTTGGGCCCGCGGATCCCCTCCGCGGGGTTTCCGCTCAGTTCGCCCCGTTCCATGAGGAAACGGAGCCAGCTCCTGATGGCGGACAGTTTGCGCGCGGCTGATGTCCTCGCATAGCCATAACCCACGACATCCCTCAGGAAACCCCTGATATGGGATGTCTCTACCGAAAGGGGGGACTCCACCCCCAGCCCGGCCAGGTAATCGGCGAACTGGGATAGATCGACAGAATAGTTAAGGGTCGTATGGTCAGATCCGCCCCTCCCCGAGCGTATATCCTCCAGGAAAAGATCGATCGATGCGGAAACGGCACCTTCGGTCATGGCAGATATTGTAGCACTTTGATGGTGATTAACCATAATTTTCAGAAGATATTTGTTTGGTCGGAATATTTTTCAAAAGCGGGGGTAATTTATCCAGGAATGACCTTATCGCCCTTGATGACCTGAGAGCATGTCTTTCGCACCTCTCCGTCTTTTTCCTTATCTTCTCTCCAAGAGGCGGGAAGAGACCGAGGTTTGCGTTCATGGGCTGGAACGACCTTGGGAGCGGATCCGAAAGATGGGCAAGGAGAGAACCTATGGCCGTCTCTCTCGGCCAGGCCGGAAAGTCAAGACCTGCGGAAAGGGCCGCCACATTCAGGGCCGCAACCAGCCCCATGGCAGTGCTCTCCATGTAGCCCTCTACTCCAGTGATCTGCCCTGCAAGGAAAATGCCGTCATGCCCCTTCACTCCCAGAAAGTGATCCAGGACCCTGGGCGCGTTGACGTATATGTTGCGGTGCATAACACCCAGCCTCGTGAATTCTGCATTCGCCAGGGCCGGTATCATCCTGAAGACCCTTTCCTGTTCCGGCCATTTGAGATTGGTCTGGAAACCCACGAGGTTGTAAAGGGTCCCCTCGCTGTTTTCCTGCCGCAGCTGGACCACTGCCCATGGATGATCCCCTGTCGCGGGATCCTCAAGGCCTACCGGCCTCAAGGGACCGAAACGCAGGGTGTCTACACCCCTCGATGCTATGATCTCCACGGGAAGACAACCCTCGAAGTACCGGTCGTCCTTTTCGAAATCGTGCCTGGGAGCCCTCTCGGCAGATACCAGTGCTTCCTGGAACTCCTCGTATTCTCCCCTGTTCATGGGACAGTTGATATAATCGTCGCCTGAGCCGTAGCGGCTCCCCCGAAAGGCTTTGGTCATGTCTATGGTTTCCGCGCTGACTACGGGGGATACTGCATCGAAGAAAGACAAAAAACCCTCCCCTACCAGCTCCTCCAGACTCCTGGTCATGGACTCGCTTGTCAGGGGACCCGTAGCAATTATCGCAGGGCCTTCGGGGACACTTTCCAGCTCCCTCCTGTCGGTTTTGACAAGGGGATGGGATGACAACTCCGCGGTAACAAAGGAAGAGAATCTTTCCCTGTCAACGGCGAGAGCCCTTCCTGCGGGAACTCGCGATCTTCTTGCACAGCCCAGTATCAGGCTCCCCATGGCTTCCATTTCCGCCTTGAGGATACCACCCGGACTCGTAGGCACATCGGCCCCGAGGGAATTACTGCACACCAGCTCCGCAAACCCCCCCGTCCTGTGAGCCGGCGTTATTCTTCCTGGCCTCATCTCCACCAAAAGGACAGGAATGCCTCTCATAGCCAGCTGCCATGCGGCCTCCGAGCCGGCAAGGCCAGCGCCGACAACGGTTACCCGTTCCACATTACGACCGGTCGTCATCGACGGGATCCTCCGGCTGACCGCATGAAGAACATGCCCTTTCGCCAGACCTGCCCTTCGCGACAACCGGCCCCCCGCAGGAAGAGCACTTCTCTCCCGTCGGGGGGGACCAGGAGACAAAATCGCAATCAGGGTACCTGGAACACCCGTAGAAGGGTTTTCCGCCTTTGCCTCTCCTTCTTACGACTTCGCCTTCGCCGCACTTGGGACAGCTTATCCCGAGGGTTTTGAGTATAGGGCGTGTGTAACGGCACTTTTTCCCTGGGTCGGAATAACCCGAACAGCCTATGAAGTCACCGAAGCGGCCTGACTTGATCACCAGGGGTGAACCGCAGAGGGGACAGTTCTCACCGATAGGTTCGGGGGGCGGCGGGGCGACTTTTTCAGCCTCTGATGCGGCCCGGGCAAGCGATGGGGAGAAATCCCTCCAGAAATCTTCTACAACTTCCCTCCAGGGTCTCCCCTCTTCTTCTATATCGTCCAGTTCGTTCTCCATTCCCGCGGTGAATGCCCTGTCCACTATCCCCGGGAAATGTGCCTCAAGAAAGGTGTCCACTATAGTCCCGAGCGGGGTGGGGGCAAGGCGTTTCTCTTCATTCCTGAGAACATATTTCCTGTCGTACAGGGTCTGCACAATGGTGGCGTAAGTGGACGGTCGCCCGATACCCTCATCCTCAAGAACTTTTATCAGGCCGGCATCGGTATACCTCGAGGGGGGTTTAGTAAAGCGCTGTTCACTGCTTACATCCTTTATCGCAAGGAGCTCCCCCTCAACCGCGGGTTCGACTGTCTCATCCTTCATCTCAAGGGGCCATACAGCACCCCAGCCATCGAAGATGACAGTGGCACCGGACTGCCTCATCCCCACTCGGCCGCTCTCTGCTTCGATGGTACTCCGTGCAATGCGGGCCGGGTTCATCTGGCTGGATATGAAACGGCGCCAGATCAGGTCATAGAGCCTGTATTGATCAGGCGTCAGATGTTCCCTGACCTCCTCTGGCAAAAGAGTTACATCAGTGGGCCTGATCGCTTCGTGAGCGTCCTGGGAACGCCCCTTGCTGTCGTAGACCTGGGCAGAAGACGGCAGATATTTGCTCCCGTGAGCCTGTTTAATATAACCTCTGGCTGCTTCAAGGGCCTCGGGAGCTGTCCTCAGGCTGTCGGTGCGCATGTAGGTGATCAGCCCTGTGGGGCCCCTCCCGGGAATATTTACACCCTCGTATAGGCCCTGGGCGGCGGACATGGTCCTGCGGGGTGCGAATGACAGTCTTCTGGCCGCCTCCTGCTGAAGAGTGCTGGTCTTGAACGGAGGCAAGGGTTTACGGGTCCCCTCCCTGAGGGTAAATGAGACCACACTCAGCGGGTTTGACCTGACCTCCCTCTCTATCTCAAGGGCAGATCCTTCGTCGCCTATAAGGAGCGTCCGCCCGTCCTTTATCAGCGACTTTCCGTCGAGCCTGTCAACCCTGAGGCTGTAAGTCCTCCCGCCCTCAGCTTCGGCGGCGACGGTGACCTGCCAGTATTCCCTTGGTTCAAAGGAGAGTATCTCCTTTTCCCTGTCGCAGATCATCTTGAGTGCCGCGGACTGGACCCTGCCCGCTGACAGTCCCCTTTTGATCTTGTCCCAAAGCAGGGGACTCAGTTTGTAGCCCACAAGCCTGTCGAGGATCCTTCGGGCCTGTTGGGCATCCACCTTCTTCATATCAACGGATGTGACCTTTTCGAAGGCCTCGCGGACCCCCTTCGGAGTTATCTCGTACATCCTTACCCTGCATGGGGAGGACGGGTCGATCTCGAGTATCTCCGAAAGATGCCAGGCGATGGCCTCTCCCTCCCTGTCGGGGTCAGAAGCTATCAGGATCCGCCCACTCACGGAAGCCCTGTTCCTGAGGTTGCGGGCGATGTCGCCTTTCCCCCTCACGAGGATATATTCCGGTTCGAAACCTTTGTCGACGTCTATGGCAAGCCTGCTTTTCGGAAGATCACGAATGTGCCCCACGCTGGACTGAATATCGTAATCGCTGCCCAGTATCTTGTTGAGCGTGCGGGCCTTGGAGGGCGACTCTACAATTACAAGGGTCCGGCCCGCCTTTATCTTTGCTTCCCTGGCCTTTGACTTTTTCACGGTTCTTGATCCGGATCTTTCAGGCTTCCGGATCCCTTCCCCTTTCGTTCTTTTGGCCATTCCGTCCCCGCCTTTCAGCACAATGGGATTTCTTCAACTCCGGAAAAATTATGCCTGCCGCATACGGAACGGAAAAGGATCTCGATAAGGTCGCCGCTGACAGGACACCCCCCTGCCAGGCTGAGAGTCACAGCCTCGGTCAGGGTCTTCTCGATTACCTCTCGCGAAAGTGTCTCATCAGCACATATCCTGTAGGCAAATGCCAGGGCATCCGCTGTAAGGTAGCGGCTTTCGCCTTCGGGAATAAATCTCACGGACATTCTGTTCCCTCCTGTCAATTTCCGGGTCGGGTCATTATCCCCTGGAAGCCGCTGCACTCCACCTTCCAGGACCGCTCGCGAACACAAGACCGTATGCAGAAAGCACCCCGATCACCCTTAGAACGGCAGCGGCGCTCATTTTACCCTCCGTCGCTATGTTGTCAACAGTCATATCACCGTGGTCCGCCAATAGCCTTAAAACATCCCTCTCCTCCGGAGTAAGGGAAAAACCGCTCATTTCTGACTTTGCCGTTTCCGGGGAGAAAAGATCCATCTGCCTTCCCGAGACCAGGGAGGCGAAGGCGACAATATCCACCAGGGGGGAGGCTCCATCGGATATCAGGGCGTTGGAACCCCTGCAGACCCTGTCGGTTATCCTGCCGGGAACGGCCCAGACCTCCCTCCCGGCCTCGAGAGCACACCGGGCCGTTGTTATGGCTCCGCTCTTTTCCGGCGCCTCCACAACGACGCACCTTGATGAGAGACCGGCTATTATCCTGTTCCTCCTGGGGAAATTCCAGGGCCTGGGGGATGTGCCAAGTGGGTATTCTCCCAGGATGACACCCTCCTCCATGATCTCCCGGTAAAGCGAGGCGTGGGAGGCGGGGTATGCGATGTCGACACCGGTGCCGACCACTGCCACCGTCTTCCCCCCGGGATCCAGGCAGCCCCTGTGGGCGGCACAGTCTATACCCCTGGCACCACCGCTGATTACGGTGACCCCGACTCCCGCCAGGGTCGATGCAAGGGTCGAAGCGCAGCCTGAGCCGTAGGAAGTACATTTCCTTGTACCCACTACAGCCACTTTCTCGCCACGGGGAAGGGTGCGCCCCCTTGAGTAGAGAAGAAGAGGGGGGTCGTTGATACTTCTCAGTGCCTGGGGGTATTCCGGATCGGAGAAAAAGATCACCTTGACCCCTTTTTTTTCGCATTGCTCCATTTCCGCCTCGGGCCATCCTGAAGAAAGGAGCTCCACGATCCTCTCGCGGGCGGTATCCACAATACCCAGGAGATCCATTGCGGACATGGACCCCGAAGAGAGATCCTCCCGGGAGACCCCCCGTTCCTCCATCAGGTCAAGGATCCTGGCGTCGAAGCTGCCGCATGCGTTAAGGAGCATAAGACATTTCTTCAGCGGTTCCAGGGAAGATCGCCCCCTTCCCTGAAGGCAAGGGCCTCGGCAAGATGGACCGTCGAGATATCGACATCTCCTGCCAGGTCGGCTATCGTGCGGGCCACCTTCATCACCCTGCTTATTCCCCTGCCCGAAAGGCGGACTCTTCCCGCCATCTCCTTCAGGAAACGCCTGCCCTCGGCATTTATCCCCACCTGTTTCTTCAGGGCCTTTTCAGGCAGCTCGGCATTGCACTGGAATCCAAGGGGACCCCATCTTTCCCACTGCCGCTCCCTTGCCCGTATCACCCTTTTCAGCACTTCCGGGCTCCCCTCCCCTTCCTGTCCCTCCGCCTGGACAAGCTCTTCGGGGGTCAGCCTGGGAACAGTCACGTAGAGGTCGACCCTGTCAAGGATAGGCCCTGACATCTTGCGCCGGTAACGGTCCACTGCCGAAGGGGAACAACGGCAAGGTTCGACAGGGTCACCCAGGTAGCCGCACTGGCAAGGGTTGCATGCTGCCACCAGGAGCACCCTTGCCGGGTAGGTCACGCTGCCGCTTGCCCTGCTCACGGAAATGCAACCATCCTCGAGGGGCTGTCGCAGGGACTCCAGAAGGTCCCTTCTGAACTCTGTGAATTCGTCCAGGAAGAGAACTCCCCTGTGGGCCAGGCTTATCTCCCCCGGCCTGAGGTTTGTCCCTCCCCCGCAAACAGAGATGGTGCTTGCGGTGTGGTGGATGGCTCTGAAAGGGCGACGCCTGGAACTGTCCAGGGAGAGCCCCACGGTGCTCCTGACCATAAGGACCTCCATCATCTCATCGTCAGAGAGCGGAGGGAGGACATCCTTCAGGGACCTCGCGAGAAGTGTCTTACCTGAACCGGGGGAACCTGTGAGAAGAACGTTATGGTGTCCTGCTGCGGCTATCTCCAGGGCCCTCTTGGCTGCCGCCTGCCCCTTGATGTCAGAAAGATCGGGGTCCGGTTCGGGGTATTCGACACTCTCCTCCGAAGGTTCTATCGCCTGGAGCATGGCCGAGCCTCTGAGGTGTTCGAAGAGTCCCCTTATATGCTCTACCTTGTAGGCCTCTATCCCCTTCACCAGGGAGACTTCCCGGGCATTACCGGCGGGAACGAAAAGGGGAAGCCCCATGTCCCTTGCCAGGATAGCGGCCGGAACAGCCCCCCGTACCCTGCGGACCCTCCCGTCGAGGGCCAGTTCCCCCATGAACAGGGAGGGCTTGGTGACATGGATCTCACCCATGGAGTGAGCGATACCGACGGCAATGGGAAGGTCGAGGAGAGCCCCCTCCTTTGGGCTGTCGGCAGGTGCCAGGTTGACAGCCACCCTGCCCTTTACGGAGATCCCTAGCGACCTGAGGGCGGCGCGCACCCTCTCCCTGGCCTCTCGTACAGAGGCATCTGGAAGACCTACTACGGATATAACGAAAAGCCCCCCGGTGATCTCGACTTCCACTTCCACCCTGAGAGCCTGGATACCCTGAAGGGTGACACCCAGCACTGCGTTCATGGCTTTATCAACCCCACGGTTATATCTCTGAAGACCTCAAGGGCTGGCTTGCCGTCGGTACCCAGGGTTATGGCGGCAATATCGATCCTCCAGGGTCCTTCCCAGCCTATGGAATCCATGTAGGCCGTTCCCGTCCTCACCAGCTTCCTGATCTTGGAGGGCCCGACGGTGGCTTCCGGGGGAAGCATTCTGCCGAGGGTCCTGGTGCGCACTTCCACAACCACGATCTCTCCCCCCTCTTCAGCCACGATATCCAGCTCCCCCATCCTCATCCGGATGTTGGTTCCCATAACCCTGTAACCAAGACGCGACAGTTCCCTGACCGCGAGATCCTCCCCCGCGGCACCAAGATCGAGATGCCTGGGCATTTTTTACTCCCTTTCGTTATTGGATGGCCGTTCAGTCGGAACGGCAGCAAAGAAATGGCACGTCAGACCGGGGACCAGCCCCTGACGTGAAAACTCCTGCGGTGTACTGCGCAGGGACCGACACTCCGCAGTATCTCGACGTGCTCCCGGGAAGGGTAGCCCTTATGGTGGCGGAAACCGTAACAGGGAAACACCTGATCAAGGGAACACATGGCCCTGTCCCTCAGGACCTTTGCTATTACCGAGGCAGCCGCGACAGCAGGTACTTTCCCGTCGCCGCCGGGGACCGCCTTCTGGGGGATCCCCAGCGACGGTATGGTCTGGCTGCCGTCCACAACAACAAGATCTGGCACAAGTGAAAGGTTCAGAACGCTCAACCTCATTGACCAGAGGGTAGCCTGAAGGATATTGTCCCTGTCTATACGGGCCGGGGATGCCGCCTGGGCACGCCAGACCACCCCGATGCCTTCCATCTCGTTGAACAGTTTCTCCCTGGAGGAAGCGGAGAGCTTCTTGGAATCCGCCAGCCCCATTGCCAGAAGGCGTGAAACCTCTTTTCTTTCGAGGATAACGGCAGCGGCGACCACAGGACCGGCAAGAGGGCCCCTTCCGGCCTCATCCACACCAGCCACTATCAAGGCTCTTCCTCCCAGGGCTGAAGTTCCCCGGGTTCCTCCAGGGTGAATCTTCCAAGCTTCCCGGTGGAAAAGGACTCAATAAAGCGTCTGCCCGCGAGATCCATGTTGACCTCTCCTCCTCTCACCAGGCAGCCAAGCCTTGAGCCGATCCTCTCGAGTGTTGCGGAAGCTGTCTCTTCCTTCCTTTCCATACCCCAGGCCTCCAGGGCCCTGTCAAGCATGGAGGAACCGCCGAGAAATTCGACCAGCCCTTCGCCCAGGGATTCATAGCCCCCTATAACGTCGCTCTTGCTGCTGCCGAGCCAGGCCAGGCGGCGGTGGACCTCCCTGTGGGATTTGGGATCGACAATGCCGGGCGAGTCAACGATCAGGCAGCCCTTGCCCTTGTACCAGGAGACACCCCTTGTTATGCCGGGTATCCCCCCCACAGGGGCAGAGTTCTTGCCTATCATGTCGTTCAGCAGCATCGATTTGCCCACGTTGGGGATGCCTATAACTGCCAGCCTCAACTCCCGGTGAACTGGCCTCATTCTGAGAGCGGCCCTCATAAGGGGGTCCAGGTTGCCCCTCCTGAGGTCAAGAGCCCAGGCCCGGCTTCCTTTCTCCCTGAAAAAGGAAAGCCACCTTTCGGTGGCTTCATCGACGGCCAGGTCCTTCTTTGAAAGGACAATCCATACGGGCCGAAACCTGGATACCTGTTCGCTGAAAGGCGAACCGGTCAGTCCGGGTGCCCTGGCATCCCTGACTTCCACCAGGAGGTCGAGTTTTTCTGAAAGTTCACGGAGTTTACGCAACCCCCGGGCCATGTGCCCGGGATACCAGACGGTCCTGGTCATTCCCCGTAAAGCCCCCCGACCCTCGGGATAGGCCAGTAGCGGATAAACGCAGGTCCCTTTATGTTGGCCTCGGGGACGAATCCCCAGAAACGGCTGTCCTGGGAGTTGGGCCTGTTGTCACCGAGCATGAAATAGTGCCCCTCGGGCACCTCTACGGGACCGAAGTTCAGGCTGTCCCGGTTCTTGACGTAGGGTTCGACCATCGGTTCGCCGTCGATATGGACCGTTCCCTCAATGATCTCGACTGTCTCCCCGGGAAGGGCGATGAGCCTCTTGACGAAATCCCTCTTGGGATCCACGGGGTATTTGAACACTATGATCTGACCTCTTTTCGGTTCAGAAAAGGAGTACCAGAACTTGGCCACCAGAACCCGGTCCCTGGGGAGCAGGGTTGGGATCATGGATCCGCTCGGGATCCAGAAGGCCTGTATCACCAGCGCCCTGAGCACCAGAGCCAGCACAAGCGCCCAAAGAACAGTCTCGATCATCTCTTTCCACCATGGTTTTACAGCCACAAGCAAGCCCTCCAAATCATCATGCCTCAATTGTTCAGGGGATCTCTGTAAGGTTGATCCCGCAGTAGGCGGAAACCGCTATCTCGGCGACCTTTTTCTTTTTGTCGGGGGTAAATATATACAGGGTAAAGGCCGGCGTCATTGTATGCCACGCTGGAGTATAGCACTTTTTCTGGTTTACCGTCGATTTGAAGTATACAAGACATCGCCCGTTGGTCCTGTATCTCTCGTATTCGGCCGGGTTGAACCATTGAATAAGGAACTCCTCGCGAAAACCTGAAAGGTACCTTACATCAAAGGCCCTACGGTGGAGGCAGGCCTTCTGGAGGGTCCGCTCTATCCACCTGGTCATGTTCCGGGCCTCTGCCCTTGCCGCAGTTTCACTTCCGGCCCTGTTCGAAAGGATCCCGCCCGCGACAGGATATAAAGTTAAAGACATTACGGCAATTATCGAAGCGACTACCGCCAGTTCTACAAGGGTATATGCCCTGCTGCGGGAAACGCGCGAAAAAGCGGGAAGCCTGAAAACGGCTCCCCGCTGGAAATACCTTGTCCTGTTATTTTGTGCCCTCATAACCAAGGTTCACCGCTTTGACGTTATCTTCGACGAATTTCGCGGGCGCAAGTGCCCTTACCGCTTCAAGCACTTCTTCGATGGTCACTCCGCCCACACCGGCTCCGCACATGGCCCCGAGAATGAGCACGTTGAGGAAGAGGAAACGCCCCCCCATCTCTTTCTTGAGCATGTCGTAACCCATGACGGTGTGGAGCCTGGCTTCCCTTTCGGACATCCATTTTGTCAGTGACGGGTTCTCCGCGAACGCCGGGGCGTGGGTGTTGACCACGGCATGGCCTCCAGGCTTCAGAAAGTGCATGTTCCTTACCGCCTCGTTCTGGTCGAAGGCAAGCAGGACATCGGCCTCATTGGCCTTCACCAGGGGGCTGTTGTAGTCTCCAACCTTGAAGTGACTTATGACGGAACCGCCGCGTTGGGCCATTCCGTGGACTTCGCTTCCGATCACCCTTTCCCCCTTGGAGAGAGCGATATGCCCGAGGACACGGCTGGAAAAAAGTATCCCCTGTCCCCCTATACCAACTATGACATACTGCATGGCTAAGCTTCCTCCCCTTCTGTCGCGAGGATGGCCCCGTGGGGGCATACATTGATGCAAACTCCGCACTTGACACAGAATCTTTCGTCTATGTAGGCCTTCTTCGTCTTTTCGTCGAAGACAAGGCCGGGGCAGTTGAAGAAATTGATGCAGAACTTGCAGCCGATGCACTTCTCGGGGTCGACCGTTACAGGTATAACGGCCTGCTTCTGTCTCAGGAGCATGCATGGGTGCCTGAATATCAGTACTGCCGGTTCCTCGTGGGTCCTGGCGTACTCCCAGGCCTCCTTGACAAGACTCCTGGAGGTGGAGATGTCATAGGCGGCGGTTGTTTTTACCCAATTGACACCGCAACCCCTTACCGCCCCTTCAAGGTCGACCTTTCTCCCGGTCTCACCCTTCCTGAGTTTATCCCCTATTCCCGGGTGGGACTGTCCGCCTGTCATGGCCGTCAGGCTGTTGTCCAGGATCGCCAGCACGAAGGCGTGCTTGTTGTAGACAGCGCTGGCAAGCCCGGGCAGGCCCATGTGGAAGAAGGTGGAATCACCTATGCTGGCAACTATGGGCTGTTCCTTCCCGTCGGCCTTGTAGGCCATGTAAAGGCCAGAAGCCTGGGTTATGGAAGCACCCATGTCAAGGACGGCATCGACCATCCCCTGGTTCACACCCAGGGTATAGCACCCTATATCGGAGGGGTAGATAGCCTTGGGAAGGGTCTGTCGAATTGAGAAGAAACTGGCCCTGTGAGGACAGCCGGGGCAGAGCATGGGGCGCCTTGGCGTTATGTTCAGTTCCTCTGCAGCCTTCCTGAGGTCGTCCGGGGCACCCTCGGGAGCAGCCTTACCCAAAACCTTGCATAGTATCTCCTCAATGATCTCGGGAAGCAGTTCCCCGGCGCTTGGGATCCATCCGTTCCATCTCCCCTTGACCTTCGTCCTGTCGGGGATCTGCATCTCGATCACGGGGTATGTCTCCTCCAGGATCACCACGTTGTCATGCCTTGAGATGAAATCCTCCACCATCCTTATGGGGAGCGGATGGGGCGTACCTATCTTGAGGACCGAAACGTCATCGGCGCCCCAGGCCCTGAGTATGTCCGTGACGATCGAGAACGAGACGCCAGCCGCTATTATGCCAAGCCTGGCCTTCTTTCTGGCAGGGACCTCGTAGTTGTATTTTGAGAACTTCGTCTCGAACTCCTCGCGGATGGCCTCGCGCTTTTCGTTGAGCTGGGGGTGGTTTACCTTCACCCTTGCGGGAAGGCATACCCACCTGTTCGGGTCCTTTTCAAATGAAGCGGGCCTCGAGAGGTCAATAACATCTTTCAGCTCAACATCCTGGCGGCAGTGGTCCACCCTTACCCCCGGCCTCAGCATGGTGATCACGTTGTGCCGCTCCGAAAGGTCGTAGGCGTCAAAGACCATCTCTTTGGCCTCGACGGCTGTCGCGGGATCGAAACAGGGGATCTTGGCGAACATGGCGAAGAAACGGCTGTCCTGCTCTGTCTGGGAGCTATGGGGACCCGGATCGTCGGCCACGATAAGAAGGAAGCCCCCCTTGAGCTTGAAGTGTGCCACGCTCATGAAGGGATCGGCTGCCACGTTGAGTCCCACCTGTTTCATGACGGCGCAGGATCTTTTACCTGTGAAGGATGCCGCCGCGGCCATCTCGAAGGCCACCTTTTCATTGGCACCCCACTCAACAACTGTTCTCGTTCCAAGGTCGTCGGCCCACTTGGCTATTGCCGGCAGTATTTCCGACGAGGGTGTTCCCGGATATGCCGCGGCCACCTCACAGCCGGCTTCAACAACACCGCGGGCTATGGCCTCGTTGCCCAAAAGGATCTGTTTATTGCTCACGCTACACCACCTCTTCCGCTGAAGATCTTGATATTTCCTTCAACCAGCTGTAGAACGGTTCAGGCTCACGGAGAAGTCGGCCGTCAGGACCGCAGAAAGCGTGCCTGGTCCAACCCTCCGCCGCAAGGCGGCTACGCTCCTCTGGCGTCACCCTGTAACTGAAGGCGATGCTGTGAGAAGTCACCTCCCGAATGCTCGTCTTGATATGGGCTCTTTCGTCGTACCTCAAGGGATCCTTGTATCTGACGTAGGCCTCTACCGCGGGGAGGAAAATCCCCTGTTTCTCCCACTTTGTATACGGGGCGGAAAGAGATCTGCAGAACTCGGTCCTTCCTATCTCGAACCATGTAAGATAGTTGCCGTAATAGGCGATCCCCATCTGATCCGTCTCCCCATAACGGATACGGATGACCGTCGTAATTACAGGACCCATGTAATGTACCTCCCTGCGGACTCAAGTACCCCGAAAAGTATATGACATTGAAGGGACAAAAACAAAAGGGACCCGGATGGGCCCCTGGAGATATCAATATTAACTGCCTCTGGAGGATGCCCGGTCGCTTCAGACACGATCCACAGGATCCCCGGCCGCGACCCTTCCCCCTTCCAGAACCTTGAAGAAAAGCCCCTTTTTGGGCATTATACAGTCGCCCGTCTTATGGTAAACGGCACAGCGGGTGTGACACTCCTTGCCTATCTGGCTTAGTTCCAGCAGGGCCTCCCCGACCCGGACACGGTCTCCGACAGAGAGGGACGAAAGATCGAAACCCTCCACGGTAATATTCTCGGCGAAACTGCCGGGGACAAGATCAGGGAGTTTCTCCTTCATCGTCTCGATATCCTCGACGGCGAGCATGCTTACCTGGCGATGGGCAAAACCCGCATGGGCATCTCCATCTATCCCGAGACCGGGTAGCAGGACCCCTTCCCCAACGTCAGTCTTAGGCGTTCCCTTTGACTCCGAAACGCAGACGGCAACAACCTTTCCTCTCACGCCGTGGCCTCCGCCCTGGCCTTCTGTTTTGACCGGTAGTCCTCGATGGCCGCCTGGATGCCCTCTTCGGCCAGAAGTGAGCAGTGAATTTTCTGGGGGGGAAGGCCTCCCAGGGCGTTCACAACATCCTTGTTCGATATTGCGAGAGCCTCGTCAAGGGTCAGGCCCTTGACCATCTCCGTAACCATGGAACTGGAGGCTATGGCCGAAGCGCATCCGAAGGTCTCGAAGGAGATATCTTCTATACGCTCATCCTTCACCTTGATATAGATCTTCATAATATCCCCGCACCGGCTGTTCCCTACCTCACCGACCCCGTCAGGGTCTTCCATGCGTCCTGCGTTCCTGGGATTCATGAAGAGTTCCATTACTTTTTCAGTGTACATTGCAATTACCCCCTGTTTTTCCAGAGCGGAGACAAGGCCCGGAGATCAGAAACTATCTTCTTTAGGTTCTCAGCCACGTATACTATATCTTCCTCGCTGGTGTCCTTGCCAAGCGAGAACCGGAGCGAGCCGTGGGCAAGTTCATGGGAGATGCCCATTGCAAGAAGAACGTAACTCGGCTCAAGGCTCCCCGAGGTGCAGGCCGAACCGCTGGAAGCGCCTATACCGGCAGCATCCAGCCTGAGAAGCATCGATTCCCCTTCCAGGGAGCCGATCAGGAAGCTGGCATGGAAAGGCAGCCTTTCTGTCCTGTGCCCGGTCAGGTAGGCATCTTCTATGGAGGAGGTAACGCTGTCGATAAGAAGATCTCTCAGGCGGATCTCCTCCCTGATCGACCCGTCGGCAAGGCGTTTGACCGCAAGTTCAGCCGATGCCCCGAAACCTATTATCCCCGCCGTGTTCTCGGTGCCTGACCTCAGTCCTCTTTCCTGCCCCCCGCCGTGTACCAGGGGGTCGATCTTCACGCCCTTCCGGATGTAAAGTCCCCCTACTCCCTTGGGGCCGTACATCTTGTGGGCGGACATGGTCAGCATATCAATGCCGAGATCCCTGACGTTAAAAGGTATGTGTCCGGCAGCCTGCACGCCGTCGACGTGGAAAAGTACCCCCCGGTCGCTGCACATTTTGGCCACTTCAGCTACAGGCTGGATGGTTCCGACCTCGTTGTTGGCGTACATGATCGAAACAAGGATCGTGTCCTGCCTGAGGGCGCTCTCCAGGTCAGGTATCCTGACCATGCCCTTCTCGTCGACTGGCAGGATCGTCACCTCGAAACCCTCTTTTTCGAGCCACTTGAAGGTATCTATAACCGCGTGATGTTCCACGGCAGTGGTGATCACGTGTTTGCCCTTGTCTTTGCGGGTGGAGGCCGCTCCTTTTATCGCGAGATTGTCGGCTTCGCTTCCCCCGCCTGTAAAAATTACCTCTGAGGCATCGGCCCCTATAAGGCTGGCGACCTTCTCCCTGGCCTGGTTGACGGCTTTTCTCGCAGTCCTTCCCCAGAGGTGGAGACTGTTGGGATTGCCGTAATGTTCCGAAAAGAACGGCAGCATGGCCTCAAGCACTGATCTGTCAACGGCCGTTGTTGCCGAATGGTCCATGTAAACGTATCGTTCGGTCATTAGTATCGCCTCTTGTCCGTTTTTATATTAGGTTAGCCTAACTTATGACCAAAGGATACATCTTTGTTCCTTCAAGGTCAATACCCCCGGGCATTACTCGCCTTGATCATGGCAGTAGACCTGGTGGATCATCATAAGGCAGGCGCCTTTGACAATTTCATAACCCTTTCCCTTCAGAAGAGCCTCGGCGGAGTCATTTTCGGCTCCGGGCTGCATCCATACAACGGGCTTGTAGTCCAGCCCCTCCAGGTCGTCAAGAACAGGCTGCTGCTTCGAAGGGGAGATAAAAAGGGCCAGAACGTCGAAATCGTCCTTGATCTCAGAGATCGAAGCCATGCAATCCAGCCCGTGGATCTTCTCACCCACGCATGCCGGGTTCACCGGGAAGAGTCTGAATCCCTTCTCTTCGAGATACTCCATTACCCCGTAAACAGCCCTGTCCTTCTTGGATGAAGCACCCGCAACTGCGATGCGGGAAGGCTTGCATACGTATTTTTCTATTATCTCGTCCATTTTCAAGGTATCAACCTCCCTGGGTATTTGAAAAATCCGTGAATCGTGAACCGTAAATCGTGAACCGTAAATCGTGAATCGTGAATCGTAAATCGTGAACCGTTAATCGTTAATTGTGAATCGTGAATCGTGAACCGTGAATCGTAAATCGTCTAACGTTTACCGTCTGAAGGTATCTAATGATCTTTGGAAAAACCCGCGACGCGGGGAAGCGCTAACCTCAGGTGCTCGCCATGCCCTCAAAGGTCGTGAACATGACCGTAGCCGGAGCCTCTTTCAGTTCGATATGGAACTTCACTTTTACCGATTTTCCCGGTGCGAGCCTGAGTTCGGAGCCTCTCTGGGCCACGCTGTTGATCAACTCCCCCGTCACGCCGAAGATCCCCACGGAAAGCCCCGGTGCAACGACTTCATTTTCCCATACGTTCTTAAGGGTGCCTTCACCCGAAAGCCTGCCGGTATTCATATCGAACTCCCATGTAACGCCCGTGATGATCACCTTGAGGTCACCGGGGACTTCACAGGAACTCTGGGCAAAGACCATATTTGCGCACAAGAGGACCATCGAAACTGCAACAAGACCCATAACGACAGCTTTTTTCGATCTCATAAGGAACACCTCCGCCCCCGGGATCACTCCCGGGTCTGTTTTGAAAAGAGTGTTGGCTAATTCTAGCAGTATTTATTATAATTGAAAGCCGTCGGAGGGCTGGCCGAGTGGTCGAAGGCGGTTGACTTGAAATCAATTGAGGCGCAAGCCTCCAGGGGTTCGAATCCTCTGCCCTCCGCCATATTCCCCAAATCCTTCAAGGATTTCACAGCCTCCACCCTCGTTCACGCAACTGATCATAAACTCCCGGAAACCATTTCACATTATTTTTCCGTAGGAGAGCCTGAAACGCAGGTGTCTTTTTTCCTACAGGTCATGTCCGCAGATGGGCTTTCCAGGTGTTACGATAGGGCCTGGTTCCTTTTCGATAAATTCATCGCAAGGCTGATGGACTATGCCGACCCGGCACGCAAACAAAGGATCTGGAGGGAAGTTCATGAAATGCCACCTGTGCAAAGACAATCCGTGCAATAAGGGCAACCCCTGCATTACGACCGATAGCGCTGCTCTTTATGGCGACCCAACTGACAGGAAGTTATTCAAGACCGCGGCTGATGTTGAAGCTCTCTTCTACAAGGAGGCATGCCGTGTGGATGAGACCATGGAGTTCGCCAGAAGGCTGGGATTCAAAAAACTGGGCTTAGCATTCTGCATAGGTTTTCTGGAAGAGGTAAGGATACTGGCGGAGATCATGTCGCCGGAGTTTGACGTCCACTCCGTCTGCTGCAAGGTGGGAAGCCTTGAAAAGTCTTGCTTTGACATGGCCGAAAGACCCTGGATAGGGCAATATTCCTGCAACCCCGTTGAACAGGCCCGGATATTGAACGATGAAGGGACCGAACTCAATATTGTCATGGGGCTTTGCGTGGGACACGATTCGCTTTTCTACAAACACTCCGCGGCACCTGTTACCACCCTGGTGGTTAAGGACCGCAAACTCGGCCACAATCCGGTGGCTGCCCTGTACTGCCCCTACCTCCGTTCAGAATTGGGGAAACCCCTGAGGGAAAGGGGTATTAAACCGGAAGACCTGGAAGATAAGTCAAATGGGAAATGATCTAGATATCGATGACCGTGCCCGCACCGGCCCATGATACGTCTTCGGCCCGCTTTGAAAAAGCGCAGAGGGCTTTGATGCCTGTGCAGTGACATGGGCGCCACTTTTCGACGGTGAACCTCGTTGTCAGTTCCGTTGTAATGCGATCTATGAAATCGTGAGACTGGTCACCAATATGCATTCCCCCCAGTACCATGTGGAAACTCCGGGTGCCAAAACGGGCTGAGACTTCTTCAAGAATGTTGACCACCCCCGCATGGGCACAGCCCAGGATCACGCTGAGACCTTTCTCGCCTTTAACGGCCAATGATATGTCATCGGGGAAGGGGTCCGGCTTCCACTTTTCACCTTCCGGAACGACAAGCTTTGGTGGCAGGCTCATGAATTCAGGGTCCCGATGGTCCATTGGAACCTCCAAAGCCCAAACATTTGGGATGATTCCGACCACACCTTTGATCGGCCTGAAATCAATTCCGTGCCTGTTGATATGACAACCAGTGAACTTTCCACTTCCATTTTCCAGACGGCTGTGTCTCATCTCGATCTCATTATGTCCCCAAACGGGAATATTCCCGGTACGAAGAAGAAGCTTTTGGAGTCCTCCGGTATGATCAAAATGCCCGTGACTCAAGACAAGATGGTCGATCCCTTCAGGCTTGATCCCAAGAGTCTGCATGTTGGGGAGGAGCGCATCCCCTTGTCCTGTATCCATAAGTACTGAGCTGCGACTTTCGCTAACAAGAATGCTAAGGCCGTGTTCCGCAAGCATACTCCTGGTCCCTGCAAAGTTCTCGACAAGTATGGTTATCTTCATGTCCGGTCTCCAATCTTTGGAATATACATGCTGGAAGGCTTCACAAGATGCCCAGTTCGCGTTCAAGCATAGACCTTAATAAATCCCCTGTCATCTCCACATAGATCTCACCCCTGAACTCGATCACGGGAGGTTCGGCGCAAGCACCAAGGCAGGAACTTCTCCTTACCGTCACAATATCGGCCACTCCCATATTATCCACCACAGTTCTGGCCTCTTCAATAAAGAAAGAACTGCAGGGTCCGCAGATATAGAGCTTTTGGGCTGGGCAGCCCATGCCGGGCCTTGCCGGATCACAAAGGCCATTCAAAAGACAGCAAGAAGCAAAAATATGACACCTGTCTTTTTCATTCCGGTATCACTCCTTCGACAAGTAATACCACTACGGGTATATTGGGAGTCTATCTCCTGAGGATCTGAAAAGAATGAGTAGGATCGCTGAGATCAGGGGTTTGAAAAAAGATCGCCCCCAGAAAGGGGGCGATCCGGTCTCATGTTCACATATTACGATCAACTTGTTCTGGTTCTTGCCTTTCCTGTCGCCAGAAGCCTGTTGCCTGCCGCCCGGCTTTCACGTCTCACACACTTGTTTTTGCCATTATCCCTAAACCATATATTGTGCTTTTCTCTCTTGCCATCCTCTGCGTCCTCCGTGGTGAGAAGCCCTGGCCTTTGACCCTTCGATTTACGATTTACGTCTTTTTCCCTTACCCGTTATCCTTCGGGTTCCATATCTTCCAGACGTTGCCGACAAGGTCCGGACCTGGATTGAGGGTAGTCTTGCCTGGCTGCCAGCCCGAGGGTGTGACTTCCTTGCCTTTTGTCTCACGGACAAGCTGGAAGGCCTTGATCTGGCGGATCGTCTCTTCAACGTTCCTGCCGACCGGAGGGGTGAGGACCTCCATGCCCTGTATTACTCCGTCGGGATCGATAATGAAACGGCCGCGGACATCCACTCCTGCCTTTTCATCATAAACCCCATATATCTTTCCAAGGTTCCCGCCTGCATCCGAGATCATCGGGAAGGGCACTCCGCCTTCAACCATTTTGGAGAGTTCGTTATCGTTCCAGATCTTGTGGACAAACTGGCTGTCTACGCTGCAGGAATAGACGTCCACTCCAAGTTCCTGAAATACGGGGTATTTGCCGGCGACCGCCGACACTTCCGTTGCTCAGACAAATGTGAAATCACCAGGGTAGAAACAGAGGACCACCCATTTACCAAGCGAGTCGGAGAGTTTCACCGATCCGAATTTGCCCTTGTGATAGACAGGGGCCTCGAAATCCGGAGCCTTTCTTCCAACCATTACCGTCATTCCCGGAACCTCCTTTTTGACTTGTTCTGCCTTCTCCTCAACTGCCGGCTCAGGCTCTCCGACCAGGGCACCTGTCGGACGCGCGCAGCCGATCTCCTTTTCCTCCAAAACAGACACCTCCCGATGTTCGATATAGCAAAGTAAAACAGTTTTGGAAATCACTACTTGTTAACATGATAGCATATTCTTTGGTTTAATGTGGGGAAATGTGTCATACTGATCTCGGTTCGAATACCAAAATAATCATGGATGGAGGTCCCGGTCATGAAAAAAACCCTGGAGTCAGAAAAGATCTTCGCCGCAGAAATGGACGAAAGGGACAGCCTGGCGTTCTTCAGGACAAGATTTTCCCTTATTCCCGGATCGATTTACATGGATGGCAACTCCCTGGGGCTTTGCCCGAAGGATTCAGAAGAGGCAGTCGAAAGATCTATAGAAGAATGGAAAACCCTGGGGATCCGGGGCTGGATGGAAGGGAACCCTCCGTGGTTCGAGATGGCAGAAAGAACGGGTTCCGACGCTGCAGCGCTGGTCGGCGCGAACCCTGATGAAGTAGTCCTTTCCGGCACGACAACTGTAAACCTCCATGCGCTGGTCTCGACATTCTACGAACCCGCGCCTGAAAGAAACGTGATCCTTGCAGATCAACTCAACTTCCCTTCCGACCTTTACGCTCTCAGAAGCCAGGTAGCGATAAGGGGGTACGATCCGGACAGATCCCTGAGGCTTGTCGGCTCACCTGACGGAAGGTCGCTGGACGAAGATGAGATAATCAGGGCGATGAGCCCCGACGTCAGCATGGTCCTGCTGCCGTCGGTACTCTACAGGAGCGGGCAGCTTCTGGACATTAAAAGACTGACGGAGGCAGCCCATGAAAGGAACATCATCATAGGCTTCGACTGCGCCCATTCCGTAGGGGCGATCCCTCACCGGCTGAGCGAATGGGGGGTGGATTTTGCCTTCTGGTGCTCATACAAGTACATGAACTCCGGCCCCGGTTCTCCGGCTTTCCTTTACGTCAACCGCCGTCACTTCGGGAAAATGCCTGCCCTGGCCGGCTGGTTCGGCTACGAAAAGGCCCGTCAGTTCGACATGAACCTCGAATTCGTACCTGCAGGTACGGCAGGGGCATGGCAGATCTCTTCGCCTTCAATTCTGGGCTCCGCAGCGGCGGGAGGTGCCCTGAAGGTAACCCTTGAGGCCGGGATCGACAGGATAAGGGCAAAATCCCTTGAACTGACATCCTTCTTCATGAGGCTCGTGGACGAATACCTTTCGGGGGAACCTTACAATTTCCGGATAGGCACCCCGAGGGAACCGGAAAGAAGGGGAGGACACGTCGCACTGGAACACCCCACGGAGGCCCTCAGGATAAACGAAGCCCTCATCGCCCGCGGAGTGATACCCGATTTCAGGCCGCCCAAGGTGATAAGGATTGCCCCTATAGCTCTCTACAACACCTTCACTGAAGTCTGGCAGGTGGCGATGCACCTGAAGGGGATAATCGACAACAGGGAGTACGAGATGTTCTCGAAGGTCCGCAAGGCGGTATCGTAGGCGGCGAAGCCGCCTCGCCAGGCGTGACGCGGGTCCGTAAATCGTAAGGGCCGAAAAACAAGGCGACAGGCCACAGGCATCAGGCAACAGGAAAGGCAACACCGTGAAACGTATGGAGCTCAGGATCAAAGGCGTAACTCTGTCGCTGCGCTTGGGTTACCTTGTCTGTTGTTCAAGATCCTGCCTTTGGTCCCATCTGGGACTTGCGATTCACGATTCACGATTCACAAGGTGCCCCGAGCGAAGCGAAAGGGTAGGCTTCGCGCTGCCCCGAGCGAAGCGACAGGGTGCAATCCACGCTTAACGGTTTTCGAATTTACTTAGCCACTCCAGGCAGGTGCGGACGCCGAAGCCGGTGGCTCCCTTGCGGTAGTAACCGTACTCCTCGTCGGAGTTGTCTACCCCGGCTATGTCAACGTGCAGCCACTTGACACCTTCGCCCACGAACTCCCTGAGGAACATGGCTGCCGTTATGGCCCCGCCGTACCGCCCCCCGGTGTTGTCCACATCAGCGATATCTGATCGGATCTTCTTCTTCAGACGTTCGTCATCCATGGGGAGTTCCCAGACCCTTTCGCCTGTTATTTTCGAAGCGTTTCTGAAAGAGGCGGCCAGTTCATCATCGTTGCCGAAGATCCCTGCAGTGTAAGGACCCAGGGCCACAACACACGCGCCGGTAAGGGTCGCCATATCCACGATGACGGAAGGCTCCTGCCTGGAAGCGTAGGCCAGCACATCTCCAAGCACGATCCGCCCCTCGGCATCGGTGTTGTCAACCTCTACTGTCTTACCGTTGAACATTCTGATGATGTCGTCGGGCCTGTACGCACCGCCTCCGGGCATGTTTTCCGCGACACCGGCAAAACCGTGGACCTCCATGTCGGGTTTGAGTTCAGAGACCGCTTTCATTATTGCTATGACGTTACATGCACCGGTCTTGTCGCCTTTCATGCTCCTCATGTATTCGCCGGGCTTGATGTTCAGGCCACCACTGTCAAATGTAAGGCCCTTGCCGACGAAGGCGATCTTCCCTGAAGGCTCTCCGGAAGGTCTGTAGACCATGTGTATCAGCCTGGGGGGTGTATGGGAACCCCCTCCTACACTTATGATCCCATTCATCCCCAGGTCTTTCATTTTCTTTTCGTCCAGGAGGGTGAACTCTATTCCTGAATCTTCAGCCATTTTCCTGGCTTTTTCTGAAAGGGTCGACGGGTTGATGACGTTTCCCGGCTCGTTGGCAAGGTCCCTCGCAAAGTTCTGCGCCTGGGCAATTACGGCCCCCCTGGCGACAGCAGCCTCGTCGCCCTGATAGACAAGCAGCGACTCAAGTGGTTCCGGCGTTTCGGAAGTATCGTCCTTGCTCTTGTACTTGTCAAAACGGTACTCCCCCAGCAAAGCCCCCTCGGCAAGGGCCGAGGACACTTCCGGGCTGAAGGGTTCAGCGCCAAGGACCATAAGGACCTTGTTCCTGTCCTTTTCCGCCTGTCTTACGGAAACCGCGATCCCTCTGCGCCAGGAATCCAGGGTGGCACCCTTCCTGGAGCCCAGACCTACAATATATACGTTCGCCAGCCTGCCTCCGGGCATGCTGACTGTGAGGACACTGTCGGGTCTGCCCTTGAATCCCATCCTGGTCATTCGTTCCATGACTACCGATGCCGCGTCCTCACCCAGGATCCCGACAGGTTCTTTCTCCCCCTCAAAAATGAAGAGGGCCGCCGCATCACCGGTCCATTCCGCCGGGCTGATCTTTGTTATATCTATCCGCATTTCCGCACCTCCGATTATCAATTTCCACTGACCGGCCAACAATACCATAATAATCAGGACTGGTGGGAGGCCATTGCAGTTCTGTTCTGGAGTATAATTATCTGACCAAATGAGCCTCAACCTGCATCAGGCGGAAAGCACGCCCCTGGAGGAGGCGGCGGCCATAGGGAAAGATCTCTTCGCCGGCTTCGACATAGGATCGGCAGCCATTCACTGCGCAATGGTGAACGCTGATAATTCTGTCGTCTTTTCTCCACCCCCCTCCCTCCACTACGGCAAACCCCTTGAGTCTTTCAGGACGATCTACCTCAAGATGAAAGATCTTTTCAAAGAGGACAACCTCGCATCAACGGCATTCACGGGAATGGGAACAGCACATTTCCCCGAGGCATTCCCAGGTGTCCTGAGGGAGTTCGACAGCGTGTGCATCGTCAAGGGTTCAAAGTTTCTTGAACCCAGGGCTGGCGCTATCCTTCATCTGGGAGCCAAGGACGCCTACTTTTTCCTTGTCTCAGGGGGAAAACTCGACCCCGTCCTCCTGGACTGGAGCACCAGCAGCAAGTGCGGTGCCGGATCGGGGACATTGCTCGAAAAGCAGGTGCGCAGGCTGTTCCCGTCCGGGGATAATGCCCCTGACGACCTGTCCGGGATGATCAGGAAAGCAGAGTCGGGCGCCTCGGCTCATGGCAATACCGTGCCTTACAACGCCAGATGCGGAGTGGTCCTGCAGTCGGACCTGATCCACGACCAGAACGAGGGTATCTCCAGAGAGATCATCATGGCCCGACTTTTCAAAACTATCGCCATGAATGTCGTTCAGGACGTTATCGGCAACAGGGACCTCGAACCGGGAACCCTCGCGCTGCTTACCGGATGGCCTGCGGGCTGCGGGCCGA
>Ga0068714_10001456_pt1 | contig 34597 bp, 32 predicted proteins | sample MTBNYHSulfiMetaG_FD_62988 | JGI IMG/M metagenome (GOLD analysis project Ga0068714, IMG submission 62988) | Enrichment culture microbial communities from rom New York Harbor, USA that are MTBE-degrading - MTBE-NYH (New York Harbor Sulfidogenic)... | ecosystem: Environmental > Aquatic > Marine >...
TAAGGTGGAATCTTCACGCTGCGCTGGTAAAGCTCCTTCACCTTGTCTCTGCCAAGATCGCCTGTCGACAGGAGCGACAGTTCGGTTGGCTCAACTGGGATGACAAGGACATCTGCCAATCCTAGACGCGTCCGGGCTCGCCACCCGTTGCCGTCGTCGCTGTCGTCGCCCACTTCATCCGCCCCGACGGGGTCGAATTCGTCGGCCATCGGTTCGCAGAGAAGGAACTCGCCAGCTTGTGCGGCCAAGCCTTCCTGTAGATCGTCCCATTCTTGCTTCGCTCCCTTCAGATCGTCAGAAGCATCAGTTGGCAGATCGCCTGCATAGGTGGTCTCGATCAGATAGCGGAACTGCAAGGGCAACGGGACTTCAATCCCGTTGCTGCCCCTCTCGGGTTTCATCTGCCCGAGTGTAGTTAGCAGCGGATAGCGCTCGTAGATTCTCTGCGAGGAACCGAACCCCGGCTCTTCGACGGGTTTCATTGCCCCGTCCTTCCGCTTCTTCTCGGTTGCGGGCAGCAAGACGTGCAGTTCCGGCTGTCCCCGCTCGTCGGCTCCTGTGTCCTTCAGTTTGCCCTCCTTCGTTCGCGCATGCCTCTTGATGCGGCCGCTGCGCTGAAGGAGCAGGTCCATCGGGGCGACTTCGCTAATCATGTGGTCGAAGTCCACATCGAGGCTTTGCTCTACAACCTGCGTTGCCACCAACACAAACCTATCAGGGCGCTGTGCAGGCTTGAATCTGCGATTGTCGCCTTCGCACTCCCAGCGGCCTTTCCCGAACAGGTCGAGAACCTTTTCAGTGATCTGTTGGCGGTCAGACGCCGTGAAGCGTGCGTGGAAGAGCAGTTTCTCGTTCTCTGGAAGGGCAAGCGCCCGGTAGACCGACTGCGCTTGCTTCACTGTATTTAGGATGACGCAGCAGCATCCACCGTCCTTCACAAGTTGCGTGGCCTTGGCCGCCGTCCTCTTAGCGTCACCGAGGAGCCCGGGGAAACGCTCGATCCTCAACGTTCTGCTCAATGAGGAACAGGCTGGGATCAGTCGTGCCTCCTGCCCCGTCTCCGCTACAGTGATGAGCGGGTAGGGCGCATCAGGGCCGGGGTCGCCTCCCGTTGCCCCGTATGCTTCGATCATCGCTGCCCGCTGACGGGAGGATAGCGTTGCCGAAAGGAGGATCACCGGAATCTTCAAGCACGCGCACCACTGGAGCAGCCGACAGATGATCGCGCTCATGTAGGCGTCGTAGGCGTGTACCTCGTCGACGACCAGCACTCGATCGGCGAGTCCGTAGAGCCGCAGAAACCCGAACTTAACGTTCATTCCGGCGAGCATCGCCTGATCCACCGTTCCCACACCGTGCGCGGCCAGCATCGCGCGGCGTGTTGGCCTGAACCACGCGGCAGCAAGGGATCGGTCGTCGCCCGATTCGCCAACTTCTGAGGCCTTCTCCGGTTCCTTGTCATCTCGTAGCCAGGCCATGCCGTGGACAAGTCTGGCATCCTCTCCGCGTCCTAGTTTCCCGAGGTAGTCATCGCGATAGCGGCGATGAAGGGCATCGCTCGTTGCCATGGTGGGTAGAGCCATGTATAGTCCGTGATAGCCTTGATCTCGCCACTTCTCTGCCAGAATCCAGGCAGCTTCGGTCTTTCCCTCGCCCATCGGAGCCTCGATGATGACGAGCGCCGGTGGGATCTCTTCTTCCAGTAACGCTTGCTGAATGGGCCGCGGAGTCTCCACGATGAGCGCTGGTTCCCCCACATGCCGGCTGCGCTCAAGGCCAAGCCTGCGTACCCAGTCACACGCCACGTCTTGCGCTGCCGCCAGGTACCTTTCAGAATCCTCGACATCCTTGAGCCGGGCGTCACCGAAGAACTTCTCGTTGCTCGCGATCCAGTCGCAAAGCACCACATGGCCGGCGAGGAACATTCCAAAGGCGCTGAGGTCTGGGGGGCACTGGTGAGGGTACACACTGACATCGAGTACTCGCTGCAGCATCTCGCCAAGCTCATCCTGTGCTTCCGCATATCTCAATCCAACGTCCCATGCGCCTTCATCCCAGTGGCCATGATGTGCGACCACAGAACGTCCGACTGCGTCAGCCGCAAACGAATCCATCCCCGCGGCGATAAGCTTGCTCTTGATGAATCTGGCGGAGATGCGCTCATGGCGGCACGGGGCATCCGCTGTGACCGTGTATCCTGCTCCGGCAAGCTCGGCGGAGAACTCCGGAATCTGATACTGAAAGCGTGAGTCGGCCTTTCCTATGTCGTGAAGTCCCACAAGGAGAGCTATCTCCCGCGACGTCCAGCCCGTACCAGTTGCGGGGGAAGGCAGCGCAAGAGAGACCGCCGATGCGTCAAGTAGGTGCTTCCACAAAGGATGACGCGGATTGCTTTTTGCCCAAAGGATGCGAACTCCCGGTGGAAGCATCTCAGTCATGGCATTGAATCGCCCTTAGGGACTCCTCTACGAAATGGCATCCGAACTCTGAGCGGGGAACATGGATCTCATCAAGGTCTCGGATGACTTGGCTCCGGGTCTGGCTACGCGAGGAGAGGAGACACCAATCGCCATCCAAGGGCTGCAAGAGTTGCCTCGGCTGGCACAGACTCCCCGTAGATGCCTGCATCCTGTCAACCAGCATGAACACGCCGACAGCTCTCCCATGAGTCGAACATGACTTTATCATCGGAGAGGAGAGGATACAATCCCAGGCCCCGAAGCCATTGCCTTCACGCCGCGCGATGGGATCAGAGATAGTTCTTGTGTCCCCTCTCGCAGCGACGAGGCGGCGGTCGGCTCGCCCTCTCGGCTCCCGGCGCGGCCGTGGGTCCGTCGTCCTCTACTCGTCGAGCCGGATCGACGTGGTCGATCGGGCGCTGTGGATCGCCGTCAGGCGATCGTCCGCTCCGTGGTACGCGAGGATGATCGTGACTTCGCTTCCCGGCTGCAAGGCGACGTCCTGCGGGTCGTTCGAATTCAAGGGAATGGCGAATTCGACGATCGACCGTCCCTCCGCCTCGCTGCCGCCGGCCTGGAGGATGTGATCGACGTCGTCCCGTCGGTGGGACGTCGGCGCGTTGCCGTAGTGGTCCTCGATCGTGAAGGCTTGGCCTGCGATCGCGGCGATGACGATGTTCGCGCCCTGCATCATCCGCTGGGGGCCGAACCCGATCGATAGCCAGCCGGTCCCCGGCGAGACGAGGCCCACATAGAGCACGACGTCGTCGTTCTGCCAATGGACGCGCATCCCGGTCGCGGGATCGACGAGCCGGTTTCGATACTCGTCCTCGCCGATCCGTCCGTCGATCTGCGGCGGCCAATCGATGTCGAGCATCTCATCGTGGACGGCGAAGACGATCGATTCGGCGTCCGCCAGCGCGTCGACCTCGATCCGCCACGCGGCGTCGAGCGGCGGCCGGTCGTACCTTCCGTTTCCGTTCCGATCGACGTAGAAGTCGATGCGATACGAGGCGGCGACGTCGAGATCGCTGATCTCAACGTCAAACGCGCCGCCAACGATCGCTGGGATCGCGACGCGGAAGGCCTCGGAGAGCGAGCCGGCTTCGGCAACGCGCAGCTCGAACGGCAGGCTGACGTAGCGGTCCATCTCCTCGAAACGGATGGACAAGCTCGCGGCCGCGCCGCCGAAGGAAGTCAAGGTCAGGATCAGGAGCGACGCCAGAGCGGCGGCTTGGGAAATTCGTGGTCGGTTCATGACACATCCCTCCTCTTGGGTTGTGAACCCGCTTTCGAATGGTCTAGGATCGACGGTACGCGTGCGTCGTGAAGCGGACGAAGGGAATCCGTGAACGGCGCGTGCGTTCGGGGAAGGAGGCGACGATGGAGCTCGGGCTGCACGGCCGCGTGGCGATCGTCGGGGGCGCGAGCCGGGGACTGGGCCGCGCATGCGCCGAGCGGCTGGCGCGAGAGGGCGCGCACCTCGCGGTGGTGGCGCGCGGAGCCGCCGCGCTCGAGGACGCGGCGCGAAGGATCGCCGGTGAAACAGGGGCCGATGTCTTGGCGATTCCGGCCGACCTCAGCCGGCCGGAAGACGTTCGGAGAATCGCCGATCGGACGCTCGAGCGGTTCGCCCGGATCGACATCCTGGTGCACAACACCGGCGGTCCGCCGCCGGGCGGGTTCGACGCGCACGACGACGCGGCTTGGCAGGCGGCGTTCGAGGGGACGCTCCTGTCCGCGGTCCGGTGTTGCCGCGCGGTGCTCCCAGCGATGCGGTCCGCCGGCTGGGGGCGGATCGTCTTCGGCACGTCGTTCACGGTGAAGGAGCCGGCGGAGGGGCTGATCCTTTCGAACGTCCTGCGCGTCGGCGTCGTGGCGCTATCGAAGAGCCTCTCGCGCGAGGTCGCGGCGGAGGGGATCACGGTGAACTGCGTCTGCCCCGGCGCGTACGACACCGATCGGCTCCGCGCCATCTTCCGCCAGCAGGCACAGGCGACCGGCCAGGACGTGGAGGACGTCCGCCGCGAGTGGGAGGGGAGGATCCCGATCGGGCGTCTGCAGCGGCCCGAGGAGTTGGCCGACCTCGTCGCGTTCCTCGCGTCCGACCGCGCGGCGGCGGTCACTGGCGCCTGCTTTCCCGTCGACGGCGGCATGACGCGGGGGCTGTTTTGATGGATCGCGGTGACGCAGTGGAGCGCGCGGGTCTGAATCCGCGCGGCACGATCCCCTCGGATCTACGATCGCGGCGGGTTCACGCGACAGAGAGAAGCCCCGCTCCGGTGCGCGGCGGTGATCGCGGGTGAACGCGTGTGGGCTTATGGGAAGCCCGATTCGAGGCGGCAACGTCGATTTGCTCGTCGATGAGGTCCTGCGCGGGGTCGCATCCCGCGGCGGCCGCGTCTTGACGAAACTCCTCCTGAGCGACCTCTCGATCCGAGCATGCCAGAGCTGCGGTCCGAACGCCTCTTCACGGTACTGCCGCATCGACGACGACATGGGGCTGGTTTTCGCAGCGCTGGAGAGAAGCCGGATCGTGGTGCTCGGGTCCCCCGTCTACTTCGACTCGGTGAGTGCACAGACGAAGCTCATGATCGACCGCTGCAACTGCCTCTGCGCCCTCATGGAGACCGAAGGCGGCGGGAGCGCGTTCGAAAAGCGACTCCGGGAGCCGCAGGTCGGGGTCTTCGTCGCGGTCGGGGGCGGGGGGCAAGACTTCAGCCCGATCCACGCGACCGCGGCCGGCTTCTTCTCGTGGATTGGCGCCGAGCTTGTAGCCTCTCTCCTCTACGCGCACGAGCGAAACGAGCGCGGCGGCGTCCGGTCCGACGCGCGGTGGATAGAGAGGGCATTCGAGGCCGGCGTGTTGGCCGCGTCGCGCTGTGCCGAGCTGTCGGGGACATGACACGCCGGTCCATGCTCGGGCGCTGACCGGCGGCTTCGTCGTAGGGCTGCGGTCGTCCGGGGAGGCGTCTGTGGAGGGCGCGAACGCGACGGCGAGACCCTTCCGGAGCTTCCGCCCAGGATGGGCACGTGTCCTCGCCGGCGTCACACGTACGACGAGAACTCGCTCGAGATGCCCTTGGAGGCGAGGAAGTCCTTGAACTCCGTGATGACCGACAACCTCCCGTGGTAGAGCCGCTCGATCAGCGCGAGGAGGACCCGGTCTTTGTCTTTGGCGTCGATGTACGGCCAGTACTCGTAGTCCGAGTCGTGCCAGTACTGCTCGGGGGCCTCTCCCACATCCTGCCCCGAGAAGGGGAGATCCCCGTTCTCGGTGATCTCGGCGTCGATCCAGGTTCTCGTCGCGCCATGGATATCGACCAACCTGACCTTCTTGTCCATATGGACCTCCTTGATGGGTCGGCGGCTCCGCGCGAGCCGCCGGGAGACGCTCCTTGGGTCTTGCCGCCTCGCTGCATTGCCCCGCCACCCAGGGGGGCGGCGCCCGTGGGCTTGCGCTACCAAAGCGGCGTGAACTCTCGCCGCTGGATCGCCTGCACCCAGGCGCGGTAGAGCCCGCCGCCGGAGCGGAAGAGCCCCGTTTCTTCGTCGACCCGCGGGGAAGGCGACGGGTAACGTGCCTCGACGCAGGCGACGGCCAGGCTGTCCTTTGGGCACTCGAGCACCGAGGAGCTGACCACGGCGGCGAATCGCGCGACGAGCACGTCGTTCGGGCGATCGGGGAGGTGGAAGGCGCGGATCCGTTCTGCCAGCACCGCCGCCGCCGTGAGCGCGGCGGCCCGATCGGCGACGACGAGGCCGATGCGGTGCACCTGATCGGCCCCTTCCTGGCTGTCAGCGAGGATCGCCAGCGTGTACGGCGGCAGGGGGTCGGTGTTTTCGGCGGAGGTTCCGAGGCGAAATGCGGCCGCGGGGAAATAGAGCGCTTGGAGAAGCTGACCGTCCTCGGCGGCGACCGCGTCGGCGAGGGCGCGATAGCGGGGGTCGTCGGCCAGGGAGGCCTGATGGCCCCACCCCGCGCCGAGGATGGCTTCGAAGAGCGGCCAGCTGCGCGTGTGGGCCACGACATCGGGCAGGCAGGCGACCCGCGCCGCCGCTCCGAGGTATCCGTCGAATGGGTCGGCGAGGTCGCGGTGCGCGAGCGAGACGGCGTAATCCTCGAATCGGTGCCAGATTGCCACGCCGTCGAGGTCCGTTCGCGCGAACCCCCGCTCCTCCAGCGCGGCGCCGATCGATGCTGCGTCGAGTCTCCCCCGAAGCAGCAGCCCCACGTTCGGCGGATCGCCGAAGTCGAGGCTGCGGTCGACATCGATCAGCCACTCGAAGCCGACCGCTTCGGCCATCCTGCCCGCGCTGCTAAGGACGTAGCTCAGCGCACTCGGCCCCGCCGCGATGCGCCCGAGCATGGGACCGAGCGGGACGCCTGTCATCAACAGGGAGAGACCGACATCCCCCAGGCCCCGCAGGGGTGCGATGCCCTCCACCTCGGCCCACGCGGCGTAGTCGACGTAGCGCACGGAGGCCCACCCGCTCTCTTCAGACACGGCAGCCTGCGGGACGTAGGCCAGGAGGGCGAGAAGCGGTGTCGCAGGGACGGCGTTCTGGGCCCAGCCGACCGCCATCATGAGAGACGCGAGAATCCAGCCGATGAGCCGAGGGTGTTTCGCCGGCCGCATGATCGCCTCCTCCTGCTACAAGGGCAACGTACCGCAGACCGGGGCCGCTCGGCCAGCGCTTCTCGATGGCGCTTTTGCGCCGGGCTAGCGGGGCAGATCTCGCGCCCGTCCCTCGATCAATCGATCGAGGTCTGCTTGCGTGGCGTGGGGGCCGACGGCCTCGCAGGGGTTCCTCCCTGTCTCGCGCAGCGCCGCGAGCGCGTTCGCCACGGAGAGGCCGCGGCGTCGGACGAGCCAGGCAGCGAGGACCTGCCCAGTGCGCCCGCTGCCGGCGGCGCAGTGGACCACCATCGGCTGGCCCGCCGTGACGGCGTCATCCAGAAACGGGAGGATCGTCGTCTCGAGGAGGAGCGGGTCGCACAGGTGGTAGTCCTCCACCGGCGCAAGAAGGATGCGATCCGGCCCGAACGCTTCGATGTACTGGGGAATGAGGGCGGGTCGGTAGGACGCCAGCTCCGGGGGGGAGAGAAGGCAGCAGACGCGCCGGATTCCGCGTGCCTTCATGAAGCCGATCCACGCCGCAACCGCGTCTGCGTCGACGGCCTCCGCGCCGAAGCCGGGGCGGGCCGCGCCGTAGATCGGCTCCCCGGGGCGGGCCGGGGCGAACCGGTAGCGCGGGGATGGACGCGTCGCCACTCAGCCGGCCTCCTTCTCCGGAGGAGGGTCCTCGAACGCGAACCGGTTCCACGAGGCGACCGCGTCGAGCGGTTTGCGCTCCCGCGGGCCGACCTCGATCGCGCGGTGCTTCTCCGAGAGGCCGCCGAGGTCATCGGACGGGTATCCGACGATGACGAGCGTGATCAGGACATACTCGGCGGGGATGCCGAGGGCCTCCTTCACCGCGGCCGGCTTGTACCCAGCGATCGGGTGGGCGACAAGCCCCATCGCGGTCGCTTGAATCATCAGGTTCCCAACGGCCATGCCGCAGCCGAACAGGAAGTAGTCGCGCCGGTCGGAGAGGGCGCAGTCGAGGTCCTTGCGCGACGCGACGGCGATCACGAGCGGCGCCGGCTTCGCCCAGTAGTTCCCGTCGGGCAGCGCCGCGCGGACGGCGTCGAGCGCCGCCGGGCCGTCGACGGCGATCAGCCGCCACGGCTGGCTGTTGAAACACGATGGGGCGAGGTGGGCGGCGCGCAGGAGCGTTTCGACCGCTTCGCGAGCGATCGGCTCGTCCGACAGCGCCCGCCGCGCCCGCCGCGCTTCGATTGGCCTCAAGATGCCGACCACGCGAACCTCCCTTTCGAGAACCGAGCATCTCCTCGTCGCCAACCAGGGAAGGAACGAGACCGTTCCTTCCCTGATAACGTCATTCTCCGGAAGACTTCACGTGCATCGGCACGTTACAGCAGACGAGCGTGCCGACGCCCGACTTCGTGACCTTCACTTCCTGTCCGCATAGGTCGCAGACGTAGGTCTTGTCTTTCTCTGCCATGGGTCGAACCTCCTTACGTCATCGGACCCGGCGAACGAACAGGCGGCCCTGTTCGTTCGCCGCTCGGACTGGCGCTACAACGCCCGTCCGCCTTCCCACAGCCCGTGGATGTTGCAGGATTCCACCGCGACCAATTCGCTCAGGCCTTCGAGGTTCGCGTGCGTGACCACCGTCGGCACGCCGTAGGTCGGCCCGAGGTCGAAGGTCGCGATGTGGACCGCCAGGCCGCCCTTCACCCCGAACAGCATGATCCATTGGATGTGGTGTTCGAGCGTGTTTGGATGGGGGGTCTCCTTGCCCACGGTGATCTTGACGACCTTCTCGCCGCACTGCGGGCAGTCGACGAGCTCGACGATCGGGACGTGCTTCTCCTTGCCTTCTTTGTCGGCTCCCTTGATCAGTTGACCGAGACGCATCGGCTACCTCCTCTTCTTCATCTCCTCGAGGTCCTCCAGGAGTGCCTGGAAGTCCTCCTCGTGGTCGACTTCGTCCGTCAGGATCGAGAGGACGATCTGGTTCGTGATCGGGTCCTTGCCCTCGGTCAGCTTGAGCAGCCGCGAGTAGACGTCGATCGCGCACCGTTCCCCCTCGATGCCCTGGCCGATGATCGCGGTGATGTACGGATCGCTCGGCTCGAGGTAGGCGCAGTTCGCCGTCTTGGCCCAGTGGTTCGGATTCGTGATCGGCGTGCCGCCGAGCTGGACGATCCGGTCGGTGAGCATCTGCGCGTGGCGCAGCTCATCGGCGGCATGCTCGGTGAGCTCGGCGATCGCCGCCTCCTTCATCGGTCCTTTGACGATCGCGGCGCCGACCCAGTACTGGTAGTAGGCGAGCCACTCGTCCGCGAACGCCTTGTTTAGAAGCTTCAGCAACTCATCGACATCGAGCCCGATGATCGCTCGGCCTTTCGTTCCCATCTTCGACCTCCTTCGGTACGACGGTCGCTTCTGACGCTCGTCAGAAGCCCTTGAACAGCTTTCGCTTCGCCCCGCAGACGGGGCAGTATTCCGGCGCCTGTCCTTCGACGGTATACCCGCAGACGGGGCAGATATGAATCGCGTCGAGCTTCGGGTCTCCCTTCGCTTCCACCGCTCGCTTCGCGTCCACGTACATCGCCTCGTGGATCTTCTCGGCCTCGAGGGCGTAGTGGGTCGAGCGGGCCGCCCCCGCTTCCTTCTGGAATTCGGCGGCGAGGTGATAGACGGGGTACATCTCGTGGACCTCGTGGTGTTCGCCGTCGATGCAGGTCTTGAGGTTCCCCGCCGCGTCGCGGATCCGCCCCAGCTCGCGGTAGTGGTTCGTCGCGTGGACCTGCTCCGCGTAGGCGATCGCGCGGAAGAGGCGGGCGAGGTTCGGCATCCCGTCCTTCTCCGCGACCTCGGCGAAGATCAGGTAGCGCATGTGCGCCATGCTCTCCCCGGCAAACGCCGTCTCCAAGAACTCCTTCGTCATCTCGCGCATGGTCTCTCCTCCCGCGGCTCAAAGCCGCCCGATCTCCTCCATGATCTCCTCGATGTCCGGCACCTCGCGGATCGGGTGGACCTTGACGAACCGGACGACGCCGGACCCGTCGATCAGGATCGATGCCCGCTCGCTGAATCCATCCTCCTCGCGAAAGATCCCGAGCGACAACGCGGCGGCGCCGTGCGGCCAGAAGTCGGAGAGCAGCCGCGTCCGTTTCACCCCGATCGCGTCGGCCCACGCCTTCTTCGACGGGACCGGATCGACGCTGATCCCGAACGCCTGGGCTCCAAGCTCCGCGAACCGGTCGGCGTGGAGTTCCAGCGCCTCCATTTGGCGTCGGCAGACGTTCGTCCACGCGAGGGGGTGAAACGACAAGAGCCGGATCCCCGGCACGTCGACGAGGTCGATGGGGTTCTTGTCCTGATCCGGCAACGCGATCTTCGGGGCCTGTGCCCCCGGACGGATGGTCTTCATGCCTTCTTCCTTTCTCCCTTGCTACGACGCCACGATGAACTCCGCCAACCGCCGTTCGAGGCGCGCACGGTCGATCCGCTCGAGCTCGACGAGCGGCCTGCCTCCTGTCCGCTCGCGGTACGCGGCGGCGAACGTCGGACGCGGCGCGGCTTCATACAGCACGCCGGTCGGGAAGGCGTCCTCGACGTCGGTCGCCAGCGCGAGCGCGCGGCCGCGGTCGGCCGGGTCGTGGTCCGCCGGCACCGGAACGACGCGCTCCCGGTACCAGGCGACCGGGTGCTCCCCCCAAGTGATGCACGGCTGGATCACGTCGACGAGGGACAGCCCCGGGTGAGCGATCGCGCGGCGCAGGATCTCCGCGAGGCCGTCGATCTCCCCGGCGAAGCCGCGTGCGACGAACGTGCAGCCATGGACGATCGCCGTCGCGAGCATTTGCGACGGATCGATCGCCACGCCGTCGAACTGGAGCCGCGTCCGCTCGCCGCGCGGCGTCGTCGGCGAGCCTTGTCCCTTCGTCAACGCGTAGATGCGGTTGTTGTGGACGATCACGGCGATGTCCGGGTTCCGCCGGAACGCGTGGAGGAGGTGGTTTCCCCCCTCGCCGTACAGGTCGCCGTCCCCGGACGTGACGATCGTCTTCAGCCTCGGGTTGGCGACATGGATCCCGATCGCTGCGGGGATCGCGCGCCCGTGCAAGCCGTTGTACACGTTGGCGTTCACGTAGTGGGGCAGCTTCGCTGCCTGCCCGATGCCGGACACGAGGCAGACCTCGTGCGGCGCGAGGCCGAGCCGGGCGAGCGCCCGCTGAAGCGCCGCGAGGATCCCGAAGTTCGGGCAGCCGGGGCACCACTGGTTCTCGACCGGGCTTTGGTATTCCTCGGGTCGGGTCATGGCATCCTCTCGACCACGAACCGGGCGTCGATCGGGAGGCCGTCGCTTCGCCCGATCGTCCCGGCGATCGGCCAGCCAAGCTCGCCGCGCAGGAGGGACGCGAGCTGGCCGGTCGCGTTGCCCTCGATGGTCCAGTACTCGGCCCGACGCGGCGGATCGAGCTCGGGCAGCGGCCAGAGCTCGGCGAAGTGGATCGATCCGACCGCGCGCCCGTCGGCCCGCAAACGGTCGATCGCCTCGGAGATCGCCGTCCGCGTCGACCCCCAACCGACGAGGATGAGTGTTGCGTCCTCAGTCCGGTCGAATGCCGGAGGGCGAATCTCCCGCCGCAGCCGCCGCGCCTTCTCCAGTCGCTTCTTCACCGCCGCCGGCCGAACCCGCGCCAGGTCCTCGGTGATGTGCCCCTCCGGTGTGTGCTCATCGCTGTCGATGCAGACGATTCGTCCGCCCTGTCCGAACGCCAGGCGCGGAGAGATCCCGGACTCGGTCAGCGCGTAGCGCACGTACGCCTCGAGACCGGCCGGGTCGGCGAGGGCGGCGGGAGGGATCTCCTCGGGCAGCGCGAACGGGGGGAGGGAGAACCGCGCATCGGCGAGGAACTGGTCGGTCATCAGGATCACGGGGAGTTGGTAGCGGTCGGCGAGGTCGAACGCGCGGATCGCGAGGTCGATCGCTTCTTGCGGGTCGGACGGCGCGAAGACGGCGCGGGGGAACTCCCCGTGGCCGGCCCGGATCGCGAACGACAAGTCCTCCTGCGCGGTGCGGGTGGGAAGCCCGGTCGCCGGGCCCGGCCGCTGCGCGAGGAGGATCACGATCGGCGTTTCGATCATCCCGGCGAGGCTGATCGCTTCCGCCATCAGGGCGAACCCGCCGCCGGAGGTTGCGGTCATCGCCCGCGCGCCGGCGGCGCTCGCGCCGAGCGCCATGTGGATCGCCGCGATCTCGTCCTCGGCTTGCTCGGCGAAGGCGCCGAGGTCGGGGTCGCGGGCGAACGCGGTGATGATCCCGGTCGACGGGGACATCGGATAGGCGGCGATGAACCGGCAGCCGGCCGCCGCGGCCGCGATCGGGATCGTCTCGTGGGCCGACGCGAACGCGTACCTCTCCTCTCGCCTCGGCAAGGAGTGCCTCGCCTGCTCGGGCAGTCGGTTCGCGGCGAGGTCGAACCCGGCGCGCGCGGCGGCGAGGTTTGCCCTCACGATGTCGTCACCCCGCTTGGCAAACGAAGCCGACAGGACCGCCTCAAGGATTGCGAACGGCAGGCCGGCCGCGGCGCAGAGCGCGCCGGCGGCGACGCTGTTGGCATAGAGTTCCTCGCCGCCGTGGGCGGTGGCCAGGGGGACGAACGGGATCTCGAGGCGATACGGCCCCTGCGGACCGGGCTCGCCCGGATCGGGGGAGATCACGAGGCCGTCCGGGCGCAGCGCGCCGAGGTAGTGAGCCTGCGCGTCCGGGTTGATCGCGAGGAGGACGTCGGCGTCGGAGCGCGGTGCGTTGCGCGGGACGTCGCCGACGCGGAGGCGGACGCTCGAGCGGCCGCCGCGAATGCGCGACTCGTACTCCTGCGTTGCGAAGACCGGATACCCGTGCGACAGGAAACAGCGCGCGACGACGTCGCCGATCGTCTGGATCCCCTCTCCTGCCGCGCCGGCGAGGAAGATGCTTCGGTCCATGGGCTCCCCTTCGCTTATGTCAGGTCCTTGTGCCGCTTTGCGATCCAATCGGCGAGCTGGTCGAGCGCGCTGTACGTCTCCTGTTTCGGCAGCCCGCGGGTGAAGACCGGATCGAACCATTCGAGCTTCAGGCCGGCGCACAGCGCCTGCGTCTGTTCCGCCGCCTTGCCCCCCCAGCCGTACGACCCGATGACCGCGGCGTGTCGCAACTTCGGGCGCAACGCCGCCGTCAGGTACGCGGCGAAGACGACGCTTGGGTGCGGCCCGACGAGCACTGTCGGCGTGGCGAAGACGACCGTCGCCGCATCGACCAGCCGGATGGCGTACGCGCCGAGGTCGGTGACCGCCATGTGGAACGGCTCGACCCCGACGCCGCGCTCGGTCAGCGATTCGACGAGATGGTCGACCATCCGCTGCGTGCTCCCGTGCATCGACGCGTACGGCAGGACGACGAGATTGCGCGGCGGGTCGGAGGTCCAGTGTCGGTAGGCTTCGAGGATGTCCCCCGGTTCGTCGTGGATCGGCCCGTGGCTGGGGCAGATCATTTCGATCTCGTAGTCCGCGAGCCGCCGCAGGTGGTCGCGGATCGACTTCGCAAAGGGCATCATGATCTCGGCGTAGTACCGCTTCGCCGCTTCGTGGACGCGGGCCCGATCAACGGCGTACAGGTCCGCGGTTGCGAGGTGCGACCCGAACAGGTCGCACGGGAAGAGGATCCGCTCCTCACGGAGGTATGTGAGCATCGTCTCCGGCCAGTGGACCCACGGCGCGTGGAGGAACTCGAGCGTCCGATCGCCCAGCGACACCGTCTCGCCGTCGTCGACCGCCGTGATCCGCTCTTCCGGGATCCCGAGATGGTCGACGATCATCCCCTTCCCCTTTGGCGTCGAGAGGACACGGGCCTTCGGGTACCGTTCGAGGACCGCGGCGGCGGCGCCGGAATGGTCCTGTTCGACATGTTGCACAACCAGGAGATCGACGCGGTCCACCGCGTCAAGCTGTTCGCAAAGTGCGGCACCCTTCGCCGGATCGACGGCGTCGATCAGCGCCGTTCGCTCGCTGCCGCGCACGAGGTAAGCGTTGTAGCTCGTGCCGTCCGGCAGCGGGATCAGTTCGTCGAACAGCCGCCGATCCCAATCGACCGCGCCCATCCACGAGATTCCCGGTCGCAGCTCTCTTGTCTTCAAGGTTCCTCCTCCACGGCCGTCTCCCGACGCTTCAGGTCCAAGACGGCCGCGAGAATGGGCCGCAACGGACCGAGCCCATCACGAAGACTGCTCGAACATCTCCTTCCCCACCCCGCAGACCGGGCAGACCCAGCTTGACGGCAGCGATTCGAACGACGTCCCCGGTTCGATCTCGCCGTCGGGGTCGCCGACGGCGGGGTCGTACACATACCCGCAGATCGTGCAGATCCACTTCTCCATCTCCGTCACGCTCCTTTTCTCATCCGCTTGCGGTACTCGTTGTAGGTCAGCGGCTCGCCGCCGGGGCGGGTCCCCGCCCGGTCGACCGACGCAACGAACAGAGAATGCGTCCCGAGATCGAGCGTCCCTTCCGGGATCACGGTGCACTCGTACACCGCCAGCGCGTCCGGGAGGTACGGGATCCCGTCTTCGGACCGCTCGTGCGGCAGGCCGGCGAACTTGTCGGCTTCCCGCCCGGTCTGGAAGCCGAAGCGGCGGATCAGATCCGGGCAGACCCGGCTCTCCCGATCGAGGACGCTCACGCCGAACCGGCCGCTTGCGGCAATCATCTCGTGGGTCAGGGACTTCCGATTCACCCCGATTGCGATCCGAGGCGGCACGTTCGTCACCTGCATCAGCGCGTCGAGGCATTGGCCGTTGATTCGGTCGCCCGACCGGGCGGTCAGGATGTAGAGGCCGTGCGTGACCTGGAACAGCGCCTGGTTCAGCGACGGCCCGTCGGTGACGAACGTGAACGCCATCTTGCTCCCTTCTGGAACCGCGCTACGTCGCGGATCCGCCTTCGGCCCCGGCGCCGGGTGCGGCCGCCGTCCGCTGTCCGAGCTCCCGGTCGGCCATCAGGAGGCCGTGGCCGGATTCCCCGATCCGCTCCAGCATGCGGACGACCTTCGAGACCGAATCCTCCTCCTCGACCTGCTCGGTGACGAACCAGTGCAGGAGGATCGCCGCCGCGCGGTCGTTCTCCTCGTCGGCGATCGTCGCCAACGCGTCGATCTTCGCAGTGATGAACTCCTCGTGTTCGAGGGCGGCCCGGAACGCTTCGAGCGGCGACGCCCACTGGCTCTCCGGGCGCTCGATCGCCTGAAGCAGGACGCGCCCGCCGCGCTCGTGGATGTGGTCGAAGAACCGCATCGCATGGCCCAGCTCTTCCTGCGCCTGGGCCTTCATCCATTGGGCCATTCCGTCGAGCCCCTCAGCGTGGAAGTACGCCGCCATCGAGGCGTACAGGTAGGCCGAGTGGGCCTCGTGCCGGATTTGGTCGTTCATTGTCTGTTCCATCCGCTGTCCGATCATCGCGTCTCCTTTCGTTCTTACACCTTCTTGTGGCAAAACCACCAATCGTAGCAGTCCTTCTGACCGGCGCGCTTCGAGGCGGTCGCCTGATCCGTCGGCGGCGGGACGATCACGTGATCCTGGATCAGCTCGTTCTTCGGCCAGTCGGCCGGGATCGCGACGCCGTTCGCCTCGGCGGTCTGGAAGCCGCGGATCATCCGGACGAACTCGTCCATGTTCCGTCCGAGCTCTTGCGGGTAGTAAAGGATCGCCCGCACGGTCCCCTTCGGGTCGACGATGAACACCGCACGCACGGTGCTCGCCCCCTTCCCCGGGTGGATCAGCCCGAGCGCATGGGCAATCGACTCCGTCGCCGCGATGATCGGGAACTCGATCGTGACGTGGAGCGTGTCGCGGATCCAATCGGTCCACTTGATGTGCGAGAAGACCTGATCGACGCTCAGGCCGATCAGCTCCGTGTTCAGGCCCTTGAATGTCGCGTAGCGCTTCTGGAACGCGACGAACTCGGTCGTGCAGACCGGCGTGAAGTCCGCCGGATGGCTGAACAGGATGAACCACTTGCCAGCGTACGCCTCGGGGAGCTTCAGCTTCCCGTGCGTCGTCTGCACGTCCATCTTCGGGAACGCATCGCCGATCAACGGCATCGTGTGTTCGGTCATGTCTTCCTCCTTCGATCTCTCTTCTACCAGTTCTCGGCCAGAAGCTCGAAATGCGCTTGCGGGTGGGCGCACGCCGGGCACTCCATCGGTGCCTCGGCTCCTTGATGCAGGTAGCCGCAGTTGCGGCAGCGCCACACGACGGGCTTCTCCTTCTTAAAGACGGTGTTCGCTTCAACGTTCTTCAGCAGCCCGAGGTAGCGTTTCTCGTGCTGTTTCTCCGCGACGGAGACCGCCTCGAACACGGCGGCGATCTCGGGGAGTCCCTCTTCCCGCGCGATCTTCGCGTAGCCGGGGTACATCGAAGACCACTCGTGGTGCTCCCCGGCGGCCGCGGCGCGGAGGTTCTCCGCCGTCGTGCCGATCACCCCGGCGGGGAAGGCCGCACCGATCTCCACGTCCCCGCCTTGCAGGAACTTGAAGAACCGCTTCGCGTGCTCCTTCTCCTGATCCGCGGTCTCCTCGAAGATCGACTGAACCTGGACGAACCCGTCCTTCTTCGCCTGCGACGCGTAGTACGTGTAGCGATTGCGCGCCTGGGCCTCCCCGGCGAACGCGCTCAGCAGGTTCTTCTCCGTCCGCGTTCCTCGTAGCTGCATCGGTTTCCTCCTCTTGATGGGTCCTAGGTCTGGCAGGACGGGCAGCAGTACGTCGACCGCCCGGCCTGGATGACGCGCTCGATTTGCGCGCCGCACCGTCGACACGCTAGCCCCTTTTGCCCGTAGACGCAGAGGGCGTTCTGGAACGATCCATCCTTCGTCGCCGAGGTTCGATAGTCCGAAACGCTCCCGCCGAGGGTCGTCCCGAGCTGGCGGATCGCGTCGGCGAGAACCGCTCCGATCGCCTGATAGAGCGCGGCGATCTCGTCCGTCGTGAGGGTCCGTGCCGGCCTCCGCGGGTCGATCCCGGCCCACCAAAGCGTCTCCGCGGCGTAGATGTTCCCGATCCCTGCGATCTTGCGCTGATCGAGCAGGAGCTGCTTGATCGGCGACCGGGATGCGGCGGCGAGCGTCGCGAGGGCGCCGGTGGTGAACTGCGGCGTCGTCGGATCGATCCCGAGCGGCTTCTCGAACCCGCAGGGATGGAGGTCGACAGTCCCGAGCCGGCGCGGGTCGACGAAGTAGACCGCGTCGCCGGAATCGAGGTGGAGGATCATCCGAGTGTACTTGGCCTCCCTCTCCGATCGGTCGAGCCGCAGGCGACCGGACATCCGCAGGTGGACGACGAGGTCCCCGCGGCCGTCGAGTTCGATCACGATGTACTTCGCGCGGCGCGCGATCCGTTGCACCGTCCGCCCGGCGAGCGATTCGGGGAGGACGCCGAGTCGCCGGTCGAGGACCTCGGCGGCGAAGATCGTCCGGCCGACGGCCGGCTGCAGGCTGCGAACGAGGGTCTCGACCTCTGGGAGTTCAGGCATTTCGCGCGCCCTCCGTTCCGTGAGGTCGATCGGGCACGGGGGAAGAAGGTGTCTCCGATCCCTTCTTCCGGTCCGGACGGATCGCGGCTTGTGGAGGCACGGGGGAAGAAGGTGTCTCCGCCCCCTTCTTCCGGTCCGAGCGGAGCGCGGCTTGTGGAGGCACGGGGGAAGAAGGTGTCTCCGATCCCTTCTTCCGGTCCGGACGGATCGCGGCTTGTGGAGGCACGGGGGAAGAAGGTGTCTCCGACCCCTTCTTCCGGTCCGAGCGGATCGCGGCTTGTGGAGGCACGGGGGAAGAAGGTGCCTCCGACCCCTTCTTCCGGTCCGAGTCGCTTCGGCTCGGCTGTCGCGACGCGTTTGAGGCCCGTTCGCGGCAGGAAGCGCAGACCCCGTAGGCGTACGTGCGCAGCGACTCGATCAGATGTCCGTCGGCCTCGGGTTCGAGCGGCTCCCCGGTCCGGATCTCGAGATCGTAGATCCTTCCGCACACGCGGCAGTGGAAGTGCACGTGCGGCTGGAGGTCGGCATCGTACCGCGCGACCGCTGGGTCGACGGTCAACCGCAGGATGACCCCCGCCTTCGTCAGGGCATCAAGAGTGTTGTACACCGTGGCCCGGGAGATCGACGGGAATCGCTTGCGGACCACCGCGAGGATCTGGTCCGCGCTCGGGTGCTGATCCGTCTTGGATACGCACTCGAGGACGGCCAGACGCTGAATCGTCGGGGTCAGACCAAGGGATCTCAACATCTCTCTGGGGCTCGAGGACTGCATCTTGTACGAAGTATAAGATAAGATTCATTCCAAATCAAGGCCGCCCCCCCCCGACAATCGGCCGTTTGGAGGGTTTTCCTTCCTCCTAAGCTCAGGATCCTACCGCTCGCGCGGCGCCTCTTGACAACCGGCCGCCAGCGCCTATAATTGAGATTGCGCAATAAGGCAACAGGCTAAGTGGGCAATTGCGCAAGGATAAGAGCAAGAGTACAGATCCGTTCTCCGATCGATCCAAGATCCCTGCGATGCAAACCACGAACCGAAGCGTCTGCCCCCAGTTCCACTCGATGGAAACCAACACCGAACCCCTCAGGGGGAAGGAGGTGGCGTACATGACGACGCAGAAGAAGGGACCGTCGAAGACTCCCAAGAAGCCCGGGACCTCGACCCCGTGCAAGGGCTGCTAACTCGGTGTAGGGGAGCGGGGGCGAAGCCCGCTCCCCTTTTGTTTTCTCATCCCTCCCGGCCGGCTCCGATCTCCGGCCGGGTTGACGATTCCGGAGAGAATCGCTCATCCTGGCCGACGACATGAGCGCGTGGGTGGTCTTCCTCTTCGTTGTCGGCCTCGCCGCGCTGATCGCCGGTGCCGAACTCCTCGTGCGGGGGGCCTCGCGGCTGGCGGTTGCTTTGCGGGTCTCGCCGTTGGTGATCGGCCTGACCGTCGTTGCCTACGGGACCAGCGCCCCTGAGCTGGCGGTCAGTGTCCACGCGAGCCTCGCGCAGCAGATGGGCATCTCCCTTGGGAATGTCGTCGGGAGCAACCTGTTCAACTTGCTGTTCATCCTGGGGATCGCGGCGCTGATCGCGCCGCTCGCGATCGATCGGCGCTTGCTGCGGGTCGATGCCCCGATCCTGGCGGGGATCTCGCTGTTCGTCGTCCTCGTGGCGACAGATGGGTCAATCGGCCGGATCGAGGGGGCGCTCTTGCTCGGCGGCGGCGTGCTCTACACCGCGTTCGAGCTCCGCAGGGCGCGGCGCGGTCGGCTCGCTGCTCCTGCCCGGCTGGAGGAGCCGGGAGAGCGGCGTTGCGCGGGGATCCTCGGCCGCGGTTGGGCCTCCGCCGCGATGGTCCTCATCGGTCTTGGCTTGCTGACGCTCGGCGCGCGATGGCTCGTGGATTCGGCGGTCCGCATCGCTCAATCGCTCGGGGTCAGCGATCGGATCCTGGGGCTGACCCTCGTGGCGGCGGGGACCTCGCTGCCCGAACTCGCGACGACGCTCGTCGCCGGCCTGCGCCGCGCGCCGGATCTCGCGGTCGGCAACATCGTCGGGAGCTGCATCTTCAACATCCTTGTCGTGCTCGGGCTCGCTGCGGTTGCCCATCCGGAGGGCGTATCCATCCCGCCGGAGGCGCTGCGGTTCGACATCCCGGTGATGGTCGCGGCGGCGCTCGCCTGCCTGCCGGTATTCTTCACCGGCAGCGCGATGTCCCGGTGGGAGGGCGCCCTCTTCCTCTCCTACTACGGCGCCTACGTCGCATACCTCGTGTTGCACACCGCGCTTCACCACCCGGTGTCGTCCTTCGGCCTTGCGATGCGCGGATTCGTGATTCCTCTGACGGCGATCGCCCTCCTCCTGGCGTTTGGGCGGGCCGCGTTCCGCGACACCGATGTCCCGCGGCGGCGTTAGGCAATTTGCAGGCTTGCGCTCTCCGCGCGCCGCATGCCGTGGATCCAACGCGTCATACTCGGTCCGCTGCGTCGGAGCGGAGATGCGATCCGGACGGCTCCGGCGGGCTCGAGTAGACGCCCCGATATGCGGCCGGGAGGTGGGCGGCCATTCGGGACATGATCTCGTCGGCAATCCGCTGGCGCAGTTCGCGCGTGACCCGCTCCCCTCCTGCGTCGACGCGAAACGGCTCCCCGACGACGATGCGGAAGGGGGTTCGCCGCAGGCGTCGGACGTTCCGGCCGAACGTCTCGCCGCCGTAGAAGACGACCGGCAGGAGCGGGGCGCCGCTCTTGAGGGCCAGCGTGACGACCCCCGGCCGGCCGCGTTGCAGCCGCCCATCGCGGCTTCGCGTCCCCTCCGGCGCGACGGCGAGGATCCCTCCGTCCTTGAGCACCGCGAGCGCGCGCCGCAGCGCCGCGGGGTCCGCCTCGCCGCGGCGGATCGGAATCGCCTCCCACTGGTCGAACAGCCATCCGAGAAGCCGGTTCTCCCAGCTTTCGGCCTTCGCGAGCCCGGTGACGCGCCGCGGCCGCAGACGGCAGTGAAGCACCGGCACCTCGAGGAGATTCACGTGGTTCGCGACCAGGATGAGCGGGCCGCGCATCGGAACTTTCTCGATCTCCGCCCCGTCGACGGCGCACAGAATGCGGATCAGTCGACAGATGACACGGTCCGCGAGGCGGCCGAGGACCGTCATCCGTTCGTCCTCGGCTCGCGGCAGACGACCTCGATCTGGCGGGGAAGGATCCGCATCGTCAGGCTCTTCCCCTCCGTGCACAGCGTCTCGCCGTCGGCGTGCGCCGGCAGGCTTCCTCGTTGCGCGACGACGCGCACCTCGTCGGCTCGACCGGTCGTGATTGCCGCGTGCCCCTTCTGCGTCCCCTTCAGGAACCGCGGGATGAGCGCCAGAATTCCCAAGCGGCTGACTCCGCTCGCGATGCACAGGTCGAACCGCCCGTCGTCGATCTCTGCCTCGGGCGCCATCAGGAATCCCCCGCCCATCCGCCGGCCGTTCATCGTCGAGATCATCAAGGACTCCTGCTCGATCGTTCGATCGCCGAACTCGATCCGCGTGCGCGGCGCGTGAGCGTAGAGAAAAATCGTCCGCAGGGCGGCGATGAGGTACCCGAGCAGGCCGCGGAGCCGTTTGAGCTTTGCCGCCTCGAATCCGACGACGGCGTCGAATCCGATGCCGACGCCGTTGCCGAAGAAGCGACCCTCGACGAGCGGCTCGCCCTCGACCCAGCCGACGTCGATCCACCGGCGATGGCCTTCGGCGAGCGCGTCGCAGCCGCCCTCGATCGACGGCGGTACCCCGGCGCCGAACGCGAAGTCGTTGCCGCGCCCGACGCAGAGGATCCCGAGCGCCGCGGTGCCTTCCCCGTTCTCTTTCGCTGACATCAGGCCGTTCAACACCTCGTTCGATGTGCCGTCCCCCCCGACGGCGACGACGACTTCGCATCCGTCCCGGACGGCCTGGCGCGCGAGCGCCGCCGCGTGCCACGGGCGCTCGGTGTACGCCAGGTCGAACGACAGCTCGTGGTCGCGAAGCCTACGTTCGATGGTCGGAACCGCTAGCCGTGCCGCTCCTCCTCCCGCCGTCGGATTGACGATGAGACGAACCCGCTTTGCCATGTCCTACCCCCGTGCCCCGCATGGATGGCGCAACGATACGGGTTCCGGCACGCGATGTCATAGCCGGCACGGCACACAGCGGCCGATCCGCGTCACACCTGAAGCCGCTGCGCGAGGACCGACTCGAGATCGGCGATCCGCACCCGCGTCTGCTCCGTCGTGTCTCGGTCGCGCAGCGTCACCGTCTGGTCGTCTGTTGTCTGCTGATCGACCGTGATGCCAAACGGCGTCCCCGACTCATCCTGGCGCCGGTAGCGCTTGCCGATCGACGCCTTCTCGTCGTAGGCGACGTTCCAGCGCCGCTTCAACGCACGGTAGATGTCGGCTGCGATTTCCGGCTGCCCGTCCTTCTTGACGAGCGGAAACACGGCCGCCTTGATCGGCGCGATCCGTGGGTGCAGCCGCAGCACGACCCGCCCTTGCGGCACGCCCTTCTCGTCGGGGATCGTGTCTTCGTCGTACGCTTCGCAGAGGAAGGCGAGCGCCGTCCGGTCGGCGCCGGCCGACGGCTCGATCACGTGCGGCACGTACTTCGCGCCGGTCACGTCGTCGAAGTAGGAGAGGTCCTTCCCGCTGCCGGCGTGGCGCGGCTGGCCGCGCTCGTCCCGCTCGACGGCCAGCTCTTCCCCGTCGCGGACGAGCTTCCCCTCCATGTGGCTTCGCAGGTCGAAGTCCCCCCGGTGGGAGACCCCTTCGAGCTCGCCGAACTCCCCCGCCGGAAGGAACGGGAAGGCGTATTCGATGTCCGCCGTGCCGCAGGAGTAGTGCGCCCGCTCCTTGGGCCCGTGCTCCCGCAGGCGCAGCTTCTCCGACTTCAGGCCGAGCGACACGTACCAGGCGACGCGGCGGTCCCGCCAATAGGCGTACCATGCCTGGGACGACTCCGGAGAGCAGAAGAACTCGATCTCCATCTGCTCGAACTCGCGCGAGCGGAAGGTGAAGTTGCGCGGCGTGATCTCGTTGCGGAACGACTTGCCGATCTGCGCCATCCCGAAGGGGACCTTCACCCGCGTCGACGAGAGGACGTTCTTGAAGTTGACGAACATCCCCTGCGCCGTCTCCGGGCGAAGGTACGCCTCCGACTCCGGGTCGATGAGCGCGCCGACGTACGTCTTGAACATCAAGTTAAACTCGCGCGGCTCGGTCAGGTCGCACTCGCCATGCTCGCCCGGGCGCTTGCTCGGCTTACGCGGGCACTGGCTGTCCTCGACTTGATCGGCGCGGAACCTCGCCTTGCACGCCTTGCAGTCGACGAACAGGTCGTAGAACAGGTCGTAGTGGCCGCTTGCTTTCCAGACTTGCGGGTGCATGAGGATCGTCGTGTCGAGCCCGACCATGTCGAACGCGGAAGGCGCCCCCGACGGGACGATCGTCTCGTCGTGCGCCGTCACCGCGTCCCGCCACCACGCCTCCTTGATGTTGCGCTTGAGCTCGACGCCGAGCGGCCCGTAGTCCCACAGCCCCCCGATGCCGCCGTAGATCTCGCTCGATTGGAAGATGAACCCGCGGCGCCGGCACAGCGCGACGATGCGGTCCATCGAGTTTGTTGCGTTCGCCATCGTTCCCTCCGAAGGGGCTCGCGGCCGCGAGCCACGATTGTGACGACCGGATTCGGACCTCCGCAGGTCCTCGTCTTCTCAGCGCCCCTCCCCGGGCGCAGGCCTTACTGCGTCTCGAGGAAGACGAGGTCCATCGTCAACCCGTTCGTGCCGCTCGGGGTCGCAATCGGGTTCGCGACGTTGCCGTTTGCGACGCTGTCGTAGTACGCATAGACGAAGGTCGGGTTGACGGTGAACACCAGGCCGAGATCCCCCTCGGTGAACAGAATCTGGAATTCCTTGTAGATCTCGAACGCCTCGTCGTTGTCGTACGTCGCGACCCCTGCCGCGAGCAGCTCATCGACTCGCGCCTCGACCTCGAAGAGGTCGTCCGACGCGGCGCTGTAGTGCCAGAAGTGAAGCCCTCCGGTCGAGTCGTAGACGTTCGCGCCGGAGTTCGGCTCCGTCCCGCCGCTGAGGCTGAGGAGGACCATCTCGACCATCGACGTCGTCAGACGGGTGACGAGCGTGTTGAAGTCGATCGTCTGGAACGTCACGTCGAGCCCGATCTCGCGCAGGTCGTCCGTCACGATGAGGCAAATCGCCTGTCGAATGGTATTCGGGTTCGTGTTGAACTCGATCGCGAGCGGCGATCCGTCGGGGAAGTCGCGCCATCCGTCGCCGTCGGCGTCCACCACGCCGATCTCGTCGAGCAGGGCGCGGGCCTTCGCGAGGTCGAACTCGTAGACCACCGCGTCCTCCTCCGTCACCGGACCGCCGTAGTGGGTCCGGCCGGCGTAGAACGGCGACAGGTAGCTCACCGGGCTCCACTGCGGCACCGCGAGGTCGCCGTAGACGTTCGAGATGATCGTCCCCTTGTCGACGCAATGCGCGATCGCCTTGCGGAAGCGCAGGTCGCGGAACAGCGTGCGCAGCTTCTCGTGCGTGCCCTGCGCGAGGCCGATGTCCTGGTTGACGGCGATCCACGACGTCCCGAACACGGGGACGTCCGGGTCGACGAGGACGGTGAACCCAGCGCCGGACGCCCGCTCGACCAGGACCCCGAGGTCGTCGGGGCGCGGGGCAAAGGCGTGGACCTCGCGGTTTAGGAACTTGAGCAGGGAGACGTCCTGGTTCTCGACGATTCGCACGACGTAGCGATCGAGATACGGCAGCTGCACGCCGTTCGGATCGTAGTGGTAGTAGTGCGGGTTGCGCCGCAGGATGACGTACTGGTTGACCTCGTAGCTCTCGAGGACGAACGGCCCCATGCCGGCGAGTTCCGACGGGTCGGTGTCGAGCCCCCAGGTGCCGTTGAACGCGTCCGCCGGCACGTCGGGATGGAGCTTGTGGATGTATCGCTCGAGCTTGTGTTGCGGCAGGATGCTCGCGCCGAGCGCGGTGAGGATCGGGCGGAACGGCATCGAGAGGCTGACCCGCACCGTGTAGTCGTCGAGCTTCTCCACCTGCGGGTAGGTCCCGTCCGGCAGCCGGAGGATCGACCGCGTGTTCGTGTCGACGTCGGGGTTGAAGTAGAGGTCGTTGTAGGTGAACAGCACGTCGTCCGCGGTGAACGGCGCACCGTCCGACCAGCGCAGCCCTCGGCGCAGATGGAAGGTGAGCGTCAGCCCGTCCTCCGACGTGTCCCAGCCCTTCGCAAGCTCGGGGACGACGTCCGACGTGTTCGGGTCGATGTCCACGAGGCCGCGCAGCATCAGGTTCGTGTACTGCGTCGTGCTGTTCTCGTTCGAGGTCACGGAGTTCCAGCCCATCGGGTCGCTGATCGTCGCCACGTACAGCGTGCCGCCGGGCGTGCCGGGGCGCAGGTGGACGTAGGAGGTCCCCTCGACCCCGAGGGGCACGACGATGTGGTCCGGGAACTCCGCGGTCGGCCGTTCGACCGCGACCGAGGACGGCGCGAGGGCATACGACACCTCGAGCGTGCCGCGGGCCTCCGCTTCGTGGTTCCGCCAGCCCCGGTCGATCTCCGCGTACGCGATCACCGACGCGCGCACAGTGTACGTCCCCGCCGGCAACAGCGCGATGCGGTCGGCCGTGTCTTCGATCTCGGACACCCCGGGCGTCCCGCGCGTCCGCAGGAAGCGCCCGGGCGCCGTCGTGACGGAGATCTCGAGCCCTTCGATCGCTTCGAAGGTTGCCGGATCGAAAACGGCCACGCGGGTGACGAATGCCGCCTCGCCGACGCCGCCTTCCACTTCGAGGGTCCCGACCATCTTCGCGGAGAGGCGGATCTCCATCGGCTCTGTCAGCGAGAACGTCCGCTCAAACTCGCAGGTCTTCTGGCCGATCGAGCGCTTTCCCCACAGCGGGCTGTCCTGATCGACGACGACGCGCGCCGCGACGCCCGCGGCATGCGCGGATACTGCGCCGGTCCCACCCTCCTCCGGTGTTTCGAGGTCATCCGGGACCGCGACGAACGTGGCGACGCAGGCACGGACGTCGCCGACCCGCACGCACGGGGTGTCCGCGAACTGCCACTCCCCCGCTTCGGTGGCCGCCGGATCCCCGTCCCCGGCGAGGCAGATCCCCCCCAGGATGAACGCTAGAACGAACCCGAACCGACGCAGAATGGATTTCATGCCCATCTCCCTCCCCTGGCGGCGCTCCCCGCAGGGAGGAGCGCTCCCGTCCATTATCGGGAAGAACGGCGACCGCGCCAGCGGATGGCCGGCCGCGCGCGGCGGGAGGGCCGCGTTTCGGCATGAACGGGGCATCGGCAAAGGCGCCCGCCTCCGGGCCGCTCCAAAGACGCGATGCGTCCGCCGACAAGCCAAGGCCGCGCCAATGTGCATCCCCCAGCGGAGCGGGTATCCTACTCGCGACGACCGACCGCGGGAAAGGAAGGAGACCATGCAGAACGAAGTCCGACAAGCGCTCGAAGAGGTTCGTCCGATGTTGCAGGCCGACGGCGGCGACGTCGAGCTGGTCGAAGTCACCGCGGACGGCGTCGTTCGCGTTCGGCTCCAGGGCGCCTGCCACGGCTGCCCGATGTCGCAGATGACCGTGAAAAACGGGATCGAGCAGCTCCTCAAGGAAAGAGTGCCCGGCGTCGTCGAAGTCGAAGCGATCTAGTCCAGTCGCCGCCTGTCTGTGACGTTCGTCTCGTCGCCTCCCCCTTCGATAGGGGAGGCAGGCATCCTCCCATCCGACGACAAGGATGCCGGCAGGGGTGTCTCGAGCGCCGCCTGTCTGTGACGTTCGTCTCGTCGCCTCCCCCTTCGATGGGGGAGGCAGGCATCCTCCCATCCGACGACGAGGATGCCGGTGGGGGTGCCTCGAGCGCCGCCTGCCTGCGACGTTCGTCTCGTCGCCTCCCCCTTCGATGGGGGAGGCAGGCATCCCCCATCCGACGACAAGGATGCCGGTGGGGGTGAGACGCCCCCCTCCCGCTTGGTCGCCGCCGCTCCCTTCGATAGACTCACGTTCAATCGATTGCAGGAGGCAGAGGCTCGTGCACGGAGTTCGCCCGCCGATAACGCCCCAGGAGTTCGTTGACAAGTGGCGCCGCTCGAAGCTCACGGAACGCGCCGCGTCGCAGGAGCACTTCCTCGACCTCTGTCACCTCCTCAGCCACCCGACCCCGGCCAAGGCCGATCCCGAAGGCGCGGCCTTCACCTTCGAGAAAGGGGCGCGGAAGCTCGGCGGCGGCGAGGGCTGGGCCGACGTCTGGAAGAAGGGCTGCTTCGCATGGGAGTACAAAGGCAAGCACAAGGACCTCGACGCCGCCTACCAGCAACTCCAGCTCTACCGCGACGCGCTCTTCAACCCGCCGCTGCTCATCGTCTCCGACATGGAGACGATCGTCCTGCGCACGAACTTCACCAACACCGTCCAGCGCACGTTCACGCTGACCCTCGACAGCCTGCTCGCCAAGGACGGGCTCGCGATCCTCCGCGACGCGTTCGAACACCCCGAGCGCCTCCGCGCCGACCAGACCCCCGAAGGGGTCACGAAGCAGGCAGCGGCCGAGTTCGGCCGGCTCGCCGAGGCGCTTCGCGCCGCGGGCCACGACCCGGAGAAAGCGGCCCACTTCCTGATCCGTATCCTCTTCTGCCTGTTCGCTGAGGACGTCGGCCTGCTGCCCGAGCGGCTCTTCAGCAAGCTGATCGATGGGACGAAGGACGACCCGGCGCGCTTCCATGAGCTCATCGAGCAGCTCTTCGGCCACATGGCCCGGGGCGGCTTCTTCGGGCTCGAGCGGATCCCGCACTTCGACGGCGGGATCTTCGATTCCGCCGACGCCCTGCCGCTCGACCGCGACGCGCTCGAGATCCTCGCCCGCGTCGCTTGTCTCGACTGGTCGTCGATCGAGCCGTCGATCCTCGGGACGCTGTTCGAGCGCGGCCTCGACCCCGGCAAGCGCGCCCAGCTCGGCGCCCACTACACCAGCCGCGATGACATCCTCTTGATCGTCGAGCCGGTCCTGATGCGCCCGCTGCGGCGGCGCTGGGATGAGGTCAAGAAGAAGGCGGCGAAGCTCCACCAAGAATGGCAACAGGCCGACTCGGCCGGCGGGGCGAAGACGCGGGCGAGAAACCGGCTTTCGAAGCTCCTCACCGGCTTCGCCGACGAGATTGCCGACACGAAGGTCCTCGATCCGGCCTGTGGTAGCGGGAACTTCCTCTACGTCGCGTTGAAGCAGATGCTCGACCTCGAGAAGGAGGTCATCCTCTTCGCCACCGAGCTCGGCCTGCCGATGTTCTTTCCCACCGTCGCCCCCGAGCAGCTCTACGGGATCGAGATCAACGAGTACGCCCACGAACTCGCCCAGGCCACCATCTGGATCGGCTACATCCAGTGGCTCCGCGAGAACGGATTCGGCCAACCCAAGGAGCCGATCCTCAAGTCGCTCGACACCATCCACCGCATGGACGCGATCCTCGCGTTCGACGACGACAGGAATCCCATCGAACCCGAATGGCCCGAGGCCGACGTCGCCATCGGCAATCCGCCGTTTCTTGGGGACAAGAAGATGAGGGCGGAACTCGGCGACTCCTACACGGACAGCGTGCGTGATCTCTACAGTCGCGCTCTCCCGGGAGGGGTGGATCTCTGCTGCTACTGGTTCGAGAAGGCGCGCTCACTGATCGACTCCGGGAAGCTCAAACGTGCCGGCCTCCTCGCGACTCAAGGAATTCGTGGCGGCGCGAACCGACAGACGCTCGAACGGATCAAAGAGACTGGCGCCATCTTCTGGGCGCAATCCGATCGCGAGTGGATCCTGGAGGGGGCCGCGGTTCATGTGTCTATGATCGGCTTCGACGATGCCACGGCGGGTACGTGTGAGCTCGATGATCGTGCAGTCGCCTCTATTCATCCCGACTTGACATCGGTGGTTGACTTGACAAAGGCTGGTCGGCTGCCTGGGAATGGGGCGACCGCCTTCATCGGGCCATCTCCGCACGGACGGTTCGACATTCCGCCGGAGCTTGCGCAGGATATGCTTGAGGATCGCGGCAACCCGAATCGGAAAATGAATTCAGAGGTTGTTAGACCCGTTGCCAGTGCGATCGACATCACAAGAGGATCTCGCGGCCTCTACACCATCGACTTCGCGACCCTGAGCATTGAAGAGGCGTCGCTCTTTGTCGCTCCGTTCGAGTACGTGCGCAGAACCGTCCAACCTGTAAGGGAGAAGAACAGGCGGCTCGCATACGCAGAGAAGTGGTGGCAATATGGCGAACCGCGACCCGGAATGCGCGAGGCCCTCTCAACACTGGAACGGTTCATCTGTACGCCGCGGGTGGCGAAGCATCGAGTGTTCGTCTGGTGCCCCGGCGGTACTCTGGCGAACGACGGGACCGTTGTCTTCGCCCGCGAGGACGACTACTTCTTCGGCGTCCTCCACTCCAGAGTCCACGAGCTGTGGGCGCTGCGGCAGGGAACGCAGCTCGAAGACCGCCCGCGCTATACCCCGACGACCTGCTTCGACACGTTCCCGTTCCCGTGGCCGCCGGGGACCGAGCCGGTCGACGATCCGCGCGTCCAGGCGATCGCTGCCGCAGCGAAGGATCTCGTCGAGAAGCGCGACCGCTGGCTGAACCCCGCAGGCGCCACCGAGGCTGAACTGAAGAAGTGCACCCTTACCAACCTCTATAACCAGTGCCCCACCTGGCTTGACCTCGCCCACAGACAGCTCGACCACGCTGTTCTCGACGCCTACGCCTGGCCGCACGACCTGCCGGATGATCAGATCCTCGAACGCCTGCTTGCCTTGAACCTCGAACGGGCTGCCAAAGAAGCCCCAGGCGCCGACTGATGCGGTAGATTCCTCAAAACCATCGTCATACATCCCATGATCACGCGACTACCTCGATAGCCTTCGGAGTCCAAGGAATGGGGCTACCCCACGTCGCAACAGAAGATGGCGCTTGTTGCGAGACGCGTCTTGCGATTGCACCGCTGAAGTACTATCCTCATTTCACATTCACTGAGCAGAGAAGGTCAAGTGCGATGTCACGTTCACGTAAACGCAGGCCGCCGAGGAGTCTGCGCGACTCGCGCGCGCCACTCTTCTCATCACAATCTCACCCCGCACTCATGAAGTCATCGTCTATTTCCCCGACCCAGGACTTGATGCAGCCATGCGCGACGTGATCGCGCAACCAACCGGAGACATTCACGATACCAAGAACAGGAGGTCGTAGCATGAAGCGAAAGCCAGGAGTGATGATAACAGTGTGTGTGTGTGTAAGCTTCGTATCATTGGGGCTTTCCGAGGGGACACCTCTACTATCAGAGATGCCAGGTCTCATGGTCGATACGGGCGTTGTGATCGCCTACGGGGAGAGAGTCAATCCACCCTACCAGACCTGGCTAGATGGCGACCAGCTGTTTCTCAACTTCTTCCAGTTTGCCCCGAGGCCGAGCAATCCCGAGCTAGAGAGCGTGGCCATCGCTGCCTTGCCTGAGCAGCAGCTTCGACATGAGATCATACAAGGTATTATTCAGGAGTACATTGCATCATATCTCGTGGGCGGAAGACAGCAAGCTGAAGACCGGGTGATGTCGGTATTCAGAAGCCACGATTTCCTTCTCTCGATGAAGTTAGAGGAAGGGTTTCTCATCCTTGAGTTCGCCGATGGCCATGTCGAATGGATAGACATGGCGCTGTGCATCGAAGGGACGCTAAGTCATGAGAGGGTAATGGCGGAGCTTGTCGAATCCCGGGAGCTTCTCCGGGAAGAGCTGTTGGAGATGCTGGAATCCGGGAGGGCGATAGCATTTGGCTACGACTACACGATCTATGTCTCGTCCGCAGTGTTTCACCAGCTAGAGGAGATCGTTAACGCTTTGCGGAGCGGTGACTGGAGCAAAGAACACGCTGAGCGTCTATGGATCGGGCTTCTTGGAGAAGCTTCGGAATCCTTCTTTGACGATGTGTTCGCCATGCTTGAGACTTGGGGAGACGAGTGAACATGACTGGACAAGGAGAGCGCATTGCTGCCAAGGCACCAAGACCTAGCCGCTCAGATACAGGCACTGGGCCGGGATCCGTTGGAGCTCTGCTGCTAGGATGTCTCTTTCTCTTGTCGGTGGTGGCGGCTACAGGAGCAGCGCAAACCTGCCGAACCCCCGATGGCACATCTGTCTACATTCTCGAACCAGCGGCGGAAGACATAGGGAACCATTCTGAGCCCTGCAGAGATGCGACCGATGATCAAGGCTACGGGGTGATCTATGAGTACGTCGATGATGTATTCGATCTGACGCCACAAGCGACCTTTGAGAGACTCGTTCAGGCGATCGAAGACCCGGCGATCGGCGTGCTCTTTGTACACTGCCACTCGAATGCCAGCGTAATCACAATCGAGTACTACGATGACACTCCGGATGGGCTGGCGGCGCGAGATGCCAGCTTGCAGGAGTACCGAGACGCCGGCTACACGGATCTCACTGCCGGCGCAGACCACGGCGCCTACTACATCCGGATCAGCGACACGCAACTTGCCCAATTGACATCTTCGGAAGACAGCCACACAGACGGCGCGATCGTGTATGCGAAGGGCTGCAACACTGCCGGGCTAAATGATGATTGGAACGCGCTTGCCGCCATTGGCTACAACGAGACGATTAGCGGCCTCGCCGGAACAGATGTGTTCTGGGAACGGATGGATGGCGCTCGCGACAGAGGGCCTGGGAATCTGAGGCGAAGCGTTGACAACGCGGGTGATGGGATCGCCCACCTAGTGGGGTACATCGGAGAATACGTTGTTCTCGCGCCTGTGATCGTAGATCACTTCCCGCAAGCGGCAGGATTGGCTGAGAACGGAGATGTGGGATACGTTGAGTTCGACTGCGAGATGGATACCTCCACCCCTGCCAATGAAGTGGTACAGGTCTCTGGAAGCATGGGAACCTTGTCCAATGTGCATTGGAGCAACAACCACAGGATTGAGTTCACGGTCACTGGCCTTGATCCGCTTGGTAACATCAGTTTCAGGGTCAGCGCCGACAGGGCTGTCAGCGCACACAACGAAGCACATCTGGATGGCAACACAAACCCGCCGGGGAAGAACGGAGTAGGACCGAATAACGACTTCTATACGTGGACCTCGTTGACTTCTCACTATGCTCTCATGGATCTCGAGGATGGTACGGACGGAGAGACGATTCGCAGCACGATTCCAGGAATGGAGTTCACGACGACCGCCGGCTTTGACTGGATCTACGGAGACAAGACTACCGAGCAGTACAACATCTACCCCTACAACGATTCGCAGTACTGGTGTGATGGGAACTTCTTCGCCTGGCTTGGGCCGAACCAAGGGAACGGTCGGATCGATTTCACTGGGTCGACTGCTACATCCGTCTCCGCTGGGGTCAGTTCGTATGCCGGTCTCCACATCGAGGCGTATGATGCAAATGGGCAGCTTATCGACGCTGACTTCGTCGCGGGGAATCTTGAGACGAACATGCTTTCGCAGCTGAAGGTGAGCGGTTCAAGCATCCATCATGTGATCTTCCATGATTCTGGGAACTACTGGCTGATTGACAATCTAATGGTAGTTGATCTCCTGCAGGAGTCACTCATTCTATTACCTGAGGATCTTGCGATTGTGCTGGAGGCACTGCACACTATCAGCCCAGGAGTAGTGGAGAACTTCCTCGTCATTGTGAATGATATCTCTGATAACCTGGAGATGATTCTCAATTGGCTTGGCAGCGAGATGCAGTTGTGCGTCTTTCAGCCGGACGGTCAGCTGTACGGTGTATACCAAACCACGACTCCCCCTATTGCAGTTTCGATTCCCAATCCTCTTGCGGGGGAGTGGAGGGTCGAGGTACGGGCAATCGATATCCCGTATGATGATTATCCATTTGCCGTCGCGGCCGCGGTGGCAGAGTCGCCAACTGCTGACATACTCGTGACAGCAAGCGACATCCACTTCTCTCCCGAACATCCGGGCGAGGGGGACATCGTGAATATTCTGGTCGATGTGACGTGTCCCGTCGGGTCGGCGCCGATCAGTCAAGTTCTCGTCCGGTGTTTCCTAGGTGATCCGACTGCAGGAGGCACTCTGATCGACGAGGGCGAGTACGCTCTTGACCTTGTTCCAGGAGGCAAGCGGTCGGTCTATTTCCACTGGGACACATCCGGTGCAGTCGGGACAGCGGAGGTGCATGTTGTCGTTGATCCAGACAACACTCTGCCGGAAACAGACGAAGAGAACAACCATGCATGGACCACCCTGATGGTGGCGGTAAGGGCAACTGCAGCTGTCTTCCGAGTGGATGCCGCAGGCAATGTTCTCGCTGATCAGATGGTCTATGCTACTGCCTTCGAGACGGGGGCGGCTGACATTGCAGAATGGGTTTGGGTTTCCGAGCCAGTTGAGCGTGGCGATGTACTGGAGTTCGATCCCGTCAACCCGCAATGCTATCGCCGTTCAACCGAAGCCTGTTCGGTGCTTCTCGCTGGTGTCGTTTCTTCGATTCCGGGCGTTGTGCTCGGAGTGTCGGAACCAGATCAACCGAAGGCGCTTCTAGCACTCACAGGCATTGTCCCTGTCAAGGTCACCAACGAGGGCGGCCCTATCCAGCCCGGCGACCTTCTCGTGACTTCTTCCACGCCTGGCTACGCCATGCGGTGCACTGCCTCAGACGCATGTCCGTGTACCCTTGTTGGCAAGGCGCTCGAATCACTAGACGAGGCTCAAGGCGTCATTCTCGTCCTGTTGACCGCTCACTGATCCAGGGTCGAGGGGTCTAGTCCTGCAATGCAACACTAGAATCCGACTACTTGGGGTCGGATCTTGAATTGCCACATTCTCTGCGGTAGGGAAACATCGGGGGACATCTCTGAAAGCGCGCTGTTCGTCAAGGGGGATGCTCTCGCTGCACCTCCTTTGTTGGGACTGCTGTAGCCGGTGAGTCGGAGTCATCTCTTTGCTGTCCAGGCAGCAATAGGCTGTTCGGGTGACGTGTCGCAGATCACTGCGTGCCCTGCGGGCACGTGGCAGAACCTACGGTTCTGCTGGAACGAGTCTGCTTGGTTCATGTCCCCGCCGCGCTCACGCCTCCCTCTTCGACTCTACCTTTGCGCGATCCGTAGCTGGATCGCGATACGCTTCCTTCTTCGTCAGCATCCAGTACGTTGCTTCGGCCAGATGCCGTCCGACAGCTCCAATCGCCTTCTGATGCCCTCGTCGACGTTGCACCCGCTCGTACAGACGACTGACATGTCGCCGCGGGTGTCTCCGCCGATGGATCATCACCGCGTTGGCGGCCTCTGCATACGCCCACTTCAGGTAGTGATTGACATCAGGGCGTGTGCGTCCGTGTCGAACGTGCCCTCCGCTGGCGTGCACTCTCGGCGTCATCCCGGCATACGATGCCAGATCGGAAGTCGATTGACGTCGTCCACTTCGGTGAGAATGACCACCCCGAGGATGAATCCCACTCCACGAATCCGAATCGGGGGACACATACCCCATTTTACGGCGCGTGGTACATCGCCTCCTGCCTCTTAACTGATCTTCTATGCTAGACTCAGGACATGCCTCGTATTGCTCGAGTTGTCGTCCCCGGAGTTCCGCACCACATCACGCAGCGTGGCGTCCGGCGAATGGATGTCTTCTTCTCCGACGACGATCGGCGGGCCTACGTTGAGCTGCTTGCTGAACAGAGCAAGCGTTTCGGCGTCCGGTGTCTCGCATGGTGCTTGATGAGCAACCACATTCATCTCATCGCGATTCCGGACACCGAGGGAAGCCTGGCCAAGGGCATCGGCGAGACTCACAAGCGCTACTCCCGCTTGGTCAACTTCCGAGAGGGCTGGCGCGGGTACCTGTTCCAGGGCAGGTTCTTCTCCTGCCCCCTCGAAGGCGAACACATCATCGCTGCCATCCGC
>Ga0068714_10001459_pt1 | contig 34584 bp, 29 predicted proteins | sample MTBNYHSulfiMetaG_FD_62988 | JGI IMG/M metagenome (GOLD analysis project Ga0068714, IMG submission 62988) | Enrichment culture microbial communities from rom New York Harbor, USA that are MTBE-degrading - MTBE-NYH (New York Harbor Sulfidogenic)... | ecosystem: Environmental > Aquatic > Marine >...
CAAAGGTTCCCACCCCCTGGAGCCGGACCAGAAGGCCCTGGTCGGTCATCTCCCTCAGGGCCCGGTTGACGGTCATCCGGGAGATGCCCAGGGTCCTCACCAGCCCGGTCTCGGAGGGGATCCTGTCCCCGGGCCGCCACCCCCCGGACTCGATGTGGTCCAGGATGTACCTCTTGACCTGCTGGTAGAGAGGCAGAAAAGAGCCCTCGACCCCGGCCGGGGGGGGCTGGCTGGTTGAACGGGCCGAGGAATCCGTCATTTAGCGCCGTCTCATCCGAGCTTGTATAGGCCGACCTATATAAGCATAGACCGATGATCCGGATCAATCAACCCGGACCCCTGAAGGCCGGGCGGAGGTATGCCGGAAGGTTGTCGCCTGGTTCCTTGATTGCATATTAGGCAATAAATATTTCTTATATGCATTTTTTCATTGACCGTGATCGCCCCGGCCCCCTAACCTGGGACGGTCAGCCTCAAAAGCAACCTCAAGTTCAAGCCCTGGGACCAAGGATGATGGACCGAGCCACCAAGCAGGACCTGGCCCAAAGGATCGGGGGCAGGGTCCGCCGGCTCAGGGAGGAGGCCGGCCTGACCCTCAAGGACCTGGCCGAGGCGGCGGGGGTCTCATCCCCCTTTCTCTCCCGGCTGGAGAACGGCCTGAGCCTGGCCTCCATCCCCACCCTCCAGGGCGTGGCCGACGCGCTTCACGTGGACATCGAGTCCCTCTTTCAGAAGGCCGACCACCGGCCCTACGCCATCTCCAGGGCCGGAACGCGGCGGGTGGCCCACCGGATCAAGGACTCCGAGGACCGGCCCCAGTACGAGATGGAGCTCTTGGCCGAGGGCATGGACAGCCCCCTCATGGAGCCGGCCCTGGTGACCATCCTGAGCCGCAAGGTGAGCCCCACCACCCATGGAGGGCAGGAGTTCTGCTTTGTCGTGGAGGGGAGGGTGGAGATGGTCCTGGGCTCGGAGAGGTGGGTCCTAGAGCCCGGCGACGCGGCCTACTGGGACGGCCGTCTGCCCCACGGGGCGGCCAGCCTGGACAAGACCCCGGCCAAGACCCTCAACGTCCACCTGGTCCCCGGGAAGAGAACCGGGACCTTTCAGACCAGGGAAGGCAAAACATAGCCCGAATATTTCCAGAGGAACGCCCAAGAGAAAGATAAATTAGAAAATATCTCAACCTGTTACATCGAGTTAGGAGCTATTTTCCGTTCGTCAAATATCCGGGCTAGAGGCAAGCCCCGCTTCCGGAAGGCCCCTGGAGGGTCCGGGAAGAGGGCGGGGAGAAGCATTTCGAGGGAATCCTCAAAATGGAGGGAGGACGAGATGTCGCCAAAGAGAAAAGGGATTCTGCTGGTTGCCGTCCTGCTGCTGGGCCTGGTCCTGGCTGGCCCGACCTGGGCCGCGGAGGGCAAAAACCTCAAGCTGGCCTTTGTGGCCCCGCCGCCGGTCTGGGGCCCCTTTGCCGACAAGTACGCCGAGGAGGTGGCCAAGCTGGCCCCGGGGCTCAAGGTCCAGTCCTTTGGCGGGGGGCAGCTGGGACCCCTTCAGCAAAACTTCGCCGAGATGAAGATGGGCAAGCTGGACATGATGCTCTGCGACTCGGGGGTCATCTCCATGCCCAAGGGGGGCAAGCCGTTCAACGTTATCTTCGCCCCCTACGCCTTTGACTCCCAGGACCACATCCGCAAGTTCTTCCAGTCCGAGCTTTTCAAGGGGCTCATGGCCGAGACCGAGAAGGAGGCCGGGATCAAGTACCTGGGCTGGGTCTCGGACCGCTCCCCCCGCCTGATCACCACCTCCAAGCGGAAGGTGGTCAAGCCGGAGGACATGAAGGGCCTCAAGATGCGGGTGCCCATGACCCCGCCGATCATCGAGACCATGAAGGCCTGGGGGGCGACCCCGATCCCCCTCTCCGCGGCCGAGCTGTACATGGCCATGAAGCAAGGCACGGTGGACGGCCAGGACAACGGCTTTGACGCCATCTTCGGGGCCAAGTACTACGAGGTCCAGAAGTACGTCAGCCCCATCAACTACATCCGCTCCGGACTGATCGTCCTGATCTCCGAGGCCACCTGGAAGAAGCTCGACGACCAGGAGCAAAAAGCCCTCCTGGAGGCCTGCGGGCCGGCTGACAAGTGGTCCACGGCCAAAACCGAGGAGATGGTCGAGCAGGCCCAGAAAGGGGTGGTGGAGAAGGGGATGGTGGTCCTGGAGCCGGACCTGGAGGCCTTCATGACCACCGCGGTCAAGGCCATCAACGAGAAGCTGGACGGGGATCTCTGGCCGGCCGGCCTCTACAACCAGGTTCGGACCCTCAAGTAAGGGGGACGGCCGGGATGGACCGGGCCAGGGAGGTCCTGGTCAGGCTCCTGGAGGGGCTCATCGGCCTCCTGTTCATGGTCATCACCGGGGTGACCCTGGCCCAGGTGGTCTGTCGCTACGCCCTGGGCTTCTCCCTGACCTGGTCCCACGAGCTGGTGGTCCTCCTCCTGATCTGGGTGGTCTGGCTGTCGGTGCCCATCGGCCTGGAGCGGGGCCAGCACCTGGCCGTGACCCTCCTCATGGATCACCTCCCGGTCCGCTCCGCCAGACTTCTGACCGGCTTCCACCTCCTGGCCAGCCTGGTCTTTTTGGGGCTGGTCTTGATCCTGACCTTTCCCGTGGTCGAGGCCTTCGAGGGGATGAGGCTCCTGACCCTGCCCATCCCCACCAACGCCCGCTACTACGCGGCCACGGCGGGGAGCCTCCTCTCGGTCCTGGTCCTGGCGGCCAGGCTCCTCAAGTGGAAAGAGGCGGGCCGGTGAAAGGACCGGAAGGCAAAAGAAAAAGGACCTCCCGGCCGGGACCGGACGGGGGAGGGGGGCCCGGATGAGCCCCTGGCCGCTGGTCGTCCTGGTCCTGGGCTTTCTTTTCTTCGCCCTCCTGGGCCTGCCCATCTTTATCAGCATGGGCCTGGCCGCGGTGGTCTACTGCGCCATCTTCTGGTCCAGCTCCACCTTCACCACCATCGCCTCGGAGATGGTGGAGTTTCTCAACAACTTCGCCTTCCTGGCGGTGCCCTTCTTCTTCCTGGCCGGCGACCTGATGAACGCCGGGGGGATCACCCGCCGGCTGGTGGACTTCTCCACGGCGTTGATCGGCCACATCAGGGGAGGGCTGTCCCACGTCAACATCATCGCCTCGATGATCTTCTCCGGGGTCTCCGGCTCGGCCGTGGCCGACACCTCGGCCGTCGGCTCGATCCTCATCCCGGCCATGAAAAAGGAGGGTTACCCCGGGGCCTACGCGGCCGCGGTGACCGCGGCCAGCTCGACCATCGGCCCGGTCATCCCGCCTTCCATCCCTTTGGTGGTCTACGGGCTTTTGACCGAGGAGTCCATCGGCCGCCTCTTTCTAGCCGGGGCCATCCCGGGGACGTTGATGGGGCTCTACCTCATCGCCGCTTCCTACATCCTGAGCCGGCGGCGGGGCTACCCGGCCCGGCCCCGGGCCAGCTTGAGACAGATGGTCAAGAGCGCCCTGGACGCGGCGGCGGCCCTGGTCATGCCCCTGATAATCGTGGTCGGGATCGTCTCCGGGATGGTCACCCCCACCGAGGCCGGGGTCCTGGCCGTGGCTTACGCCCTGGTCATCGGCCTGTTCGTCTACCGGGAGCTGAACTGGCGGGAGCTGCCCCGCTACTTCGCCCGGTCGGTGATCTCCTCGGCCTACGTCATGGCCATCATCGCCGCGGCCGGGATCTTCTCCCACCTGGTGGCCGAGATGAGGGCCGGCCAGATGCTGGCCGAGCTGTTCGCCTCCATGGGCCAGTCCAAGTGGCTCCTCCTGATCGTGATAAACCTCTTCTTCCTGATCTGGGGCTGCCTCCTGGAGCCCATGACCGCCCTGGTGGTGGTGGTGCCCATGCTCATGCCCCTGGTCAAGGCGGCCGGGATCGATCCGATCCACTTCGGGGTGGTCATCGTCCTCAACCTGATGATCGCCCTGATCACCCCTCCGGTGGGGGTGGTCCTCTACCTGGCCACCTCCCTCTCCGAGGAAAAGTTCCAGGCCGTGGTCAGGGAGACGCCGGCCTTCTTGATCGCCCTCCTCCTGGCCCTGGCCTGCGTGACCTTCATCCCCCAGCTGAGCCTGTGGCTGCCGGGGGTGCTCATGGGGTCTTAGTGACGAAGCTTTTAAAGGACAAAACGGCCCTGGTCACCGGGGCCGGCCAGGGGATCGGCCGGGCCATCGCCCTCCGCCTGGCTGGGCAAGGGGCGGCGGTGGCGGTCAACGACCTGGACCCGGCCGCGGCCAAGGACACGGCCGAGGAGATCGAGGCGGCCGGCTCCCCGGCCCTGGCCCTGGCCGCCGACGTGGCCGACCCGGACCAGGTGGAGGGGATGGTCGGCGCGGCCCTGGGAAAGTGGGGCCGGATCGACATCCTGGTCAACAACGCCGGGGTGGGTGGGCCGGCCTGCCTGGTCAGGGAGACGCCGGTCCAGGGCTGGGCCAGGACCCTGGCCGTGAACCTGAGCGGGGTCTTCCTCTGCTGCCGGGCCGTGGTCCCGGGGATGATGGAGCGCCGGGCAGGGAGGATCGTCAACGTGGCCTCCCTGGCCGCCCGGCGGATGTCCAAGCTGGGCGGGGCCGACTACACCGCCTCCAAGTGGGGGGTGGTGGGCTTCTCCAAGCACCTGGCCTTTGAGCTGGCCGCCTTTGGGATCAACGTCAACGTGGTTTGCCCGGGGGCGACCCTGACCCCCCTGGTGGAGGCCCGGACCGATCCAAAGTTCCGGGAGGAGGTGGCCGGGCAGGTCCCCCTGGGCCGCTGGACCACCCCGGAGGACCAGGCCGAGGCGGTTCTTTTTTTGGTGGGGCCGGGCTCGGAGATGATCACCGGGATGGTCATGGACGTGGAGGGGGGCCAGCTTCTGGGGCTGGCCTCCGACTACCGGGAGGACCTGGCCCGGCGGACCTCGGTCAGCGCCAGGAACCTGGCCGCCTTCAATAGACCCAAGGAGGGTAAAGGATGAGCGGGATCAAGGCAAAGACGGCCCTGGGGCGCCCGGGGAGGACCCTGGCGGCCAGGCTCCTGCCCCACCAGGACGTGGTGGAGGGGATCGTGGGGCTGATCAAGGAGCACGGCCTGAAGAGCGGGACGGTCACCGCCCTGGGCTCGCTGCGCTCGGCCAAGGTGGTCTGGGCCGGGTCCATGGAGTTCGGGGAGGACCCCATGGAGGTGGCCGTCTTCCACCAGATGGAGGGCCCGGTGGAGCTGGGCACGGCCTCGGGCGTCTTCGGGACCGACGAGGAGGGCCAGGTGGTGATCCATATCCACGGGGTGGTCATGGACAAGGAGGGCAACATGCGCTGCGGCAACCTCCTCCCCGGGACGGCCCCGGTCCTGGCCACGGTGGAGCTGACCAGCCAGGAGCTGGTGGGGGCCGAGTTCAAGCCGACCCTGGACCCGGAGTGGAACCACAAGTTCCTCCATCCCACCCCGGTCAAGGAGGGGTGATGAAGGCCAGGGCCTGGGTCCTCCACGGACCGGAGCGGCTCTCCCTGGAGGAGTTCGAGGCGGCCCCGCCGGGGCCGGACCAGGTCCTCCTCAAGCTCAAGGCCACCTCGGTCTGCGCCTCGGACGTCAAGATCCTCCACGGCAGCTCTCCCTTCACCGTCTTTCCCCTGATCATGGGCCACGAGATCTCCGGGGAGGTGGCCGGGATCGGGGCCCAGGCCCAGGAGGCCTACGGGCTTGCGCCCGGCGACCGGGTAACGGTGGAGCCCTCCCTGACCTGCGGCCAATGCCCCTGGTGCCGGACCCCCCACCACTACCACAAGTGCCCGGAGCTCAGGGCCTACGGGGTCCTCCTCTCCTCGGCCGAGCCGCCCCATCTCCTGGGCGGCTACGCCGAGTACATGTACCTCCTCCCCGGCTCCAGGGTCTACCGGCTGGCCCCCGGGACGCCCCACCTGGCCGGCTGTTTGAGCTCGGTCATCGGCAACGGGGTCAGGTGGGTCAGGACCCTGGCCCGGATGAGCCCCGGCCAGAGCCTGGTCATCAGCGGGGTCGGCTCCCAGGGTCTGGCCACCCTTCTGGCGGCCAGGGAACTGGGGGCCGGGCCGATCGCGATGCTGGGCTTGAGCCACGAGGAGAACCGGTTCGCCCTGGCCCGGACCTTCGGGGCCGACCTCACTGTGGCCGTGGACCGGGAGGCCCCGGCCGAGGCGGTGGGAAAGCTCCTGGGCGGGCCGCCGGAGGTGGTGGTGGAGACCTCGGGGGTGCCCCAGGCCATCCTGGCGGCCATCGACCTGGTCCGGTCGGCCGGGACGGTGGTGGCGATCGGGCTCTCGGGAGGCAAGGAGACCCCCCTGGTCTTTGACCGGCTGGTGGCCAAGGGGGTGACCATCATCTCCGACCACGCCCAGGCCGGGAACTACCCCAAGGCCATGGAGATCCTCAACTCCGGCAGGTACCCCATCCAGGAGATAAACAACTTCACCTACCCCCTGGAGGAGCTGGAGCAGGCCTTGAAGGACACGGCCGCTCCGCCGCCGGGGTTCATCAAGGGAGCCATTGTATTCGGCTGATGAGGGAGGAAACGCGGTGGCGGCCAAGAAGTACGAGCTGACCAAACAGGAGGCCCTGGCCCTCTACGCCAGGATGGTCCTGACCCGCCTGACCGAGGCCAGGCACGAGGAGCTCTTCCAGACCCAGAAGGTCCCGGTCTACACCCACCTGGGCACCGGCCAGGAGGCCACCGGCTGCGGGGTCTCGACCTTCCTGGAAAAGAAGGACTTTCTCATCGGGACCCACCGGGGGGTGGCCGAGTACGTGGGCAAGGGGCTCTCGGTGACCGACATCTTCCTGGAGTACGGGGGCCGGGCCAACTCCATCTCCGGCGGGCGGGCCGGGCTCCACCTCCACTCCCCGGAGCTCAACATCCTCCCCCTGGCCGGCTCCCTGGGGACCGACTTCTCCCTGGCCGTGGGGGCCGGGCTGTCCATCCGGAACCTGGAGTTGGGGGCGGTGGTGGTGGACTATTTCGGCGAAGGGGCGGCCGAGCAGGTGGACTTCCACCCGGCCCTGAACATGGCCTCCCTCTATCACCTCCCGGTGATCTTCGCCTGCTGCACCAACCAGTTCGTGGAGTACCACCCCTACCGGGACACCACCTGCACGGCCGACATCGCCCCCCGGGCCGAGGGTTACTGCATGGCCTGGCGGATCGTGGAGGACGGCAACGACATCTTCGCCGTGGGCCGGGCCATGAAGGAGGCCCTGACCCACGCCCGCTCGGGCCGAGGGCCCTTTTTCCTGGAGTTCAAGACCTACCGGCTGGCCCCCCACCACACCGGCGACCCCTGCGTCTACCGGGAGGCCGGGGAGGTGGAGGAGGCCTGGAAGAGGGACCCCATCCCCCGGGCCGAGAAGGAGCTGCTCAAGCGCCGGTGGGCCGCTAAAAAGGACCTGGAGAGGATCGCCGGGGAGAGCCGGGCGGCCATCGAGGAGGCGGTCCGAAAGCTGGCCGCCAGCCCCCTCCCGGACCCGGCCACGGTCTGGGACAATATTTAGGACCTGGTTCCAAGAGTGAGTTTAAAAAAGAGAGGGGTGGGGTGGGTTATCTCGAGGACCGGCAAGTCGCCTGGTGATGGCCGCCTATAACCTGAGGATCAAGCTGGAGGTAATTGTTGGATAGGACTTTGTATTTCATCCAGGTGGTAATTGATGGGGCGGCCGGCTCCGATGCCGGTCCCCTCGACAACGCCACCCCACCCCTTTTTGTCATTTAATTAAGGGGCGAGAAACAAGGGTCTTGTTCCGGATGCCGTGCAAGGAAGCTATTGAAGGCGCTAATACCAAGCCCCAAGGAGTGAACCATGGCGGTTAAAACCTATGCCGAGGCGGTCTCCGAGGCCTGCCTTTTGGAGATGAGGCGGGACGAGAGGGTGGTCATCATGGGCCTGGACGTCAAGGTCAGCATCTTCGGGACCACCCGGGGAGTCTTCCAGGAGTTCGGGCCGAGAAGGGTCATCGACACCCCGGTCTGCGAGGGCTCCTTCACCATGGCCGGGGTGGGGGCGGCTATGACGGGCTTAAGGCCCGTGGTGGAGACCCTCTTCGGGGAGTACATGTACCTGGCCAAGGACTCCATCTCCAACATGGCCGCCTCCTGGGGCTACGTCTCCAACGGAGGCTACAAGGTCCCCCTGGTGGTCCAGACCTTCTGCGGGGCCAGGGGTCACGGGGCCTACTCCCACTCCCAGTCCACCCAGGCCGCCTTTCTCAACACCCCGGGGATCAAGCTGGTCATCCCCTCCAACCCGGCCGACGCCAAGGGGTTGATGGCCGCCTCCATCCGGGACGAGGGACCGGTCCTCTTCTTCCATCACCGCCAGCTCCTGGCCGAGAAAGGCGAGGTCCCGGAGGGGGAGCACGTCCTGGAGCTGGGCCGGGCCGAGATCAAGCGGGAGGGCGGGGAGGTGACCCTGGTCTCCTTCGGGGCCATGGTCCACCGCTGCCTGGCCGCGGCCGGGGAGCTGGCCAGGGAGGGGATCGAGGCCGAGGTAATTGACCTTCGGACTATTATACCCATGGACCACGAGCTCATCGGCCGGTCCCTGGAGAAGACCAGCCGGCTGGTGGTGGTGGAGGACGGCCGGAAAAGGGGCGGGATCGGCTCGGAGGTGGCCGCGGTGGTGGCCGAGAGGTACCTGGATCTCCTGGACGCGCCCATCGCCAGGGTGGCCGCGTTGGACACCCCGGTCCCCTTCTCCGCCCCTCTGGAGCGGGCCCACCAGCCCCAGATCGAGGACATCCTGGCTGCGGTCAGGGCGAGTATGGCCTAGAAAAGCATGGAAGCGGTTTTCAGGGTGGGGTGGGTTACTTCGAGGGCCGGCAAGTCGCCCGAAGATGGCCGCTTAAAAAGTGATTTTAACCCGGAGACAGTTGATGGACCTGACCGGTAACTCAGACCGGCGGCGATTCAGGGGCGGCCGGCTCCGATGCCGGCCCTCTCCACAACGCCACCCCACCCTTTTACGGGGTTTGCTCAGGGTTCCCAACAATTGGGTTCTGTCTTGAGAGAGAACCTGAAAATTGAAATCGCGATCTTTGAATCAAGCCAGACCCGGGGTGAACTCGGGAGGCAGATGATCAACATGAGAAACCTCATCTCCGGCCTAGCCAGGGAAGAGATAATCCGTTAGGAGTAGGCCATGGCCACCGGGATCTACGTGCCGATCTGGGGATTGCAGATGACCGAGGCCACCCTGGCCGGGTGGCTGAAGGAGGAGGGCCAGAGGGTCGCCCAAGGGGAGGGGGTAGCCGTCCTGGAGACCTACAAGATCACCGGCGAGGTGGTCTCCCCCGCGGAGGGGGTGGTCCGGAGGAGGCTGGCCCAACCGGGGGAGATCCTGGAGGTGGGGGTCCTCCTGGCCGTGCTCGGTCAAAAGGACGAGCCGGAGGAGGAGATCGAGCGGCTTATCGCCCGAGCCCCCAGGGTGACCGACCAGGAGGTCAGCCGGCCGGGGATGAAAGGGGAGGCAACCCCGGGGGAGACCCGGACGCCGGCCGGGCCGGAGCCTGAAAAGGTCCCGGCCGGGGCCCCGGCCTCCGCCTCCCCCCTGCGGGCCACTCCCCTGGCCCGGAAGCTGGCCAGGGAGCTGAAGGTGAGCTTAAGCCTCATCAGGGGCAGCGGGGAGGAGGGGAGAATTCTCCGCCGGGACGTGGAGGCCGCAGCCCGGGAGGGGACCGGTCGGCAGGCGGCCCAACCTCCTTCGGCCGAGGATCGGGTGGTGGGTTTAAGCCAGCTCCGCAAGGCCATCATCCACAAGACCATGCAGACGGTGGACATCCCCTACGGGGCCCTTTCCCGGAAGGTCAGGGTGGATGCCCTCCTGGAACTCTTGAGCTCCCTCAAGGAGCCCTTTGAGAAGCGGCACGGGCTGAACTTAAGCCTGACCCACCTGCTCTTCAAGGCCGCGGCCCTGGCCCTGGAGGAGGCCCCGGAGCTGAACTCGACCCTGGAGGGGGAGCGGATAATCCTCCGGGGGGCCAAGAGCTTAGGGATGGTCGTCACCCCGCCCGGCGGCGGGGGAATCATGATCCCGGTCCTGCGGGGGGTGGAGGCCAAGGACCTGGGGACCATCGCCCGGGAGTGGGCCGGGCTCGCCGCCCGGATCCAGGCCGGGACCCAGACCCTGGAGGACCTCTCCGGGGGGACCTTCACCATCTCCAACGTGGGGGCCCTGGGGATCGACCTCTTCACCCCTCTCATTCATCCCCCGGAGTCGGCCATCCTGGGGGTCAGCCGGATCAAGGAGGAGCCCCTGGTGGAGGAGGGCCGGATCGTGGTAGGTCGGTGCTGCCACCTCGTCGTCGGGGCGGACCACCGGGTCTTTGACGCCGAGCCCATCGGCCGTTTCCTGACCGCCCTGGACCGGCTCTTCCAGAACCCGGCCGAGCTACTTATTTAAGCGGATTCACCGGTCGGGCACCCATTTCAAAACCAAGCCGGACCCGGGGTGGGGTGGGTTGTTTCGGGGTCCGGCCAGTCGCCCGGGGATGGCCGCCTATAAAGTAATGATCAAGCCGGAGGTGGTTGTTGGCCAGGAGGTTGAAACCCGGGCCGGCGGTAATTGGAGGGGCGGCCGGCTCCGAAGCCGGCCTCCTCGACAACGCCACCCCACCCGTTTCGATCATTTTTTTAGGGGCGACGCTCTGGTCCGGCTCAGGGGACTTTAAAAACCAAGGTAAGGAAAAGAGATGACCGACGGAGCCAAGCGGGTGGTGGTCCTGGGCGGCGGGCCGGGAGGGGTGGCCGCGGCCATCAGGGCGGCCCAGCTGGGGGCCTCGGCGACCCTGGTGGAGCCGGAAAGGATCGGCGGGGTCTGCCTCAACCGGGGTTGTCTGCCTTTACGGGTCATGGGCTCGGCCCTGGAGGGGGCCGGAGAGGCGGCCCGGCCCGACCCGGCCGGGCTGCGGAAGAAGGTGGCCGAGACGGTGGACTACGTCCGGCTGGGGACCGAGGCCCTCCTGACGGCCAACCGGGTCCGGGTGGTCCAAGGCCGGGGCCGGCTGGAGGGGGGCGGCTCGGTCCGGGTGGGGCGGGAGCAGATTCCGGCCGACCTGGTGGTCCTGGCCACCGGGGCAGGCTGGCAGCGGCCGGGCCTGCCCGGGGAGGAGCTCCCCGGGGTGGTCAATCCCGACCAGCTCCTGGAGGAGCGGGAGCGGCCGGAGTCGATCCTGATCCTGGGCGGCAGCCCCTGGGCGGTGGAGCTGGCCTGGATCTTCCACCGCCTGGGGAGCAAGGTCGGCCTGGTGGTGGAGGGGCCCTTTTTACCGGAGATCGACCGACAGGTGGCCAACCGGCTCAAGAACATCTTCAACCGGGCCGGGTTGAAGACCCTGGACAAGGCCAAGCCGGAGAGGATCACGGCCTCCAAGGAGGGCTTGAGCCTGAGGGTCGAGATCAAGGGCAAGCCCGAGACCCTGACCGCGGCCCGGATCGTGCCCACCCACAGGATTCCCGGCCTGGAGGGTCTGGGCCTGAGCTCGGCCGGGGTGGAGACCCGGGCCGGGGCGGTCCGGGTGGACCAGGGTTTCCGGACCACCAACCCCAGGGTCCTGGCCGTGGGCGACCTGGTCGGGGAGCCCCTGCTCTCCCACAAGGCCTCGGCCCAGGGCGAGGCGGCGGTGGAGGCGGGCCTGGGGTTGAGGCCCCGCCCGGACCTGCCCCCGGTGCCCCGGGTCCTTTACACCCGGCCCGAGGCGGCCGGGGTGGGGCTGACCGAGAAGGAGGCCCGGGCCGGGGGGGAGGAGGTGGTCTGCGGGGAGATCCCCTACGGGGTCAATGCCCGGGCCGCGGCCGAGGGGGTGGCCGAGGGGTTCGTCAAGATCGTCTGCGGAGCCAGGCACAAGGAGGTCCTGGGGGTCCACCTCCTGGGTCCCCAGTCGGCCGAGCTGATCACCCAGGCCGCCCTGGCCCTGAAGCTGGAGGCCACGGCCGAGGAGCTGGCCCGGTTGATCGTCCCCCACCCCAGCTTCGCCGAGGCCCTGGTGGACGCGGCCAGGATGGTCCTGGGCCGGGCCATGTACGTCCCGCCCCAGGGGGGCTAACCCGGATATTTCATGAAGAACGCCAAAAAGTTAAAATAATAGACAAGTAATTCAGAGGGTTACGTTGTTTTTAAGGTGATTTAGCATGGTGACAGTTTGTTCCCGTTGCCTGGTGAGAAATCTTTGGCGTTCTTCACCCTTCGGGCGAGCCGATTTGGCCACATCTGCTGCGTTGCGTGACACTCGGCATAGGGTGACTATAGCCTCGTGTCCCGCGCCTTGCATCTGCGGCCAACTCGACTCGTGAAATATCCGGGCTAAAGGGAGATTCGGCCAGGACCGTCCGGGGCGCTCTGAGTATCCAGGGATGATCCCCCTCACCCTGACCTTCTCCCCCAGGGGGGCGAGGGGACCGAAAGGAGCCGCTTACCAGGGAAAGGCCAGGCCTTGACCTGAGCGGGTCGTGAGGGCTGCCGAGGGAGAACGAAAAGGAAAAAAACCTTGTTGTGAATGGCCTCGGATAGGCCAGGGCCTATACCTCAGGGGGATGGCCCTGGGGCCGCCTGAACTTGTCATCCAAGCCGCCCCGGAAGAAGGGTCCTCCCAGGGCCAACCCGCCCTCCGTCTCTTACCCCCAAACCCCCCGCCCCGCCCCTTTTAACCAATTTAACCTCATGAACATCCAAGCTCTTTACTTCGGGCCTGGAGTCACTACCGGGGCCCTTCCCCCGGGTTGCGGTTTGCCCTTGACAGGTTGCCCGGTTGGAGCTAATTTGAATTAACGAAAGTCATTTTCAATTATCGGAAAAGCCCAAACCAAGGTTCAGGCCGGTCCCCGGCTCATCCAAGGAGTAAAAGAGGGAGGCCGGCCGGGTGGTCAACCGATGCTCCGAGCAGTGACTTGAACGCCGAACCGGTCATCTCCATGGCCGGGATCACCCGGCTCTTCCCCGGGGTGAGGGCCCTGGACCGGGTCGATTTCGACCTCCGGGCCGGGGAGGTCCACGCCCTGGTTGGCGAGAACGGGGCCGGAAAATCGACCCTGATGAACATCCTGGGCGGGGTCATCCAGCCCACCCAGGGTAAGGTCAAGATCGACGGCCGGACCACGGCCATCCAGTCCCCCCTCCAGGCCAAGCGGCTGGGGATCAGCTTCATCCACCAGGAGCTGATGCTGGCCGAGTCGGTCCCGGCGGTGGAGAACATCCTCCTGGGCAACCTGCCCGCCGGTCCCCTGGGCATAATCAACTGGAAGGCGGCCAAAGCCAAGGCCAAGGAGATCCTGGGCCGGCTGGGGGTGGAGCTGGACCTGACCTGCCCGGTCCAGGAGCTGTCCATCGCCAAGCGGCAGATGATCGAGATCGCCAAGGCCATGGCCTTCAAGGCCCGGATCTTCATCTTTGACGAGCCCTCCTCCTTTCTCAACCAGGAGGAGCAGGAGGTCCTCTTCCGGCTCATCGGCTCGCTCCGCTCGGAGGGGGGGGCGGTGGTCTACATCTCCCACCGCTTGGAGGAGGTCTTCCAGATCGCCGACCGGGTCACGGTTCTCAAGGACGGCCAGCCGATGGGCTGCCTGCCCACGGACCAGGTGGACCGGGAGATGCTGATCAGGCTCATGACCGGCCGGGAGCTGAAGGAGTTTTACCCCTCCAAGGAGGGCCGGAGCCCGGGAGAGGCGGCCCTCAAGGTGGAGGACCTCTCCTGGCAGGGCAAGGTGGAAGGGGTCGACTTCCAGGTCCGGGAGGGGGAGATCCTGGGCATCTACGGCCTGGTGGGCTCGGGAAGGACGGAGCTGGCCAAGCTCATCTTCGGCCGCCACCGGTGCGACCGGGGCCGGATCATGATCCAGGGCCGGGAGGTGAAGGCGGCCAGCCCCAGGGAGGGGATCGCCGCCGGGGTGGCCTATGTCCCCGAGGACCGGCGGCGGGAGGGACTGGTTTTGGGGTTGTCGGTTCTGGACAACACCAACCTGGTCCAGGCCAACCTGGCCAGCCGCTCCCTGTTCACCCGGATCAAAAAGAGGGACGAGCGCAGCCGAACCAATGACCTGATCGCCAGGCTGGCCATCCGGACCCCCGGGGCGGGCCAGGCGGTGGGCCTTCTCTCAGGCGGCAACCAGCAGAAGGTGGTCCTGGCCAAATGGCTCAACGGGCTGGACTCCAAGGTCCTGATCTTTGACGAGCCCACCCGGGGGGTGGACGTGGGGGCCAAGAGCCAGATCTACCGGATCATGGACGGCCTGGCCCGGGAGGGCCGGGCCCTGATCCTGATCTCCTCCGAGCTGCCCGAGGTGATCGGGCTGGCCGACCGGATCCTGGTCATGGGCCAGGGGAGAATAGTCGAGGAATGCCGCGGCCGGGTGACCGAGGAGGAGATCCTGGCCTGCGCCCTGAGGGGGATGTGAGAGATGGCCCTGGAGAGTAACCCCGGCCGCCCGGCGGCTCCCGGCCCGGCCCGGGAGGCCGCCCCGGCGATCAAGGGCGGGCAGGAGGCCGGCTGGCCGCAGACGGTCAGGCGGCTGGCCGGAAAATACACCATTTGGCTGGTTCTCCTGGTGATGATCGCCATCGGGGCGGTGAGCTCCGATGTTTTTTTGAGGCCCACCAACCTCCTCAACGTCCTCCGCCAGGTCTCCAATTTGGGGTTCCTCTCGGTGGGGATGACCTTTGTCATCCTCACCGCCGGAATAGATCTCTCGGTGGGCTCCATCATCGGCCTGACCAGCATCGTGGTGGCCATGCTGATGCCCCACGGGGCCTGGCTGGCCATCCCCGTGGGGCTGGCCGCGGGGATGGGGATAGGCTGCCTCTCCGGCCTGGGGGTGACCCTGGGCCGGATGCCGCCCTTCATCGTCACCTTAGGCATGCTCTCCATCGGCCGGGGGCTGGCCCTGTTCATCTCCCAGGGCCAGGTAATCGAGTTCGAGTCAGGCTTCTTCGAGTTTCTGGGCGGAGGCCGGATCGGAGGGGTGATCCCTTTCCCGCCCCTGGTCTTCTTGGCCGTGGTGGGCCTGGCCGCCTTTGTGTCCCGGAACACCGTCTTCGGCCGGAACGTCTACGCCGTGGGGGCCAACGAGGAGGCGGCCCGGCTGTCCGGGGTCAACGTGGGCCGGGTCAAGATGATGGTCTACCTGATCAGCGGGACCCTCTCGGCCCTGGGCGGGCTCTTCTACGCCTCGCTCCTGTCGGTGGGCAATCCCACCGGAGGCTCGGGGAGCGAGCTGGACGCCATCGCCGCGGTGGTCATCGGCGGGACCAGCCTCTTCGGCGGCTCGGGGACCATGTCCGGGACCCTGGCCGGGGTCCTAATCATGGGGGTCATCAACAACGTCCTCAACCTCAACAACATCTCCCCCTACGTCCAGCAGCTGGCCAAGGGGGCGATCATCCTGGCCGCGGTCTACATCGACTACCGCCGGAAAGGCAAATGAACCGGACCGGAAGGCCGGTCCGGATCCTAGCTCCGGTCCAAGGGCCGGAGAACGGCAGAGGGAGGTCTTAAGATGAGCAGGAGAAGGTTGTTAACCGTCATTCTCGGCCTGGGTCTGGCCCTGGCCCTGGCCACCGGCCCGGCCCTGGCGGCCCAGTACAAGATCGGCTGGGCCATGGAGTCCATGAGCCACCCCTGGCTGGTCCAGCACGTGGACCAGGGCAAGGAGATCGTGGCCCAGCATCCGGACGTGGAGCTCCTGGTGGCCGACGGCCAGGACAAGATCGAGAAGATGATCGCCGACATCGAGGACTTCATCGTCCGCAAGGTCAACTTCATCCTCATCACCCCCGGCAAGACCGTGGGGCTCAAGGCGGCCCTGAAGAAGGTCAAGGAGGCCGGTATCCCCTACGCCTTCGTGGGCAAGGGCTACAAGGATCCGGAGGCGGCCTTCTTCATGGCTGACGACAACTTTCAGGCCGGACAGATCCTGGGCAACTACACCAACTGGCTCCTGGGCTCCTCGGGCAACATCGTCGAGCTGTTCGGCATCCCCGGCGACGCCACGGCCAAGGAGCGCTCCGAGGGCTTCCACTCGGTCATCGACAAGGTTCCCGGGCTGAAGGTCATCGCCAACATCCCGGCCGACTACCGCCGGGAGCCGGCGGTCAAGGCCATGGAGGACATCCTCCAGGCCAACCCCCCGGGCAAGATCCAGACCGTCTTCGCCCACAACGGCGAGATGGGTCTGGGGGCGGCTATCGCGGTCCAGAAGGCCAACCGGGGCGGTGAGTTCTTCATCACCACCATCGATGCCGGGAAGTGGGAGGTGGAGGCCATCGGCAAGGGCGAGCTGGGCGCCTCGGCGGCCTACCGGGTCTGCGGCCACGCCGGGATGACCTTGGCCATCGCCGTGGCCAAGGGCCAGGTCAAGGTGGCCGACGTTCCCAACCGGATCAGCCCGCCCGGGCTCCTGGTGGATCCGGTCAACTGGAAGGCCAACCTGCCCAAGGACCTCTTCGCCCCCTGGAACCCGCCCCTGGAGGCGATCTTAAAAAAATAACCGGTTAAGATAACAACGTCTCGGAGCCCGGGGAAAGCTTCCCCTGGGCTCCGGGCGGAATTATCATAACCCCGCCCTTGACGAAAGGGCGGCCCAGGGATTATTTTTGGATTAATGGAATCATATTTTGATAAATGAAACAAGGTCGCCATGACCAGGCCGCCAGTCAAGAAAAACTACAAGGTTCACTCCCTGGAGAGGGGGCTGGACCTGATGGAGATCCTGGCCCAGGGGGAGCCGGAGCGGTCCCTGACCGAGCTCAGCCAGGAGGCGGGGTTCAACCCCACCACCACCCACCGGATCCTCAACGCCCTCAAGTTCCGGGGGTACGTCAAGCAGGATCCGGCCACCTCCAGGTACCGGCTGACCTTGAAGGTCTTCGAGCTGGGCGGCCAGGTGATCCGGCACCTGGACCTCCGCCGGGAGGCGGGTCCGGTCCTCCGGGACCTGGCCGACGAGACCGGGGAGTCGGCCTACCTGATCATCCGGGACGAGGACGAGGCCATCTGCATCGAACGGATCGACGGCCACAACTACGTCAAGGTGCTCTTCCTCCAAGTGGGCGGCCGGATGCCGCTCCACATCGGGGCCGGACCAAAGGTCCTCCTGGCCTTCTCAAGCCCGGATGAGGCGGAGGGGATCATCCAGCGCCGGGGCCTCAAGGCCTGGACCGACTTCTCCCTGACCGACGCGGAGGAGCTTAAAAAGGAGCTGGCCAGGATCCGGGAGAGGGGCTACGCCATCAGCGTGGAGGACGTGACCCTGGGGGCCGGGGCGGTGGGCTGCCCGGTCCGCAACTGGAAGGGCGAGGTGGTGGCGGCGATCAGCATCTCGGGGGTGGCCGACCACTTCAAGGGGGAGAGCCTGGAATGGATGGCCGGGGCCACCAGGGCCGCGGCCGACCGGCTCTCGGCCAGGCTCCACTCCTCGGCCTGAGGCTTCGCTCAGAGGGGCGGGCGTTTCGATTATCGAAATATGGTTCAGTATTTTTTTTAAAAATATTAGGCGGATGGCTTGATCCAGAGAGCCGCGATTCTATAATAATAGACTGATAGGCTAGACTTAAAGAGGCCCAGTCCATGATCCGACCCCGGCCCCTGGAAAGCCGATGGCAGCTCCCGGCGGGAGATTTTGGGCGCGGGTCCAAGGATTAAGGAGAGAGTCATGGCTCAGACGGCAGCCAAGGTTAAGGTCGACCAGCTTCAGGGAGTGGAAGATGGTGCCGGGAAGAGGTCTCCCATCCCCTCGCCCTTTGAGAGAACCAGGCGGTTGAACGAGATCCTCCTGACCGTGACGCCCCAGATGTGCATCGAGAGGGCCCGTCTGGTCACCCAGTCCTACCTGGAGACCGAGGGCGAGCCGATGATCATCCGCCGGTCCAAGGCCCTGGCCAAGGTGCTCAGGGAGATGACCGTCTTCATCCAGAAGGACCAGCTCATCGTGGGCAACCAGGCCTCCCGGCTCCGCTTCAGCCCCCTCTTCCCCGAGACCGAGGCCGGCTACCTGGAGAAGGAGATCGACATCTTCGCCCAGCGGGAGCAGGACCGCCTCCTGGTCCCTGACCAGGTCCGCCGGGAGCTGGAGGAGTTCGTCTTCCCCTACTGGCGGGGGAGGACCACCGAGGATATCGCCCTGAAGGCCATTCCCCCCGAGATCGTGGCCATGTTCCGCCACCCGCATCCCCTCTTCAGCCCGGACATCCACCTCTCCGGGTCCATCGGCCACGTCATCGTCGATTATGAAAAGGTCCTCCGCCACGGGATCAGGGACCACCTGGAGCGGATCCAGGCCAAGCTGGACGGATTGGAGATGACCGATCCTTCAGCCGGGGACAAGTACCACTTCTGGACCGCGGAGAAGATCGTGGCCCAGGCCCTGATTGATTGGGCCCACCGCTACGCGGCCAAGGCCCGGGAGCTGGCCGCCGAGGAGGAGGACCCGGCCTGGAAGGAGGAGCTCCTTAAGATCGCCGAGCGGTGCGAGAGGGTCCCGGAGCACCCGGCCCGCAACTTCAGGGAGGCGGTCCAGTCCTTCTGGTTCGCCCACCTCCCCCTGTTCATCGAGCAGAACGGCCTGGCCGTCTCCCCGGGCCGGCTGGATCAGATCCTGTGGCCCTACTACCAGCGGGACAAGGCCAAGGGAGAGGTGACCAGGGAGGAGGCCCAGGAGCTTTTGGAGTGCCTCTGGATCAAGTTCACCGAGGTCATGAGGGCCTACGACTACGCCTGCGCCAAGTTCTACGCCGGCTTCTCCATCTCCGAGAACGTGGTCCTGGGAGGCCAGACCGCCGACGGCCGGGACTCCACCAACGAGCTGTCCTACCTCATGCTGGAGGCGGAGAAGAACACCAAGCTCTCCCAGCCCAACCTGGCCATCCGGGTCCACGCCAAGACCCCGGACGAGTTTTTGATGAAGGCGGTGGAGGTGATCTCCACCGGCCGCTCCAAGCCGGAGATCTTCAACGACGACGTGGGCATCCCCTCCCTGATGTCGGTGGGGGTGCCTCTGGAGGAGGCCCGGGTCTACTCCATCTCCGGCTGCGTGGAGGCGGTCCCCCCGGACGCCAACGGGATGACCAACGCGGCCATGTCCAACCTGCCCAAGGCTCTGGAGCTGGCCCTCAACAACGGCCGCTGCCGGCTGACCGGCGACCGGCTGGGGCCCGAGACCGGCGACCCCCGGGGGTTCACCTCCTTTGACCAGGTCATGGAGGCCTACCGGGCCCAGGTGGCGGCCTACGTCAGGCCCATGGTCACGGCGATCAACATCATCGAGCGGGTCCACGCCCGGATCATGCCCCTGCCCTACTTCTCCCTGGTGATCAACGACTGCCTGGAGCGGGGGCTGGACGTGACCCGGGGCGGGGCCCGGTACAACTACACCGGACCCCAGGGGGTGGGCCTGGCCGACGTGGGCGACTCCCTGGCGGCGGTCAAGAAGCTGGTCTTCGACCAGAAAAAGATCACCATGGACCAGCTCATGGACGCCCTGGACAAAGACTTCGCCGGCCAGGAGGAGCTCCGCCAGAGCCTGATCAACGAGGCCCCCAAGTTCAGCAACGACGATGACTACGTGGACTCCCTGACCCGGGAGGCGGCGGCGGTCTACTGCCGGGAGGTCTCCCAGTACCGCAACACCAGGGGCGGGGTCTACCGGCCGGGGCTCTACTCGGTCTCGGCCAACGTTCCCTACGGGCTCAACGTGGGGGCCCTGCCCAACGGCCGGCGGTCCACCACCCCCCTGGCCGACGGGGTCAGCCCGGTCCACGGGACCGAGAAGAACGGGCCCACGGCCATCCTCAAGTCGGTGGCCAAGCTGGACCACACCATCGTCACCAACGGGACCCAGCTCAACATGAAGTTCACCCCCCAGGTCCTCCAAAGCCTCAAGGGCAAGCAGAACCTGGCCGCCCTGGTCAGGACCTTCTTTGACCTGGGCGGCTGGCACGTCCAGTTCAACGTGGTCTCGGCCGACACCCTCCGGGCGGCCCAAGCCCAGCCGGATGACTACAAGTGGCTGATCATCCGGGTGGCCGGCTACTCGGCCTTTTTCCTGGAGCTGGACAAGGGGGTCCAGGACGACATCATCGACCGGACCGAGTACGCCTTCAACTAGGACGAAGGGCACGACCAGGCAGCCTCCCCCTTCAAGGGGGGGCTGCCTTTTGGTATCCTCCCAGGTAAGGCCAAGCTCCGGATCGGCAGCGGACTGCCGGGGGCCGGGCTTCGATTAACTCACCCTGAAAGCTCAAGCCAAGGGAGGGCCTAATGAAGCGGATCTGGCACACCGGGGTGACCGTCTCCGATCTGGACCGCTCGGTGGGATTTTACCGGGACGTTCTGGGATTGGAGATGACCGTCCCCCCCACCGAGGTAATCGAGGGTCCCGAGGTGGATCAGGGAGTGGGGGTGACTGGGGCCCGGATGAGGCTGGCCATCTTCCGGGTGGGGGATGGGGAGTTGGAGCTGATCCAGTACCTGAGCCCCGCCTCGGCCGTGGACAGCCCCATGCCCCCCAACACCCTGGGGGCGATGCACCTGGCCTTCGAGGTGGATGATGTCGCGGCCAGGAAGGCCGAGCTGGAGGCCAAGGGGATAAAGTTCCAGAGCCGGATCAACGTGGTCGAGGAAGGTCCCCTGACCGGCTGGAAGTGGGTCTACTTCAAGGATCCGGACGGGATTCTCCTGGAGCTGGTGGAGTTCAAACCTCCTCTCTGATCTCCCAGCGGGGCCTATCTGCCATGACCGATACATCCAGGCGGGACCCCAGCGGGCGAACCGGGCTGGTCTCCAACATCCAGCGCTACTCCATCCACGACGGCCCGGGCATCAGGACCATGGTCTTTCTCAAGGGCTGCCCCCTGGCCTGCCTTTGGTGCTCCAACCCCGAGGGCCAGAGCCCCGACCCGGAGCTGAAGCTCAACCCGGTGTTGTGCATCGGCTGCGGCCGCTGCGCCGAGGTCTGCCCCACCGGGGCCGCGGCCGAGGAGGACCGCCGCCGGGCGGCCCAAAAATGCACCGCCTGCGGGGCCTGCGCCTCGGTCTGTCCCTCCGGGGCCAGGCGGATGGTCGGCCGGATCATGACCGTGGAGGAGGTCATGGCCGAGATCGTCAAGGACACCCCCTTTTACCGCCGCTCCGGGGGCGGGGTGACCCTGACCGGGGGGGAGCCCCTCCTCCAGGCCGAGTTCGCCGCCCGGATCCTCCGGGGCTGCGCCGAGAAGGGGATCGACACCGCCCTGGAGACCTGCGGGGCGGTGGCCTGGTCCGGGTTCGAGCTGGTCCTGCCTTTTCTGGACCTGGTCCTCTTTGACCTGAAGATGATCGACCCGGACCGGCACCGGAAGCTCACCGGCCGGTCCAACCGGCAGATCCTGAAAAACGCGGCCAGGCTGGCCACCTCTCCGGTGGAGATGGTGGTCCGGGTTCCGGTCATCCCCGGGCTCAACGACTCGCTGGAGAGCCTCCAGGAGGTCGTCGACTTCACCCGGACCCTCCCCGGGGTGGCGGAGATCCACCTCCTGCCCTACCACCGCCTGGGCCAGCCCAAGTACAACCAGCTGGGCAAGGTCTATGAGCTGACTACCTTAAAGGCCCTGGAACAGGAGGAGCTGGCCGCCCGGGCCAGGGAGCTGGAGACCGGCGGCCTGGAGGTTCAGGTGGGGGGCTGAGCAACCCCCCGGTTTCCAGGCCCAGGGCCCCCTAACAGCGTAATATATTGAATAAATTAGAATAGTTATCTAGTTCCAGGTGGTGTCAGGGGGGGTGACCCTGACATTACTCTGGGTAACAGCCAAAGATGACCCTCCACCTGCGTCCAGCAGTTTCCACGCCTCCGCCTGCCCTCTGCGATCAACTTATGGTGACCCGGCCCGGTCGGCCGAGGCGGGCGAGGGGAGGACCTTTCTTCCATCAAAGATACCAATGACTATCCATGGCAACCGAAAAAAAAATTCAAGACGGGTGAGGCCTTAGGGTAAATTATGTATATTATCCCAAAAAAACTGGATAATAATTGATCTTAAAAAATATCTTGACAAGATATGAATCGGTATGACTTTAATGAAACATAGTAATGTTTCAAGTAGCTCCCTTTTAACAGCAAAACTCTCCGGGGACGGACCGCCGGCCAGGTCCGGCCCGGCCCAACAGGAGCCTGATCCGAAAGGAGGGGCAATGGCTGAGGCACCGAGATACGGCGTGGGCATGCTGGGCTACGCCTTCATGGGCAAGGCCCACACCAACGGCTTCAAGAAGCTGCCCTACATCTTCTATCCCCCTCCGGCCATCCCGGTCCTGAAGGGTATCTGCGGCCGCAACCAGGCGGCGGTGGAGGAGGCGGCGGAGCGGTTCGGCTACGAGTACGGGACCACCGACTGGAGGAGGCTGATCGAGGATCCGGAGATCCAGATCTTCGACAACAACGGCCCCAACAACGTCCACCAGGAGCCCTGCCTCGCCGCCCTGGAGGCGGGCAAGCACACCCTCGTGGAGAAGCCCCTGGCCCTGAACGTGGCCCAGGCCCGGACCATGGCCGAGGCGGCCAAAAAGGCGGGCAAAAAGGGGATCAAGTCCATGGTCTCCTTCTCCAACCGGTTCTGCCCGGCGGTGCTGCTGGCCAGGCGGCTGATCGAGCAGGGCAGGATCGGCGAGATCCACCACTACCGGGCCGCCTTCCTCCAGGACTGGCTGGTGGACCCCAACTTCCCCCTGGCCTGGCGGCTGAAGAAGGAGGTGGCCGGCTCCGGGGTCCTGGGGGACCTCAACGCCCACAGCCTGGACATGGCCCGCTTCCTGACCGGCCTGGAGATCACCGAGGTGGTGGGGGCCTCCAAGACCTTTGTCAAGGAAAGGCCCCTTCCCCTGGAGGCCTCGGGGCTGGCCGGCAAGGCCGGCAAGGAGAGGGGCCAGGTCACCGTGGATGACGCCTCCTTGGGCATCTTCCGCCTGAGCAACGGGGCCATGGGATCCATCGAGGCCACCCGGTTCGCCACCGGCCGCAAGTCGCTGTGGCAGATCGAGGTCTACGGCTCAAAGGGGGCGGTCCAGTTCGAGCTGACCCAGAACAACCTCCTCCAGTACTTCTCCCTGGACGATCCCCTGGAGACCCAGGGGTTCAGGACCATCCTGGTCACCGAGGCCGAGGTCCACGACTTCATCAAGCACTGGTGGCCGCCGGGCCACATGCTGGGCTGGGAGCACCACCACTGCCACACCGTCTTCCACTTCGTCAACTGCGTCGCCAAGAACCAGGAGGTCTCCCCCTGGGGGGCGACCTTTGAGGACGGTCTCAGGGTCCAGCTGATCCTGGAGGCCCTGGAGCGCTCGGAGAAGGAGCGGGGCTGGGTCAAGGTCGAGGAGGTTTAAAGATGCGTATCGGGATGTTCACCGCCAACTTCATGGACCGGGACCTGGAGACGGTCTTCAAGATGATGGCCCAGTACGGCTACGAGTGCGCCGAGATACCGGCCTTCACCGGCAACGGCCAGCTGGACCTGGACGAGATCCTCAAGCCCGGCAAGGCCGAGGCCCTCAAGGCCCTGGCCAAGAAGCACGGCATCGGCATCACCGCCCTGTCCAACCACACCGAGGGGCAGCTGGTCCTGGGCCCCCACGGGAAGGACACCGACGCCTTCTTCAAGGGCTCCCCCAAGGAGAAGGTCAAGTTCGGGATGGCCCAGATGAAGAAAACGGCCAAGGCCGCCGCGGCCCTGGAGGTGCCGGTGGTCAACGGCTTCATCGGCTGCGAGAACTTCGCCCGCTGGTTCCCCTACCCCTATCCCCAGGGCTGGGACGAGATGGCCAAGGACTTTACCGAGCGCTGGGGGGAGATCCTGGACGTTTTCCAGGCCGAGGGGGTCAAGTTCGCCCATGAGCCCCACCCCAACCAGTTCGTCTACGACATCGAGACCGCCCTGGAGAGCGTCAAGCTCCTGAACGGTCACCAGGCCTGGGGGTTCAACTTCGACCCGGCCAACATCATTATCCAGACCATCGATCCGGTCATCTTCGTCCAGGCCCTGGGGGAGAGGATCTTCCACGTCCACGCCAAGGACGGGGAGGTGGTGGAGCACAACTATCACCGCTCCGGGGTCCAGTGCCACGGGCCCTGGAACCGGATCGACCGGGGCTTCCGCTTCCGCATCCCGGGCTGGGGCTCGGTCCCCTGGAAGAGGGTCCTGACCGAGCTGTGCCTGGTGGGCTACGACTTCGTCCTCAGCTACGAGCACGAGGACGTGGTCATGAGCCGGATGGACGGAATGGAGAAGACCATCGACTTTCTCAAGCCCCTGATCATCAAGGGCCGCTACGAGGGCCGGGGGGACAAGCTCTTCGAGTAGGCCGGGTGTCTTATATAGATTCCGCAATCAAAGGCAATAAATGCCTTTGATTGCTCACGGCCAGCAAAAGCGTGGTTTTGCTGGCTTTACGAGCCCTTACGAGCTCGGCGCGCTTAACGGCACGCTTAAGGGGGCGCGCTGACCCAAGTTGCATTTCAAGAGCAACTTGGTATTAGGGACCACCGGGGGAGAAGGAAAAAAGAACCGCCGAGCGGCGGAAGGAGGGGTAGGTCATGATCACCGGATTACACCACGGCTGCGTCATCGTCTCGGACATGGAAAGATCCCTGGAGTTTTACCGGGACAAGCTGGGACTGAAGGAGCTGATGAACCTCAAGTTCGAGGCCGACCCGGTGATGATGGACCTCCCGGGGACCGAGCCCAGGCAGCACCTGGTGATGCTCAAGGCCGGCGACGCCCACCTGGAGCTGATCCAGTACCTGGCCCCCCGGGGGAAGAAGTCGGACCACGCCCCCTGCGACTTCCCCAACATGCACATCTGCCTCCAGGTGGATGACATCAAGGCCACCTACGCCCAGGCCCGGGCCGCCGGGATAGACACCTTCCACCGGGAGCCGGACTTCATCGAAGGCTCGGGCACGGCCCTGGACGGCTACGGCTACGTCTACTTCCGGGGGCCGGACAACGAGATCCTGGAGTTCATCCAGCCCCCTAAGCAAAGGTAGCCCGGCAGGATAACGAAAGGAGCGCCGGAGAGACCGTGTACCTGTCCCTGGCGGATTTCAAGAAGCGGGTGGAGTTCAGCCTCTGCAGCCCGGCCGCCTCCAGCGACCAGGTCCGGGCCTTCTGTGAGCGGGCCCTGGCCGCCCAGGTGGGGGTGGTCTGCCTCAACCCGGTCAACCTCCCCCTGGCGGTGAAGCTTCTTAAGGGGCGGGGGCTTTTGATCAGCGGCAACGTGGGCTTCCCCTTCGGCTCCCACCCCCCCCGGGTCAAGGCCCTGGAGGCCCGCCTGTGCCTCGAGGCCGGGGCCGACCAGATCGACATGGTGGCCAACATCGGGGCTCTCCGGTCCGGGGAGGACCGGGTGGTGGTCGAGGATATCCGGGCCGTGGTGGAGGCGGCCCCGGACCGGCTGGTCAAGACCATCATCGAGACCTGGATGCTGACCGGGGAGGAGAAGGAGAGGGCTTGCCGGCTGGCCGAGGAGGCCGGGGCGGGGATGGTCAAGACCTCCACCGGGGTCAGGACCCAGTACCTCCTGGAGCTCAACCCCGATCCGGTGGGGGCCACCCCGGCGGATATCCGGCTCATGCGGCGGGTCCTTAAAGCCACCACCAGGATCAAGGCCTCGGGGGGGATCTACTCCCTGGCCGACGCCCTGGCCATGATCCGGGCCGGGGCGGATCAGCTGGGGATGAGCCAGGGGGAGAAGGTCATCGCCGAGTTCGAGAGGCGCTTCGGCCAGGGGCTGACCCTGGAGCCGGCCGGGGAGGGGGAGTGAGCCGGGGCCTGGTCATCGGGGTGGACAGCGGGACTTCATCCACCCGGGCCATCCTCTTCGACGCCCGGGGCCGGGCCCTGGCCGAGGGCCGCCGGGCCTACCAGGTCCTCCGTCCCCGGCCGGGCTGGGTGGAGCAGAAGGCCGAGTGGTGGTGGGAGGCCTTGGTCGGCTCCCTCAGGGACCTCCTGGCCGCCGGGGTGGACCCGGCCGAGATCATGGGCCTGGCCATCACCCACCAGCGGATCACCGCCGTGCCGGTGGACCGGGAGATGGTCCCCCTGCGCAACGCCATCCTCTGGAACGACGTCCGCTGCGGCGAGCAGAACCAGCGGGCCCTGGAAAGGGTGGGCCGGGAGAGGCTCTACCGGAGGACCGGCTACAACCCCGGCATCTGGACGGTCTACAAGGCCATGTGGCTCCAGGACCACGAGCCGGAGATCTACCACCGGATGGACAAGCTGGTCCTGGTCCAGGACTACCTGGTCCACCAGCTGACCGGGGAGCTGTCCACCACCTCCTCGGCGGCGGTCATGACCGGCTGCCTGGACGTGGCCCACCGCCACCGCTGGGCCGAGGACATCCTGGAGGAGCTGGAGGTCAGGCCGTCCATCTGGGTGGACAAGGTCCTGGCCGGGGGGGAGGTGGCCGGCCGGATCTCCCAAGCCGGGGCCGAGGCCACCGGGCTGCCGAAGGGGCTGCCGGTGATCGCCGCGGCCGGGGACCAGCCCTGCGGGGTGGTCGGGGCCGGGGTGACCAAGCCCTCCATGCTGGGGGTCAACGGCGGAACCTCGTGCACCATGGAGACCTGCTCCCAGACCCTGCCCCTGGACCCCGAGGCCAACTACTTCATCGAGATCAGCCCCATGGGGACCTACTTCCCCGAGAACTCCATCTACTCCGGCGGCTCGGCCCTGATGAACTGGCTCAAAACCGCCCTGGGCGGGGAGGAGGAGAGGGGGGAGGACTGGGACTGGGAGGACTTCTACTCCCTGGCCGGCCAGGCCCCGCCGGGGAACATCGGGCTGATGATGATCCCCTACCTCTCCGGGGCCACGGCCCCCTACTGGGACGTGGACGCCCGGGGGGTTCTCTTCGGCCTGGGGATGGACCACTCCAAGGCCCACCTGGTCCGGGCGGTTATCGAGGGGTTGGCCTACGAGGTCCGGCGCCAGTCGGCCTTCATGGAGAAGGGCACCGGGGTCAAGATCAAGGAGGTCCGGATGTACGGCGGCTCGGCCAGGTCCAGGCTCTGGAACCAGGTCTTCGCCGACGTCCTGGGGGTGGCGGTCCGCTCCACCAAGACCGTGGAGACCACCGCCCTGGGGGCGGCCATCTGCGCCGCGGCCGGGGTGGGGCTCCACCCCGATATCGAGACCGCGGCGGCCAAGATGGTGGAGGTGGAGGGGGAGTTCTCCCCGGACCGGGCCAACCGGGAACTTTACGACCGGCTTTTTAACGAGGTCTACGCCCAGTTCTACGACCGGGTCCAGGACCTGGTCCACCGGGCCACGGGTATAGTCCAGAGGCAGGGCTAACCGGCGGCCATATCAAAGGAGAACCAGCCCATGACCGAGAAAGCCCCCTTATTCACCCCTGTCCAGATCGGCCCCCGGACAGCCCCCAACCGGATGGTCATCAACGCCATGGAGTGCTGCGACGCTTTAGACAACGGCGACCCGGGCCCCAAGACCCTGGAGCGGTACCGGAACTACTTCCAAGGCCGGGCCGGGGTGGTCTTCCTGGAGGCCATCACCATCACCGCCGAGTGCATCGCCCGCAAGTTCCAGCTCAGCATCCTGCCCCACAACCAGAAGGCCCTGGAGAGGTTCACCGCCGAGCTGAAGCGGGCCAACCCGGAGACGATCTTCATCTGGCAGCTCTCCCACGCCGGGGAGCTGGCCAGCTCCGAGTTCTCCCGCCGGATGACCCCCAACCCCCTGCCGGGGTACGGCGGCGAACTGATGACCGAGGAGGACGTGGCCAGGATCATCGACGAGTTCGTCCTCTCGGCCAAGATCGCCCACGACTGCGGGGCCGACGGGATCGACTTCAAGCTCTGCCACGGCTACCTGGGCTCGGCCATGCTCCGACCCCACAACAACCGGAAGTGGAAGTACGGCGGCCCCTGGGAGAACCGGGTCAGGTTCGCCTACGAGTCCTACGAGCGGATCACCAAGGAGATCAACGACCCCGACTTCCTCATCGGCTCCAAGGTCTCGCTGTGGGAGGGCTTTCCGGGCGGCCAGGGCTGCGCCGGGCCGGACACGGCGATCATGGACCTGAGAGAGCCGCTGGACCTGATCAAGGGCCTGGAGGAGCGGGGGGCCAAGTTCATCCTGGTCTCGGCCGGGTCGCCCTCCATCACCCTGGCCCTGGTCCAGCCGGACCGGAAGGTGCCCGACTACGGCTACCTCCACCACTACTTCCAGAAGCTGGTCAAGGACACGGTTGGCCCTAAGACGGTGGTCATGGGCTCGGCCTACTCCATCTTTCGGGACGGCAAGAACAGCTTCCAGGCGGTCCGGGAGGAGGAGAGCTCGCTGACCTACTGGGGCAACAAGAACATCCGCGAGGGGGTGGTGGACATGGTGGCCATCGGCCGCCAGTCCCTGGCCGACTGCCATCTCCCGGCCAAGCTGATGGAGGGCCGGGAGTCCGAGATCAACTGGTGCACCGCCTGCGACCAGTGCATCGAGTTCCTGATCCGGCAAAAGCCGGTGGGTTGCGCGGTCTACGCCAAGGAGTACCGGGAATCCCTGAAGGAGATCCGGAAGGCCGAGGGCCGGCTTAAGGCCAAAAGGACCTGAGCCCGTTTTTCATGAAAGCCGCCAAAGGTGAAATAAGCGGGGTTATACCCCGTGGATGAATGAGGAAGAACATGCCCAGTCAGAGCCCACCCCTTTACCTGAAGATCGCCCAGTCCATCAAGGAGGAGATCCAGGAGGAGGCCTACCGGATCGGGGATCTCCTGCCCACCGAGGACGAGTTCGTCGACAAGTTCCAGGCCAGCCGGACGACCATCCGCAACGCCATCGGGATCCTGGAGCGGGAGGGCTACGTGGTCCGCCGCCAAGGCAAGGGGACCATCGTCAAGAACCTCAACGGCTCCCAGCGGCTCCATTACATCAGCTCCTTTACCGAGACCTACACCCAGCGCGGGGCCAGGGTGGAGACCGGCAACCTGACCATCAAGCTGATCCAGCCGTCGGCCAGGGTGGCCGCCTCCCTGGACCTCCAGGGCGAGGAGGGGGTCTACCTGGTTCAGCGGACCAGGATCGTGAATGGGACGACCATCGCCTTTCAGTCCAACTACCTCCTGGCCAGGGTGGTTCCCGGCCTGGAGCGCTGGGCCGAGAGGCTGAAGAGGACCGGGCTCTACCAGCTCCTGGAGGGGGAGTACAAGCTCAAGCTCCAGCGGGCCGAGGAGGAGATCAGCGTCTACTTAAGCGGACCCCTGGACACCGAGGTCCTCTCCATCCCCGAGCAGACCCCCCTCTTCCACCTGGTCAGGATCACCTACCTGGACGACGGGACGGCCTTTGAGCAGGTCAACTCCATCATCCGGGCCGACATGCACAAGTACACCGTCTACCTGGAAGGGCGGCCGATCATCAAGTAACCCCGGGGGGAAGAGGCGGAGTGGCGGTCAGGACGGTCAGGGGCGATATGCCCGGGGAGGAGCTGGGGCACTTCCAGGCCCACGAGCACCTGGTGGTCCGGCCGGTCCTTCCCGGGGGGGGCAACGCCGAGCTCACCGTGGACGACTTCGATCTCTCCCTCAAGGAGCTTGACCTCTACCGCCAGGCCGGGGGAGGGAGCCTCTGCGACGCCCAGCCCGGGGGCTGCGGCCGGGACGCGGGATGGCTGGCCGGGCTCTCCAGGCGGTCGGGGATCAACATCATCGCCTCCACCGGCTTTCACAAGCTGGAGTACTACCCCCCCGGCCACTGGATCGAGGACCGGGGGGAGGACGAGCTGGCCGGGCTCTTCCAGCGGGAGGTTACCCAAGGGATGGAGGAGGTGGGGGACGGTTTGGATTCAGGCAACGGGCCTGACCCGGGGGGAGGACAGGTCCGGGCCGGGGTGATCAAGGCGGCCCTGGACCGGGACGGGCTCAAGGGCCCCTACCCCCGGCTCCTGGCCGCCGCGGCCCGGGCTTCGGTAACCAGCGGGGCCCCGATCCTCTGCCACACCGAGCGGGGGGCCGGAGCCCTGGAGCTGGTCAGGTTCATGGACGGCCTGGGGGTGAAGCGGGAGAGGCTCATCCTCTGCCACCTGGACCGGCGGGCGGACAACCCGGGCTTTCACCAGGAGGTGGCCGCCACCGGGGTCTACCTGGAGTACGACACCATCGGCCGGCCCAAGTACCACGACGACCAGGAGGAGATCCGCTTGATCTCGGAAATGGTCGAGACCGGGTTCGAGGACCGGCTCCTGCTGGGCCTGGACACCACCAGAGCCCGGCTGAAGGCCTACGGCGGCCGGATCGGCCTGGATTACCTGCTGACCGTCTTCCTGCCCCGGCTGGCGGCGGAGGGGCTGAGCGGGTCCATCCTGACCAAGCTGGTCAGGACCAACCCGGCCCGGGCCTTTGAGATCAAGCCGGCCTGGCGGCCGCTAGGAGGCTGAGTTGAAAGAAATCCTGGGAGGGGCGGGATTCGGCCTGGACTTTGACCTGGTCACCGGCCTGTGCCCCCGGAAGGCTTCCACCAAGCGTTATCTCTCCGGGGTGAAGTCCATCTTCCTCCACCCCGAGCAGGCCGAGGAGCGGCTGAAAAAGGAGGACCCGCTGGTCTACGAGTTTTACGAGCTCGAGATGATCCAGGATCCGGGAGACCTGGCCTTCGGGACCAGCATCGTCCATCCGGGCCGGGTGGGCGGGGAGTACTTCATGACCAAGGGGCACTTCCACTCCGTCCTGGCCACGGCCGAGGTCTACCTCTGCCTCAGGGGCAAAGGAATGATGATGATGGAGAGCCCGGAGGGGGACTGGGACTGCCAGGAGCTCTACCCGGGAAGGGCCGTCTACGTGCCCAAGCGGTTGGCCCACCGATCCATCAACGTCGGGGAGGAGCCGCTGGTGACCTTCTTCACCTTCCGGGCCGAGGCCGGGCACGACTACGGGACCATCGAGCGGCAGGGCTTCCGGAAGCTGGTCATGGAACGGGGGGGGCGGCCGGAGGTGGTCGACAACCCCCGCTGGAAGGACGGGGGCGGGGATGGCCTTTAAGGTTCTGGTGACCCCCACCTCCTTCAACGCCCAGACCAGGAACCAGGCCATGGGGCGGCTGATGGAGTTCGCCGACGAGGTGGTCTTCAACCCCTTGAACCGGCCGCTTCAGGCCCCGGAGGTGATCGGACTCCTGGATGGGGTGGACGGGTACATCGCCGGGCTGGACTACATCGACGCCTCGGTCATCCAGGCCGCCCCGGAGTCGCTCAAGGTCATCTCCCGCTACGGGGCCGGGCTGGACCGGGTGGACCTGGCCGCGGCGGCCAGGCGGTCCATTGCCGTGACCAACACCCCGGGGGCCAACGCCGAGGCGGTGGCCGACATGACCCTGGGCCTGATCCTGGCCGCGGCCAGGGGGATCGCCCTGGCCGACCGGCAGATAAGGCAGGGGCTCTGGCCCCGCCAGAAGGGGATGGAGATCTTCGGCAAGAAGCTGGGGATCATCGGCCTGGGCAAGATCGGCCGGAGGGTGGCCCGGCGGGCCCGGGGCTTCTCCATGGAGATCCTGGTCCACGACCCCTATCTGGACCGGGCCCTGGCCGCTGATGAGGGGTGGCGGGAGGTCTCCCTGACCGAGCTTCTGAAGGAGGCGGAGGTGATCTCCCTCCACGCCCCCCTGACCCGGGAGACCCGGGGCTTGATCGGCCCCCAGGCCTTGGAGCTGGTCAGGCCGGGGGTGGTCATCGTCAACACGGCCCGCTACGAGCTCCTGGACCAGGAGGCGGTTCTCAAGGCCCTGGAGGAGGGGAGGATCGGCGGGCTGGGGCTGGACGTCTTTGACCGGGAGCCGCCTGAAGGAAACCCCTTCCTGGCCCACGATAAGGTGGTCCTCTCCCCCCACGCCGGCTCCCATACCCAGGAGGCCACGGAGCGGATGGCGATAATGGCGGTGGAGAACCTCATCGCCGTCCTCTCCGGGCGGGACTGCCCCCACCTGGTCGGACCTCCGCAGGCCGGGGACCAGGCTCCGGGCTGAGGCCTTGGTTTTTGACCAAAACCCTCCCGGCAGCGGCGGTAATGCCGCCCCGGGAGGACAGGGATAAGGGAGGATAAGGGACCCATGGCTCCAACTGTTGAGGGCTTGAGACCGGCCGAGCGCCCGACCTTCTACTTTATCGGGGTGACCACCGGCCAGTCGGCCATCATGAAGCTTTTTCCCAGGTGGGCCGAGCGCCTGGGACTCTCGGCGGAGATTATCGGGATCGACATGAAGATCCACGACCGGCCGGAAAACTACCGCCGGGTGGCCGAGTTTCTTAAAAACGACCCCCTCTCCCTGGGCGGCCTGGTGACGACCCACAAAATCGACCTCTATCAGGCCTGCCGGGGAAGGGGCATCTTCGACTTTTTCGACGACTACGCCACCCGGCTGGAGGAGATAAGCTGCATCTCCAAGCTGGAGGGCCGCTTCGAGGGCCACGCCAAGGACCCCATCAGCTCCGGGGCGGCCCTGGAGTCCTTCCTGCCCCGGGGCTACTTCGCCGCTAAGGACAAGGAGGTTTTCATCATGGGGGCCGGGGGGAGCTCCGTCTCCACCTGTTTTTTCCTGATGAAGCGGGGGGCCGAGACCGGTCACCTGCCCCGACGAATCGTGGTCTCCAACCGCTCCCAGGCCCGGCTGGACAACCTGAAAAAGCTCCTGGCCCCGGTGATCAACGTCGACCTGGAGACCCACTGGGTGGGCGAGGACCCGGCCAACAACGACCGCCTCCTGGCCTCCCTTTCTCCGGGGGCGGTGGTCATCAACGCCACCGGCAAGGGCAAGGACACCCCCGGCAGCCCCCTTTCCGACCAGGCCGTTTTTCCGGAAGGGGCCATGGTCTGGGAGTTCAACTACCGGGGCGAGCTGGACTTCCTCCGCCAGGCCAGGCGCCAGGAGGGGAGCCGGGGGCTGACCATCGAGGACGGCTGGCTCTACTTCATCCACGGCTGGACCCAGGTGATCTTCCAGGTCTTCCACCTCACCGTGGAGGAGGAGGGGTTCCAGGACCTGGTCCGGATAGCCGACTCCATGCGGGGCTGAGGCGGCGGGGGGTGGGGGCCTAGAGGACCGGACAGTTGGCGGATGGCTCCGGGGAGAGAATGATCTCCGGGACCGTCTCCGGTCCAACATGGCTAAAGATACCAATGACTAAACAACAAGAAGGGCCGTGTGGTCATCCAGATCAGAGGATTCGGCGGCCATGGGGAGACAATTATCTGGTATATCGAAATAAAAATTGAAGGGAATAATTTGCTTGACAGGGTTTGGGTTGATATGAATTTATTGATTCATAGTGATGTTTATTCGGTAAGACGGTGAATGCCCCCTCTCCCGGTCTTTGGGTCGGCCGGACGGGGGGAGGGAGCGGGGTCCAGGTTGTCTCCCGGTTATTCATGGAACAGCGAATTTGGCCTCTTTGTTCTTGACAAAAAGGGATCAATTCAATAAGTTTTAATAAACGGAATTTATTTTCAATTATTGAAAAAGGAGAGGTAGGGCCGCTCATGAACCTTCCCCATCCGGTTACGCCCACCGGCAGCCCGGCCGCGGCAGCGGCCGGGGCCCACCAGCCTTTCCTGGAACAGGTCAGGGTTCTGTTCGAAAAGTACGGCATCTACATCTTCCTGGCGGTCCTCTTCATCGGGGCCTCCCTGGTCTCCCCGGCCTTTCTCAAGCCCCAGAACCTGAAGGATATTCTCAACCAGGCCTCGGCCTTGGGGATAGTGGCCATCGGCCAGACCTTCGTCATCCTGACCGGCCGGGGAGGCCTGGACCTCTCGGTGGCCTCGGTCATGGCCACGGTGGCGGTCCTGGTGGCCCACACCACCGGCGGCCAGGACTCGCTGCTCTTTCCGGTGAGCCTGCTCTGCCTCTTCTTCGGGGCCGTGGTGGGCTTGTTCAACGGGCTGCTGATAACTTGGCGGAGGGTCCCCCCCTTCCTGGCCACCCTGGGCACCCTGACCATCGTCACCGGGGCCAGGTTCCTCTACACCAAGGGGGCTCCCAAGGGAGGCTTCCCGCCCTTTCTGAGGTTCATGGGCACCGGCTCGGTGGGCCCGATCCCCTTCTCCATCCTCTCCCTGGCCCTGCTGACCGTCCTGGCGGTCATTGTTTTGAACAAGACCACCTTCGGCCGCCGGATCTACGCCATCGGCGGCAATGCCGAAACAGCCAGGCTGTCCGGCTACAACGTGGACCTGACCCTGGTCGGGGTCTACATTCTCTCCGGGTTCATGGCCGCCATGGCCGGGCTTTTTCTGGCCGGATACGTGGGTATCTCCGACAACTGGGTGGGCAAGGGCTACGAGCTGGACTCCATCGCCGCGGTGGTCATGGGCGGAACCTCATTCGCCGGGGGCCGGGGCGGGGTGATGGGGACGATCGTCGGGGTCCTGATCCTGACCATGCTCTACAACCTGGTCCTTCTCCTCCAGATGCCGGTCCAGGTCCAGTACGTGGTCAAGGGCGCGGTGATTATCCTGGCCACCTCCTTCTACGCGGTTTTCAGGATGAGGGCGGGAA
>Ga0068714_10001463_pt1 | contig 34545 bp, 29 predicted proteins | sample MTBNYHSulfiMetaG_FD_62988 | JGI IMG/M metagenome (GOLD analysis project Ga0068714, IMG submission 62988) | Enrichment culture microbial communities from rom New York Harbor, USA that are MTBE-degrading - MTBE-NYH (New York Harbor Sulfidogenic)... | ecosystem: Environmental > Aquatic > Marine >...
CACTCGTAATTGACTCGAAAGCCACTTTCTTTCCTCCTTATTGAATAGTATTTCGGCGGCCACGACCGTTATTATGACCAACCCCTGAAGCACGTTTATGAGGGTCGACGAAATGCCCGCCGCGCGTTGCATGGAGTCTCCGCCCACAATCAATGCCGAGAATAGGAAGGCTGAAATCACCGTCGCGTATGGGTTCAACTTACCCATGAGGGCCACCATCACGGCCGTGTAGCCGTAAGTTATCGTGAGCCCGGCACCGAGGTAATAGTGGACTCCACAAACCTCGCCCATTCCGGCAAGACCGGCTAGCCCACCGCTTATGAACATTGTGATTAAAATGCTTCTTTTCACGCTGATTCCCGAATAGACGGCGGCCCTCCTGTTTGCGCCCACAGTTCTTAGCGTATATCCGGCGCTGGTTTTCCAGAGAAGAACCCAGACAAGGACTACGCAGATGATTGCTATGATTAGGCCAGCGTGGAACCTGGTGCCAGCCAACAGTGTTGGAAGCTTGGCAGCCTCAGGGATATAGAAAGAACGTGCGTATATCGCTGATGCATCCCTCATCGGCCCGACGACCAAGTAAGTTACGAAAAGTATGGCTATGGAGTTCAGCATTATGGTAGTGAAGATTTCGTTTGTCTCAAACTTGGCCTTTAGAACACCCGGTACGAGTCCCCAGAGGGCGCCCGCTATGAAGCCGCCGATAATGACTATCGGCAGCAGCAGCGGTGCGGGCAGCTCTGGTGCGGCGAGCGCTACCCAGGCGGCTGCGGCGCTTCCCATGACTATCTGTCCCTCGAGGCCGATGTTCCAGACGCCAGCTCTGAAAGCGACGATGGCGCCCAAACCAGCTAAAAGCAGTGGTATCATCTTCAATATTGTCTCGGAAATCCGGTAAACTCCTCCAAAAGCTCCGGCGAGGAGGCCAGCGTAAGCATCCAGAGGGTTGGCCCCACCCATGACGATCAAAACGGCCCCAATCCCGAAGGCCAGGAGAACTCCGAATATCGTTGGCTTGATTCTTTCGAACAGGTTGGATGTACTCAACGCACCACCGAGCCACTTCAAAGTTAAGTCGTGGGTTTAATAGCTTTATCGAGATATTAGCTTCTCCGCTTGGCCAAATTTGGACACAACATACCCTCATTTTCAAAAAACTTTTAACACATAAAACAAGATGTCAGAACAGATTTCTATGATTAGAGAGGATGTAGCCGCTGGACTTGGTAAGAAAAAATGTGATGCCGCCGTGGTTGGCGGAGAGCTAGTAAATGTTTTGACTGGAGAAATTTACAAAGCTGATGTCGCAATTAAAGGCACTAAGATAGTATACGTCGGTGATGTTAGCAACTACATGGGCAGTAAAACAAAGGTCATAGACGCCAAGGGCAAACACCTTATCCCTGGATTAATAGACGGACACGTGCATCCTGAGAGTTCCCTGCTCTCGATGACTCGGTTCGCCGAGACAGTGCTTCCCTCCGGAACTACTTCTATAATGAGTTCGCTGGACGAATATGCGACCGTCTCGGGCCTTTCCGTTATAAGGTATTTCCTCGACGAGGCCAACAAGACGCCGCTGAAGATATTCTTGGTCGTGCCGTCGCGAGTGCCCTACGTCCCGTGGGCCGACACAGTAGGCGGTTACATCGGCTACAAAGAGGTCGCGAAGGCTCTGAGCTGGCCGGAGTCGGTCGGCATCTGGGAGGCCACGGTGGACCTCGTCATGAAGCCTGACCTAGAACTCTTGAAGTCAATTGGGGAAACCATAAAGAGGAAACAGACGGTGCACGGGCACGCTCCTATGATAACGGGTTCTTTGCTGGCAGGATATCTGGCGGCCGGCATCAGATCCGACCACGAGTCTTTCTCAAAGGAGGAAGCTCTCGAAAAGCTGCGCAGCGGCTTGAAAGTCATGTTGAGAGACGGATCGGTCATAAAACAGGTTTCCACTTTGATTGGCTTCATCAAAGAAAACAAAGCCATCGACACCCGAGGCGTTTCTGTGATAACCGACGATGTCGACGTTGAGGAGCTAGTCTCGGGCCACATGAACTCACTAGTGAAGCGTGTCGTTGCCGAGGGAATCGACCCGGTGAAAGCGGTTCAGATGGCTTCGCTGAACACCGCCGAGGCTTACAGGGTTGACCACCTAGTCGGGAGCATCGCTCCCGGCAAGATTGCGGACATTGTTTTGACCAGCGACTTCAAGGATTTCAAGGCTGATGCCGTAATAGCCAACGGAAAGCTCGTCGCCAAAAATGGCAAGTTGCTCGCGAGACTCAAGCCGCCAGCCCGCCCGAGGAAAATTGTGCAAACGATGCGCCTCAACAGGAAGATTACACCCGAACTTTTGGAGATAAGAGCCAAGAATCCGAAGGCGCTGAAGGCCAGAGTAATCTCGATGCAAGTTCCTCCCGAAGCGCCGATAAGGTTCAGGCGAGAGGCAGAACTGGATGTCAAAGGCGGTGTCGTCAAACCCGACACCTCAAGCGATGTGATTTACATAGCTACCGTAGAGCGATATGGTAAAACTAACAACATCGGTAAGGCCTTCATAAGCGGCTTCGGACTAAAAGACGGCGCACTCGCCTCGTCAATGGCGCATGACAACCACAATATAGTTGTTATGGGAGCTAACACTCGGGACATGGCCGTTGCCGTTAATCATGTCGCCAAAGTCGGCGGTGCCCAGGTGGCGGTCAGGGGCGGAAAAGTGGTCGACGAGCTGCGGCTGCCGCTGTGCGGGATAGCTTCCGACCTCCCCGCTGAGAAGCTGCTTGAAAGGGTTCAGAGCCTCAACAAGACCGCGCAGAGCTTCGGTAGCGGGATAAAGCGGCCGTTCATGTTCTTGATATTCATCCCGCTGGCGGCTATCCCTGAGTATGCGGTCACCGACCAGGGTTTCTTCGACGTAAAGGCGCAAAAGTTCATAAACCCGGTAATCGAGGAGACGTTCTAAGCCTACTTTTCCAAAAGATCCACGCGCTTCAACGCTATCGGGTCGACGTAGCCCAAGTCTGATACCAACAGCTGTGGAATGGCACAGGATATGAACGACATCGTCATGAATGGCGACCTCAACTTGCAGCCTAGTTTGTGGACGGCTTCGTGAAGCTTCTCCAGCTCCACTGTCAGCTTCTCGAGCGGTGTATCTGTCAGTATGCCGAAAAGAGGTAGTTTTATCATCTCGAGTACTTTGCCTCCTCTGACTGCCACCAGTCCTCCCCTGGCGTCCACGATTTTGTCCACAGCCACAGCCATATCTTCGAAATTGGTCCCGACCACCGAGATGTTGTGGTTGTCGTGATTCACCGAAGAACCAATCGCACCTTTCTTTATGCCGAATCCCGACAGGAAGACTTTCCCCACGTTGCCAGAAGTCTTGTGCCTCTCCACGACGGCGTATGCCAGAGCGTCCTTGGAGACGTCCGGCTGTATCACACCGCCTTTCACTTCGAGGTCGACGACTTTCACATTTTTCAGGATGGTGTCGTTGAACACTTCCAAAACTTTGACTTTGACCTGTCCCTTACCTGCGCCAGTACTTGCCATAAGGTCTTTCGCCTTGATTCTTTTCTTCAGATGCATGGTGTTCATGAAGCCCCGTGGGTATTTTGGCGTGACCATCGGGAGGATGAATTTGCCGTTGTTGGCGACGAGCTTTCCGTTGGCGAAAACCTTTTCGATGTTAAAGTTCCTCAGGTTGTCCACCACCAGGATGTCGGCTAATTTTCCGGGTGCGATGCCGCCGACGTCTCTATCTATTCTAAAGTGCCGCGCCGTGTTTAGGGAAACCATCTGGATTGCCGTCACAGGATCGATGCCCTCCTCAATAGCGCGCTTGACCTTGAAATTGAGGTGGCCGAGCCTCGCCAAGTCAGTCGGGTGCGCGTCGTCTGTGACCATCATGCATTTTTGCGTGTCTATGTTATTTTGTGTCAGGACTTTTATGCAGGCGGACAAGTCTTTGGCGACGGAGCCTTCACGCATCATCAACCCTATCCCGAGCCTCGCCCTTTCCAGGGCTTCTTCGGCAGTGGTCGCTTCGTGGTCCGACTCGGCACCGTTTGCAACCCAAGCCTGCAGGGCGTCGTCACTGCACGCCGCAGCATGCCCTTCTACAGTTTTTCTGAGCTTTATGGTCTCCCTGACGGCCTCCATCAGCGTTTCGTTGTGACTTGCTACGCCGGCGGCCAAAGTCTCCGACAATCCGATTGCTTCCTCCATCTTCAAGGCTTCCTTTATTTCCCTGAGTCCTATCACCCTGCCGACGGTCTCCAGACCTTCGAGGACGGGCCCGTGGGACGGGACGACCCAGAATATTTTCAGCGGGGTAGTTGCCGCGACCTCGAGCATTTTTTTGATGCCACCGAGCCCCACTATGACGCCGACTTCGTGGAGGTCGGTGATGACTCCAGTGGTCCCCAGCGGGAGAACGGCGCGGGCAAACTGGGAGACCTCCATCATGCTACTCTCGACGTGGACGTGGCCGTCTATTAAACCAGGAACAAGGTACTTGCCCTTTCCATTGACGACGGTAGTCTTGCTGGAGATTAACCCGTCTGATTTCCCGACCAACGCTATCCTTTGATTTTTTATCGCAACATCGGCCTCGTAAATTTCTCCGGTGAAAACATTTACCAGATTGCTGCCCTTTATCACGGTGTCGGCTGACTCTTTTCTTAATGCGACATCAATAAGCTCCTCGCGCATAAAATCATCTAATCTTGTTCGTCATGCTTCAATAAATCTCTTACTGATTATGCGAATTTTTTTCCAGAAATAATCGATGATTGTAGACCCAGTTCATTCTTTAATCAGCTCTCGGCTAGATGGCGTCCGGCCAATCAGACCGTTAGCTTAAACAACTTAACAGCAGTTCCGCCCATGATGTTTGCCATTTCCCTATCAGTTATTGGTGGCTTTCCTAGCTTCTTGGCCACGTCATTGACCTGTTTGTAGACGCTGGGGAAAGTTTCCGTGCAGTTATTCTCTGAGCCGTAGAGCACCCGGTCGATTGCGTTCAGCGACTTTAGCTTCAGAAGGGCTTCGTAGAGATATTCTGGCCCGAAGCCGCACCAGTAGGCCATGTCGCAGTAAAAGTTGGGGTGCTTTGCCACCAGACAGATTCCCTGCTCCGTCCAGGGGTAGCCGAGATGGGCGATGACTACCTTCAACTTCCTGAACTTGATGCCGATGTCATCCGCCAGAACTGGATCTTGGTACTTCATCGGCGCGTTGATGCATGGCGTCCAGCCCGTGTGCAGGTGAAGTGGAACATCCAGCTCGACACATTTTTCGTAGAGCGGGTCCAAGCGTTCGTCATTTGGCGCGAAGTGCTTGTATGTCGGCTGTAGTTTCAAGCCCACCATGTTCAGATCCTTGACACACCTTTCCAGTTCCAACACGGCGCCCCTAATGTCCCTGAGCGGGTCCAGGGCGGCTTCCCCGTAGAGCCTATCTGGGTATTTTTTCACCTCAGCCGCAGTATAATCGTTGGGCACGTATAACTCGTGCTCTCGCGGGTAATCTGGGTGATATGTAGTCCTTCTGAAATCGACTCCTTGGATAATGCCCTTATCAATGTTCGCCTTGTCCAACATTTCCACGATTTCCTTTCCGTGAGTCGAAGGTAGCACCATGTTCCAAGGGCGGTAAAGTTCCTCGGCCCACCACTTCGGCACCATATCTGGGACCGGGTCAAGATGGAGGTGAATATCTACTGTTACCATTTGACTCTCCGAGCGAACTGTTGTTTTCTTTATTAAATAAGTTATTACAATGTTGGCAGATGGCCAGGTGGCGCTGAAATTTTTCTCTTCGCTTAGTTATTTAAGCGACGGTTGATTTCTTTAAATTATGGTAATCGACAGCGCAAAAATAAAAAAGTTGAGTAAGAAACTAGGCGCCGATTTAGTCGGCATAGGTCCGGTCGCACGCATGGCCGATGCGCCAGTGAACCACCGGCCGACAGACTACTTGCCAAATGCCAAGTCTATTATCGCTCTCGCCGTCCGCATCAACTATTCTGCCGTCGACAACCTGCCGAAAACTAGATACGAGTACGTCAACTCGGGGAACGATGCGAGCGTCAAGCTCAACAACGCCGTTTGCGGAGTCGCGAGAAAACTCGAAGAGACTGGATACAGTGCGATACCTTTCTTCCAGGGCTCCGACGATCACAATCTTACTTTCGACATATCACTCAAGCACGCGGCTGTGGCCGCAGGCTTGGGTGAGTTCGGGCTGAACAACCTTTTTCTATCCAAGGAATACGGAGCCAGGGTGCTTTTGGCCGCAGTGGTCACGGACGCTGAACTAAAACCCGACCCGCCTTTCAACGAGGAATTGTGCGACCTTTGCGGCGCATGCATCAAGATATGCCCGATGAAAGCCCTGGACAACCCAAAGGATTACGACAGGAAGAAAGGCTGGACGATCGACAAGTACAAGTGCTACCACTATATCTACGAAATATTGGAACCAGCATATGGTTCCTACAGCTGCGGCATGTGCATCAAGGCCTGCCCCGTGGGTAAGATGAAGGCCAAGAAAGCAACCAAAAAGCACTGAACTAGATTCGCAGCAACTTTTTTAATCTACACACGGCTTGGGTTAGTTGATAGTATGATAGTAGATGTACACGTGCATGTTGGCGAACTTGGGAAGAACTTCCAGAAATGGTGGATAGATGAGATGTACGGGGGTTTTCCCAACATCCCTGACAAGACCGTCAGGGAAAGGAAGGAGCCCCTTGAGGGAGTTATCGACGATTTGAACCGGGCCGGTGTCGACGTGGCCTGCATTATGGCCAGCGACCACAGACGCGTGTATCCTTACGCTTCCGGTTCGAGCTACACGCCCAATGACTACGTCTACGATTGCGTCCGCAAACACCCAGACCGGTTCGTCGGCATCTGCAGCGTCGACCCCATCAGACACGAGCACGAGGCCAGGAAGGAGCTGGAGAGATGCGTCAAGGACTGGGACATGCGCGCCTTGAAGCTCTACCCCACTTACGACCACTTCGACCCCCGGGACGAGAGGATTTACCCAATATACGAAAAGTGCATCGAGCTCGACTTGCCGGTCCATTTTCACATGGGTTACACAGGCACCGTCAACGCGCCGATGAAGTACCAGCTTCCCTACATGCTCGATGACGTAGGCATAAAATTCCCGGAGATGAAAGTAGTTGTCGCTCACCTTGGCTTTCCTTGGGTCGACGAGTGCCTCGCCCTGCTGATGAAGCACCGGCATTGGTGTGCCGACATCGCCTACTGGGGCGCATTCCCTCCAGAGGTCCTCATAGAAGCGATGAAGAAGTTCGAGTACATGTGCGGGTTTGACAGGTTGTTGTACGGTTCTGAGAACCCCTGGACGGCGACGTTCACGAAAACTGTGCTGAACGTGAACAAACTCGCCGAAGAACTCGGGATCAGGTTCAGGATAAAGGACGCGGATTTGAAGAAGGTAATGGGTGAAAACGCTTGCAAGGTGTACCGGATAAAATAATCAATAGATGATTTTTAGCCTCATTTTTATATTTCCACCGTTATTGAGTAGTGGTTGGCCCAATTTACGCATCTATAAACTCATCCATGCTTAATCAAGTCTCCTTTAACTTATTTCAAAATCACAAAAATGCTCCACCAAAAATCTTTTTAATATTGATTTTATAAGAAATGTGATATCTATGGTGGACACACTTATTGTGAACGCCAGACTGGTCCTGACAATGGACCCGAAAAGAAGACTACTTGAAAACGCTGCTATTGCCGTGGATGAAGGCAAGATCGTCGACATGGGCGACTCGGCAGCAATAAAAAGAAAATATAAAGCGGACAAAGTGATTGACGCCAAGAACTTCTTCGTGACGCCAGGATTGATCAACGGCCACATACACCTGGAATCAGCCTACGACAAGAGCATGATGGACGACGTCCCTGTGGTTCCCTGGTGCGAGCGCTACTTCTCCTGGAGCTACATGTGCCTAACTAAGGAGAACTACTATTATGCCGTGCTAAAGAACCTGATTGAGGGCGTGAAGACGGGGACGACTACCTACACCGACTGCGGCACCATCCAGACCATGGAGGCGTCGCCGGTCAAGGCCGTCACCGAGATGGGTGTCAGGGCTGTTCTGGGAAGAGACCTCATGGACATACACGAGTCGACAAAGTCGGACTACGCTTCTTATGATTCCTTCACCGACCTATGCGGCCGGCTGCAGGAGACCACCGAGCAGAACCTCAGCCGCAGCGAGGCTTTCATCAAGAAATACCATGGCGCAGCTGACGGCAGGATCAAGACCTGGATGGACTTGCAGCAGGTCTGCAACGTGTCCCCAGAACTCTGCAAGGGAGTGCGTGAGCTGGCGGACAGATATGACTCCGGGATTCTGACCCACGCGGCCGTTTCCCACGACATGGTTGAGATGACGCGCAAGCGCTTCGGACGCAGGGACATTGAGTACCTCTACGACCAGGGCTGCCTGGGCCCCGACTTCATGGCGGCACACATGGCCTGGGTTGACGGCGGTGAGCTGCTGATGCTCAAGGAGACCAACTCCAACGTCGCCCACGTGCCCGGCTCGAGCATGCACGGAGTCTACTCAGCGGTATCTACTAGAGGAAAATTCCCGCAGATGGTCAAGATGGGAATCAATGTCACCATCGGCAACGACGAGTCAAGTACCGGAACGGCGCACGACCTGGTCAGGGACATCTGGACAGTTTCCGTGGGTCACGCTGAGGCTTGGCACCCGATGATATTCCCCGACCCCGACCTCTTCATGCTGAAGACGGCGGATCCGAGCCCGAAGGCCGTCGAGATGGCGACCCTGAACGGCGCCAAGGCCCTGAAATGGGACAAGGAGATTGGCTCGCTGGAAATCGGCAAGGCCGCCGACATCGTCATGTGGGATCTCAACAGGCCCTATTGGGTACCGGTGACCAAGGAGAACGTCATCAACAACTTCGTCTACAACGGCAAGGGCGACTCCTGCGACACCGTGATGGTCAACGGCAAGATTATCGTCGAGAAGGGCAAGGTCAAGACCGTAAACGAGCAGAAGGTCATCGACTACGTCCAGAAGCGCGGCGAGAAGATACTGCCGACGGCTCCTTGGCTGAAAAAGCCCGAAATCTGGGAACTAAAGTGGGTGAAGGAGTAAGCACCCAGACTCAGATGGGACTGGTTTTGAACGGAGCGCGAGTTGGATGAAGAAGAAAGTTGTTGCGCCAAAAGGCATGGCCAAACCGACGGGTTACTCTCCGGCGGTCCGAGCAGGCAACATGCTGTTCATCTCGGGCCAGATAGCAGAGGATGTCAACGGCAACATAGTCGGCAAAAAGGACTTTGAAACCCAAGCCAGACAGGTGTTCGAGAATATAAAGGCCCTGCTCGAGGCAGAGGGCGGATCTTTCGACAACCTGGTGAAGATAAAGGTCCACCTGACCGACATCAAGAACCTTGCAAAGTACCGGCAAGTTAGATCGGAGTACCTGAAGGGCGACTTGCCGGCGAGCACTTTGATTGCAGTGAAAGATTTGATAATGAAGGAACTGATGATTGAAATCGACGCTATCGCCGTTCTTTGAGCGAATTTTTCTAAAAAATTATTGTGGCAGCGTTTTTTTCGCTGCCACGTTTTATTTTTGATTTTTACTCTTCTAGAAACGCCACAACCCTACAGGGAGTCGACTCGCCGCCTATTGTCTTAAGCGGGAAGCAACCGATTACGCATCTTTTGTTCAACACTTTGTCTATGTCGCCACCGATGTTCTCAACGTGGATAACTTCATGTGGCTGCTTGAACAGAGTGTTGTGCATCCAGTGGTCCATTTCTGGTGGGAAAATCTTGCTTAAGGGTTTGCCTAGTTTTTTCTCGGCTTCCTTGGCAATCGCCGGTCTGATGTGTTGCAAGCCGGTGTTCATTGGGTGGTCGGCTGATCCGCAGTCGACACCGAGCCACCTGAACTTCATCTTGGCGACCCAGTCTCTGAACTCCTTGTGCGGTCCAGGGTGTCTGAAGAAGTAATTTACCATGTCATCCTCTGCGGCGTTGGCGTAGTACTTGTGGAACCCTGTGTTTATGATTAATATGTCTCCCTTTTTGACGTCGACTTTGCTCGTTATGTCCTTCGGCGTGTAGATTCCCAGAGGGCCGACATCGCTTACATCAACGATGACTCCGTCGTTGACAAGCTTGTCCATCGGCAAGCTAGCCAAGTCCTTGCCCTTTGGGTCAAAGTGCAGTGGTCCGTCAAGGTGGGTTCCAATGTGCGTTGTATAGGTGACCTCTTGCTGGTTGTAACCATCCGTAGAAATCATGTTCACGTACTTTATTGTGGCTGGTTTGCCGCCCGGAAATGGAGGCGTGTTCATTCCCCAAGGTTGTGTAAGGTCCACTACTTTCATTTTCATACAATCACTGATTTACTTTTTTTACTTTTCATACTAAATTATCGAAGGTGTTTATATACATTTTCGAGGGTTGGAACTGTTTAAGACAATTTGATGCCGTATTTGTTTTCGAATGCCGTTCGTGCCTTCTCGAAAAGTTCCATCGGGACCCTGATTATTCCCGCACCGACTTGGCCAATTCCCGGGTCCTTGTGCGCCATACCCGTGTTGATGACAGGCAAGATTCCAGTTTTCAGGACCTTCCTGATGTCGATCCCTAGCGGCGTGCCCTTGTAACCCAGATTGGCCATCTTGTAATACTTGTGCTCAGTCACTGTTATCTTGTACATCTCGTTTGTGGTTTTCGTCCCCAGATCTGGCTCCCCTCCGATGAAGCTCACTATGGCTGGAGCAGCGGCCATGGCGAATCCCCCAATCCCGGCGGGTTCCGAGTTGTAAGAGTCGCCCATCACTGGTGCGGCATCGGTGTCCTTAAAGCCCTTGAAGTACTTTCCTTGGGCATAAATCGAGGGGACTGTGAGCCACTGGTCTCCAATGCCACTGACCCTCATGCCAAAGTTGGTGCCGTTCGTGCACACCCCGGTTACTACGGTGCTGTATTCCACGTTGTTGGCTGCGTCAAGTGACGACTTGCTGGAGGGTATGGAGAGGTTGAGGAAGAAGTGCGGGTTGCCGCTGATGAACTCGATGACCTCTGCCACTTTTGTTCTGTCAAGATCCGACCTTACAAGTTTTGATAGAATTTCCGCTAGGAAAAGCAAAGATACCGTTTTGTTCCTGTTGTGGCACTCGTCGCCTCTGTGCAACGAGCCCTCGATCAGCTCCTTGAGGTCGATTTCCCCCTGCGCCAGCACGACTTTCAACGCAGGCATCAGGGTTTTCTCTATCCAGTGAAGCCTATCAATCACGCTCTTGTCGTTGGACCCGAACCTCAGGGCTTTGCCAAGGCCCTCGTTAATGTTGCAGTAGGCGAAATTTCCGTAGGTTTTGTTCTTGACCACGTAGGCCGGCATCGACGGAGAGATAATTCCAGCCATCGGAGCCACCGCATCGTGTTTAGTCGTGGAATCGAACTTCACTTCGCCACTCTTGATGAGGTCTAAAACTTCTTTCTCTGAGTTTGCCCATCCCTCGTAAATAATAGCGCCAATCACTGCACCCCTAACTGGCCCGATCATGTCGTCCCAGCCACGGGCAAGTGGGGGGCCGCTGTGCAGGATCATGCGTTTCTCCATTCTCGGAATCACGTTGATGGCGTGATTTATGTCAACCAAGAATGGGTGGGATTCCATAATTTTCTCAACACATATCTTGTTGGCTTCGTCAATTTTTTTCTGTATAGATTCCAATTTTTCACCCTCTGACTTTTAGTCCGAATATCATAATCAAGGCAGTTTAAAAGCATTTTTGTTGACAGGCTCGTCTTTCCTATGGCGGCTCCGCCTGAACAGAATTAAGTAGCATGATTCTTTATCTATTATGGTCGTCATATCTGCAGTCAATCCTTCGCCCGATAAAGAACAACATTCAATCTGCTCCCAGCAATAGTAAAATTGATAAACGACCGGTTCACAATTTTCACAAGGTTTCGGAATGGTTGCCTTAAAGCCGAACAAAGATCTCCAAAACTCAAAATCACGGTCTGCGAAAACTCAAGACGTTGCAGTTTTAATTCTAGCTGGCGGCTACAGTGAAAGGATGAGGGGCCGAAAAGCAGTTTACAAACTGAACGGCGCCCCATTGATAAAGTATGTCTTTGATCGCGTTGAAGACCTTTCCCGAGAGCTAGTCGTTTCCTGCAAAGCCGAGTTGGAAATGCTTCAAGAAATGTTCCCTGCGGCTAAGATAGTTCTGGATAAAGAGCATGAAAAGGGCCCGCTGGTTGGTTTGGCAAGCACTTTGCCCCATATAGAGTCGGAATACGTAGCGGTACTCGCATGCGATTGCCCTTTAATCGAGCCAAAGCTGATTGAGCTCTTGCTCAACCGCGCGCGAGGACACGACGGAGCCGTTCTCAGATGGCCTAATGGATTCATAGAGCCGTTGCAAGCGGTTTATCAAACCAAAATCTTGCTGAAGGCCGTGGAAGCTGCAAGAAAAAAAGGAATAAGTAAACTCGGGGCGGTTGTGGCTTCTCTAAAAAATGTAGTTTACTTGGTCCCAGAGGAGCTGCGGTCAGCTGATCCGAAACTTGATTCATTTAGGAACATCAACTCTCCCGACGACTTACCTAATTTCAGGTAAAGTATTCAGAAAGTCGATTTCAACTGACTTGGTGTATTTGCGAACTAAAGCAGCGGCCAGTTCCACTCAACCTCGTACCCTGCCCTCTGTCTGACCTCTTCCGCCCGCTTTGTTGCGTCTTCGATTACCTTGGCCTCGTCCATGGTCTTTACGATTCTGTCTTCCATCAAGATTTCGCCGTTGACTACGACCGTGTCCACGTCGCTTCCCAAGACGCGGGCTGGGATATCGTTGACTGGATTCAGCATCGGAACTAGGGAAGGTCTCTTCAAGTCGACTAGAATCATATCTGCCCTTTTGCCCTTCTCAATGGATCCCGTCACCTTATCCCACATCAAGGCCTTGGCGCCGTTGATGGTTCCCATCTCGATGAGCTTGTCAGGATACAGTATCGTCAAATCCCGGCGCGGTGTCCGATTTTGGATGGTGTTTTCCAGCTTCATCGCTAGGAAAATGTCGTTTAGGTGGTGCCCACCGTCGTTGCCCAAGGCTACGTTTATGCCCATCTGTAGCATGTCCTGAACCTTTGTGTCAAAGCCGTATCCGGGGCAGTGGACCACGCTAGTTCCCGTCTCCATTAGGATCTTCATGTCTATCCCAGTCAGCCATGGGCAATGGTTGAACGAAACGCCGTGCCCGACCCAACCCACGGATCTCATGAACTCCATCGGCGACATCCCGTATGAGTTCCAGACGTGTCCGGAGTCTATTTCCCCAGCTTCGGCAAGGTGGAACGTGATCCCGACTTTGTACTTTTTCGCCACGCGCGTGATTTCCCTGTGGGTCGCTGGCGTGAGGGCCCCGATGCTCCTCGGGCCGAACCAGACCTGTATCCTCCCGTCCGCGCCGCCATGCCACTTTTTGATGGCCCTGACGGTGTCCTTCATGCATTCCTCCTTTTTCTCAATCAGGCCCCGGGGAATGACGTTTTCCAAGGAGCCGAAGTTAGGTCGTTCCATCACCGACTTGCCTAGAACTCCCCTGATGCCCGATTTGTCGACGACATCGGCGAGCCCGTCAATCTTGTAGCGGAGGTTGATGCCCCAGTCGCAGAAGGCGATGATGCCGGACTTTATGTATTCCAGGCAGTTCAGAGCCATTGAGGCCTTGGCGTCCTCAGGTGAGTATACTGCTTGGAGTCGCAGCGTTTCCTTCAACAAAAAGACACCACGTGCCCGTCTCGGGTTCACAAATGCCATACCGCGGATCATGTTTTGGTAGGAATGTGCATGGCAATCAAAAAGTCCGGGCATGACAACCTTGCCCTTGGCGTCTATCGTTTCGGCCCTCGGATACTTGCGCTTCAGCTCCGAGGATTTGCCCACTTCAACTATTTCCTTGCCAGCTATCGCGACTGCTCCGTCCTTGATGACTCTGCGCTTTGAGTCCACAGTTACGATATATCTGGCATCTTTGATGAGTAGGTCGACCATCAAAGAAAACTGAGCAGCTGCGCTAAAAAAGACTTTTGCTGATTTCATCATATCAAATCTGTGCGCGCCGATACCAGCTTTCCAAAAGATTAACCGAAACTCATTTAAACATATATATGAAACTTTAAGGCATGATTTATGAAAAAAGTGCAGAAAAGGGAATTTCTACAATGATGGCAGTGGTAATTGCAGTAGTGATTGTGGTAGTAATCACAATCCCCGTGGTTTATTTGGCCTTGCCGAGCGGACCAACGCAAACAACTACAACTCAAACGACAACCATTATAACCACCACAACTTCGCTCACAACAACTACAGCATCTCAGCTCAAGATTGGTTTCATAACCACCAGCGACGAAACAGACCTGGGGTGGAGCCAATCAGCCGTTGACGCAGCTGATTATGTGACCATTAAATACGGAGCTGAGGCCGATGTCTCGCGTTGGGGCGTCCTGGCCGTCGGTGACACGCCTCGTGTTATAAGCGACTATGTGGCAGCTGGGTATGACACAGTTTTCTTGAATGGTGCGGAATTTTCAGTATACGCCGTGGATGCGGCATTGGCTGCGCCAAATGTGAAAATAATCGCAGTCAATCCACCTTTCACAGAGGACGAGTGTCCGACCAACGTGATGGGTGTCTTCGAAAGATCTGACGAACCACAGTATCTGGCAGGCATTCTGGCTGGTTACATGACTGAAACGAAGAGCATAGGTGCAATATTCGGTGAAAACTACACCCCGCTTTGGATGGAGTCCTTAGCTTACACGATTGGAGCTCACAGCGTCGACCCGACCATTGAGGTCAACGTGGTGATGGCTGGAAGCTGGGTAGACGCGACTCTGGGATACACGCTAGCGACTGCGATGATAGAGGAGAAAAACGTCGACATCATCGACCAGGTGGCGGACGTGACGGGACGAGGAGTTATTTCAGCGGTGGTGGACAAGAATAAGTGGGTTATCGGCTGCTATGGCGACCAATTCTCGTGGGCCCCCAACAACACTTTGACGAGCTATGAGCTGGACTACAAACCCCTGATGGACATTTACATGGAAATAATTTCCAGTGGGCAGTGGGACCAGTACGGCGGAAAATTCTGGAATCTTGGACTAGCTGCGGGCACTGGTTACTTGGTACCCTTCAAGCAGTTCGTAGATCCACTGATACCGGCTGAAGTCAAGGCAGCGATCGAAGAAGGTAAACAGGCGATTCTAGACGGGACGATTACCTTACCAGGCCAAGAGTTTTTCCCTTACCCACACCTGACGATGCCTTAGTCTTCTGAAAAACTTTTTCTTTTTTTAGCCAAAGCTAGTCTTAACTCTATTCTCTCTTGTAAGGCACCATCAGAGCCGCAGGGGGCTTTGCCCTCCTAAATAGGAAAAAGATTGCTATTAAGGCAAAGAAGTACGGCAACATAAGTAGAAAGTGATAAGGGACCGGCGCACCAGTAACTATCAGCCTTGCGCCCAGCGCGTACGCGAAACCGAAGAGTATGCTGCTGCCGATTGCTGTATAAGGATTCCATTTTGAAAGAATTACCACGATAATAGCTATCCAACCGCGTCCCGCGACCATCCCCTCGCCAAAGTGGCCGATGATTCCTAAGGTCAGGGCAGCTCCCGCGAGACCTGTCATAGCGCCTCCGAATAGAACGGATGCAAATCGCAGGCGATTCACGCCTATTCCCGCGCTATCTGCTGCCCGCGGGTTCTCTCCGATTGCCCTGATTTTGAGGCCCAGTGTTGTCTTGAAAAGGATAAGGCCGGAAATTATTGCCAAAGCGACGGCCAAATAGATCATGATATTCTGGCCGAACAGAATTGCTTCGAAGGGTTTGATGCCTGCTTGCATCGAAGAGTAGAATGTCCTGTTACCATAGTAGGATATCCCTTCTCCCAGCATCCAGAGAAGGAGCCCTCCAATCACTTGATTGACACCAATCTTAATCGATAGCGTGGCGAAAAAGGTATTGAGGAGTAAGCAGGAAACCATTGCGATGGCTAGCCCCACCCATAATGACCCGGTGAAGATTGCTGCCAAGAGCCCAAAGAATGCCCCAGTCGCCATCGATCCTTCAATCCCAAGATTCAAGATTCCCGATCGTTGACTGAAGATTTCACCTATCGCTGCGAAGAGAATAGGAGTGGTCATGATTAAGGTCGATGACATGAGACCGGTTATGAAGTTCAGATCCATCGTCATCTCCTCCTTTCCGCGATCTTCTCAATGGCGATAATTATGAAAGTGATTAATGAAACTAGCACGTAAATCATTCCATATGGTACCCCCGCAAATCTCTGCATCGTTTCTCCTCCGACTAGCATGGCGGCAAAGAAAAGCGAGGCGGGTATCTCCCAGATGGGGTTGAACTTGCCCAGAACAGCCACTAGAATACCAAAGTAACCGAGGTTGGGCGGTAAGCGCGCGGTCAAGAAGTGATGAATCCCAGTGATTTCTAAACCGCCTGCCAGTCCAGCTAACCCCGCGCCGACAACCGCGGAGATAACTATTCTTCTAGAAATTTTAATGCCCGCGTAATTCGCGGCTTTGATACTGGTGCCTATCGCTCGAACTTCATAGCCAAAGGTGGTTTTATGCAAGACAAGATAGACCGCCACTGCGGCGATTATGGGGATTATGAATCCAATATGAATCCTCGCGTCCGGCAATATCTTTACCAGCCACGCTGAAACGGGTATTACCGCCGACTGCGGGTTCGGATTACCTGGCTCTTTTAACGGGTCCGTCGTCAAATAATGGATGAAGAGAACGGCAACAAAATTAAGAATTACGGTGACGAAAATTTCACTTATTCCAAGCTTAACTTTCATGAACACGGGGACAATCATCCATAAAATCCCGGCCAGAAAACTTCCAGCAAGAACTATCGGAATGACAACCCCCCCAGGCATTCCTCCGAAAATGTAGGCGAACAAAGTGGCGAATAGAGCTCCGATGAACAGCTGACCCTCGCCGCCTATGTTCCAGAACCCGGCCCGATATGGGAGAGTGAATGCAATTGCTGTCAGCAACAGCGGAGTCATCTTCACAAGCGTTTCGCTTATGGCGTATGCACTACCGAATGACCCAGTAAAAATAGATGCGTAAGCTGTAAACGGGTCGATTCCGGCAATGATTAGAAGAACAGAGCAAATCAAAAGAGCCGCGATAAAACCAAAGGGATAAATGACGATTCTCTTTAGCTGCATGACGGAACTTTAGATATTGTGTTTTTATTGTTTTCGGTGAAATTAATTTTTTTATAATCAAGTATAAATGGTTTTGAGATGAGACAGACTTATGAATGATAGGGGCATTTTTGAGGAGTTGGCCAAAGCGGTTCTTTTGGGGGACTCGGAAGTCGCCAAGACCTTGACCGAGAAGGCTCTCGCCGCCGAGCTGGAACCGCTCGCAATTATAAACGAAGGCTTGTCAAAGGGCATGGACATCGTGGGTAAAAAATTTGAGGACTTTGAAATCTTCCTTCCCGAGGTGATGTTGGCCGTAGATGCGATGAATTCAGCAATGGCGGTTTTGAGACCAAAGCTCCTGGAGCACAAGGAGGCAGGTGCGGCCCGTGGGAAGGTAGTGATAGGCACGGTCTATGGGGACATCCACGACATAGGAAAAAATTTGGTAGCCACCATGCTTTCGGTTGCGGGATTTGAAGTTTACGATCTTGGAAGCGATGTAAAGGTCCTAGATTTCGTGAAAAAAGCGGAGGAGGTGGACGCTAACGTGATTGCGATGTCGACTTTGCTGATGGTGTCAGCACCCTATCAGAGGGATGTGATAAGGGTTCTCGAGGACAAGGGATTCAGGGGAAAATACTTCGTCTTAATTGGTGGGGGTGCCTCAACATTAGAATGGGCAGAAAATATCCGTGCGGACGGATGGGGCAAATCGGCCGTTGAGGCGGTGGCATTAATCAAGCGTTTCTTCTCGGAAAAACTGCGCCCGCCTCTGGAGAAGCCAGTGAGCGCATCAAGGAAGGCCTGATGAATTTGACATACACTATCATGGACACACTAGAAAGATGCTTCGACGGCAAGCCGTGCGGAGTCGGGGAATGGGATCGGAAAATCATTGCCGTGAAGACCGCTGAAAAGCTAAAAGAGCACGGCTGCAAAAACATTTACGACCCGCAAAATCCGGTAATTAAAGATTTTGGCCTCGTTGATGAATTATATATGGCAGGACTCGAACTCGCCATCGAGACAGGCATGTTGTGCCTTGACACCGAGCGGATAATCAAGGTCAGTGAAGATGAACTCAACGAATGGGTAAAAAGCCCAGCGAGGCCTTTGAGTTACGGCAGCGGCGCAGATCAGATGAACTTGGTCCCGCGCCAGCCTGAGGACAAGAAACCAGCGATTGCCCATCTCGGAGGGATTGGTAACCCGACCTCTGAAGACCTCTGGATACCATTGCACCAGAGCGTGGCCCAACTTAGGGTCACTGACGTCCTGACCGTAGGGACGCTATACACCGTCTATGGAGCCACCATAAGGTCGAATACACCTTACGAACTGATGATGGGATTGCTCGAAGCCAAGCTCACCAAGGAGGCCACACGCAGGGCAGGGAGACCGGAAATGCCCTATAGTGCTATTACCTCCTCTGTCACTGACCTCGGTCAATTCGGGGGGTATGGTGTTCCAGGAGGGGCGACGATTCACGATCTCGCGGTCACTGGCGCGGTTTCTGAATTGAAGACGGACTTCCATTACTTGAATAAGGCTATCTTCTCACACCAGATTGGCGGCAAAGTGTACTGCTTGCACCACCCAATAGTTGGAGGTTTCGGTGGTGGCCCTGAGGGTGCGGCGCTGCTCCGCATCGCTGCATCACTGTTGATACCTCTGGTCTATCAGTGCGAATTCGTCACTTCTCAGTGCACTGACGCGAGGTACGGAATCAACACCAGTCGCCCCTGCATCTGGGCCGACACCGCAGCGTCGTTGGCTCTGAGCAGGAATTATAACAAGGTCTTCCAAGGGCAGATAAGTCCGGTGGCCGGACCTTGCACTAAGATGCTGCTCTACGAGACCGCGTGCCATTCCATCAACGAGGCCGTGGCCGGGACCTCGATGATTGTCGGCGTCCGGTCGGGAATGGGCAGGTATCCGGACCACTGGACGTACTTGGAGAATGAGCTGGCTGGAGACATCATAAAGTCCGCGCCGAAGATGACTCTCGATCAGGCGAACGACATCATTAAGGAAATCCTGCCAAAGTACGAAAGCGAGATCAAGAACGCTCCGAAGGGAAAGATGTCCACCGAGTGCTTCGACGTAAAGACCTTCAAGCCGTCCGCGGAGTGGCAGGAGACATACAGGTCTGTGAGAAAAGAGTTGATGGATTTGGGAACACCGCTTATGCTGTAATCGACGTGGTTTCCAATACGATCACCCGATAGTTATTGATAAGCGATTTTTGAATAAATCCAGCTAGCTTCAGAGAAAAAAATTTTAATCAAAACAGAGTATCGAAGCGAAGTCATGAGAATGACCAATGCCAAAATGCTCCTGATTTTGGGATGATGCTTCGTTGGGCTACCCTCTGGCACGAGGGATGATGGGGAGCACAACGTCGACACCATCGCGCAGGAAGCAAAGTGCATAGTTGAATTGACCAAATCAAGGCAAGATTCAGATGCTGAAACTCGACATGGACAAAATTTCGAATTTAAATAATATAGATTCTATATTCAAATGCTGGCATTATGGAGTCAATCAGGACGACTTGTCAAGCTTGCCATTGCGAATGTGGCGTTTTTGTACAGAAAGAGAACGGAAAGATTATTGGTATCAGAGGAGACCCTGACCACCCTTTTAGCAAGGGTTTTCTCTGCAACAAGGCGAAAGCATCCATTGAACTCGTTTATCACAAGGACCGGGTGAGGTTCCCTTTAAAGCGGGTAAAGAAGGGAAAGGGCAGTAACTGGAGGAAAATTTCTTGGGACGAGGCTTTGGATGAAATAGCTGAGAGATTGACGGAGATCAAGGAGAATCATGGCCCCGAGGCGATCGCCACTCATCGCGGCACTGGGCCCCGACAGTCTGTTCCTTCCACAGCTCTCCTAGCCCTGGCCCTTGGCACTCCGAATTTGATAAGCACAGATAATCACATTTGCTACGCTCCTTCTTTTTTGGCCGAGTGTTGGACTTACGGGGATTCAATCACGATGGAGCTCGGGCCGGATTACTTGAACTCGAACTGCATCGTCGTTTGGGGAGGTAACCCGCTGGCATCGCATCCACCTAGGGGGTTCGACATTCTGAGGGCGGTGAAGGAACGGGGTACGAAGCTCATCGTGGTGGACCCGCGCCGAACCACGCTGGCCGCCAAGTCCGACCTGTGGCTTCAGGTCAGGCCGGGAACCGACGCCGCCTTGGCGCTTGGTATGATAAACTATATAATCAAGAAAGGATTGCAAGATAAGAAGTTCGTTTCCGAATGGTGCCATGGTTTTGAAAACTTGGAAAAAAGGGTGCAGCGTTACACTCCGGAATGGGCCGAGGAGATAACTTGGATACCTGCTGACAAAATCAAAGAAGCGGCGAGACTTTATGTCACCACGAAGCCGGCGGTTCTCCATCATCGGGTGGCGCTCGAGCACTCCATCAACTCAATACAGACGCTCCGATCTCTCGCCATTTTAATCGCGCTGGCAGGGAACATGGATGTGAAAGGCGGGAACTTTTTCCCACACTGGCCCGAGGGATACGTGTCCGACTTTTCCTTCGTCCTTGACAGGAGATGGAGATTTGACAAAGAGACCGAGCAGAAGCGGATTGGCAGCTCCGAGTACCCGCTGGCTTCTGGCTTCGAGTCCACTTTTGCCTACGTCCCTTCCCCCCTATCGATTCGTGCCATGTTGTACGGCAAACCTTATCAGCTCAAGGCAATCTTTTGCGCCGGGGCCAATCCCGTAGTCAATTGCCAAAACACAAAGATGACCGTTGAAGCATTCAAAAAGCTTGACTTGCTTGTAGTTTCCGAGTTTTTCATGACGCCAACGGCCGAGCTGGCAGACTACGTGCTCCCAGTGGCTCACTGGCTCGAAAGAAATGAAGTCGCCGATGCCTCGTACATGAACTGCATCAGCGCGAGACAAAAGGTAATTGAACCGATTGGCGATTGCTGGGACGACGTGAAAATAGTCATGGAGCTGGTCAAACGGATACCTTGGGCCGACAAAAAGCATCTACCTTGGAAAGACATGCGTGAATTCAACGATTGGAAAATAAAGTCGATGGGTATTACTTTCGATGACTTGAAAGAGAAAGGCACAGTATCGTGGCCTGAGGAATACAGAAAATATGAGAAAAAAGGGTTCCGCACCCCCACCGGGAAAGTTGAACTCTACTCCACGATGTTCGAAAAGTGTGGCTACGACCCGCTACCCAGTTACAGGGAGCCACCGGAAAGCCCTGCAAGTTCGCCCGAGCTTATGGAGACCTACCCTCTAATTCTAATCACAGGGTGCAGGGATATCAACTACTTCCACTCAGAGGGACGGCAACTGAAGACGCTGAGAAAGATACGACCCGACCCGATGATTGAGATACATTCCAATGCCGCCAAAGCCGAAGGCATAAAGGATGGCGACTGGGTGTGGATAGAATCTCCGAGAGGAGACAAAAACAGAGTTAAGCTAAGGGCCAAGGTCACACCGGATATTCACCCCCAAGTCGTCCACGCGGAACATGCTTGGTGGTTCCCGGAAAAACCAGGACCCGAACACGGTCTTTTTGAGTCTAACATCAACGTTGTGACCTCGAGCGAACATCCTCGAGATTTGTTGGCTTGCTCGGTCCCTACTCGCGGGACGCTGTGCAAAATTTACAAGGCAAAGTCCACAGCTCGCTGAAGAAACAAACAACTAAATACATGTTTGATAAGTAAACCGCACCGATGTGGTGCGGACGGAGGGATTTGAACCCTCAACAGCCGGATACCCAATACCCAATCCTGGGATCTTCAGTTTTGCCCCCCGAGTTTCGGGGACCGGCACTCTCCCAGGTTGAGTTACGTCCGCACCGCAGAAATTTCTAGCTCCCTATTTATTAGGCTTTACTGGAGGGTGGGAACACCAATTTAAGACTGCAGGTATTATCGTAAGCTGATGGCGATGCAGGGCTACAGGGGGAGCGTCCAGAGAATTTTGAGGGCGGCTTCGGTTAAGGTCGGAGATAGGGTCAAAGTCGAGGGCCGCGGTCGTAGCTACGAGGGCGTTTTGATGCCGCGTACAGATCTCGGAAACCCGAAAAACTTAGTTCTGAAGCTCGACAGCGGTTACAACGTTGGTGTGCAGTTGAGCAGCGAAACCAAACTTTCTTTACTAGAGAGCAGGGAGCTGCCGGCTTTTAGCATCCCGAAGCTCGGGTTGAAGCTCGACCAGGCCAAACCCAACGTTACTATAGTCGGGACTGGTGGAACGATCGCGAGCCGAGTCGACTACCGCACTGGTGCAGTCTACCCTGCGTTCACTCCCGAGGACATCTACGCCACGGTCCCGGAGATAGCCGAGATCGCCAACATCAAGGTCGTCGAGGCGTGTAACGTCTTCAGCGAGCACATGACTTCGGAATTGTGGGTTAAAATAGGTAAAGTAGTTGTCAATGAAATCAACGGCGGGGCGACTGGAGTCGTCGTGGCTCATGGCACGGACACTATGGGATACACCGCGGCAGCACTCAGCTTCATGCTCAAGGATCTCTTCCGGCCGGTAGCCATTGTCGGCTCGCAGAGGTCGTCGGACAGGCCGAGCAGCGACGCGGCGCTGAACTTGATATCTGCTGTCTCGGTGGCCGCCAAGTCCGACCTCGCCGAGGTTTCGGTGGTCATGCACGGCTCCATAGAGGATGACTTTTGCCTAATCCACCGCGGGACGAAGGTGCGAAAGTGCCACACCAGTCGGCGCGACGCCTTCCAGAGCGTCAACGATATCCCGATGGGCAAAGTGGAAGGCACTGAGATCAACATGTTCCGAGAGGACTATAACCGCGCCTGCCCCACGGGCAAGGTTAAGTTGCAGGCCAAGTTTGAGCCCCTGGTGGCGTTGCTTAAGATCACCCCTGGGATGCCGTCGAGCGCGATAAATGGGGCAATCGCCGCCAAAGACAAAGGGATAGTTCTAGAAGGGACTGGGCTTGGCCACGTTCCCGAGTCGCTCTTCGACGGAATCAAGCTCGCGGCGAAGAAAAATGTTCCCGTGGTTATGACCTCACAATGCCAGTGGGGACGCGTTGACATGAACGTTTACTCGACGGGTCGGGACCTGCTTGAATTTGGTGTTATTCCAGGAGAGGACATGCTCCCGGAGGTTGCTTGGGTGAAACTGATGTGGATTCTCGGTCAGACCAAGAGCCGCAGAAAGATCGCCCAGCTGATGCAGCAGAATCTGGCGGGAGAGATTACTTCCAGAACTAGGCCAGATGTTTTCCTCAAGACGGTTTTCTCTCTCAAGTGAGAAAATTTCAGAGCACTGCTATCAACCTAAGCGCGAATATTATGGCTAAGCTCAACAGCGTTGGCACGAACACGCTCTGACAGGTTGACTTTATGTCCAGGTTGAATCTCGATATCATAACCAGGTTTGTGACGGCTGGTGGCATCAGCGCCATTATCAGTACGATGTTGTTTACTATTCCCGAGGTGTTGAAGATTGCGATTACGATTAGCGCCAGTATGGGCGATATAATCAACCGGTTCAGGGTTATGAGACCAGCGATACGGTTGCGGTAAACGAACAGCGATTCTTTCGACAGAGGTATGGCAAAACCCACGAAGATTAGACTCAGGTAAACTGTCGACAGGCCAATATTGCTCAGCCACCCAAAGACTTCCGTGCCCACAAAACCCGGGATAAACGGCCTCGCCAGAAGCCCGGCCAGGAAACCCAGCAGCGGCGGGTAGGTGACCGCTTTGATGATTACCGGTTTACCTATTTTGCCGTGGCCCCAGTAAGATGCCATAAATACACCGATTGTGTTGTGTGCTATCATAGTGGGCAGCGCGAAGAGCAGGGCGATCGAGAGATCGCCGTAGAAAGCGAAGATAATTGGAAATGGAAGAAAAATGGAGTTGATAAAGGACGAGTTAATCACGACTGTTCCCTTTTCCCTGTCATTCATTTTTCTTGACATACCGTAGCTTACGGCAAGACACAGGGCCAAATAGACCAACGACATCCCGACCACGCTGCTGAGCGAGAATCCCTCTAGGTTCGCCTTCAGCATCTCCGTAAACAGCATTATCGGTGTCGTGAAGTAGATTATCAAATGCTCCAAGTGTGACTGCTTCAAGCCGATTTTCACTCTACCTAGCAGTATGCCCGCGAACATCAGCACCGGTATCAGAGCAAGGTTGACGATGTCGGCCAATTCAAACCCCTTTTTAACTAGATATCTGCTTCATATATCTGGAACCATTGCACGTCAGTGTCGAATTGGCTTAGCAATTTCGCGCCAACCTATTTACTAAAATACTACACAGTAAAGAATTGATTCGATGGAGAAGATGGAACTGGATTACAAGAAGATTGGTCTGAGGGTAGGTTTCGAGATTCACCAGGAACTCGACACCCACAAGCTTTTCTGCAACTGTCCTTCCAAGTTGCGTGACGATGTCCCGACCATGAGCGTGAAGCGCAGACTCCGCCCGACGCAGAGTGAGATGGGTGAGACCGACCGCGCCGCTCTTGCTGAGTCGGTGAAGGGTAAGGGCTTCAGCTACCAGCTCTACCCGGAAAGCGTCTGCCTCGTCGAGCTTGACGAGGAGCCACCCCACCCGGTCAACGGCGAGGCGCTGGACGCCACCCTTGAGACGGCGATGCTGCTCAGTGCTAGCCCCGTTGACGAGGTTCACGTCATGAGAAAAACGGTCATTGATGGGAGCAACACCTCGGGCTTTCAGAGGACGATGCTCGTTGCCACCGGCGGCAGCCTCGATGTCGACGGAAAAAAATTCAAGATACAGACGGTGTGTCTTGAGGAAGATGCCGCCCGCAAGACCGGGGAGAGTCCCCACCTGGTCAACTACCGCTTGGACAGGCTCGGCATACCTCTTATCGAGATTGCTACCGGGCCAGACTTCCACGACCCCATCTCACCCGCCAAGGCCGCCCTTTATGTGGGCAGATTGCTTCGTGCCACGAACAAGGTGAAGCGGGGCATCGGAACAATAAGGCAGGACGTTAACATCTCTATCGCCAAGGGTGCGCGCCAAGAGATAAAAGGAGTTCAGGAGCTCGGGCTGATATCGACGGTCATAGAGCGGGAGGTGCGGAGGCAGCTGGCGCTTCTCGAGATTAAGGATGAGCTCAGACGTCGCGGCGCGAGTAAAATCGAAGAAAAGATTGTTGACGTTACTGGAATATTCTCAAAAAGCGGCTCAAAGGTCGTCAGCAGGGCGGTAACCTCTGGCGGGAAAGTTCTTGCCTTGAAGCTGGGAAAATTTGCGGGGCTGCTCGGAGTGGAACTTCAGCCAGGCCGCAGATTCGGCACGGAACTTTCCGACCGGGCCAAAATTTATGGAAAGGTCGGCGGGCTCTTCCACACCGACGAGATGCCTGCCTTCGGAATTTCTCAGGAAGACGTACACCTGTTGAAGTCGAAGCTTGGCGCCAGCGAAGAAGACGCAGCTGTTTTCATAGCCGACTCGGTGGGCAAGGCAGAAGCCGCTCTCAGGGCCGTGGTGGTTCGCGCCGACGAGGCGCTGGAAGGGATTCCGGAGGAGGTGCGCCGCGCGCTCGTCGACGGCAACACCGAATACATGCGCCCACTGCCCGGAGCCAGCCGCATGTATCCTGAGACGGACATACCGCCGATACTAATCACTGCTGCCAGGCTGAGATCGATCAAGAGCAGTCTTCCTGACACTCCGGAAAAACGTAGCACCAAGCTTGTGGGAAAGTACGGCCTCAGTCAGGACCTCGCCGAGCGGATGAGCTTGTCTGAGAACCTGAAGGCCTTTGAAGAAATTGTCGAGAGGACCGGAGCCGATCCTACTTTAGTGGCCACATCTCTTGAGAGCACTTTGGTGAGCCTGCGTCGCGAAGGGGTGAAGGTCGATGCCATCGGCCGAGTAACTTTGGAAGAAATTTTCGTGCATGTTGTTAATGGAGACATTGCTAAGGAAGCCATACCCGAAGTGCTCAGGTTTTCCGCCCAAGGTTTGAACATCGACGAGATAATCGACAAACTCGGCCTCTCCAGGATCGAGGAAGACGAGCTCGAGAAGCTCGTGGCCAATGTGATTTCAGAGAATAGGAAGCTGGTCGAGGAGCGCGGTCACGACGCGGTCGCCCCGCTGATGGGTATTCTGATGAGCAAGGTCAGAGGCAAGGCCGACGGCAAGCGCGTCCATGAGATTCTGGAGCGGGAAATCAGGAAAATTATTTAGCTCCAGAAAGCGCAACTTCGTTCATCTTAAAAAGTCATAATTACCAGCTTACTTGGGTAATTTGATGTGCGGCATAGTAGGTTTTGTCGGCGGCCGCCCGGCGGCGCCAATCATTTTGGAAGCGCTCAAACGGCTTGAGTATCGCGGTTACGACTCTACGGGCATCGCCACTTTCTCCAACAGATTGTACGTGAGGAAGGATAAGGGCAGGGTAGCCGAGATCGACCGCAAGCTCGACTTCTCAAGCATGCCTGGCAACTTGGGCATAGGCCACACCCGCTGGGCAACCCATGGAGAGCCCTCCAAGGTCAACGCGCACCCGCAGCTCGATAGCTCACGACAAATCGCCGTGGTACATAACGGGATAATCGAAAACTACTTGGAAATAAAAAATTTTCTGCAGAAAAAGAAACACCGCTTCGTTTCCCAGACCGACACCGAAATAATTCCAAATCTCATCGCCTATTTCATGAAAAAGAGAAAGTCCTTGGAAGAGAGCGTCAAACTGGCAGTCGGGAAACTGAAAGGAAGCTTCGCGTTGGCGATCGTTAGTTCTTCCGAACCGGACAAGATAATCGCCGTTCGCAAGGACAGCCCGTTGGTCATCGGCATTGGAAACGGCGAGATGTTCTTGGCCTCTGACGTGCCGGCCTTGCTCCAGCATACGAAAACAGTTATCGCGATGGAAAACGGCGAGATGGCCGTCTTGACTAAAGAAGGCATGACGATTAAAAAATTCCTGACCGGCGCGACCGTGGAGAAAAAGCCGATGGAGGTGAAATGGACCGCGGAGATGGCCGAGAAGTCTGGCTATCCCCACTTCACCCTCAAGGAAATTTTCCAGCAGCCGGACGCAGTCGGCGACACGCTGCGTGCTGAACCCGCAGAGCTGAGAAAGCTGGCAAGCTTAATGCTCGGCGCTGAGAAAATATATCTTGTCGCCTGCGGTACTTCCTCGCACGCGGCCATGGTCGCCAAGTACGCGCTCGCGAAGTTGGCGGACCTGGCTGTTGAGGTCGTCGTCTCTTCAGAGTTCAAGGAAATTAGCAGTTTGGGCAGCGACATCGTGGTTCTGGCAATATCGCAGTCTGGCGAAACTGCCGACACTCTGAAGGCGGTCGAGGCCGCTAAGGCTGCAGGTGCCAAGGTCGCTTGCTTGACCAACGTGGTCGGAAGTTCGATAGCCAGGATGAGCGACCTGGTCTGTTACACCTACGCGGGACCCGAGGTGAGCGTAGTGGCAACGAAAACGTTTGCCGCACAAGTGGCCTATTTGCTGCTGTTGGCGATACACGTCGCCGAGGAGGCTGGCATGTCGAAAACACGGCGTGACCGGCTGATTGCGGAGCTGAAGAAACTACCGGAAACCGTACGTAAGATTTTGGCCAAGGTTGAGCTGCAGGCTAAGAATTTGGCGAAGCGACACTTGCACGCCCAAAACATCTATCTTATCGGCAGAGGAATCGGCTATCCCGTCGCTCTCGAGGGCGCATTAAAGCTCAAAGAGATAACTTACATCCACTCTGAGGGCATGCCTGCTGGAGAGCTGAAGCACGGCACGCTGGCCCTCATCGAAAAAGGCACGCTTGTAATAGCCGTCGTGCAACCTGGCGAGAGCCGGGCGAAGGTGGTTTCGAACATCGAGGAGATAAAGGCACGTGGGGCCAACGTCATCGCCATCGCCGAAGATGGCAACGGTCTGAAGGAACACGTTGACGAGCTGATTACCGTGCCAAAAACCGAGGAGCTTTTCAGCCCATTGCTTTACATAGTGCCGCTGCAACTGCTCGCTTATTACATCACGGTTGGAAAGGGACAGAATCCTGATTTTCCCAGGTCTTTGGCCAAATCGGTCACGGTCGAGTAACTAGAGCAGCAGCTTGCCGTCTTTCATCATTATTTTTCCGTCGAGCTTCACCGTCGGCCTTTTGAAGATGCCATCGATGTGGCTCCCGGCCTTTACCTTACCGCCGAAGGTGGAGTTGTCGCCGAGCGCTACGTGACATGTTCCGAAGACCTTCTCGTCCTCGAGTACGTTTCCAATTAATTTGGCTTTCGAGTTAGTGCCGACTCCGAATTCCGCCAGGTTCCGTGCCTTTGGTCCGGCGCCATCTAGGATTTTTTTCAGTTTTTTAGCCAGTCCGCCAGAAATTACCGTGGCCCGGCCCTTCTTTATCGTGATGTCAATCCTGCCGGTGGCAGTGTCGAGCATCGACCCATCCACGACTACCCTACCCTCACCGGTGCCCTCCACAGGTGCGATGAAAGCCTCGCCCGCGGGCAGGTTGCCGAAATCCCCGGGCGTGTGGAATATCCCGGTGTCTGGGTGGGCTTTTCGTCCGCGTATGCTGAACTTCAGATTTGTCCCGGCCCTGGTGGTGACCTCTACATTCGAGGCCTTGTCCAGAGCCGCCGCCACTTTCTTCGTCAGCGCGCTGACCTCTTTGTAGTCGGCCAGCATCGCCCCCTTACGCATCATACCTCCGGTTATGTTGGGCATTGTCGCCACTCTGGCCCCAGCTTCGGTCGCCCGCTTGCGCGCCTGAGTATGGGTGAGTGAGAAAGTCGTTGGGGCAATGACGACGTCTGACAATTTCATAGCGTGAGCTACTAGCTTTGGTGGCTCTTCTCCGTGTCTCTTGCCTATGGGCATGCTGACCAGCGTCGTTCTGGCACCTAGCTCGCGCGCGACATCGGCTATCGCTTCAGCTATCTTGATCCTGAGCGGATCTGTGACCACGAGCACGTTCTCGCCCAGCTTGACTCCCATGCAGTCGTCCACCGCTATTCTGGCGCTGCGTAGCATGGCGTCCATAAAATTCCTTCTAGATTAATCCGCACTTGGCAAGTTCGTTCCGAAAAGCTACGAGGACTTCGCGCACTCCACCCTCATCGGGAGCGTGCACCTCAATGTATCCCATCGGAAAAAGCAACAAATAGCAACCGCGTTTGACCTCGAACCTGACGACCTCTTTGTTGGAGGTCATTATCGACTTCGCCTTGGAAATTCGGCTCAGTACTTCCTTAAGGTCGACTTCCTTGTGGATTTTGGTTGTGGCCCTCAGTGACTTGACCTTGGGCACATCGAAGATGTCGTAGATTCTCGGCATCTCGCTTACGCGCGGCTCGCTCTCGCTCACAATAATCCCGAGTTACTTTCCCGGAAATTGCATCAGACGCGTTTTGCGGCTAATCTGATGTCGACGTCTCGAACGGTTCTCCTTCCAGCGTGCTCGGCCAACTTGGCCGCTTCGCTCGCGATTGACATCGCCCGTTCTTCCAGAACCTCGGCGAGCGCTATCGCAGCTTCCTCACTGACGCGTTTCGCGCCAGATTTCCTTATGACGCGGTCTATAGCCGCTACTGGCAATTCGACCATTTTCCTACCTCCTCCAATCTCTTCAGCCCTCCAAAGAGCATTTTTTCCTTTATTACGGACAGTATTTAAAGCTATCTAAGAAAGGGGCTTTTCCGCGGTATTTTTTGTCAGAAAGAGATTTTATTTGCCTCTTTTATTAAGCGCGTTTTTTAAATTTCCCATGAAATCTTTATTTTGATTTCAGGATTTCTTCAATCTCGGCCGCGATTTTTTCCCGAGGAAGATTGGCATTCAAGACGTGCCAGCCTTTCCTTGCGAGTAAGAGTGTTTTTTTTCTTACCTTTTCCAACTCCTCCTTGGTTTCAAAGACTTCTCGCGCACCACGTCTCTTTAGGCGCTTCAAAGCTTCCTCCGGAGAAACGTCGAGGAAGAACATGCAGTCAGAGACCGGGAGCACGGCTTCGAAGAATTTGTAGGCTGCGTTTGCCAACGGAAGCGGCAAGTAAGCTGTCCCCATCAAATATCGCACGACTATCAAAGTGTCGTAATTTTTGTTGTGGTAATATTTTTTGAGTGAGCGCAGGACGTCCATTGCATAGAATATCGAAGCCTTGATTCTGTTCGTCTTACCTCTGCCGAGCAGCGCCTCTTTGGCGATTTTTCCGAACAGGTTGTCACCCGCAGGATGGGATCTGACGAGGACCCTTTCCCCAGCTCGCTCGCGCTTCATTTTTATTATTTCCGCCTGCGTGTCCTTTCCGGAGGCGTCCAAGCCATCAATGATTATGAGCTTCATTGTTCACAACCCTCTAAAAGGCCACTGTCAGATACCAGCACACGGTCGAGGCCAACATGGGCACGGTGAGATTGTCCAGGCCTCTCGGAGTCAGGACTTCGACGACAGTCGCGAGCAGCGAAACAAAGGCCAGCACGATGAGGAGATATGAGGTTATCGGCACCGAGTAAAAGAGGAAGTCTATTACCAGGACCGGCACGGTTACTAAAAACATCGCCACCGAACCCTCGATGCTCTTCTTGTCGTGGAATACTTGGTACGCGTGTTTGCCGAACTTGATCCCGATAATCGATGCGAAACCATCCCCGTATGACATCGCCAGTATGCCGACGCCCACTATCCAGAGCCTGTCAAAAAAGACGAAGGCAAGGACAGTCCAAGATATTGCGTAGTAAACCAGGCCGAAGTCGTGCCCCGCTTCCGAAACTTTGCTCAGCCCCTTGACTGGCGAGCGCGGGCTTATCAGAAAAGTCAGCAGAATGAAGGGAGCCGCTGCCACAAAGGCTGTGACCTCTCGCGTTTGGAAGACAGAAAGAATGAAGACGATGTTCCCGACCATGATATGGAGTATTTTCCTGCTTATCGTCGGATATCGTTTCAGTACCTTTTCCGTGAAGAGGAGGAGCAGTGCCACGTAAACGTAGACGAACAAAACTCCGAGCACATCGCTCTGGGACATTTACTCACCAGCTAGTGAACGCCCCTACCATGAAAGCTAGGAGCCCGACAGCCATCGCAATCAGCGTCATCTTTCTATAAAGCGATAGCGGCGGTTTGGCTTTAACCATGAGGGCCACAGACATCGTCAGAAACATGGCGTCCGCCAGGCCAACGATGAATAGGTAGGGCAGGTTTCCGTGGTAGGTGGTGCCGCTAAGCAGGAAGAACGGAACAAAGCTCATGACCACTGCAACCACGTAGAAGAGGGCCGCGACCCTGCACGCGTTTCTCACGCCCAGGTAAAGCGGCAGCGATTTGACGCCCTGTGTCTTGTCGCCTTCGAAGTCCATGACGTCTTTCATTATCTCGCGTCCCGCGCCGGCTAGGAATGCGATCGAAGCCAACAGCCAGACGACGTAAGGAATGAATGGCGAGACTGCGGAGGCTCCGAAAAGGAACGGGACGGCCATTATGTAGGCTATGTAAAAGTTCCCGATGGCCTTGACCTTCTTGAGCTTGAGGTCGTAAAATATTGAGAATAGTCCCGTCACCAGGGCGATGGCGAAACACTGCAGGTTCACGAAAAAAGAGACAATCACGCCCAATGGAAAGAGGGCGTAGAATATCGCCAGCGCGGCTCCGGGCTTGAGATCCTCTCTGACCAGCGGTCTGTCGTTCCGCTTGTTCTTCACGTCGATTTCCAAGTCTATGTAATCGTTGAGCGCGAACGTACTCGCCTCTAGGAAAAGCGCGGTCAGGAATGAGAGGATTAGCTTGATGAGATCAGGGATGATGCCGCCGCTTGCAATTACGGAGCCGATGAGGATGGCCACGAAAAGCATGATTCCGTGGTCGAGCCGCATCAGGTCCCAGAGTGCTTTGAGCTTCATCGTGAGAAGTATGTTGGTCGAGGGTAAATATTCTTGCTGAAGGGACTTTTGGTGCCACGACAGAAATTTAAACTCACGCCGCCTAATGAGCAGAGGTGATGGATTGGCCTGTATGATAATAGCCGGAGGACAATGGGGCGATGAGGGCAAGGGCAAAGTCGTCGCTTACCTCGCGCTCACAGACAAACCCAAGATTATAGCCCGGGCCGGTGTCGGCCCCAACGCAGGACACACCGTTTACTATGGTGGCAAGACTTTCGGCCTGAGACAGATACCTTGTGGTTTTGTTTACGAGGGCGCTCGACTTCTAATCGGACCAGGGGTGCTGGTGAACCCCGAGGTAATAAAAAAGGAGCTTGAGCTGACTGGCGCTGGCCCTAGGTTTGGTGTTGATAGAAAGTGCACGGTCATTGAGAACTCCCATATTGAACAGGACAAAAGCTCCGACTTTCTAAAGGGCAAAATCGGGACGACCGGCACGGGCTGCGGCCCAGCTAACGCGGCCAGGATAAACCGCACAGCCAAGATAGCTGAGAATGCGCCGGAGCTCAGGGAATTTCTAGCGGACGTCCCTCAAGAGATTAACCAAGCGATCGAGGATGGCGAGGCTGTTTTCGTCGAAGGCTCCCAGGGTTTTGGCCTTTCGCTTTTCCACGGTACCTACCCCTATGTCACCAGCAAGGACACTTCTGCGTCAACTCTGGCGGCCGACGTCGGCGTCGGACCCACAAAAGTCGACGACGTCATGCTGATTTTCAAGGCATATACTAGCCGTGTCGGGCTCGGTCCCTTTCCTACTGAAGTTTCCCAGGAGAAGGCGGAGGAGCTTGGGATCGTTGAGTACGGAACAGTCACGGGCAGGCGCAGGAGAATAGGCACTTTCGACTTCGACTTGGCCAAGCGCTCGGTCATGATAAACAGCGCCACACAGCTGGCAATAACGAATATAGATAGGATGTTCAAGGAAGCCGCCAAGGCTAGAAGGTGGGATCAGCTCTCGAAAGATGCCCAGGATTACGTGGCTAGTATTGAGGCGGAGCTTGGCGTGCCTGTGACCATCGTTTCAACTGGCAGTGGCACAGAGGACATAATCGACATGCGCTCCGAGAAGATGTGAGGCGGTCCATTGACTCGCTTGGTCATAGCGGTCAGCGGGACCCCAGGGACCGGAAAGACTGTTTTTTCGAGACTGCTTGCCAAGAAGCTTGACGCTATTCTGATTGACCTCAAGACATTGGTCGAGAAGAAGAAAGTTTACACCGTCGACGAGGACGGCACCAAAGCCGTCGATGTCCTGGCGATGCGCAGAGAATTTTCAAGAGAGCTGAGATCATCTCGCAGGCCGGTCGTGGTCGAGGGGCTGTTGTCCCACCTCCTTCAAAAAAAATTTTTCACGCACGTCGTCGTCCTCCGTACCAACCCGCAGATTCTCGCACAGCGACTTCGCGCCAGGAAATACTCGGAGAAAAAAATCCTGGAGAACGCTGATGCCGAGGCTTTGGACATAGTCCTGTGGGAGGCGGTCGAGGCTCATGGAGTCAACAAGGTTTACGAGATTGACACGACTGGAATCGAGGCCGCGAAAGCAGTTGAGGTATTCATGCTCGTTCTGAAAGGGAAGACTTTGTCTAGCCCTGGAAAGTTTGATTGGCTCGAAGAGCACTTCAAGTTTGATTAGCGAGAAACCGTGAAAATTCACAAGATTTTTAAACAGTTCTTAAAGAGAATAAGCGATAGCATGAGCGGGATGGGTAGAACTGTTTTGCTGATGGGAGTCCTCACGGCCATGCTACTTCTGGTAGGGATGGTGGCCGGCTACGTCACCGGCATGCCCATAACTCTGACTCTTGGGTTTTTCGTCATTATCTCGATGATAATGAACCTCACGATGTATTGGTTCGCCGACAAGTGGGTTCTCAGCATGTATCGGGCAAAGCTTGTCAGCGAGACCGAGCAGCCAAAGCTCCACGAGATGGTCTCCCGCTTGGCTCGAAACACTGGCCTGCCCAAGCCCAAAGTCGCCATTGTCCCGATTGACGTGCCTAACGCCTTCGCGACAGGAAGATCGCCGTCACACTCGGTGGTCGCCGTCACCAAAGGAGCTATGGAGCTTCTGAACGATGACGAGCTCGAAGGAGTGCTGGGGCACGAACTTTCGCACATAAAGAACCGCGACATGATGGTGAACACTATGGCTGCGATGATTGGCGCGGTGATAACCTATGTAACCTATTTCATGCTTTTCAGCAACAGGAGGAGCCGCGACAACGGAGCTGGGTTATTGGCCTTGCTGGCGATAGTTGTCATTCCTTTTGCTTCGATGCTGGTGAGGCTCTCCATCTCCAGAGGACG
>Ga0068714_10001464_pt1 | contig 34507 bp, 27 predicted proteins | sample MTBNYHSulfiMetaG_FD_62988 | JGI IMG/M metagenome (GOLD analysis project Ga0068714, IMG submission 62988) | Enrichment culture microbial communities from rom New York Harbor, USA that are MTBE-degrading - MTBE-NYH (New York Harbor Sulfidogenic)... | ecosystem: Environmental > Aquatic > Marine >...
TGATCCTGGAAAGCACAGGAGTCGAAAATGCAACACCAAAAGATTGCTGGATGTGCCATACCATCAATCACTGGCCCCATTTAAGGAGCAGAGCTGTCAGGTAGGCATTGCTCCCCATAAGGACTAACCTCTGCCGAGCATGTGCCGTGCAAAAACTATTATTGCAGCGACAAGCAGGGGGGAGAGATGAGGGGTTACATCCGGACAGGCCAGGCAGCATGCCATGATGCAAACGGGCATGAGATTCCCTGCCATGGGACCGGACAGGATGGAATGTTCAGGAACGGGGTGCAATGGCCGGAACCGAGATTTGAGGAAAGAGCCGGGACGGTCCTGGACCGCATGACAGGTCTGGTGTGGACGCAAAACGCCAACCTCGCAGAACTCCCTGTAACATGGCAGGAATCCCTGGATTACATCTCCTCCCTGAACCGTGAGGAGGCCTTTAGATGTAACGACTGGCGGCTCCCGAACAGGCGTGAGCTGCGCAGTTTGATAAGTCACCAGGCCGCAAGACCGGCCCTGCCGGAAGGCCACCCTTTCATAAATGTTTTTCCGGGCTGGCACTGGACTTCAACAACCGCTGCTATCAATACCGCCTATGCCTGGTATATTCATCTGGAGGGCGGACGCATGTTTTATGGCGGCAAAGAGCAGTTCTTCCTGCTGTGGCCGGTTCGGGGCCGGGGTTATGGGATACTTCCCGCCACCGGCCAAAAACAGTGCAATGACGCAAAGGGAAATCTCATTTCCTGTGCCGGTTCCGGCCAGGATGGTGAGTTCCGTTACGGACTTGCTTGGCCCGACCCGCGTTTCGAAGCCGCCGGCAAGGTAGTGGTGGACCGGCTGACCGGCCTGTGCTGGCTCAGGACGGCAGACCTGACGGGCGGTCTTACAACGTGGAGCGAGGCATTTGAAGCGGTGGGGAAATTAAACCGTGAATCAAAAGACACTCAATGGCGGCTTCCCAACATCAACGAACTCGAAACGCTCGTGGATTGCAGCGCGCATAGTCCTGCATTCCCGTCAGGCCACCCGTTCCAGAATGTACAGGAAGCATACTGGTCATCGACCACGAGCAGGTACGAACCCGACTGGGCTTGGGCCCTGTACATCCTGAAGGGTGCCGTTGGGGTCGGACAGAAGAAAGGGACTCATTTCGCGGCGTGGGCCGTATCCGAGTCACAGGAAAGGAAATGCCGACCCTGGAATTGAGGTCACCTTCAGACCTTTCGTTCAAAATGCAAAAAGGAGTCTTGGAGGTCAGGCAAATGGAAAGTGGGAACGAGGGGCACCGAAGGCACAAGGACCGTGAAAGCCATGAAGGTATGCACGGGATGGACCCCGGCAAGCACGAGATGCAGGAGAAACATGAGGGGCACAAAGGAATGGCGCACCCAAGGGGAGCAGATCATCATGCCCACATGGTAGCGGACTTCAGGAAGCGCTTCTGGATATCCCTGGCCGTGACCATACCCATTCTGGTTTTATCCCCCATGATCCAGTCCTTTCTTGGATTCAGAGAGGCGGTCACGTTTGCCGGGGACGCCTATCTCCTCTGGGCCCTTTCCTCGGTCGTCTTTTTCTATGGCGGCTGGCCTTTTCTGAAAGGCATCTTCGATGAACTGGCTAAAAAGCAGCCTGCAATGATGACCTTGATCGCCGTAGCCATCACCACGGCCTATGTTTACAGCAGCATTGTCGTATTCGGCCTGAAGGGGAAAATCTTATTCTGGGAACTGGCCACGCTGATCGACATCATGCTTCTCGGCCACTGGATTGAGATGAAATCCATCATGGGAGCCTCCCGCGCCCTTGAAGAACTCGCAAGGCTGATGCCTTCCGAAGCCCATAAAGTCATGCCCGACGGAGGCACAATAGATGTATCTCTTGATGAGCTTGAAACAGGCGACAGAGTGCTCATAAAACCCGGAGAGAAGGCGCCCGTGGACGGTGACGTCGTTGAGGGGCAAACATCCGTGAATGAGGCTATGCTTACGGGCGAGTCGAAACCCGTGACCAAAAAGGTGGGAGACAAGGTCATAGGGGGCTCCATCAACGGGGAGGGCTCCATTACGGTGGAGGTCAAGAAGACGGGGCAAGACTCTTTTCTCTCCCAGGTCATAGAGCTTGTCAGGCAAGCGCAGGAGAGCAAGTCAAAGACGCAGGATCTGGCGAACAGAGCCGCCCTCTGGTTGACAATCGTCGCCCTCGGGGGAGGCACCATAACCATAATGGTGTGGCTGGCTCTTGTTCGGATGGATTTCGCCTTCTCCCTGGAGCGGATGGTCACAGTCATGGTGATTGCCTGCCCCCATGCTTTGGGGCTTGCGGTCCCTCTTGTTGTCGCTGTCTCGACGTCCCTCGCCGCTGGCAACGGGCTTCTCATAAGGAATCGCGCAGCGTTTGAAAAAGCCAGAAACATCCAGGCTATCATCTTTGACAAGACAGGCACCCTGACCCAGGGGAAATTCGGGGTAACCGACACAATCGTCTTTCCGAATAACATCGAGGAAAAGGAACTCCTGAAATATGCCGCTTCCGTTGAATCCCGTTCCGAGCACCCGATCGCGCAGGGGATTGTCTCTGCTTCAAAGGAGACATTTCCGGTCGAGGGCTTCAAGGCCATTCCCGGAAAGGGGGCTGAAGGAAGGGTAAACGGCAAGGAGGTGAAAGTCGTCAGTCCCGGCTATCTCAGGGAAAACAACATTCCCATGAACGATCAAAGAATCGAACAGCTCAGCTCCCAAGGTAAGACCGTGATTTTCGTCATGATGGACGGGAGGCTGAAGGGCGCCGTTGCTTTGGCGGACATCATCCGGCCTGAATCCAAGGAGGCCATCTCGAGGCTCAAGGAGATGGGCATCCGATGCATGATGCTGACCGGAGACAACAGGCTTGTGGCCAAGTGGGTTTCCGACGAGATCGGGCTTGACGAATATTTTGCCGAGGTCTTGCCCCAAGAGAAGGCGGAAAAGGTCAAGGAGGTCCAGTCGAGAGGGCTGATTGTTGCCATGACAGGAGATGGGGTGAACGATGCCCCGGCCCTCGCCCAGGCCGACGTAGGGATCGCCATAGGCGCAGGTACCGACGTGGCGGTGGAGACGGCGGATATCGTTCTTGTAAAGAGCAATCCCCTGGATGCCGCAGCGATACTCGGCCTGTCACGCGCGACCTACAGAAAGATGATACAGAACCTTGCATGGGCCACGGGTTACAACGCTTTCGCCATCCCGCTTGCAGCAGGGGTTCTTTACAAGTCGGGCATCCTCCTGACCCCTGCCATGGGAGCAGTGCTGATGGCCTTGAGCACAGTGATCGTTGCGATTAACGCGCAGTTCCTGAAGATTACGAAGTGATCGTCAAAATATTGCTTGGGGAGGAACAAACATGAAAGTCATTCTGGCTGTCACAAAGCCCTGCCACCATTGTCCGATCTTGGAGGGAGGATTGAAAGGGATGAAAATCCCTTACGAAATACGCTACGTAGAGGATCATCCCGAGTTGATTCACGAGTACGGCATCCAGCAGTCGCCCAACATCATTGTGGACGAAAAACTGGTCTTTAAGGGAATGCCCGGCCTCGATGAGTTGAGGAAGTTCTTCTCCGATTTTCACAAAAGTGAAGGAGTTTAGTCCGGTGGGGGAAAACGCGGAATATTGCCGCAAATCCGCAAGAAATGCCACCTTTTTTAAAGAAAGGATCGGATATGAAACGCAAGATTTTTTCTCCATGGGGTTTGGCTGCTTTAATGTTATTCTTTGCAGCTCACGGCGGTCAAGCGTTTGCACAAGCGGGAGAGTATGACAGATATCGTATGGGGCCCGGAATGATGGGCGAATGGGGCATGGCCTGGTTCGGATGGATTTTTATGATCATATTCTGGGTCCTTATCATTGTGGGGCTGGTTTTCTTAGTCAAATGGCTTGCACAAAGCACGAAGGCAGCTTCAAGCTACGGCAGGAGCGAGCCTTTCTCCAGAGCTCTTGAAATCCTGAAGGAGCGCTATGCCCGAGGAGAAATCAACAAGCAGGAGTTCGAGGAAAAGAAAAAAGACATCCTTTAATCAGAACACAATCCTGATGAGAAGCACCCGTCCCTGCAAGGCCGATCCATGAGCGCCAAGGCAGAATTAGAGGCAAGAACCACCCCACGCTTTTTCCCGGATAGGCATTTATCCATTTTGCTGGCATGCCTGTTTGTTGTTATGACGGGTTACGGTGTTACGCTTCCGGTTCTCCCTTTTCACATTGACCGATTGGCTATAGCCGAGGGCGTAAGAGCCAATGACGCATCCACGCATGTCGGAGCGATTACCGGAGTTTTTGCACTAATGCAATTCTTCTTCGCTCCCATTTGGGGGAGGTGCTCCGATAAATTTGGACGCCGCCCTTTGCTTTTCGTCGGCCTGGCGGGATTCGCTTTATCAAACATGTTTTTCGGGTTAGGCACAAACCTGTACATGCTTTATGCCAGCAGGATCCTTGGTGGAGTGCTCTCTGCCGCTATACTTCCTGTCAGCACAGCGTATGTGGCAGACTCCACAACGGATGCTGAACGTGGATTCGGAATGGCCTGGATGGGGAGTGCGACTGGACTGGGTGTTATCGTAGGCCCGGCATTGGGTGGATGGCTTTCAGGCATGGATTTACCAGTTAGGATCGGTCTTGGAATTCTTGTCTTTGATTCTTTTTCGATGCCCTTTTTTGCCGCGGCTTTCCTTGCACTTTTGGCTCTTGCACTCGGGATGTCGTGGTTGGAAGATCGCCGCAAATCGAGTAGATCGAAGCTATCTCGATCACTTCTTAACACCCTGCTCTTGCAAAGGGCTTTTCAAATGTTGCTTTACTTTTCTTTTCTCGGGCAGTTTGCCATGGCCCTGTTTGAAGGAACATTCGCGCTTCACGGAAAGCAGGTGATGAATCTTGGTCCTTCAGAAATGGGCAGTGTCTTCATGGTTTGTGGCGCGGTCATGGCTGGGGCTCAAGGCGGCGTTGTTGGATGGCTGATTGATGATGATCGAAGCGTTAAGCTTCTCGCTTACGGTTATATCCTTATGGGCGCCTCCCTGGTTTTTCTCATGCTGGCGGAGTCCATGATGTGGGTGTTAGTCCTTACCGGCTCTCTGGCCCTTGGCATGGCCCTGATTTTGCCGACTCTCGCCGCCTTGATCAGCAAGATTGCCGGGCCGAATACAGGCACTGTTTTGGGCGTGCACAACGCAGTTAACAGTCTGGGGCTGGCAATGGGACCACTTACGGGCGGATTATTGTTTTCGCTTTCCATACATCTTCCTTATTTGCTAACAGCAGGATTCCTGCTCGCTTCCGCATTGTTAATGCTGAAAATGAAGCGGTTGAGCATAGATCAAAGAAGTGCGCCTGCTTGATAAGGGATAGAAAAGGGAAGGTGGATCATGGGGGGCCTCTTTGATATGGATTCTGATTACGATGGCTATGTTGACGGCAAGCCATACTGATCGCTGGCGATATCGAAGATCTATTCGGTGCCAGGGTCGACTGCAACCTTTTCCTAAAACCCTTGGAGCAAAGAACATGAAAGGACAAAAATGTTATTTTTCTCGATTTCTGGTTGGCTTGCTCCTATGTGTTTGGCCGGGTTTTTGGTTCATGCCCTTGGTTCACGCTGAAGAAAGCAGGCAAGCGGTATTGTCTTCGGTCCAAAATTCGGAACACAAAACCCTGACCATGCTTTCCGAATATCTAAATCAAGCTGCGCTTCATAATCCCGAGCTGGAATCCGCCTTTTACCGGTGGAAGGCAGCTCTTGATAAAATCCCGCAGGTAAGGGCCCTCCCTGACCCGCGATTCACCTTCGCCTACTATGTGCGAAACGTCGAGACAAGGGTTGGCCCTCAGGAGGCAAGGCTCGCCCTGCTTCAGACCTTTCCCTGGTTCGGCGTTCTGGACCTTCGGGAGGATGCCGCCGTCCAGGAGGCGAATGCAGCAAAAGCCCATTACGACAACGTGAAGTTCAAGATTTTTTACGACGTGAAGAACGCATTTTACGAGTACGCCTATTTGGCCCAGGCCATCCGGATCGCTTCGCAGGACGTCGAGATCTTGCGCTATTTCGAGAGTGTGGTTAGAGCGCGCTATTCCGCGGGCGCCGTCCCCTATGCGGACGTGGTGAGAGTCCAAGTGCAATTGGGCCGTCTTGAGGATCGCCTCAAGACCCTCCAAGATCTGCGAAAACCGATCATGGCTAAACTGGCCGCTTCCACAAACCTGCCTCCGGAAACTCAATTCCCGGAGCCTCAGACTGTCCCTGTGATGCTCCTGAGCAAGACGGATGGGGAACTGCTAAAGGACCTTCCGGAGTCCAGTCCCCAACTGAAGAGATTCGAACACCTTGAGGCCATAGAAAAGGCCGGTATCGAGCTTGCCAAGAAAGACTTTTATCCTGATGTGACATTCGGCATCGAAGATATAATCACGGGATCAGCCCTGGTTCCCACAACGCCTGACAGCGGTAAGGACGCCGTAATCGCTTCTGTGATGATCAACATCCCTTTCTGGTGGGAAAAGCGGAAGTCCGCCGTAAGAGAGGGCCGGGCAAAACTGGCTTCCACCTCCAAAGCGGCAGAAGCCCTTAAACGCTCGCTGATTTCCGACATGGAGCTGGCTCTTTACAAGTACCGTGACGCGCAGAGAAAAATAGACCTTTACATCAACGCTCTCATTCCCAAGGCGGAGGAAGCCTTGAGCGTTACCCTGGAAGCCTTCCAGGCTGGGACCCATAGTTCTCTGGACCTGATCGACGCTGAAAAAACACGCCTCGAATTCCAGCTTTCCTATATACGCGCCCTTGCCGATCAAGCCCAGAGGCTGGCCGAACTGGAGTGGCTCCTCGGGAAAGAAATCCCCTGCGAAATCCACGGCGCAATATTGCCTGAAGAAGGCATCGGACTAGGACATTAGAAGCGTGCAAAAAGATCCTTTATCATGGAAACTACACAGCTATTCTCGGGACGATACATGATACGCCTTATTGCAATTACTACTAAAATGCTCAGGGTATAAGTGAAGCGGCATCTGTTTTTCATCTGAACCACTGTCAAGACAGGAAGGAATACAAAAAAACGGCAGGGACCCTGGATCACCTCCCCATTCCGCATGAGTCTCCGATGGCGCGCGACTTCCTGATCTAACCCCGAACGAGCCGGGTTTGCCTGGTCGTCACGTCTGGTATTTAACGACTCGGAATGGCATGGGGATTCACAACCGAGAGGTTTACGAGGAACAATGTCGAAAGGCACATGGCTCAGAGTGGGGCTGATAGGGGGGCTCCTGGTCGCGATCTCTTTGCTCCACTATCTGACCGCTTCCTACATGATCGAGCACCACGCAGTGCACCGGAGGCTCTATTACCTGCCCCTTGTTCTCGGCGCCTTCTGGTACGGCATCAAAGGGGCCGTGGCCGTATCGGTCAGCGCCATTGCGCTCTATCTTCCCTTCACCCTTTTCCATTGGCAGGGTTCCTGGCACGATTTTGACACCATTCTGGAGGGCGCCCTTTATGTGTTTATTGCACTGACTCTCGGATACCTGGTTGAAAGGCAGCAAAGGGAACATGCGGCGAAAATCGCAGATGAGAGATTTGCCGCCATAGGAAGAGCAGTATCTGAAATCGCCCATGACATGAAGTCCCCGCTGATGGCAATCGGCGGGTTTGTAAACCAGGTGTCCAGGAAACTCTCACTGGACGAAGCCAGCCATAAGAAACTGGAGGTTGTCCTCCAAGAGACGGCAAGACTGGAAGAAATGGTAAGAAACATGCTTGAATTCGGCAGACCGTTTGAGATCGCGCCGGCCCAGGCGAACTTGAATGCCCTCGTCGCTGAAACTGTGGAAATCTCAAGACCCATTGCCGCCAAAGCCAGGGTGGAGTTGAAAACGGAGTTGGACACGTCGCTGCCAGACCTGGAGCTGGACGCGACAAAGTTCAGGCAGGTCCTCATGAACTTGGTCACAAACGCGATCCAGTCGTCTTCCAGCGGCGAAGAAATCCTGGTGAGAACCCGTCGCTCCAAACTTGAAGAAATCCTGGAGATTACCGATTGCGGGTGCGGCATTCCGGAAGACCAGCGGGAGCAAGTATTTCAGCCTTTTTTTACGACGAAGAAAGAGGGCACAGGGCTTGGGCTAGCCATAGTCAAGAAGATTGTGGAGGCCCACGGAGGGAGAATCACTTTCCATCCCAACAAGGATAAAGGGACAACTTTCGTGGTCGCCTTGCCGAGTTTGCGACCTGGAAGGAGGACTTAGAATGATTCTGAAAAGAATAACCGCTGTCGTGCGCACCCGGACCCTGGAAGCAATCGAGCGCAGCCTGCAGCAAATCGGAGTGACGGGCGTTACCGTCACTCAGTGCAAAGGTTACGGAGAGTACGAAAGCATTGTAAGATTCGGCTGGTCCTGGCCTCGCGTTCGGATAGAGATATATTCCGATTCAGGCAGGGTCGAAGCGATTACAGAGGCCATCATGAAGGCGGCGCACACGGGGGAGATGGGAGACGGTATCGTTGCCGTCGAACCGGTTGAAAAGCTTTACCGCATCCGGACAAGAGCTGAAGCGCATGAGAATGAAATCTGATCCGCCTTTCCCGCCAAAAAGGAGAACATCATGCGGAAAAATACCACGATGAAAGCGTTCAGCAAGGAATGGTTTTCTTGTGGCCTGCTGATCCTTTTTGCCCTGTCGCAAAGTTGCGGGGACTCTCGCGCCGCTTCACCGGGAGGAGACAGTAAAACCCGACAAAGCCAATCTGAAGACCACCGGCAGGAAAAGGGAAGCAGCAAGACAGGGACAGCGGAAGATAGAAAAATCCTCTACTGGCGATCCCCCATGGATCCTCTGGAAATATATGATAAACCCGGTAAGGACAGGATGGGAATGGATCTTGTCGCCCTTTACGAAGATGAGGTTTCAGAGGAGCCGGAAGTAAGAATAGATCCCGTCATCGAGCAGAACATGGGGGTTCGGACAGCGATCGTCGAGAAAGGCCCTCTCGTCCACACCATCAGAACTTACGGCCATGTAACATACGACGAGACGCGCACCGCCGATATCAGCCCCAAGTTCAGCGGCTGGATAGAAAAACTTTATGTGGATTTCACAGGACAGGTCGTAAGAAAAGGCGAGCCCCTGTTCAGCATCTATTCCCCTCAGCTTATCACTGCTCAGGGCGAGTACCTGGAAGCTTATCGCAGATCCAGCCAGATCAAGGGCTTAATAGGGGAATCCCTTCTTAGAGCTGTCAGGCAAAAGCTTCTTTACTGGGACGTGCCCGAAGACCAGATCCGCAAGATTGAAGAAACCGGGGAGATAACGAGAACCTTAACCATACGATCTCCTTTTGCCGGGATTGTGATCGCCAAGAACGCGCTTGAGGGATCCCACGTTAAGGAAGGAGCGGCCGTTTACAGGGTGAGTGATCTTTCAAGAGTGTGGGTGGAGGTACATATCTTCGAGTACGAGCTTCCCTGGGTGACACTTGGCCAGGATGCCCGAATGACGCTCCCGTACTTGCCGGGGAAAACTTACAAGGGGAAGGTGTCCTATGTTTATCCCTACCTCCAGCGAACAACCCGTGATGTGGTGATCCGGCTGGAGTTTCAAAACCCCGGGCTGGAGCTCAAGCCCAACATGTATGCCGATATTGAACTAAGGAGTATGGAGGGGGAGGGATTGATGGTTCCCTCCATGGCGGTTCTTCGTTCAGGCGAGAAAAACATCGTGTTTGTAACCAGGGGAGAAGGGAAATTCATTCCCCGAGAAATCACCCCGGGGCTCGTCCTGGATGAAGACAGGGTGCAGGTGCTCGCCGGACTTGAAGAGGGAGAAAGGATCGTTGTGTCGGGCCAGTTTTTGCTTGATTCCGAATCCAATCTCAGGGAAGCGGTGCTGAAAATGATGAAGCCGGGAGATGCGCAACTTCCAGCCGAACCGCCGACGGAGCACGCCCATTGAGATTCTTGTCTTGACCGGCTTACCGGCAGATGCAGGCGGCCGATCCTCCAGTGCACTCGCGGGGGCAAGCTATGATCGAAAATGTCATCGAGTGGTCAATAAGGAACAGGTTCATAGTCCTCCTGGCGGCCTTCTTCGTAACCGTAGGAGGTATCCTCGCTCTTCAGAACACTCCTCTTGACGCGATCCCCGATCTTTCGGATGTGCAGGTGATCATCTTCACCGAGTATCCAGGGCAGGCGCCCCAGGTAGTGGAAGATCAAGTCACCTATCCCCTCACGACAGCCATGCTCGCGGTGCCCTATGCGCAGGTGGTGAGGGGATACTCCTTTTTCGGCTACTCTTTCGTGTACATCATTTTTGAGGATGGAACCGATCTTTACTGGGCGAGGTCCCGCGTCCTGGAGTATCTCAATTTCGTCACCGGCCGGCTTCCTCGAGGCGTGATACCCAACCTGGGTCCGGATGCTACGGGCGTGGGCTGGGTATATGAGTATGTAGTAGCGGATCTCACGGGGAAACACGACCTCCAGCAGCTCCGGAGCATTCAGGACTGGTATCTTCGTTACGAATTGACCGCCGTCCCCGGAGTGGCTGAAGTGGCTAGCATCGGCGGATTTGTGAAACAGTACCAGGTGGAAGTGGACCCGAACAGACTTCTGGCCTACGGGCTTCCGCTCAACAAGATAAAAATGGCCATCCAGCGGTCCAACCTGGACGTGGGCGGAAAGCTTATCGAGATGGCTGAAACCGAATTCATGGTCCGAGGACTCGGCTACATAAAATCGAAAGACGATCTTGAACAAATTTCCTTGGGGGTGGATCCGAACGGGACCCCTATCCTTCTCAAAAACGTGGCCAGTGTAAAACTGGGCCCCGAACTCAGGAGAGGAATTCTTGAATGGAGCGGAGAGGGGGAGGTGGTAGGCGGCATCGTGGTGATGAGGTTCGGAGAGAATGCATATGAGGTGATCAGGAACGTCAAGAAGAAGCTCCGGGAACTCGAGCAAGGCCTGCCCGAAGCTGTGACCATCGTGGAAGGGTACGACCGCTCGGCGCTCATCGAAAGAGCGGTCAACACTCTCAGGGAAACTCTTTTCATCCAGATGAGCATCGTGGCCCTCGTCTGCGTCCTCTTTCTCATTCATTTCCGCTCGGCCTTTGTGGCCGTCATCACTCTTCCGGTGGGGATCCTGATGTCCTTCCTGACCATGTATCCTTTCGGCATCAACGCCAACATCATGAGCCTGGGAGGAATCGCCATAGCGATCGGCGTCATGGTGGATGCATCGGTCGTAATGGTCGAAAACGCCCACAAGCACCTTGAAAGGGACCAGGGATCCAAGTCTCACACCGAAATCATAACCGAAGCGGCCAGAGAGGTAGGCCCTGCCCTGTTCAGCAGCCTCCTCGTGATCACGGTCTCCTTCCTTCCCGTGTTCGCTCTTCAAGCCCAGTCCGGCCGTCTTTTCAAACCCCTTGCTTACACCTGGACCTTTGCCCTGGCGGCTTCCTCCCTTCTCGCCGTCACCCTGATCCCGGTTCTCATGACCTTCTTCGTGAGAGGAAGCGTGTTTCCGCGCCGAACAAGAAGATCGCGGCGCCTCCTTATATGGTTTCTCGTGGTTGCAGGCCCGCCTCTTCTTGTGATTCTGGGAGGTATTGCCGGGATGAGTCTGCCCGACTGGAGCCTGGTGGTCGCCCTGGGCCTTTCGGCCTTTGGCGCGATCACCATGATTTCTCAGAAGCTTATTCCCGAGTCAAGAAACCCTATCGGCCGGTTGGCTCTCAGTCTGTACCGGCCCCTGATCCACATGGTCCTTCGATGGAGGGTTCTCGTAATCCTGATTGCAATCGGGACCGTCATTTTGACCGCATACCCCCTCTCCCGGCTGGGAAGCGAATTCATGCCCCCTCTCAACGAAGGAACACTGCTTTACATGCCCACCACCCTCCCCGGGATATCCGTCACCAAGGCAAAGGAACTTCTGCAGCAGACGGACAAGATCATCCAGAGTTTTCCGGAAGTCCACCACACGCTGGGAAAAATCGGGCGGGCCGAAACAGCCACCGATCCCGCCCCTCTTTCCATGATAGAGACAACCATAGAACTGCGTCCCGAAGCGGAATATGAAATGATCGAAGTGAAGCGTTTTTATTCCGGCTGGCCCGGGTGGCTCAAGGAGCCCCTTACCTGGTTCTTCCCCGAGGAAGTGAGAGGCAGGAAAAGCAGGGAGTGGCGAAAAAGAGAGGTCGACCGTTTTTATTCCGGCTGGCCCTCGTGGCTCAAGAGCCCTCTGACTCTTATTTTGCCCGAGGAGAGATACATCACCGTCGAAGAGCTTGTAGACGAAATGAACCAGGCGATCAGGTTTCCCGGTGTCACCAATGCCTGGACCATGCCCATCAAGACCCGCACCGACATGCTCTCCACCGGCATAAAAACCCCTGTCGGGATCAAACTCATGGGGCCTGATCTCCAAACCCTTTCGGACCTGGGAACCAGGATCGAATCCATTGTCCGCGAAATCCCAGGCACCCTGTCCGCCTATTCGGAAAGGGTCACGGGGGGAAATTACCTGGATTTCAAAATCAACCGCTACGAGATCGCCAGGTATGGGCTCGATATCATGGATGTTCAGGACGTTATAATGTCCGCGATCGGTGGAATGAATGTGACCACCACCGTGGAAGGGCTGGAGCGCTATCCTGTTAATCTGAGATACAGCAGGGATTTTCGCGATGATATCGACAGGTTGAAGCGGGTTCTCGTTTCCACGCCCACAGGCGCACAGGTCCCCCTGGCTCACCTCGCGGATTTCTCCATTCGCAAAGGTCCCCCGGCGATCAAGAGCGAGAACGCCCGGAAGAGCGCATGGATATACGTGGACTTAAGAGGGGTTGATGTGGGGTCCTACGTGGAGAAAGCCAGGAAAATCGTCATGGATGAGGTAGACTTCCCTTCCGGCTATTCCATCGTCTGGTCAGGACAGTATGAATATATGGAAAAAGCGAGGAAAACTCTAAACGTCATCTTGCCGCTTACCATGCTTATTATTTTTCTTCTCCTTTACTTTCATTTCAACAGCATCACGGAAGTGGTGATCATCATGGCGGGTCTTTCCTTTGCCGTCGTGGGCGGGGTGTGGCTTCTTTTTATCCTCGGCTACAACCTGTCGGTGGCGGTGATGGTCGGATTCATTGCTCTGGCAGGGCTTTCCGCCGAGACCGGGGTTGTCATGATAACCTACCTGGACGAAGCGTATGAGAGATGGAAGCGGGAAGGAAGGATCAAAACGACAGAGGACCTGCGTAATGCTGTCATTGCCGGCTCCGGAGAGCGCGTCCGCCCTGTGCTGATGACGGTCTCGACCACTCTCATGGGGCTCCTGCCGGTCATGCTTGGAACGGCAACGGGCGCGCAGGTAATGAAACGCATCGGCGCTCCTCTTTTTGGCGGCCTGGTCTCGGCCCTGGCTCTCACTCTCCTGGTTCTTCCGGCAATATACTACATGTGGAAAAGGCGGGTGCTGAGGAACGAGATAACTTGACAAGGCGCTAAACGTTGTTACTGGTTGGATAGAGCAAGCGAAAGGGGGTGTTATCATGAACAAAACTGTTAGCATACTTGCAGTGGTGCTGGCGGCCTTGCTTTTTGTGGCAAGCCAAGGTCTTGGCGCCGTTTTCTCGACCCCCGGTTACATGAGGCCCGATGTCTCGGAAATGGGGTGGGCAACAGAAGAACCACAGTTTCCGTCCACGTGTGTGGTTGAGAGACCAGCTGAGATTCTCGATATGCAGAAAAGGCCGGACGAGCCGGAGCTCGCATTCCGGAGCGGCGGGATGTACGAATATCCCAAATCTTTCGGGTCAACATGCCTGGGAGGAGGAATGGCTGAGCAAGAAGTCCCCCGGTTGGACATTCCGGAGATCTATGAATATGAAAGATAAGAAGCGGGACAGGTGAGGGCGCACCGTTCTCAGGGCTGGTTGCAGAAGTCTTCGGCAGCCGGCTCTTTTTTTGTAAGGATTCCAGCAAAGGGAGCCCCGAAGAGAGAAGGTCGACCCGCTCTCCCGTATCGCAGCAGCTCCTTGAAGCCGATATAAGACCTGCTGCCGGTCTTTTCGCTAGAATTTGTAGGTCAGGCCGGCAAAGATGATGTTTGCCCTGTAGGATTGATCCTTGTAGGCCCCTGTCAGGAACGCACCGTTTGTTCCGGTCACTGGGCCTCCGGACGGATTGACAAACTGGTAGTCGTCCAGTTCGGCGCTGCTGAAGTTGAACCGTTCATAGGCATAACCGCCTGTCAGGGTAACGGTTCGTGTGGCATAATAAATCGCCTTGAAGCTGAATCCCCGTTTCGTATAGTCACACAAGTTGGAAATATCGATGTTGTCGTTATTCGCTCCGGGACCCGCTGACGGGAAGACGTCGGCATCAAAAATCGTGATGTCTGAAAACCCGTCCGATTTTATGTAATCATAGAGAACCGCAAAGGTGAGTTTGTTCGGGATCACATAAATGTCCGCTCCGATGCCGTAGGCAAAGGTTTTCTCCTCCTGGTCCTCGGTCCAGAATCCTTCTCCCGGAGAAAAACCGCTCGCATGCTTGAAATGAGTGTGATCGAACCTGAGCTTTTCGTAGTCCAGGTATCCGAAGAGTCTCGTGGCGGTCCCCAGGTTGTAGTCGGCACTGAAGCTGAACTCGTCCCTCGTGTCTTTCGTGATTCCGATGAGCCTGTCCAGTCCGGAAATTCGAGCCAGGATATCATCCTTGTAGTCCGTCCTCTTGAGTTTGTAACCCAAGCCCAGGCTGAGTTGCTCGACCGGGTATAGGTCGATCAACAGCTTATAAGTATCTCTTTCCTGGGGAGAAAAAATGAATGGACTTGCAAGCTCACCGGTCTCGGCCAAAAAATCCGATGTGAAGGTCCGGAAGTCCGCCTCCCGGTCCAATCGTTCATAGCCGACCCTGGCACTCAGGAAGTCCAGGCCCGTCCACTTCAACTCAAGGGAGTAGATGTTGTCTTTGTTGAATGGAAGCGCTTTTTCGGGTTCCACTCCCACGAATTCCCTCTCGGTCTTGACATGCCTGTAACCCGGACGCAAGTAGAGCCTTCCAGGAAACCGGAAGCCCGCTTCGATCCCGAAGGTGTCGAGTTTGTAATCGAAAAAGTGCGGAACATCCTCAGGCTCCGCGAGGAGCGACTGTGCCGATTTATTGTCCCTCTCGTAGTGCTTGTAATAAATCTTCGTGTCCAGGAAGCGGACGGGATTCGATGTGAGAACGAAGTCGGCGTTGTTGGTTTTGACCTCTCCGTCAAAGGTCTGGAAAAAATCGTGATCCGAGGTGGTCTTCCCTCCTGCGAGGTTGGAGCTGAATTTGCTGTTGTAGGGAAGTTTGAGGGCGCCCTTGAAGGCAAACTTGTGGTGGCTGTTGGGCGGCGGGAGGGTGAGGAAATTGGTTTCGGGATCGAACGCGGGAAAGCCCACAAATCTGAGTGTCTGAATGTCGTTATCGAAGGTGCTGTAAAGATAGTTGAACGAAAGAAAAAGGGGATTTTTGGCATACCCCCCTTCGAGCTTGAGATTGCTTGTCGTGTAATCTACCGGCTCGGGAAACTCGATGGCGAAGGTTCCCGGGCTGGCAGGGTTTGCGGCGATACCTGCCGGCTTGATCCCTTTCTTCTCCTCCCTTGAGTAGGACGCATCGAAATAGAAGGGCTTCAGCGTTTCGAGCTTCATGCCGCCCCCGAGCTTTCTTCTCTCAGTAGAGTAGTCGAAGGTGTTCCAGGTGTTGAAATTCAGGGAAGGGTTTTCCGGGCTTGCGAGGGTGTCTCCTCCTGCACCTGAATAGAAGGTGCGGGCACCATGGGTAATGTTGTGGGGTATTTCATCATAAAAGACGTTGGCCTTGAATTTTCCCCACTGGCCCCCATCGACGGTGTAACGCTGGGTGTCGTAGCCCATGTCGTAGGCCTTGAATTTCAGGAATCGGGTTTCCGAGTCGGTTTCGACCCCAGCCTTCCCCAGAAAGCGCCAGTGCTCTTCCACGTCCTTATACTCCGTGAATTTCGCTTTTCCTCCTTCCTCTCCTTTTAAATCAACGTAATAGCCTGTAGCCCCGATCTCTCCTTCGAGATTCCCCTCTTCCGAATAGACCGCAGAGAAGGAGGCAAGACTGAATAACAGCCCGACAATCACCGCTTTCGATCTCATCCCCACACCTCCTATCGGACGAAGACATGGCCGGCTTCACCCGGGAAATTGCTCCCGTGGATATTCTGATGACAGTTGAGGCAGGACCTACCGATGAACCTGTTCTTGCCCCCTCCGGTACCGAGAAACCGCTGGAAGCTCGTATAGGGCTGCGAAGGGTGGAGAGGAATATCGTGGCAGTTCCGGCAAAGAAGGGGTTGTTTTGTCACAAGAAGATTCGAATGGTTGCTCCCGTGGGGTTCGTGACAGTGAAGGCAATTCTCCGCCGCCGGGGCATGCTCCCAGGCAAAAGGCCCCCTCTTCTCCGCATGGCACTTGAAGCAGAGTTCGTTTACGGCGTCGGCCCTGATCATTTTGTTCGTGCCGAAGGATGTCCTGATGCTGAACGCACCCACAGGCTCGGTGCTGAAACCGCCCATGGTGTCGTGGCAGCTCGAGCAGGTGAGCTTTTGGTGGGTCACCATTTTCTCGTTTACGGGGTGGCGGGACTGCTTGTTCGTCTGGAACCGGATGTCCCTGTGGCAGCCGAAGCAGAGATCCGGTTCTTCGGTTTTCAGGAGGTTCTCCTTCCTCCCATGAACAGAATGGCAGTCGTCGCAAGAAACATCCGCTGTGCTGTGCCGGTTCATGTTCCAGAAGGCGAGAACTTTTGATTCCTCGTGGCAGGAAATACACTTGCCGGATTTGGCCCTGCCCTCGGCATTGCGGGTGAAGGCAAATACTCCGATGCCTCTTCCTCCGCCCTCTTCGACGTGCTGGCTTCCCGGACCGTGACACGACTCACATTCCTGTCTGTTTGCGGGCGCCCCAGGGATCGCCTTTTTCGCATGGACGGAAATCCTGTAGCTCTGGTCGTAATCTTCGTGGCAGTCTTTACAGGATTCAGACCCTGCATAGCCTCGATTTTCGGCTGTGTTCCCGGGAAGAGAAAGAAAGAGGAGGAAGGCTCCACTCAAAAGCAACAGGGACAGGAAGAAGATAATCCGTCTCATGCGTGAACCTCCTTTTCCCAGTGGAAGAAAACGAAGTCTGCCTGCTGTAAGGTCGAATTAAGAGTGAGTTATTTCCGAAAGAGCCCTTTATGTCCTTGGAGCTTGGCGATACGCTATCCTTGGCAGAATGAGTTGCCAATAGGGTGAATCCTGTATTTCCCATGAAGATGGCATGGATTGCTCATACGCAGATTCATTAGTCTTGCAGCAGGTCATAGAGTCTTCACACTTTTCTGATGTTTCTTACCGAAGATCACTGGCTTGAAATAGAGGGGAATTTCAGAGGTGGGGTTGGTCATGCCTCAGGACCTTCCTGACCAGGGCCGGAAATCTTTGCTGACAAGTGCCTGATTTCCTGCAAAAGCTTGGTATAATCACAAGACTTGAAAAATCCGCTGTCACACAAATTACGATCGGTCTCTGGAATGGAGCCGCTCAGAGCGCACAACACCGCCTTGATGCCAGGCCGGATGACCCTGATTTTTCTTATCAGTTCCTCCTGGTTTCCCTCCGGAAGCCCTTCATTCATCAAGACCAGGTCTATTTCTCTTGTAGCAGCGATGTCACAGGCCTCCCTCGCGCTTGACGCTACCAGAACATTGGTCCTTCTTCTGAAAGGATCTCACTGTACAAGGATGCCACACCTGCATAATCTTCCACAATCAATACCGTCGCCATAAGACATCACCTCTTCCGGCTCCTCCCGCTTTCCCGGATCCATGACAGGAGAACCTTGATCGAAACATCCGGCCTGTTGAGCACCCCCCCTCTTTTCGCGTCCCCATGAACGAAATCAAGACCCGTCTCCGCCTTCTCGTTATACTGCGCGACTACCCGGAGTTAACAGCATCCCGGCCCCAAAACGTGCGCATCACTTATCAGTAAACAGATCGTATCCAGCCGGTGGTTTTATCCACGAACACTTTGTCGACAAGGGAATCATCTCTTGTCACAATTCCCGCCTCGTAACCGTCATCTTTAGCTTCGATATCACCGAGCTTCAGGTTGGGGTTGCGCGTGGAATTCAAGTAGTTCTCCACGACCTGTTTAGCCTGGTCTTTATCCAGAGGCTCATGTGGCCGCTGGTACCACGGGCCATATCCATAGCCGCGTCCCATCATTCCGGGTCCCCAGCCACCACCTTGCCACTGGCTGCCGTAAGGGCAAAACCATCCCTGCTGCTGAGATGAGCCATATCCCCGGCCCCATCCGCCACCAGGCCCCATCATGCCGGGTCCCATTTGCGCGTATGTGTATATAGCGATAAGGCCCACGCCAACCGCAAGTGCTAATAGCAGCGTAAGCTTCTTCCCTTTCATGAGTTGATCCTTTCTTTTCGGCTTGAATCTGGTCTTTCTTTCTCCTCCGCCTTCACTAATCAGCGGTAGTTATCTACTGAAAAAATAAGTAACCCGCAGAAAAAAACAATGGCGTCCATTCCATGTCCCCCATCCCGGAAAACAGGCCCGATGGCACGCTGGCGTAGTTCAGTTTGATCAGTTATCGTGTTTTTATGAAAGGCCTATTGCAGAGCCTTCCCGGATACATTAAGATTTATAGGAAGAAAGGGAGGTGTACGGCTATGGTTTTCATAAAGTCAACGGCTTTTCTCCTATTCCTGCTCCTCATCACCCCATCGGCTTTTGCGATGAGCAAAGAGCAGGCAAAGGAGTTCGACCGGATCGCGAACTTGAGCATGCCTCAACTGACGGAAGAAGCCGGCAAGGTGTTAGAAAAAAAATATCCGAAAGAAGATTGGGCCAAGTACGATTTCCCATCCTTTGTCTACACAAACGATTCCACAGAAATCGCTTACAAGATCGCTGTGAAGGAACCCGGGCTTCTGACCGGCATCACATGCTACTGCTTCTGCGAGAGGATGGGACACGACAGCCTTCTTTCCTGTTTTATAAAAGGGGGAAAAGCCGGCGGGGAACTTGATCCCCACGGCTCGAGGTGAAACATCTGCTATGGGGAAGCCATGGCCGGCTTCCTTTGGTCCCAGTTGGGGGCCTCCGCAGAAGAAATCAGCCAGGGCATCGAAAAAAAGTTCAAGCTCAAGGAATAACGTCGATCTCGTCGCCGCAGCGCAAGGTGCCTCCTTCGATCACCCTTGCGAAGATGCCTTCCCGGGGCATGATGCAGTCTCCGGCCTGGTAGTAGATCGCGCATTTCTTGTGGCATTCCTTCCCTATCTTCGTGATTTCAACGACCACTTCATGCCCCAGCTTGACCCGAGTCCCCAAAGGCAGATTCTTCCAGTTCACACCTTCGGTGGCCACGTTTTCCGCGAAATCGCCGAAATCGACCCGAAGCCCTCTCGACCGGGCTTCCTGAATTTGCTCGCCCGCAAGAAAGCTGATTTGCCTCTCCCAGGGGCCTGCGTGGGCGTCTCCGAGGATGCCGTGATCCTCGACTACCTCAACCACATCCACCGGGGTCTTGCGCGTCCCCTTCTTCCTGCTGATTGCAATGGATACGATTTTTTTCATGGGATTTATCCTATTTATGGAGTATATTTACTTATTCTCCATGGATTGTCAAGTGCGTCTCTTTACTGGAGTCTATAGATGATTAAGATAGTTGGCTAAGGAGGTGCTTGCCATGTATTCGAAAACCGTGATGGATCATTTCAGAAAGCCGAGGAACGTAGGAACGATAGAGAGTGCCGACGGGGTGGGCGAGGTGGGAAATCCCCTTTGCGGGGATATGATGACTATCTACCTCAAAGTAAAGGATGACCGGATTGACGATATCAAGTTTCAAACGTTTGGTTGCGGAGCAGCCATTGCCGTTTCCAGCATGCTCACGGAATTGGCCAAAGGAAAAACTCTCGACGATGCGAAGAAAATCACTAACAAGGACGTGGCCGATGCCCTGGAGGGGCTCCCCAAGAATAAGCTTCACTGCTCCAACCTGGGAGCGGACGCTCTTCACTTAGCGATCAAGAATTACGAGGATGTGAAGGCAGGGAAGGTTCCTCCCGAGGCCAAGAGACAGGAAAAACATGAGCACGGAGAAGGAGAAAAATGCTACTGCCCTTACTGTGACACTCAGCTTACTGAGGAAACTGAAGTCTGCCCGGGCTGCCGGCTCAGTGTCATCGAAAACCGCATAAAGGAAAAAAGGGGGGAGAGCAATGACTGAAAAAATCACGAATCTCGATCACATGTCCGCCAACCCTCTTATCCCCGAGGTTCAGGAGGCCATGATAAGCGCCATAAGGAACGACTACGGCAATCCCTCCAGTCAGCACAAACTGGGGGACAAAGCCGCAGAAGCCATGGAGAAGGCGAGGGAATCCGTGGCGCGTCTGATAAACGCGCCGAGTGCAAAAGATGTCGTCTTCACTTCCGGAGGGACTGAATCGATAAACCTTGCCGTGAAGGGCATTGCCTGGGCAAAACAGGACAAGGGCAGACACATCGTGACGTCCAACATCGAACACAACGCCGTCCTGCGCAGCCTTCGTCGTCTCAAGATGATGGACTACAAAGTCAGTTCGGTCCCCGTGGACGGCTATGGACGTGTCGACCCTGTCGACGTTGCCGGGGCGATAAAGGACGATACGGTCCTGGTCACGATAATGCACAGCAACAACGAGATCGGCACCATCCAGCCCATCCAGGAAATCGCCCGCATCACCCGGGAGAGAGGTGTAATCCTCCATACTGATGCTGTCGACTCCGTGGGGGTTGTGCCGGTAGATGTTCAGACGCTGGGAGCGGACTTGGTCAGCTTCGCGTCAAATACCTTTTACGGGCCGACGGGAAGCGGGGGGCTGTATGTTCGTCGGGGCACCAAGATCTGGCCCCTCCTGGACGGAGGCGTTCAGGAGCATAACAAGAGGGCCGGGACCGAGAATCTGATCGGCATTGTCGGCATGGGAGCGGCTGCCGAGATTGCCGTCAGGGACATGTCTGCGAGAACCGCTCACGTCGTGAAGCTGAAAAACAAGCTTTTGAAAGAATTGCCTCATTACATCGACGAGTACATCGTCAACGGGCATCCTGAAAAAAGTCTCCCCAATCTTGTTTCAGTCTCCGTCAAGTACATCGAGGGCGAAAGCGTCGTCTTGATGCTGGATGACGAGAATATCGCCGTGTCCACCAGATCGGCGTGTGCGGCAGGCGCTCTTCAGGCTTCCCACGTTCTTCTCTCGATCGGTAGGGACTTCGCCGATGCACAGGGAACGCTGGTCATTACACTCGGTGAGGACAACACGGAGCAGGACGTCACGCGATTCCTCGCAGCGCTCAAGGAGACAGTGAAAACCCTGCGGGAGATATCGCCGCTTTACGAAAAAAAGGCGGCACAAGCGTAGCAGCGGAAGCTATTACTCAGAGGGAGGGGTGAGTTCGCTCAGTTTTTTCTCGAGATCCGATTGGGACATGGCTCCCCTTGAGACAAAAACCGGCTCTCCCTCCTTAAAAAAGATGATGGTGGGTACACTGCGAATCCCGTATTTCTCGGCCGTCTTCGGGTTGTCGTCCGCATCCAGCTTGAAAACCTTCACTCGCCCTTCATTGGCGTTGGAAAAAGCCTCGAGACCCGGCCCCATCTGGATGCAGGGGCCGCACCAGGGAGCCCAGAAATCAACGACCACAATGCCCGGAGATTTGAGGACCGATTCTTCGAATCGGGAATCGTCGAGGTCGGTCGGTTTTGAGTCGCCCATAGGTAATACCCTCCGAAAAAATCTCTGAAGGCGCACATATTACACTTGAAGGCAGAGATTGAACAGACCGTAGCGCCGAAAAAAGAAAGGTAAACACAAATACAGCCTTCTCTGCATCCAAATAGGTGCTTCACCCCATATGGACAACTGACGTTCCGGCATAACATTTCTTGAAGAAGCCTTCAACAGGATTCAAAGGATTCTTTGAGGCCGGCGGCATTTTCGGTGAGATTGAATGCAGAAGGCATGGATAGCTGATGAAGATCAACGAGAAAGTACTAGGATTTCTGGCAGCCCTGTTGTCGATGGTTCTTCTCACTCCTTGTCCTCTTTGGTGTGAAGAAGGGAGACCTGGTCGGAATGAATCAGGGACGGCGGAACATGAAGTTCTGAAACAGCTTTCCGGATACCTTTCCGAGGCGGCCCTGCGCAATCCGGAACTGGAGTCAGCCTTCTATCGATGGAAGGCGGCTCTCGAAAAAATTCCGCAGGTAAAAGCCTTGCCCGATCCGCGGTTCACCTTCGCTTATTATATTGAAAACATCGAAACGAGGGTGGGGCCTCAGCAGGCCAGACTCGCTCTCTTCCAGACCTTTCCATGGTTCGGTGTTCTCGATCTCCGGGAAGATGCAGCCGCCCAGGAGGCCAACGCAGCGAAAGCCCAGTATGAAGCCCTCAAGGTAAAAATATTCTACGATGTGAAAAACGCCTTTTATGAGTACGCCTACCTGGCTCAGGCCATTCAGATCACAGGCGAAGACATCGAGCTGTTGCGCTATTTCGAGAGCGTGACCAGGACGCGCTACTCTTCAGGAGCCATTCCTTATGCGGATGTGGTGAGAACTCAGGTGCAATTGGGCCGGCTTGAGGATCGCTTGAAATCCTTACAGGATCTTCGGAGACCTCTGATGGCTAAACTGGCCGCTTCCATGAACTTGCCCCCGGACACGGAATTTCCCTGGCCTAGTGCGGTCCCTGTCATGCTCCTGAGCGTAACAGACGAAGAACTGTTCGAGAGGCTTCCGGAGCACAGCCCCCAACTGAAAAGATTTGAATACCTCGAAGCCAGAGAAAAAGCCGGCGTCGAGCTTGCCAAGAGGGAGTTCTATCCGGATGTTACAATCGGTCTCGAAGAGATAATCACCGGATCGGCTCTAGTTCCTGCCACGCCTGACAGCGGCAAAGACGCCCTCATAGCTTCCGTCACGATCAACATCCCCTTCTGGTGGGAAAAGCGAAGGGCGGCCGTCAGGGAGGGGCAGGCCAAGCTGGCTTCCACCTCCAAAGGCGCTGAAGCCCTGAAGCGCTCGCTGATTTCCGACATGGAACTTGCCCTTTACAAGTACCGGGACGCGCAGAGGAAAATCGATCTGTATCGCAACACTCTCATTCCCAAGGCGGAGGAGGCCCTGGGTGTCACGCTCGAAGCCTTTCAGGCCGGGACCCGGAGTTCTCTGGACCTGATCGATACGGAAAAAACACTTCTTGAGTTCGAGCTTTCCTATGTCCGCGCGCTGGCTGACCAGGCCCAGAGGGTGGCGGAACTGGAATGGCTCCTCGGCAAAGAAATACCCTGCAAGATCCACGGCGCCGTGCTTCCTAAGCACGGTGTCGGCCTAAAGCCCTAGGTCACCCTTCGTGGCGGCCCGGGATTGATATCGTGAATCATGGAGGATAATCAGGATGCGTCAGTGGAAAAGATTTCTTGTAGTGCTTGTATTGTCTGCGGCTTTCATTTTCGCCCTGGGTCCGGCGGCCGCTGCCAAGGAACCGAACCAGGTGAAGTGCCCTGTTCTGGGCTCACCGGTCAACAAAAAAATCTACACCGATTACCAGGGAAAGCGTATCTATTTCTGCTGCCCGCCCTGCATTGGGGAATTCAAGAAGAACCCGGACAAGTTCATGAAGCAGATTGAAAAGGAGGGGATCCTTCTGGAAGACGCTCCCAAGCCACAGAAATGAACTTGGGGAAAGCTAACGGAGAAGAAAAAAGATGGATAAGCGAAAAGAAGGTGGTGCCCTTCTCACCGTCATGATCCTTGTGCTGATCGCTTCGGCTTTCGTTGTCGGCTACTTGATCGGCGGCAAGGGGGCACCACCGGGGCCTGATCAACACCTTCTCCAAGTGGATGTTCCGGAACAGAAGGAGGAAATCATCTGGACATGTTCCATGCACCCCCAGATCAGGCTTCCTGAGTCTGGAAAGTGTCCGATTTGCTTCATGGACCTCATTCCTCTTAAGAAAGACAGTGAGACTGGTGAGACTGAAGTCGTCAGTCTTCGCCAGATCACGCTCACACCGGAGGCAAGAAAACTCGCCGAAGTCATGGTCGAACCCGTCTCGCGCCGTTCCGTGCATGTGGAAACTCGAATGTTGGGAAAGGTGGACTACGACGAGACCAGGCTGGGTTATATTACCGCCTGGATGGCGGGACGGATTGACAAGCTCTATGTGGATTACACCGGAAGCAGGGTAACCAAAGGTCAGCCCACGGCGCTTATTTACAGTCCCGAGCTTCTCACCGCTCAGGCCGAACTCATACAGGCCATAAAAAGTAAACAGGATCTCGAAAGAAGCGGGCTCGAGAGAGTCAAGGAGGCTGCGAAACAAACCGAGCGGGCAGCACGTGAGAAATTGCGGCTTCTCGGCTTCACCGACCGTCAGATCGAGGAAGTGATCCAGCGGGGATCCCCCTCCGACCACATCACCCTTCACGCGCCGATGGGGGGAGTGGTCATCAAGAAAGACGTAGTGGAGGGAATGTATGTACAGACAGGGACGCGAATATACACGATCGCCGATCTCACCAGAGTGTGGGTCGTGCTGGAGGCATACGAATCCGATCTCCCCTGGGTGAAAATGGGTCAGCGAGTGGAGTTCCAGACCGAGGCCCATCCGGGGGAGGCTTTTCACGGCGCCGTCGTCTACATCGACCCCATAGTGAATGAGAAAACCAGGACTGTCAGCGTCAGGCTTGAAGTTCCTAATCCCGGGGGTAAGCTGAAGCCCGGAATGTTCGTGCGGGCCGTCAAGCGAACCAGACCGGAGGGAGCCAAAGAAGAACTTGTCATACCAGCTTCCGCCCCCCTGGTGACCGGAAAGCGGGCCATTGTCTATGTCCAGGTGCCGGGAAAGGAAGGGACCTATGAAGGCAGAGAAATCATCCTCGGTCCCCGGGCGGGTGATTCCTACGTCGTAAGGAGCGGCTTGTCCGAAGGAGATCTCGTCGTCACCAGGGGAAACTTCAAGGTGGACAGCGCTGTGCAGCTTATGGCCAAGACGAGCATGATGAATCCCCTGTCCGTCCAGACGACCGCCGAACACCGGCACGATACCATAAGGCGCCGCAACTCCGAGAAGGGTCCTGCGCTTCCTGTTCCGGCTGCTTTTTCCTCGCAACTGCCTCCTCTCGCAGAGGCTTACGAGAATCTGAAGGCGACGGTCGAAAGCCCAGATCTGCAGAAATCCAAAGAGGCTTACAGAGTCTTCTACGATGTCCTTTGCGCCGTCGATCCAACTTCATTGAAAGATCACTCCGCCCTTGTGTGGAAGGAAGCTACCATGCTCCTCCGCAATGATTCCATGCTGGGTGGCGAAGCGGATACCGGCGAAGAGGCGAAGAGGCTCTTCCGAACCCTCACGGATCATTACAGGATCATCGTAGAGCACTTTAATCTTGAAAGCCTTCTTGAGGCGCGAGCCGTTTCCGCAACAGTTCCCGCAAATTTCAGAAAAGGAATGGGAAAACTGCTTCAGGACTACTTCGAAATCCAGAATTTTCTCGCCGGAGATGATTTTCCTTCATCTAAAAAGGCAGGGGAAGGCTTTGAATCGACCCTAAGAGAGATTGACCCGGACCTTTTGAAAGGAGAAGCCCGGAGTGCCTGGATGGAGATTCGGGAAAGACTCCAGAAGGGTGCAGTCAAGGTCGCCCGGTCACAAGACATCGAGGCATTGCGAACCGGCTTCGAAGATCTGTCGATCGGAATGGCCGGCGCCGTTGAACGCCTCGGCGTGGAAATCAAGGGTCCTGTCTTCGAGCTTTACTGCCCCATGGCTTTCAGGGACAAAGGCGCTCTTTGGCTCCAGCAGGATGAGGATGTTCGCAATCCCTATTTCGGAGCCATGATGCTCAAGTGCGGAGAAGTGAAGCGGCAGCTCAAAGGGGCAGCATCATGAACCGGATCATCCGATTCTGTCTTGAGCAAAAGCTGGTCGTGTTTCTGGTGACCCTGCTCGTCATCGGATGGGGGATCGTCGTTGCTCCCTTTGATTGGGACATCAAGGGCGTCATGCGGAGCCCGGTCCCTGTCGATGCCATCCCCGATATCGGAGAAAACCAGCAGATTGTTTTTACGGAATGGATGGGCAGATCTCCCCAGGACGTGCAGGATCAGATCACCTACCCTCTTACGGTAGCCCTCCTCGGCGTGCCGGGGGTCAAGACCATCCGCAGCTTCTCCATGTTCGGCTTTTCATCGATCTACGTGATATTCAATGAGGAGGTTGATTTCTACTGGTCGCGATCAAGGCTACTCGAGAAACTCAACAGCCTTCCCTCCGGTATGCTGCCCGCAGATGTCCAGCCCGCCCTCGGGCCTGATGCCACGGCCTTGGGCCAGGTTTTCTGGTATACCTTGGAAGGCCGGGATCCAAAGGGGAACCCAAGCGGCGGCTGGGATCTGGACGAGCTTCGAAGCATTCAGGACTGGTATGTGCGATACGCCCTTCTTTCCGCCGAGGGAGTGAGCGAAGTCGCCTCAGTAGGTGGCTTCGTCAAGGAGTATCAGGTAGACGCGGACCCCGATGCCATGAGGGCCGCTGACGTCACCCTGGAGAACATCTTCGAAGCGGTCAGGATGTCCAACATCGACGTGGGCGCCCGGACCATAGAAATCAACCGGGTGGAATACGTTATCCGAGGCATCGGCTTTATCAAGAGTCTCAAGGATATCGAAGATTCCGTCGTCAAAGTGACCCGCAACCTTCCCATCCGAGTCAAGGATGTAGCCAGGGTGACGCTCGGTCCGGGTCTCCGGCGAGGTGTTCTCGACAAGGGCGGCGCCGAAGTAGTGGGCGGCGTGGCAGTGGTCCGCTACGGCGCAAACCCCTTGCAGGCCATCAAGAATGTAAAAGACAAGATCAGGGAAATTTCTCCGGGACTCCCCTCCAGAACCATGCCCGACGGCACGGTCTCGAAGGTCACCGTGGTTCCCTTCTATGATCGCACCGGATTGATCATCGAGACCCTCGGGACCTTGAATACGGCGCTCGTGGAAGAAATCATGGTCACCGTTATAGTCGTCATCTTCTCCGTCATGCATCTGCGATCTTCGCTTCTCATTTCCGGGTTGCTCCCACTGGCAGTGCTCATGTGTTTCATTGCCATGAAGTTTTTCCGTATCGACGCCAATATCGTTGCCCTCTCAGGCATCGCCATTGCCATTGGGACGATGGTGGACATGGGCATCGTGATCTGCGAGAACATTTTGAAGAGGTTGGATGAAGCGCCTCCCGGTTCCAGCAGGCTCGAAGTGGTCTACAAGGCCTCCGTGGAAGTAGGAAGCGCAGTGCTGACGGCAGTTGCGACCACGGTGGTAGGTTTTCTGCCGGTCTTCGCCATGGAGGGACCGGAAGGAAAACTCTTCAAACCCTTAGCCTACACAAAAACCTTTTGCCTTATCGCCGCGATCGTTGTCGCACTTACCATTATTCCGGCCTTTGCCCATCTGCTTTTCACGGGGAAGAGCGACGCCCGTGCCGCATCTTTGGGTAAAAGGGCCCTTCCTGCAGGACTCTTCATCGCCGGCATTTTAGTTTGGGCGTTCGTTAAGTGGTGGCTGGGACTTGTGCTCCTTTACTTCGCACTGATCAGGATCATGGAATTTGCTCTTCCTTCCGGTGCGAAGGCTTACCTTAAGTGGTTCGAGACCGCAGCGATTATAGCCCTTTTTGTGTTCCTTCTCGGCCGGCACTGGCTCCCTTTGGGCCCTGAAAAGGGAGACATCCGCAACATCCTGTTTGTCGCCCTCCTCATTGGCGCTTTCCTGTCCGTCTACGAAATCTTCAAGAAGGTGTACCCCTTCATCTTGAGATGGTGCCTGAATCACAAAGCCATATCTCTGCTCTTTCCATTCGTGACGACGATCCTCGCGCTTATGATATGGCTCGGTGCGGACCGTTTCACAGCCTGGCTTCCGGAGACTCTTAGAAGTTCGCCGCCCATCGTCGGCTTGAACCACGCCTTTCCCGGATTGGGGAAGGAATTCATGCCTCCCCTTGACGAAGGATCTTATCTTTTCATGCCCACAACAATGCCCCACGCTTCAATCGAAGAAGTCCAGAGTATCTTGATGAAGCAGGATATGGCCTTTTCGATCATCCCCGAGGTGGAAAGCGCCGTGGGGAAACTCGGACGCGTAGAATCCCCCCTGGATCCCGCACCCATATCCATGATAGAGACGGTCATCAATTACAGACCGGAATACATCGTTGATCGGGACGGCACGAGGCGATCTTTCAGATTCAATGCGGACAAGCCGGATTACTTCAGAGCAGAGGACGGATCCGTCGTGCTGGCCCCCGACGGGAAGCCCTATCTCGTGCATGGAAAATTTCTGCGAGACGAAGAGGGAAATCTCGTCCCTGACCAGGACGGAAAGCCTTTCCGACTGTGGCGCCCCCCCCTGGATCCGGTGTTGAACGAGGGAAGGCGGTCATGGCCCGGTATTCGAACCCCCGATGACATATGGGACCAAATAGTCAAGGCTGCGGAAATCCCCGGTGTTACCTCCGCTCCCAGGCTTCAGCCCATTGCGGCAAGGATCGTCATGCTCCAATCAGGGATGAGAGCGCCCATGGGCATCAAAGTCAAGGGTCCGGACCTCGAAACCATCGAGCTGGTGGGTCTACAGATAGAGCGACTTCTAAAGGAGGTTCATTCTGTAGAGCCTTCCGCCGTGATAGCCGACAGGATAGTGGGCAAGCCTTACCTTGAAATCGTGATCGATCGGGATGCCATCGCCCGTTACGGCATCACGCTGGGAAGAGTGCAGGAAGTCATAGAAGTCGCCATAGGAGGAAAAACCATAACGGCCACGGTTGAAGGACGAGAGCGCTATGGTGTGCGGGTTAGGTATCTCCGGGAACTCCGGGACACCATGGAAGGGCTGGAAAAGATACTGGTGGCGTCTCCCAGGGGAGAGCAGGTCCCCCTTGCCCAGTTGGCCACGATCCGCTATGTGCGCGGTCCCCAAATGATCAAGAGCGAGGACACGTTCCTGACGGGGTACGTCCTTTTCGACAAGAAGCCCGGTTACGCTGAAGTCGACGTCGTCGAAAAAGCCAAGGCCTATCTGGATGAAAAGATCAGCGAAGGGGAACTCATTCTCCCGCCCGGGATTTCATTCACCTTCGCCGGTACATACGAAAACCAGCTCAGAGCCCAGAAAAAACTCAGCATAATCCTTCCCCTCGCTCTCTTCGTGATAATGATTATTCTTTATCTTCAATTCAGGTCCCTTCTCACCACCTTCATGGTATTCTCGGGAATTTTTGTCGCGGGCTCCGGCGGGTTCATCCTTATCTGGCTATACGGCCAGGGTTGGTTTCTGGATTTTCACCTTTTTGGGACATCCATGCGAGAGCTCTTCCAGGTCAACCCGATCAACCTCAGCGTAGCAGTATGGGTCGGCTTTCTGGCTCTGTTCGGTATTGCTACGGATGACGGCGTTCTTATGGCAACGTTCCTCAAGCAAAGCATCCAGGAAGCTGACCCGCGCACAAGAGAAGAAGTGCGCTCCGCTGCGGTTGCAGGGGCTCTCCGGCGAATCCGGCCCTGCATCATGACAACCTCTACTACCGTGCTCGCCTTGCTACCCGTCCTCTCCTCAACCGGCAAAGGGGCTGACATCATGGTCCCCATGGCTATTCCCTCTTTCGGGGGCATGCTGCTGGAAATACTCACCGTCTTTGTCGTACCCGTTCTCTATTGCGCCAGAGAAGAGCACCGGTTTCGGCGCCGGATAAAGTCTACAGCCTGATCCCCGCAGACGACGCTTGACATGCCCTTCCCTGCTCCTCTACGCTGCTGCCACTCTTGTGATCGCTTCCCGCAAACCCTCTCCGGCGGTCCACGAAGGTTTTCTGCAATGTTATGGTTGACACGGCCGTTTACATCGTGGTACATGAAAACCCTTAGAGTCCTCTTGGACTTGCCCGTCTGTGCGAAAACCCAAATTAAGAAGGGAGGTGACAAAGACTTTAGATACACATAGTCTGGAGGCTTGTCGACCGGCCACGAATCTTCATAACAATCTTTCCGAGCCATAATGTTTGACTTGTTTCAGCCATTCTCAGGAGGGAAGTTATGAATTCAATATGGGTACTTTTGTGGTGGGCAGCAATTCTGGTTCTTGGCTACTGGGTCTATTCGCGCCACGTGGCCAAGAAAATTTTCGAAGTCGACGGAGGGCGGGCAACGCCGGCCAAAATGTACATGGACGGCGTCGACTTCATGCCCGCAAACAAGAACGTGCTGTTCGGGTTCCAGCTCAACTCCATCGCGGGAGCCGCACCGATCATAGGTCCTATCGTAGCGCTTCAGTGGGGGTGGGCCCCGGCGCTGCTCTGGTTGGGTCTCGGCGTCTTTTTCATCGGCTGGCTTCACGACTTCTCCAGCGCCATGGTCTCGATCAGGAACGACGGGGACACCTTCGGCGCTCTAAGCTACAAGCTCATCTCTCCCCGCGCCAGAAAGATCCTCCTTACCTTTGTCTACTTCTACCTGCTCCTCATCGCCACGGCTTTCGGTCATGTCATCACCAGCGGTGTAAGCAAGGACGCAGCGCTACCCTTCCCCATGCTGATCATTATCGGGGTGGCATTCCTCGTGGGCCACATGATCTACAAGGCGAGAATCAACATCCTGGTGACCACCGTGGTGGCCATCGCCATCATCTTCGCGTCCATCTACCTGGGAACGGTTTGGAAAATCGGCCTTTCTTACACGACCGTACTGGTTTGCGTGCTCATTTTCGGGTACTTCAGCTCTATCCTGCCGGTGTGGCGCTTCATCCAGCCTTACAACTACGCTTCGGTCTATGTGGTCTACTTCGGGATCATCGCCGGGATTCTGGGAATCCTCATCGGCGCCAAACCCATGACCCTCCCGGCCTTCACGAGCTGGAGCATCGGCATGGGACCTCTCTGGCCCATCCTGTTCCTCACCATTGCTTGCGGATCCATATCGGGGTGGCACAGCCTGGTGTCCAGCACAGCCACGTCAAGACAGCTTGAGAACGAACTCGACGTTCGCCCGGTCACCGGCGGGGCCATGTTCGCCGAGTTCACCATCAGCATCATCGCGGTGATCGTCTGTGCCACCGCCTTTGCTGACAAGGCGGCTTACCTCAAGGCCGTGGGCAACCCTACCGGCATCTTCACCGCGGGGCTCGGCGGGGCCATCACATCCATCGGACTCCCGATGAGTTACGCCCAGGCGCTCGCCGGCTCCATGATCATCATTCTGGCTTTGACCATCGTGAACTTGGTCTTCCGCTTCATGAAGGTAGCCAGCGCGGAGCTTCTGGGCGACGCCGTGCCCATCGCCAAGAATCCGCACATAGCGACCCTGGTCGCACTGGTTATCACGTTTATTCTCGTCAAGACCGGCACATGGCTCTACGTCTGGGTCCTTTTCGGCGGCGCCAATCAGCTCATGGCGGCTCTCGCCCTCTTGATCACGACCCTTTTCCTGGCGCAGAAGGCAAAGAACTACAAGGTGGCCATCTACCCTATGTACTTCATGTACATCACCACCGTCTGCGGGTTGTTCTACATGGCCTTTTTCAAGCTCATTCCAGCTGCGCTGAAGGGGCAGAAGGTTTTCGGCAATGTCTTCGCAGCAGCCGTGGCTGTTCTGCTCATCGTTTGCGCCTTGATCCTCGCTTATGACGGCTGGAAGGCGTTCAGGAAGCACCGGGCAGGTGTCGTGGCAGCGCCTCTCGGAGCCGAGAAAGCGGCAGCCTGACAGGAAGGATGATCTTCAGATGGGGTATGCTTTCCCGGGGAGGCGAAGATATTCCCGGGAGAGCACACTTCCTTGGCTTTTGGAGAGAGCCGATGCTCTCGGATTTCTTGAAAGGACTCAGGGATTTCTTGAAAGGACTCAGGGATTTCTTCAAAGGCCTTTTGTTCTACAACATCGGGCAGCATTTCTATGAACAGAGGCGATCCCTGGAAAACGTAATCATGTTAGCTGTTCTGGGGCCGATGATCGGGGTTCCTCACATTTTCCGGTATTATTGTCTCAGGCTGTTGCCCTATTACGTTCGCGGATTCCATTCATGGAAAAAAAGAATGGTGAAAGAAAGGGATTTCTTCGATCAGGTAGGCGAGTAAACACAATATATTGAGAGGCAAAACATGACTGAAGAAAAGAAGGGAAAGAAGAAATCAGGTGGGATCGTAGGATTTTTTAGAGACTTCACTTACGGCATGGCCACCCATGGAATGGCCAGGCACGCTCTCAAGACGCGCTCCAGCATGGAGCACCTCTTCATCCTGATCACCATGGGAGACATGCTGGGCATCCCCATACTGCCCCCCTACTACTCCCTTCGTCTCCTTCCCCACGTGGTCCCTCAGATCACGACCTGGAAGCGGAGGATGCTGAGGGAAAAGGACTTCGTCGACAGCATGTACTAGATCGTTTTCTGAACCGGGGGAGGAAGTATTTATGGCTCTTCGCGACATTTTCGAAAAATTCCCTGACAGGCGATACATCATGTACGGAGGCAAGGGAGGACTCGGCAAGACCACTTTCTCCGCTGCGACGGCCTATTATCTTGCCAGGAAAGGCAAGAGAGTGCTGGTCTTTTCCGTGGACCCCCAGGCTTCCCTGAGCGACATCTTCGAGAGGGATATTTTCGGCAAGGGAAATATCGAGATCATGCCGAATCTATACGCTTGCGAGGTCGATGCGGACAGGAGGATCGCCGATTACCAGGAAGAGATCCGGCAGAAGATAATCTCGATGTACGGGATGAAAAAAATCCCGGAGGAGATAGAGAGTTACATCAAAGCCTCATCCGCGGAGCCCGCCATGGAGGAGAGCGCTATTTTCGACGCGGTGGTCGACATCGTCGTGAAAGGGGATTTCGACTACTACATTTATGACCTGGTGCCTCTGGGTCACGCCCTTTACTACTTGAGCATGGCCTCCATCTATGACGCCTGGCTGGAAAAGATCACGGCTTTGCGTGAGCAGATGCGTGAATACGACAAGGCCATCTCGACCATGAAGCGGGAAGAGGATACAGAGACCGACGAAATATACAACGAACTGATATACATCAAGGACCGGATCGGGACCTCCTCCAAGATCATGACGGACACGACGAAGACGGCCTTCTTCTTCGTGGTCAATCCCGAGGAGATGACTATCGTCGACACGGAAAAGGCGGCACAGCTCTTTGCGCGATACAATGTCCCTCTTGCCGGGTACGTGGTCAACAGAGTAATCGACAGAAACCTGCTCAGTGAGAACATCCCGGGATACCTGAGAAACCGGATCGACATGCAGGCTTCCGCACTTCAATTGATCGACAGGAAGCTCGGGAGTTCCGTCCTCGCCAGGGTGCCCGAATTCGACTCCGAGATCAAAGGCCTGGATGTGATCAGAAAGCTCGCGGAAGTGATGTTCGAGGAGAAATTGTCATGAAAGAAACCATGATGGACTTCTTCAAAGAAAATCCCGGGATGCGGTACGTTTATTTCGGCGGGAAAGGAGGGGTGGGAAAAACCGTGGTCGCCGCAGCAACGGCTCTCTGGATGGCGGACCAGGGCAAGAAAACACTCCTCGCATCCACCAACCCGGTGCACAGCCTCTCCAACCTCTTCCAGCTCGACGTGTTCGGCAAACCCGTCTTGATCCCGGGCACACAGAAGCTCTATGTCCAGGAAATCGACACCAAGGACACCATAGAAAAATCCAAGAAGGACATCCGGGAGAAAATAGGCTGGTTCCTCAAGTTTGCCGACATCCCCACAAAGGCGGAGGATTTCATCGAGTCTGCAACTATGAACCCGGCATTTGAAGAGTCGGCCATGTTCGAGAACATGATCAACATCATCTTCGAAGATGCCTATGAATTCTACGTCTTCGACACAGCCCCCACGGCCAACGCAAGGCGCCTTCTCGGCATGTCTAAAGTCTACACACTCTGGGTGGACAAGATGATGAAGAGCCGTGAGGAGGCGAGGTCCATGCGTCTCAGCCTCTCCTTTCGGAAGAAGAAGGCGGAGGAGGAACCGGATCCCCTCCTGGATTACCTCACTACCTTCAGGGACCGCATCGAGCGAATGCGGGTCATTCTCACCGACAAGGAAAAGAGCGCCTTCTTTTTCGTCACCCTGCTGGAGTCCCTTCCCATTGCCGTCATTCGGCGCTTCATCGGGTGGTTTCACGAATTCGGCATCCCCATCGGCGGCGTCATCGTGAACCAGGCCATCGACAAATCCGAGATAGGGGAGGAAACCGCTGAATTCATACGCAATCGGGTGAGCATGCAGGATCGCTACAGGGAGGAAGTGCGCCGGTCTTTTGAGAGGGTTCGAGGAGA
>Ga0068714_10001465_pt1 | contig 34503 bp, 31 predicted proteins | sample MTBNYHSulfiMetaG_FD_62988 | JGI IMG/M metagenome (GOLD analysis project Ga0068714, IMG submission 62988) | Enrichment culture microbial communities from rom New York Harbor, USA that are MTBE-degrading - MTBE-NYH (New York Harbor Sulfidogenic)... | ecosystem: Environmental > Aquatic > Marine >...
CGGCCAGATCGATCACAGCGCCGTTTCTTGAGTGGTCCATGTCTTGCCTTCCGCAACACGAGAATCTCTGAAGTTAACTGATATCAGCAGCCAGATCAAGCCTTATTAGGCGGCGAGATTGACAGGTCTGTCGGTTGACACTATGATGCTGCACCTGCACAAAATCTGTGATACCGATTATGTCAGAGAGACCATGAAGCTATTTTTCTGTTTGCTCGGGCTGGTGCTAGTCCTGGAGGGAGTTCCCTACTTCGCCTTCCCGGACAAGATGAAGCTCTGGATGAGAAAGATTCAGGAGACCCCCGACCCTCAATTGAGGCTGATGGGGTTCGGCGCCATGTGTGCAGGCCTTCTTCTCGTCTACCTTTTCAAGTGATGAAATCGTTTGACTTTGCGAATCACTTAATTTACTTTAGTTTTTTTATTTTTTTCCAGATGTATGACCTTGAAGATTATGACTTCCACCTGCCCGAGGAACTGATCGCCCAGGTCCCGGCTTCGGAACGGGATGCTTCCCGCCTCATGGTTGTGGATCGTTGCCGGCATTCCTTGACCGACTGCCGTTTTGCCGATCTTCCCGGCTTGCTCAGGCAGGGGGACCTCATAGTTGTGAACAATACGCGGGTGGCTCCCGCAAGGCTTTTCGGCCGCAAAGAAAGCGGAGGCCGGGTTGAGATCCTGATCCTGGACGGGAACGGAAGCTCTGCTCCGGGTCCTGTGAATCGCTGGTGTCTCGCTCGTTCTTCCAAGAGGCTCCGTGAGGGAAGCCGACTGTTCTTTGAAAACGGATTTACCGGCATCCTGGAAGCGCTGGGCAGTGAGGGCCTTGTGCGTATCCGGTTCAGCGGTCCACAAAACTTTGATGACCTGCTCGAGAAAAAGGGGATTATGCCCCTGCCTCCTTATATCAAGAGGGCGGATCACGACTCCCGTTCCGAACTGGACCGAGAGAGGTACCAGACCGTTTACTCGAAGATAAGGGGCGCGGTGGCCGCGCCAACGGCAGGACTTCATTTTACCCTATCCTTGGTTGAAAGACTTCGCGCAGCCGGGGTTATAATGGCTGAGCTCACGCTTCATGTCGGCCACGGTACCTTTCGCCCCGTGAGAACGAAGGATATCAGACAGCACAGGCTGGGCGAAGAAGCGTACATCGTAGGGGAGGAAACCGCCGAGGCCGTAAACAGGGCAAAGAGGGAAAATCGACGGGTTATTGCTGTGGGAACAACTGTGGTGAGGGTTCTCGAAACGGTGGCGGATGAACGTGGCGAAGTGACTCCCGGCCGCGGCAGGACAGACCTCCTCATCACGCCGGGATTCTCCTTCAAGGTGATCGACGGATTGATCACCAATTTTCACTTGCCCAAATCCTCCCTTCTTTTTCTGGTCTGCTCTTTCGCAGGAAGAGCCTTGGTCAAGAAAGCTTACGACAGGGCGGTTCAGAAGTGTTACCGGTTTTTCAGTTACGGGGATGCGATGCTGATCCTGTGAGAGAGGACCGTGGAATTTCAGGTTGTTCACAAGTCAGGCTCCGGCAGGGCCAGGTGCGGAAGGATCGCGACGCAGCACGGCGCTTTTGAAACCCCCGTGTTCATGCCGGTCGGAACCCAGGGGTCGGTGAAAGCTCTTTCCCCGGACGACTTGAAAGAGGTGGGGGTGAAGATCCTTCTGGCCAATACCTACCATCTCTATTTGCGACCCGGACACGAGATCGTTCGCAAGATGGGCGGCCTTCATCGGTTTATGGGCTGGGACGGCCCGATTCTGACAGACAGCGGCGGTTACCAGATTTACAGCCTCGCAAAGCTGAGAACCCTGTCGGATGAAGGGGCGGTCTTTCAGTCCCATCTGGACGGCTCCAGGCACTTTGTCGGTCCAAAGGAAGCCGTTGCCATTCAGCAGGCCCTCGGAGCGGACATCATTATGGCCTTTGATGAGTGTGCTCCTTTCCCTGCGGATTATGAGTACGTGCGCAACTCGGTTAGGCTGACCAGCCGGTGGGCCGCGGAATGCCTCCGGTTCAAGGAAGAGAACGCTCAGGCCCTCTTCGGCATTGTTCAGGGAGGGACCTATTCCGACTTGCGGGAGCAAAGCGCCGCAGATATTGTAGCCATGGGCTTCGACGGTTACGCTCTCGGAGGGTTGTCCGTGGGCGAGGACAGGGAGACGCGGGAGAGGGTGGTCGGGGAAACCGTTCCCTTTCTTCCTGAAAACAAGCCGGTTTATCTGATGGGAGTGGGGAAGCCGGAGGACATTTTGGCTGCTGTCGCATCGGGGGTGGACATGTTTGACTGTGTCCTGCCCACGCGCAACGCACGCAACGGTTCCCTGTTCACAGGCAATGGTCCGCTTAACATCAAGAATGCTTGTTATGCGGATGACGACGGACCAATTGACGAGAATTGCGGATGCTACACCTGTTCCAGATTTTCCAGAGCTTACTTGCGGCACCTTTTCATGGCAAAGGAACTCCTGGCTTACAGGTTGAACACCATTCACAATCTCCAGTATTTCATGAACTTCATGAAGAAGATTCGTGAGACGATCGGTGAAGGACGCTTCGAGGAATACAGAAAAGACTATTGCAGTCAGCTCGCAGATCCGGAGGAAGAGAGGCGAGGATAGAACTTAAGGAGGTCTTATAATGGATTTTTTGGCACATGCAATGGGAACGGGCGGCGCAGGAGGAGCAGGAGGCGGAGGTTTCGGTGCCTTTATCCCCCTTATCCTCATGTTTGCCATTTTCTACTTTCTGCTCATCAGGCCCCAGCAAAAAAAAGCAAAGCAGCATAAACAAATGCTCGCTTCTGTGAGGAGAGGGGACAAGGTCGTCAGTTCGGGAGGGCTCCACGGAGTCGTAACGGGGATCTCCGATGACGTAGTCACCGTGGAGATCGCTCCGAAAGTGAGAGTAAAAATATCCCGGGGTTCCGTAGCGGGAATTCTCCGGAGAGACGAAACCACCACCCAGGAGTAAAATCGGGTAAAGGAGTACAAAACCGTGAAGAACCTGAAATGGCGTGCGGCCATATTGGGCGCGCTGATCCTGATGGCGTTGATTTACCTGACCCCCTCACTGAGCAAGGAGTTGCCCGGATGGTGGTCGAGCTTCCTGCCCCAGGAAAAGATAAATCTCGGCCTTGACCTGCAAGGGGGGGTCCACCTGATACTGGAAGTGGAAGTCAACAAGGCGGTCGAGAGCCATCTGGAAAGGGTAGTGGAAGACCTGAAGAGCGACCTTCGAAAGAGCAAAATCAGGTACGTGGACATCAGGCGCATCGGAACCGAGGGGGTGGAACTCATTTGCATGAGTGAGCAGGATCCCAAAGACATCGAGAAAGTGATCGAAGCCAACTACCCGGACTACAATCTGGAGCCTCCCGAAGCGACCGAAAAAGGAACGTCCTACAGGATGATCATAAGCCCCAGGGCAAAGGACCATATCGTGAGAATGGCCGCCGATCAGGCCCTCGAGACGATTCGAAACCGCGTGGATCAGTTCGGTGTCAGCGAACCCGATATCCGGCCTCAGCCGAACCACAGGATCCTGATTCAGTTGCCCGGCATCAAGGACCCCAAGAGAGCCATAGAATTGATAGGTAAGACGGCCCTCCTGGAATTCAAGCTCGTTGACGAAGAAAACAGCCTTGAAGAGGCTCTCGGAGGAAACATCCCTCCGGGAAGCGAAATCCTCTACCAGAGCACCTATGACTCCAAGACGGGCCGAAAGGTGAACGTGCCTTACCTCCTCAAGAAAAGAGCCCCTCTCACGGGAGAGTCCCTTACGGACGCGAGGGTTTCCATCGACAGCCAGTACGGCGATCCCTATGTTTCCATTTCCTTCGATGCCCGGGGGGCCAGGCTCTTTGAAAGGATCACGGGAGACAATGTGGGGAAAAGACTTGCCATAGTGCTGGACAACAACGTCTATTCCGCCCCTGTGATCCGGGACAGAATTGCTGGCGGGAAAGCCCAGATCACAGGCCACTTCACCATGGAGGAGGCGAAGGACCTCGCCATCGTGCTTCGGGCGGGCGCCCTTCCCGCCCCCGTCAATATCCTCGAGGAGCGGACCGTGGGCCCGTCCCTGGGACAGGACTCGATCAGGATGGGCTTCCGCTCCATGGTCGTGGGCGGACTGATAGTGATCCTGCTTGTGGCTCTGTACTACAAGCTCTCGGGACTGATCGCCGACCTGGCTCTTCTCCTCAATCTTCCCCTGATGATGGCCGGACTGGCGTTTTTCGGCGCCACCCTCACCCTGCCCGGCATTGCGGGGATCATTCTCACCATCGGTATGGCCGTAGATGCCAATGTGCTGATCTTCGAAAGAATAAGGGAAGAATTGAGGCTGGGAAAACCTCCCCGGGCCGCCATCGAAACAGGCTACAGCCGGGCACTGGTGACGATCCTGGACTCCAATGTGACTACCTTTATAGCCGCTCTCGTGCTTTTTCAGTTCGGAACGGGACCGATCAAGGGTTTCGCCGTAACACTGAGCATCGGACTCCTGGCGAGCTTTTATACTGCCGTGTTTTTCACGAGGATCATTTTCGACTATCTTTACGTGCACAGGAAGCGGAAAGAGGTCAGCATTTAGTTCGCCTTGCATCATGAATCGACTTGGATGAGGCTTTCATGGAAATTATCAAACCGGGGATTAACATAGACTTCATAGGAAAACGGAAGATCGCCTTCGTGCTGTCCGGCATCTTGATCCTGACCACCTTCGCCCTTCTCCTTCTGCGCGGGGGGCCGAACTACGGCGTTGACTTCACGGGAGGGGTTGTGATCCAGGTAAAACTGGAGCAAACGCGCAGCCCTTCGGAAATCCGCGAAGCACTCGCACCCATCGAGCTTTCGGACAGCATCATCCAGGAGTTCGGGGAAAAGGATGCCAACGAATACCTGATCCGCACCACGAAACCCGAAGTCCAGACCGCCGGCCTGGGCGGCAAGGTCCAGGAAGCGCTGACCGCGAAATTCGGACAGGGCGTCGACATACGTCAGGTCGAGATGGTGGGCCCCCAGGTGGGGGAGGACCTAAGGCAAAAGGCTCTCTTGGCGATTTTTTATTCAATGCTGCTCATCGCCGTCTACATCTCGGGGCGGTTTGAAATGAAGTGGCTCATGAGCATCATCATGGCCCTGGCCCTGGCCTCCGCCGTTTACGTCTCATCCCTGTTCGGAGCCGGTGTGACCATATTGATCCTCATCGCTCTCGTGGTCACCGTGGGGTTTTGCTGGTTCCTGAACTTGAGATACGCCATGGGTGCGATTGTGGCGCTCATGCACGACGTAATCATCACATTTGGGGCCTTCGCCCTGACGAACAAGGAGATATCTCTTTCCATCGTTGCCGCCCTTCTCACCATCGCCGGCTATTCGCTCAATGACACCATCGTGGTTTTCGACCGGATCAGGGAGAACATAGGCCGCCACCGGAGAAAAAACTTTGATGAAGTCATCAATACCAGCATAAACGAGACCCTGAGCAGGACGATCCTGACCGGCCTAACTACTCTCGTCGTCCTCTTCGCCCTCTTATTTCTCGGCGGCACCGTAATCCATGACTTCGCCTTTGCCTTGATCGTGGGCATCATCGTGGGAACCTATTCCTCGGTCTATGTGGCAAGCCCGGTTCTGTTGATGTGGGAAGCTCGCTCCTCCGGTGCAGGGAAGGGAAAAAAATGAAAGCTGCTGGCCCGGATTGAATATAGGAAGGGGCTTTGGTAAAGAGAAGCAGAAAGAAACCCCATGCGAGCCGGACGGGCTTTTGGGTCACTCTTGCCCTGCTTGCAGGGGTCTTCCTGGTTGTTTGGTGGATCTGGCCCGGACTCTACAATGCCTCCCCGAGGCTCAATCATATCCTCGTGGAAAAAAACGGCGATTTCATCAAACTGCTCAACCATGATTCGGTCCGGCTTCATCCTCAGGACATGGTCAAGATTGCGGAGGTTTCCACAAACATAACCTTCAATATCGGCGTCCGACTTACTTCCCCGGGCCTCGACGTCGAGGCTCTCACCTTCGAGAAGCTCCCCCTGTCGTCTCTGATGGCCAAAGACGATGCCTATCGCTCCACTTCCTACAGGGTTTTCGTCAAGCAGGGTAACAGCGATCTGGGGTACGTGGACCTGACCGTGGAGCCCTACGTGGAAGACTGGCTCGACAAAGCGGCAAGGGCCATTGATCCGGAACTCCGCTTGTCAACTCTTGAACAGGCCATGGCCTTCGCCCCTGAGGACGAAGAGATCAGGAGCAGGCTGATCGAGGAATACAAAGCCCGGAAAAACTGGGCCAAGGCCGCATCCCTCATCGAGGAAACACTTGCCAGGAAGACTGACGAAAAACTCCTGCCGGAACTGCTCGAGGTTTATGAAACCATGGGCGACACTAAAGGAGTCGTCTCGGTGCTCCGCAGGATGATCGACGGAAGTCCCGACGACTCCGGGCTTCGTTTGAGACTCGCCGCGGTCCTGGAAAAGGCCAAGAAACCGCAGGAAGCCGTGAAAGAGTATGAGGCGGCCTTGAAGGGGTTGGGGGATAAGGAAAAGCTCGCAGTCTACAAGAACCTCGGCTACCTCTACACTCACATGAATTCCCCCGAGAACGCCATAGGAGCCTATCTCCAGGCCCTCGAAATCGATAAGAAGGATGTTAATCTTTACTACAACCTGGCCACCCTTTACGAAAAGAGGGGAGACAGGGAGAAGGCCGATCAATTCCTCATGCAGGCCGTGAACCTGAGGCCCGAGGATTTGGAGAACCGCATCGAGCTCGCGGAAGCGTTCTTCCGCAAGGGAAATCTCACGGAAGCGGAAAGGCTCCTCAAGGAAGTCCTCGTCAAAGACCCCAAGTCGACCAAAGCCTTGCTGCTCATGGTGAATGTTCTGGACAAGCAGGGGGACAAGAAGAGTTTAAAGGAGGTTTACGAGAAACTTCTCGCCTTGGATCCGAAAAACGAAACGGTGGCTTACAACCTCGGGGTTCTGGAATATGAAACCGGCCAATGGGCAAAAAGCATTCCTTACTTTGAAAGGTACCTTAAGTCCCACCCGAACGAGGTCCAGGTGCGCGAGTTTCTCTTCGACCTCTACAGGAAAGAGAAAAAGGACGATTCGGCCTTCAAAGAGGCGCAGGCGCTGATCGCCCTGAAGCCGGAAAGTGTTGAACCCTTCAGATACGTCTGCGAGTATGCCCACGTCCGTCAGGATTATCAGAGTGTCATCCCTCTCATCGAGAAAGGAGTCGAGACACATCCCTCCGACATGGAATTGAGGCAGTTTCTAGTCCTCGCCTTGCTGAAAACAGGCAAGGAAGAGGCCGCCACCGAGCACCTCCGCGTTTTAGCCAAGGCAAAACCGAAAGACACCGGTATTCTGGCCCATCTGGCCGCGCTCCTGGAAAAGCAGGGCAAGTATGAGGAGGCTCTCGACAACTACGAAAAGATTCTTGAATTCTCGCCCGGCCACAAAGAGGTCGGAGGGGCTAGACTGAGCCTCCTCCTTCGGCAGGCAAGGATGAAAGAAAGGCAGGGCAACATCGCTGAGGCACGCGACCTTTACAAAAAGATACTGGAAACCGCGCCGGGACACGAGGATGCGTCCGAAGCCTACTTGAGGCTGAGAATCCGGGAGTTGCCGCTTGAAAAGCACGAATAGCAAGCCGCACTTCGACGTCACCGCCGCACTCATCTGGCGCGACTCCAAAATCCTTATAACCAAAAGGCGGGAAGGCAGACATTTGGCCGGCTATTGGGAATTCCCCGGCGGCAAGCAGGAGCTAGGGGAAAGTCTGGAGGAGTGCCTCCGCAGGGAAATCAGCGAGGAACTGGGCGTGAACGTGGAGATTGAAGAGCACATCGTTCGGGTGGATCACGATTATGATACGAAGAGCATCTCGCTTCACCTCTTTCTGTGCTCCGGCCTCGTGGGGGAGCCCCGTCCCATAGGATGCGACGACATCAGGTGGGTTGACCCGAAGGATATCGATCAATACAAGCTTCCCCCTCCTGACATTCAACTCCTTCCTCTGATCAGGAAACTGGCCGATCGCTTCTCTACTTGAACTTGGAAGCAGCCCTGTCTATGGCTCTCTTAAGATTGGCCGTCGCTTTTTCCACCCCGGCCTTCACGCTTTCCCACGCTTCGTCACTCGCGTTTTTCAACTCTTCAAGTTTGGCGGAGGCATGCTGCCTTTTTCTATGTGCAAGTCAAAGACTGACAGCAAAACATCGACCCGCCTTGCTGATCCCATGTCTCCGCTCCTCTTGAAGATTTGACGGGGTCTTCAGTTCCGTTTCCCTCAGCGCCGAAAAGGCTGCTAAACAAGAAACAGCAGAAACGCTACAAAGACAACCAATGTCGGCCAGACCAAAGCAGGGAACACTGTCGATTGTTTCGTGCACGCCTCCTCGTGTCTCATGACTTTCTCCTCCGTCTTTATCGGTGGATTGATGGTTTTTCATAAATGCGAAATTTGTGCCAGATTGAGATGGGGCCTTTTATCTTGTGATTACAAAAAGTTATCGTATTACCCTTTTCAGGATCGGTGGCGTGCGCAAGCGAGTACCCATTTCGATGGCAAGAGAGATTCCATTTGGTGGAAAGATTCTACACAGTTTTCAATAAGCCGACAAAAAGGGGGTGGTAAGACGGGGCGCGAGGTAACATCTCTGTGGTTACAATCCGATTTTGCCCACAAGTGCCAAGAGCGATGCTTGGCAAACGCGACGGACAGGAGCGGCTCCCGGCTTCAACTGAGCGTCCTCCTGCCCGCCGTCCGAGTCCTTTACGATCCCGAGCCATTCGAGACCATCAAGGCATCGCTGGGAATCAAGGCGGGAAATTGATCAACTCATTTGAAGTCGGCCACCATAAGCCAGCCTGTCAGTTGCGACATGGCCGCCACTTCCCTGAATTCGATTTGGCCCAGGTGCTCTGTGGCGACCAGAGCGACGATGGATCGTTTGGCATCAGGATTCCTACGATTCGAGGTAGCCAATCCCGTAGCTCCCTTTGACAGTGCTCGTCGGTTCCGAAACACCTGTTTGCTCGTTCAGGGCAGCAGCTTCTTGCCCCGTTCGATCGCGAGCCGCATGTAGGTCTCGGCTCCCGACTGGGGCGGCTCCTAAAGCTGGTCCTCCGGCTTCTTCTTCAGTTGCAGTGCGCCGGTAGTGCAGGTCGTGACGCACAGCCCGCAGCCGATGCAACGGTCCAGGTTGACGACGGCCTTGTCGTTCACAATATTGATGGCTTCCATAGCAATCCCCGCAGCAGCTGCACATGCCGCCGACCTTCTGGGAGTTGAACGGCTGCATGACCAGACCGGCCTCCTCGGTGAAAAGCCGCTGCAGTATTCGCATCTCCACGCCGCCCTCCGGGGCCGGATACCCCGTGGAAAGATCATCCAGACGGTCCCTCAATCTTTCTTATACGTTTTCCATGGTCTTGGCCTCCTTGGTTCAATTCTTTTTCCTCCAGGAACTCCGGGGCAGTGTATGCCGGGTCAGGGTATGAGTAGAATCCCTGATTCGTCTTAAAGCCCAAGTGACCTCTGCCCACGTATTGCTTCAAGAAGTCTGCGTTGGCCTGGGCCTGGGTATCCCCCGTCTTTTTCGCCCAGTAGTCGATGATGGTCCACACGGTGGACAGACCCACCTGATCCATGATCCCGAAGGGCCCCATGGGAGTGTGCATGACGCCCATCCATGAGCGATCAATGTCTTCGATGGTGGCAACGTTCCGGGATGCCATGGTAAGGGCGGAGGAAAAAAGGCTCGACAGCATGCTGTTGAAGACATACCCGCTGTGCTCACGGTGAAGCATTATGACGATCTGCCCGATGCTCAGGGCAAAATCATGAACGAGTTTCGTGACCTCCGGATCCGTGCCCGGATGGGGCATGAGATCTGCTACATTGTTTGCCCTCAGGTCGTGGAAGTGGAGGGCTGCAAGTCTTTCAGGTCTTCCTGTGGCTTCCGCAAACATGGAAGGCACGAGCATGGAGGTGTTGGTGGTGAAAACCGTCCTTTCAGGGCAAAGCTTGTGGAAAAGACCGAATACCTCACCCTTCAGGGCCGGGTCCTCCGGTATCGACTCGCTGACAAAATCAATATTCCCCGCCGCCTCCGCCGGGTCAGGGGTGGCGGAGACCCTTTCAAGAGCGTGCTTGAGGTCTTCTTCGCTCAAGCGTCCCTTTGAAACATACCAGGCGCCCAGCTTGGCAACCCGTTTCAGTGCCTTGTCCAGGATCTCATGAGAGAGATCATAATAGACAACGTCATACCCGTACATCGCGCACTGGAGGCCAATCTGCTGGCCCATGGTGCCGGCGCCCAGGATGAGGACTCGATTGACGTCATCGACTTTCATGGTCACCCCCCCTGATATTCGAGGCCGACGCAGTTTTTCCACCCCACGCCTCGATCCTTTTCCGCTTCCGCGCTTCACCCCTTACAGGCCGCTCTGCTCCATCAATCTGTCGGCCTGCTTCTCCAGGAGGCGAATCGCGATGATGAGCGACTTGAAGCGCTGGTCCCTGGTCTGGCCGTGGTAAAAGCGGTAGTAGATTTGCTGGGCGATCACGGCGAGACGGAAATACCCGAAGCACAGGTAGAAATCAAAACTGTCAATGCGGATGCCTGTCTTTTCCGCATAGCGTTCGACCATCTGGTCCCGAGTGAGGGCTCCGGGCAGGTTCGTGGGGAGCGTTCCGGCGGCTTGAAAATCCGGGGGGTCATCATTCTGCACCCAATAGCCCAGGGAGCAGCCCAAGTCCAGGAGAGGATCGCCGATGGTGGCCATCTCCCAGTCCAGCACCCCCACGATCTTCAGGAAGTTGTCAGGCGCAAGGACCACGTTGTTGAATTTGAAGTCATTGTGGATGACGGCAGGAGTGGGGAAATCAGGAGGCATTCTGTCATGGAGCCACTGCATGACCTTTTCAAACGAGGGCGCATCAGGGGTATGAGCGGCCCTGTAGCGTCCGGACCATCCTTCCACCTGTCTCTTGACATAACCTTCGGGTCTTCCGAATCCCTCGAGGCCGACAGCCCTGTAGTCGATGGAGTGGAGTTCGCAGTGCACATCCAGCAGGTTTTCACACAGTGAACGCATCCGACCAGGGTTGATGGGCAGGCCGTCGGGAAATTTCTTCCTCAGGATAATTCCATGGATGCGTTCCATCACGTAGAAGGGGCATCCCAGGAAGGATTCATCTTCCGTGTAGAGGAGAGGCTTGGGGCAGTAAGGGAACACCGGGTTCAGCGCCTTCAGGATACGGTATTCCCTGCCCATGTCATGCGCTGTCTTGGCTTTCCTGCCAAAGGGCGGACGTCTGAGCACCAGCTCTTTGTCTCCGATTCGAACAAGATAGGTGAGATTGGAATATCCGCTCGGGAACTGCTCCACCACAGCATGGCCCGAAAGACCGGGGATGTTGTCTTTCAGGAGTGCATCGATGACTTTCAGGTCAATCTCCTCGCCTTGCCTCACCTTCGTAGGCCTGTCCGTGAGATCCATTCTTCTTCCTCCATCACGCGCCTTCATAGGCTGGCAGAGTCCTGAAAAAGACCCTGTTTGCAGGTTGCTCAAAAATGCCCAGATGCAAGGTGCCCGAAACCCTGAGGAGTGAGGCGTACATGCAAGTACGTAGCAGCGACGAAGGACGAGGGCAACGCAGCAGATGGGCGTTTTTCAGCAACCTGCTAGCGAACCGTCCGGCCTTCGTAATCCCGGAGGATCCTCTTGGCCACAGCCATCTTGTGGACCTCGTCGGCGCCGTCATAGATCCTGGCAGCCCGCTCATGTCGAAAGAAGTAGGCAATGATCGTGTCATCACTCATGCCCGCGCCGCCGTAAACCTGGAGAGCCCTGTCGATGACCTTCTCCAGCACATCGGCCACGAAAAATTTGATGAATGAGATATCGTAGCGGGCGGCCTTGGCGCCCTGTTTTTCGATCTTCCAGGCCGCATTAATGGTCATGAGGCGTGCGGCCTGGATCTCGGCTGCGCACTCCGCGACCCAGGACTGGATGATCTGTTTGCTGGCGAGAGTCCTGCCGTCAGGCGCGATGATTCTTCCCGACGCCCTGGCGCACATGAGGTCGAAAGACCGTCGGCAGATTCCGAGCCAGCGCATGCAGTGGTGGATGCGGCCTGGCCCGAGACGCTCCTGCGCGATCACAAACCCGGATCCTTCGGGCCCCAGGAGGTTTTTCCGCGGCACCCGGCATGACTGGAGCAGTATCTCGCCGTGGGAGGCGTAATCATCGCCCGAATGGCCCATGATCGGGATGTTTCTCACCAGATTGAACCCCGGAGTGTCCGTGGGAACTATGATCATGCTTGCCCGCAAGTAGGGTTGAGCATCCGGATTGGTCACGGCCATCACTATGGAAAACGCGGCACCGTCGGCCGCCGTTGAGTACCACTTCTGACCGTTGATGACATAATCCTCGCCGTCCTTGATCGCGGTCGTCTCCATCATGATCGGGTTGGACCCGGGCATCTCCACCTCCGTCATGGAAAAACAGCTTCTGATTTTCCCTTGAACCAGAGGCGCCAGGTAGGTCTCTTTCTGCTCGGGCGTGCCATGGAGGTGCAGTATCTCGATGTTGCCTGCATCCGGGGCCTGGCACCCGAAAACAAAGTGGCCGAGAGGCGTCCTGCCCAGAGATTCTGATACAAAAGCGTGTTCCAGCAGGTCAAGCCCCATGCCGCCGTACTCTTTCGGATGGTTCGGGGCCCAAAGCTCCATTCTTTTGACCATGGAACGCTTCTCTTCGAGCACAGGAAGCATCTCCTTAAAGGTCTTGCTCAGGTACTCCGACTCCAGCGGTATGATCTCCTTGTCGACAAATTCGTCGATCATGCCCGTGATCACCTCTATCTTGTCCGGCACCTCAAAATCCATGGGTACGCTCCTGTTCATTTTGTTGAGACACTTCCGCGAAAGTCCGCTGCTGCCAATCGAAAGCCGGCCAGTGTGCTAAATCCGAAATTTGAAGCGCGAATATCGAATTAAAATTTGGGCTTCGGATTTGTTTCGAATTTCGATATTCGAATTTCACTATGACGTTTGGTTCCAGGGTTTGACACCCATGTCCTCACCTATAGGTCATGAGGGCCGGATCGCCGGCGAGTTCGAGGTGAGTGATTGCATTGAAGCCGGCCAGGGTGATCCTTTCCTCGTTGTACATGAATCGGGTAATAGACGTATTCAGAAGCTGCCAGTTCAAATACATGGCGCGTTCTCCGGGGATCCCGAGCACGTACGACAAGGATGCGGCGATCGGACCGCCGGATGTGAAGACTACGAGGTTCCTGCCCTTCCCGTGCCGTCCCATTATGAACCGAAGCGAATCGGTCACGCGGGCTTTAAGCACTTCCCAGCTCTCGATTCCGGGCGTGTCAAACTCGCCTGTCACCCACCTGAGCATGGACCCCTCGAAGATGCGCTTGAACGAGTCCCTGCTGGTGTACATGCGCCTGAGGTCTTCTTCCAGAGTAGAATTTTGAAGTGCCATGGCCGGGAACATGGCGGCTACGATGGAGTTCGTGTCGTATTCATCAAAGCCGTTCAATTGCCGAAGCTCGGGCAAGGATTCCCCCTCGGCATGATAGGTGTTCACAAACATCTCGGCGGTTTCCCTATGGCGCACCATGGTCCCGCTGTAAACCGCATCGGGACAAAATCCGGTTGTCAGCAGATGTTCGGACAGGATGCGAGCCTGCCTTTTTCCCAGCGGAGATAGTCTGTCGTAGTCATCCATGCCGAAGGATGCCTGGCCATGACGGATCATGTGGATCATGCTCATAACAAAAGGGTACCGGGGAAGAAGAAGGCTTGTCAAATTGTTTCTGGGCAAACCCCGGCTTTTTGACTTGTCCCCTTACCTCTCCGGAGCTATCATCCCTCAGGCGATGGGGAAGACGCCTCTCAGGAAATACTTCGTCAACGCAAAGATAGCAAGCGAGCCCGGGATCAATGAATATCGAATGTCGAACAAGGAACCTGAAATTACGAAGTTCGATTCTAGCGATCGTTTCCTTCGGTGTTCTTCATTCCTTGTTCGAAATTCTGCGGTTCGCCCATCCTGAACGCCGAACACTGAACACCGAGCCCTAATGAACTGCCTTATGAAGATCCTCGTTTGCATTAAGCAGGTCCCTGACTCCTCTGAGATACTCCAGGTCGATGAGCGGACAGGCCGGCTTGCGTTCCCGCCCAACGCCGCTTTCAGGATGAACCGGTTCGACGAGTTCGCCCTGGAAGAAGCCCTCCTAATCAAAGAAAAGCTCTCGGGGACCTTCGTCCATGCTCTTTCCCTCGGCCCTGAGCGAGTGAGCGACACGCTGGAGCGAGCTTTGGGGATGGGCGCAGACCATGCTATCCACATCCTATATCCATGCGAAGGGTATGTAAGCCCTTTCACCGTCGCCTCCCTTGTCGCCGCCTGTGTTCGGCCCAGAAAGTACGACCTGATCATGACAGGAGTAATGGCCGAAGATACCTCTGCCTGTCAGACAGGCCAGATCATGGCCTGCCTCCTGGATCTTCCCTGCGCCACCTCCGTAATCAAGGAAGAGATCCGCCCCGAGCGAGGAGAGATCCTGGTGCAGAGAGAAATCGAGGGCGGAAGCAGACAGACGGTGCGGATCGACATGCCGTCACTGCTAACCATCCAACCCGGGATCAATCTTCCCAGGTATCCGTCCTTCTCAAAGGTCATGAGGGCCCGGACCTATGCTCAGGAGCTGATTAGTGCCCGCAATCTCCCTGCAGTGGAGATCAGGGAAATCCGCACCGGCTTGCGGATTCCCCGGCCCGCCTCCCAAGGGGTTCTCATCGAGGGCTCTCCCCGGGAAAAGGCGCGCAAGCTCATCAATATCCTGCATGAAAAATCTCTTCTTACCTGAGGACCTATGAAAGACCCCAGCATCTACATCATTGCCGAGCAGAAAAGGGATTGTATCGCCCAAGAGACTTACGAACTCGTGAGTTTTGTCCGTCTCATCGGAAAAGGGAAAAACCCCGTGTTTCTCCTGCCAGGGAACAACACTGAGAGAAGCGCAAGGGAGATCTCGCAGAAGACCGGCTGCGACACTGTAGCGCTTACAGGCAACCACCTCGAGCACTACAACAGCCTGAGCTATGCTCATGCCCTCATGGAGGTCCTCGCAAAAGAGGCGGAAGCGTGGATATGCCTTTCTCACACCTCCATGGGCTATGACCTGGCCCCTAGGCTTGCCGTGCTTCTCGATGCAGCCTGCATCACAGGGGTGGAGTCTGTAATCGATGGTTCGTTGAGCCGGCCCATATACTCCGGGCGTTTCAGAGAAGAGATCGTCCCCAAAACCTCCCGGGTTGTGGTAACCGTTCTCCCCGGCGCTTTCCGCCCCTGCCAGGAAACACCAGACTCAGCCGGCAGCGTCAGAGTGATGAAGACTCCATTCAGAGAAACACCGTCGCAGACCCTCGGCGCTTCGGGGCCCGTGCACACGGACAGCACACTCAAGGATGCCGAGGTTATCGTCTCCGCAGGGAGAGGCGTAGGCAAAAGAGAGAATCTCTTCCTCCTCAGCAGGCTCGCCGCTTTTTTCCCGAGATCCGCGATAGGAGCATCGCGCTCGGTGTGCGACCTGGGATGGCTGGGACACAAGCATCAGATCGGCACCACCGGCCAGAGCGTCTCCCCGAAGCTTTACATGGCCTGCGGAATCTCCGGAGCATTCCAGCATGTCTCAGGCATCCGTGGGGCACAGACCATCGTGGCCATCAACACCGATCCCCAGGCAGCCATCTTTCAAGTGGCCCACTACTGCATCCTGGAGGACATAACCACATTCCTGCCCCTCTTGATAGAAGAGCTTTCTGCGAAGACCGAGGACCTGCACGAAAATCCCCTTTAATCTCCGTTTCTGTCATTCACCGGCCTGACCGGGGAAGGAGCCTTTCGCCTTAATACCCAACACACAACCCGCAACCCGCAACTCACCAGCCGTATTCTTCTCTTTCGATGATTGTCGCAACCCCCTGTCCGCCACCTACACAGGCGTTGGCGCACCCGTATCGGCCCTTCTTTTCGTTCAGGATGCGGGCCAGGGTCCCCACCAATCTAATGCCGGTGGCGCCGAGGGCATGGCCGATGGCAATGCCTCCTCCCATGACATTCACCCTCTCGGAGTCAATCCCCAACTCTTTGATGCAGTTCAACGCCACGATGGAGAAGGCTTCGTTGATCTCCCAATAATCGATATCCGAGGGTTTGAGTCCTATTTTTTCAAGGGCCATTCTGCTTGCCGGGACCGGCCCCACTCCCATGATAGTAGGATCAACCCCTGCAAATCCCATGGATCTTATTGTTGCAAGAGGCTTGATGCCTTTCTTCTCGGCCGTCTCCTTTGACATGAGAACCATGGAAGAAGCGGCGGCGTTGAGGGGGGAGGAATTCCCCGGAGTAATGACACCGTCCTTTTTGAAGGAGGGTTTGAGCCCGGCCATGCTGTCGAGGTCGGCATCGGCACGAACTGACTGATCCGATTCCACCGTCATGACCGTTCCATCCGCCTGCTCCGCTTCGACGGGCAGGATTTCGCCGTCAGAGAAGCCTTCCGCCTGAGCCTGTGCAGCGCGCTGGTGGGAGCGCACCCCCCAGCGGTCCATCTCTTCTTTGGTGAAACTCGTCTGGGAGAATAGCTTCTCTGCGGTGAGCCCCATGTTCACGGTGGTCATCATATCCCAGTGCCGGTAGGAGGGGTCCAGGAAGAGCGTCATGTTGGGCGCAATGAGGCCCTTATCCGTGTTGTATTCACCCATTGGTATGCGGGTCATGTGCTCGTAACCTCCGGCCAGGATGATGTCGGAAAAGCCCATGGCAATTTCCATGAAACCGACGTGAATGCAGGCCATGGAAGACCCGCACTGCTGATCCAGGAATTTGGCAGGAATCTTTTCAGGGAGGTTGGCCAGGAATAAAGGAAACCGGCCCCCGTAAGCCCACTGCTCTCCCACGGCGGTTGAACACCCAACGAGGAAATCATCGATCTCCTTCGGGTCGATGCCCGTGCGGCGGATGACTTCCGGAAGCAATTTGGCCAGGAGTTCATCCCCTCTCATCCTGCAGAACCAATCCCTGCCGGGATCGTTCGGCCTGGAGCGGGATTGCGCCGTCCTCAGATACCCTGCAATGACTACTTCTCTCATAATAACCTCCTCTTATGTCAATCTGGAGTATTGGAGTGACGGAGTAATGATGCTCCCGGTGTTCCGCGTTCAGCGTTCAGGAAAGACTGTTTCTTAAGCTCATCCTGAACACCGATCACTGAACACTCCTACTCGTCCTGATAGAACGTCTTGTCGGATTCCGCCATCTCTCTGATCAGTTCCGCGGGCTTGAAGTGGACTCCGTATCGCTCTTGCAGGTCCAGAAGCTTGCTATGAACATTCCGAAGCCCCCATTTGTCCGCGTACCTTAGGATCCCTCCCCGGTAAGGAGGAAAACCTGTCCCGTAGATCATGGCCAGGTCCATATCCCGCGGACGATCGCATATGCCCTCCTGGATCATGTAAGCCGCTTCGTTGATGGCGTTGGCCAGCATCAGGTCCACTACTTCCTGTTTGGACATCTCTTTGGGTGTGACGTTGTTATCTCTTAAGTATTGCTGAATCGCATCCCTCATTTTGGGATTAGGCACAGGTTTCTCCCCGCCGTATTCGTAATAGCCTGCCCCTGTTTTTCGCCCATAGCATCCCGTGAGGTAGACCCTCTCGGTAAGGGGGTGAACCTTGTAACGCTCTCCCAGTCTCTTCTCAAAGGTCCTGTTCACGTGGTAGTTGATGTCTATGCCGGTCAGGTCCGCCAGTGCGGCGGGACCCATGGGCATGCCGAAATCCACCATGGCCTCTTCGATTACCGCTCCATCGACCCCATCGGCGGTCAGGTAAACCGCCCCTCCCATTAGCCCGCCCAATTGGCGTGAGACATAAAAGCCTGGGCCGTCGTTGACCACAATGGGGATTTTCTTGATGGCCCGGGCAAAGGCGACGCTGGTGGCCAGAGTCTGATCCGATGTTTTTTTTGCGCAAATCACTTCCAGGAGTTGCATCCGATGTGCCGGGTTGAAGAAATGTAGACCTATCATGCGGCCGGGATTCTTCAGAACCTCCGCCATCTCCGTGATGGGCAGGGCGGACGTGTTGGTACCGAAGATCGCGTGGGGGGGACAGCTCTCGTCAAGGCGCTTCCAGATGTCCTGTTTCACCTTCATGTCTTCGAGCACCGCCTCTATGACGAGATCCGCATCCCTCACGTCGTCGAGGGAACAGGTCGTGGTCAGACGCTCCCGGATCGCGTTTTCGCGATCCGCAGGGCTCATCTTCTTCTCTTTGATCGCGTATTCGAAAGTCTTTCGAACGGCTTTCAGTCCCTTTTCAACTGCCCCCTCGTTTATGTCCCACAGTATCGTATTGAAACCGCCCTGGAGCAGGAGGTGGACAATCCCGGAGCCCATGACACCCCCTCCCAGCATCGCCACCTTCCTGATCTTTGTGGGTTCTATGCCTTCCGTCCGCTTCAGCCTGCCCGCGCTCCGAGTATTGAGGAAGATGTTGATGAGGTTCTTGGCCACATCGGAAACGGCGCAATCGCTGAAAAGCCCGACCTCCTTTTCGATGTCCGCCTCGATGTCATAGCCAAGACCTCGCTCAAAGGCATCTATCGCCTTGAACGGGGCTATGTAACCCTTGGCCTTCTGAGCTGAAAGTAACCTGGCGTAATTGAGGAGCACCATTTTTTCCGCGGCGCTGGGAATCCGGTGATTGACGTTGCGGGTCCGCCGCAATTTCAGCGTCAGCTCGCCTTTGATAAATCTTTGGGCCGCCCGCAGTGCGGCATCCAGGAGTCTTTCCCCGGGCACAACTTCGTCTACGAGTGCCCTCTGCAGGGCTCTTTCGGCCTTGATGGGCTTGCCCGTGGTGATCATCTCCAGTGCGTTGGGAAGCCCGATGAGCCGGGGCAGCCGTTGGGTTCCACCGGCTCCGGGGATCAGTCCGATCTGCACCTCGGGCTGGCCCAGATTCACGCCCTCGGCGGCTACGCGGTAATGACAAGCCATGGCCGTCTCGAGACCGCCACCCAGACAGTTGCCGTTGATGGCGGCGATGAAAGGCTTTGGGCCTGCTTCGATGCGGTTCAGAAACCGGGCTCCCGTGAGGGCTTTTTGATAGATTTCATCGCGTTTTTTCACAAGTTTGAGCTGGGTAATGTCGGCACCGGCGATAAAATTCTTACCCACGCCGGTGAGCACAACCGCCTTGACCCGGTCGTCTTCGAAGGCCTCGTCGACTGCTTCGTTGAAGTCCTTCATCAACCCGGAGGACATCTGATTCACCGGCGGATTGTCAAGAATCAGGACAGCCGTGCCGTCTTTCAGTTCTACATCTATTGTCGGGTAGCCTGTTTTCATGACAGCATTCTCCTTCTGTCCGACGTTCATTGGTTCAGCGGCAATACTCCGGCCACCAAGACACAAAGACACCAAGAAATATTCCGATCGTTAAACTTCATGTTCTTTCTTCGCGTCTTGGTGTCCTAGTGGGAGAGCCGTTCATCCCCAGAGCATAGTGTGGAGCTTTACTCCACACTACACATCTAAGTCAAGAAAATAAGTATTTTTTCCTTGACACGACATCAATCGTTTTTTATACATGGCTGAGATGGAATTCAGTCCTTTCTTCCATCGGTTCCCACCCGAGGTCGGCAACGCAACGATGAAGATCAGTGAGCTCTCAAGGCGTACGAATGTCCCCAAAGAGACGATCCATTATTATGTCCGCGAGGGGTTGATTCCGAGACCCAGGAAAAAGGGCAGAAACGTATCCGACTACAGCGATGACTTCGCCGAGCGGATTCTTTTGATCAAACAGATCCAGGATCACTTTTTCCTTCCTTTGTCGCTTATCAAGAAAATCACGAAGCAATGGAGGAAATTGCCGGAGCTCAAGTCCCTCCTGGAACTGCGGATTGGCTACTTCAGCCCTCTGGACCAGTTTCTTCAAAAAGAAGTGGTGGGTGCGGAGACTCTGGCGAAGGTCACGGGGATGGCAAAGAAGTGGATTGAGAAATTCGAGGAATGGGGTGTAATCACCTCCTACACGAAGGGAGGGCAGAAAGTCTATTCTCAGGACGACGTCATTATCGCTAAGTTGCTGGTTGACCTGGATCGCGCCGGCTTCGGTCCCAAGAACGGTGTGGATCCTGAAGTGGCAAGGCGTTACATCGATCTTTTCAGGCAGATCGTCAAAATGGCCCATGGCAGTTTCCTGAATGCGGATCTTGAAAGGTTCACGGCCGAAGAAAACCTCAAACGAGGGATTCGGGGCAGGGAGTTGATGGGAGTGTTTTTCTACCACCTTTACCGGAAACTGGTCAGAGAGGAGGATTGGTCGTTCAATAAGGCCAAAGATGCGCCTGTAAGAGATAGCGCTTCTTCGCTCACGCCGGAAGGCTGCCTTCCGGCGTGATCTCATGGTCCGTCAGGATTCAAATCATGTTGTCTCTTGGTGGTTCGGGCAATCGCCCTGTGCTGTAAGGGTGATATGGGCATGCGACTTTCGTCGGCATGGAACTAACCCTCAACCAACTGAAAGGAGATGAAACTCATGAAAAGATCGAAGATCGGATGGATGATGACGGCGACCCTTTGCCTGGTTCTGGCAACAGCTTTTCCTGCCTGGGCCGCGGATGTTATCAAAATTGGCGTCATCGGGCCCATGAATTTCGTCCAGGGCCAGGGGCACTGGAACGGCGCGACGATGGCCGCCGACGAGATCAATTCCGCCGGAGGGGTCCAGGTCGGCAATAAGAAAATGATGATCGAACTGGTCAAGGCCGACTCCAACGAGTTCATCAGCCTCACCGACGCCACCAATGCCATGGAGCGTCTGATGACCCAGAACAAGGTGGACTTCGTGGTCGGCGGTTTCAGGACGGAGGCGGTCATGGCCATGCAGGACATTGCCGGGGAGTACAAGCGAATCTTCCTGGGTGTTGGGGCAGCCCATAATGAGCTCTGTGATCGGGTAGCCAAAAATTATGATATGTACAAATATTGGTTCCGCATCTCACCTTTCAACTCCACCTTCCTGGTCAGAACGAGTTTCATCCACCTAGCCACTGTTGGTGCCATATTGAAACAGTCCTTAAACATACCCAAAATAAAAGTCGCTGCCGTCTTCGAAAAGGCCATGTGGACGGATCCGATGGTTCCAGCTGCTGAGGCCGCCATACCTAAGATGGGTATGGAGTTAGTGGGAGTCTGGCGGCCTTCAGATAAAGCGACCGATGTGACAGCCGAACTATCCGCTGTCCAGCGATCCGGAGCCCATGCTATTTTCACCATGTTTTCGGCCTCCGTCGGCATCACCTTTGCCAGGCAAGCCGGAGAACTCAAGATCCCGGCCATGCAGGTCGGCATCAACGTGGAAGCCCAGAAGGACGGGTTCTGGCAGGCAACCCAGGGAATGGGCAACTATGTGGCGACCGTTAACACCTATGCCCGGAACGTGGAAGTCAACGAACTGACAAAACCTTTTGTCGACACTTACATTAAGAAATTCGGTGAAACGCCGACTTATACGGCGGACACTTACACCGCAATCAAGTACGCTCTTGTGCCGGCCATTGAAAAGACAGGGACCCTCGATGCGGACAAGCTGGTGGCTTTCATTGAAAACGACGTCAGCTTGAGGCCAGGTGGAACCGCAGCATACTTAAAGGATGAGCAAGGACGTCCGCTCCACGAGCTCAGATGGGGTCCGGGATACCTCACCGCTCTCGGGGTTCAGTGGCAGGACGGAGAATTGAAGGGTTTCTGGCCCAACAAGTGGAAGGCAACCCCGGAGGCGCCCGAGATTACCTACAAGGGAGTTGTTCCGCTCAAGATACCGCCCTGGGTCATCGAAGCGCACAAGAAATAACAAGATATCATGAAAACAGTCGCATTTGCTCGTTCGGCAAAATCCCCCTCATCTTCCCTTTGGTAACTCGTCTCCCCTTCCCTTGCGGGAGGGGATAAAGGGGAGGGGAAACGAGGCTCTATGATCCTGGACATCGTTATCAGCGGCCTGATCAGCGGGAGCATTTATGCTATACTAGCGATAGGGTTTTGCCTTATCTTCGGTGTGGCCCGCATCGTGAACATAGCCCACACGGCATTTTATATGGTGGCCGCCTACGGCATCTATTTCGGCACCCACGTACTCGGCTTCCATCCCCTTTGGTGCATGCTTGCCTCCGTGGTCATGGTCACCTTGTTCGGCCTGATCGCTTACAAGCTTTTCATCGACCCGATCCGCGAACACGAGGCTGCGGTCCTGATATGCACCATCGCCCTGGCCATGGCCATGCAGGAGATCATGCTCCTGATGTTCACGGGGAGTTACCTGAGTGCCCCCGCCCTGATTGGAGGGTTTTTTCAGGTTTCCGGGGTTAAGGTTTTCTATCAGCAATTGCTGACCTTTGGAATAGTCCTGCTGATCATGGCCGCGCTCTGGGCTATGCTGATGAATACCAAGCTCGGCCTGGCCATACGCTCTACGGCCCAGGACAGGGAAGTGGCCAACCTGATGGGCATCAACGAGAGCCGGACCGCCATGCTCACCATGGGAATCACGGTCGGGCTGGCAGGATTGGCAGGCGCAGTAGTGGTGCCTCTGACCATCCTCGATCCCCACATGTGGATGCATCCCCTGATAATGATGATGGCGGTGGTGGTTCTGGGCGGTTTGGGCAGTCTCAAAGGCAGCTTTGCGGGAGCCTACATCCTGGGGTTTGCCGAAGCCCTGGTGGTTTTCCTGATTCCCAAGGGCGCATTCCTCAAGGGGTCGGTCGCCCTGTCGGTCATGATCCTGGTGCTGCTCATCAGACCCGAAGGCCTCTTCGGCGTGGCCTTCGAAGAAGAGAGATGATCATGGGTTTGCTCGCGTTCTGGTTGAGAAAACTCTTTTCCATCGTGAGAAATGAAATTCTTGTGCTCCCGAGCAGGGTGGCGGTGGTGCTTTTCTGCCTGTTCCTGCTTTCACTGCCTCTCTTTCTCAAGAACCCTTACGTGCTTCGCATCCTTGTCCAGGCGAGCATCTTCGCTATCCTGGCTGCAAGCTGGGACCTCCTTTCCGGTTTTACCGGCCAGATGAATTTCGGCCACGCTCTTTTCTTCGGCGTGGGAGCTTACACCGCGGCCCTGCTGAATTTGCATCTTCACCTCCCGCCATGGGGAAGCATACCCTTGGGCGGTCTTGCCGCAGTCGTCGCCGGACTCGTCATAGGCATTCCCTGTCTCAGGCTCAAAGGGACTTACCTCGCCCTAACCACCCTCGCCTTCCCCATCATCCTGATGGGCATCGTGTTCACCATCCCAAGCATTACCGGCGGGGAACTGGGTGTCTCCGGCATCAGCCGCCTTTCCGGCTCCCGTTTAAGGGACTATTACACAACCGTGATCCTCATGCTCGGAATGACTGCCATCATGTGGAAGATCACGGACTCAAGAACGGGCATTATTTTCCACGCCATCCGCGAAGACGAACTGGCGGTTCGGGCATCGGGAATCAACACAACCCGTTACAAGCTCCTCGCTTTTAGCCTGAGCGGTTTCTTTGCCGGCCTCTCCGGTGGCCTCTACGCCCATTTCATGAGGATTGCCGGCCCCTCTACTCTCGAGGTCGGCCTTTCGTTCACCGTTGTGATCTGGGCTGTGTTCGGGGGTATCGTGACGATTTACGGGCCGGTGGCCGCGGTCTTCATTCTTTTTCCGCTCCTGGAGTTTCTTCATTTCTGGCCCGAGTACCGGACCCTGATGTTCGCTGCAGTGATCCTGTTGATCCTCCTTTACATGCCGGAAGGTTTGATTCCCTGGATTCGCGACAAGATAGAGACGGAGTGCCCCAGGTGCAAGCTCAGAAACGTGGCCGTGCGCAAAACTTGCAGAGTGTGTACAGCCCCTTTGGACTAGTAGGGAGGAAGCAGTAGGAACTAATTCTTTATGCATACTCCTTACTTCCTACCGCCTACTCTGAGGATGGAGGATGAAGGACCATGGATGCCAAGCAAGCGTACCTGTCAAAGCCCTGGTTGAAGTTCTACCCTGACGGTGTGCCGGAAGCCCCGCAGATCCCGGACATATCTGTGCCGGAACTGATCGACCAGCTCGCTGACAAGTACTCCGGCAAGACGGCCTTGATTTTTTATGGAAAAAAAATCACCTATGGCGGTCTCAAAGAGCTGATCCACCGATTTGCCACGGGCCTTGCCGGACTCGGCGTCAAAAAGGGCGACACGGTGGCCCTCTATCTGTTGAACTGCCCCCAGTATGTGATCGCCTATTTCGCCGCCCTCAAGCTTGGCGCAAAGGTGACGCCCATCAGCCCGGTCTACACCAGCAAGGAAGTGAAACATCAGCTCGAAGACAGCGAGGCCGGCACGGTGGTCTGTCAGGACATCCTCTACGACAACGTGGAGCGAAGCGGAGTGAAGCTTGACAGGGTGATTCTCACGAGCATAGCGGATTATCTCCCCGCACTCAAGAAATGGTTTGGAAAGAGCGCTATGGCCAAGGCCTACGGCGGCATGCACGTGCCTTCTCCTGAACGCATCAAGGAAGCGGGGCTTCTTTCTTTCAGGGACCTGATCCACAAGTATTCCCCGAATCCCCCGCAGGTCACGATCGACCCTGTCAAGGATATCGCCGTCCTGCCATACACCGGGGGCACCACCGGGCTTCCCAAGGCCGCCGTTCTGACGCACCGCAACATGATAGCCCTTCAGGCACAGGTTCTCTGCTTCTGGCCTCTTTTCGAAGAAGGGAAGGAAGTGAGCATGGCCTTCCTGCCTTTCTTTCACATTTACGGGCAGGTGGTGGTGATGCTGGGCGGGCTTGCCCTGGGATCGGCACTGGTCCTTTTCACCACACCTGATGTGGACGATATTCTCTGGGCCGTTGAGCGTTACCGCGCATCAGGGTTTTACGGGGTTCCCACCTTGTTCGAGTACCTGAAGGAGTATGAAAAGACGGACCGGGTCAACTGGAAACGTCTCAAACTCATCGTCTGCGGCGCCGACACGCTCCACGAATCCACCATCGATGCATGGGAAAAGAGAACCGGGTCGAGGATTTTCGAAGGCTACGGCATGACGGAAACCACGGCCGTGAGCCATGGCAGTCCGGTGAACAGGCCCAAGAAAGGATCTTTCGGCGTTCCCATTCCCGGCGTAAGGGCGGCCATCATTGACCATGCCGGAACGGAAATGGTGCCGGTGGGAGAGGTGGGCGAACTCATCCTGAACGGTCCCAATATCATGCGGGGATACTGGAAGCGGCCCGAGGGAACGGAGGAGACCTTTGTCGAAATCGAAGGAGAAAGGTGGCTTCGCACAGGCGATCTGGTGAGCATGGACGAAGAAGGATATTTCCACTTCTTTGACCGCAAGCGTGACCTTATCAAGCACAAGGGATACTCCGTCTTTGCAAGGCACGTGGAGGAAGTTCTTTACCAGCACCCGCAGATTAAGGCCGCCGGTGTTGTCGGCGTGCCCGACCCCAAAGTGGGCAACATAATAAAGGCTTACGTCGTCCTGGAGAGCGAAGCGAGAGGCAAGGTCTCCGAGGAGGAGATCATGGAATTCTGCCGCAAAAATCTGGCTCACTACAAGGTCCCCAAGATCGTGGAATTCAGAGGGGAACTGCCGAAGACCGATGTGGGAAAAGTCTCCAGACGGGAACTGAGGGAAGAGACCGAGGGAAGATGACATGACGCAACCCTTCTTGGAGATCGAGTCGGTTCACAAGGATTTCGGAGGGCTCAGGGCCGTCAGCGACGTGAGTTTTTCCATGGGCCGGGAGGAGGTGCTGGGTCTCATCGGCCCTAACGGCGCGGGAAAGACCACGCTCTTGCGATTGATCACCTCCATCCTGAAACCCGATTATGGCAGCATTCGGTTCAAGGGCAAAGAGATCGCCGGGTTGAAAACGTGGGAGATCGTCAACAGAGGCATTGCTTGTACGTTCCAAAATATGAGACCCTTCAGACGCCTGCCCATCATCGCCAATGTCATGGTGTCCTGCCTCTGCCCGAGGGCAATGAAAAGCGGCGAGTGGGTCAAGAGAATCGAGGCCAAGGCCATGGACGCACTGGAATTTGCCGGGATCTCGGACATGGCGCTTGAGAAAGCCTCCACTTTGTCTCAGGGCGATCTGAAGCGGCTGGAGGTAGCGCGTGCTATTGCAACGGAACCCGAACTCCTGCTTCTGGACGAACCTTTCGGCGGATTGAGTCCGGCCGAAACCGAACTCATGGCAAAATCTATCCAGCGGCTCCACAAGGGCGGCCGTTTCGGCCGCCTTCACAGCGAAGGTCCGGCAATGATCATCGTGGAGCACAAGCTGCAGCAACTCATGAAGATCGTGGACCGAATCATCGTGCTCAATTTCGGAACCCTTATTGCCGACGGAAAACCGGAGGAGATCGTGACCGACAAGCAGGTCATCGAGGCATACCTCGGGGAAAGAGAGATGTGACGTTGCTGCTGGAAGTTTCCCATCTCACGGTCTGCTATGATAAAGCCATGCTCATCAACGATCTTAGCATGGGCGTGGACAGGGGCGAACTGGTCAGCCTGGTGGGGCCCAACGGAGCCGGGAAATCCACGCTGTTGAGGTCCATCACGGGGATGGTGACCTGGGAGAAACGCGTCAAAAGGCGATCGGCCCAGGGAGAAATCACGATCCAGGGAGAAGTCATCTTCGACGGGGAGAGAATCGACCGCATTCCCGCTCATGATATCGTCAAGAGGGGGCTCATCCATTGTCCCGAAAGGAGAAGGCCTTTCAGGGAAATGACCGTGAGAGACAATCTTCTCGCCGGTGCCTTCCTTCTGAAAGACAAGAAGCAGGTCGAAGAAAACCTGAAGATGGTTCATGCGCTTTTCCCGATCCTGAAGGGCAGATACAATCAGATATCCGGCACCCTGTCGGGCGGGGAACAGCAGATGCTGGCCATAGGCCGGGCTATCATGTCCATCCCGAAGCTCCTTTGCATTGATGAACCCTCCACAGGGCTTGCCCCGATAATGAGGCGGGAAGTGTTTGAGAAGATCCTGGAGATAAGCCGGCTTGGAATCACGGTGCTCCTGGTGGAACAGGAGGTGAGCACAGTTTTCAAGATATCCACCCGGAATTATGTGCTCTCATCAGGAAAAATCATCGCCGAAGGATCGGGGGAGCAGTTGCTCCAGGATGAAGTTATCCGCAAAACCTACCTGGGTCTTTAATGCTGGTACAGTATCCCATCTGAATGGATTTTCTCATGAGTGCCCTGTTCGAACCCGCGACCATCAAGGGCCTGGCCCTGCGAAACCGATTTGTCAGGTCCGCCACCTATGACGGTTGTGCCGAAAAGAACGGCCATGTGTCCCGGAGACAACTCGAACTGTATGAGGAGCTTGCTCGGGGCGGTGTCGGCCTCATAATTACGGGCGTTGCTTATGTCCACCCATCCGGCCGGATTTCAGCCTTCCAGAATTCACTGGCCTGTGATGACTGCGTTCCGAGTTTCAGGAAGCTGGCCCAAACCGTCCACAACCAAGGCGCAAAGATCGCGGTTCAGTTGTTTCATGCGGGCCGGGAAGTCGGGAAAACCTTCAAGCCTCAACGAAAGGAGGCTTGAGAACCTTTGATCTCATGGAGCAGGTGATCAAGAACCAGGAGGCCGACTTCATATCCTTATGCCGGCCGCTCATAAGGGAACCGGAGATCATTAACCGCTGGAGACACGGTGATCGCCGCAGGGCAACATGCATTTCCTGCAACAGGTGTTTCGACGCCACCCTCAAGGGGGAACAACTCCTTTGTGTGCAGTCAAAGTCGCAATGACATGGCTGCAGGAGAAGTTCCCTTTCGCGAAAGGAGTTTAAGATCATGGAGATACAGAAGGTTTTCATAGTAGGTTCGGGCCTGATGGGGAGCGGGATCACGCAGGTCTGCGCGCAGAGCGGTCTGGATGTCCTCCTTTATGACATAGATCCCTCAGCCCTGACAAAGGCTCTCAAGGACATCGAGTGGTCGGTCGGAAAGTTTGCTGAAAAGGGTGAGATCACAGAAGACAAAGCCATTGTCATGAATAGGATCCAGACCGTCTCCGAGTTCTCACTTGCCGCCGCCTCCGACCTTATTATCGAGGCGGTCTTCGAGAATCTCGAGCTGAAGAGAGAGATTTTCGAAAAAATTGACGGACTCTCCAGGCCCGATGCGCTCATGGCCAGCAATACGTCTTCCATCCCGATCACCGAAATTGCTGTTGCCACCAAAAACCGGGAAAGGGTTCTAGGCCTTCATTTTTTCAGCCCCGTACCCATGATGCATGCCGTTGAAGTTATCAAGGGTCAGTGCACGAGCGAAGAAACAATGATGAAAGGGAAACGGTTTGTGGTTCGGATAGGAAAAGAGCCGATCATGGTGAACCGGGACGTGGCCGGTTTTGTGATCAACCGGATTAATTTTCCGTCAACCATGGAAGCCATGCGTCTGGTCGAGGAGGGCGTCACCACGGTGGAGGACATCGACAAGGGACTCAAACTGGCATCTGGAAGGAGAATGGGCATTTTTGAAACAGGCGACATGGTCGGCCTTGATGTCACTTACGGCGCATTGATGTCCATGTACCGGGAAACCGGCGATCCCCGCTGGTTTCCGCCCATGATCCTCAGGAGAAAGGTCAAGTGCGGCGAACTTGGCCGAAAGGCCGGCAAGGGCTGGTACGAGTACGACAAGGACGGTCGCAGGAAGGCGCAATAGCCATCCTGGTTGCAGAGCCGGGCTTTGGTCTAATCCAAGGATTGGGATTGGCAAAGCAGATTTGTAAATTCGGATTTCGAATCAGGGCAGTGCCGGTGAAGCCTGACTTGGACCTGAGCAGTGGTTTTCGGGCTGGAACAAACAGGGAATGACTGGAATGACCGAACATTTCAAGGTAAACCGCAACGACCTCTTCTTCATCCTTAAAAACCAGCTCAAGTATGGTTCGCTCTGTTCTCTTGAACGGTATAAGGATTTGAAGGAAGAGATGCTTGACATGGTGGTCACGGAAGCCATCACTCTGGCCAGGGAAGTTGTGGATCCCTTGCAGGAGATCGGCGAAAAAGCACGGGTCAAGTTCGAAGGAGGAAAGGTTTCCTGCCCGCAGGAATTCAAGAGGGTGTTCAGGCAGTTCGGGAAAGACGGATGGATCGGCCTTTCCAGAAGCACGACTTACGGCGGGCAGGGATTTCCTCACATGATGCGGATTGTGGTCAACGACCTGATGTATGGGGCATGCCAAGCCTTCAACATGGCTCCCAGTCTCACCCATGGAGCGGCACATCTCATGGAAAGCTTCGCGACCGAGAGCCTGAAGAAACTTTTTGTTCCCAGGATGTATGGCGGCGATTGGGCGGGGACCATGTGCCTGACGGAACCGGATGCAGGGTCGAATCTGGCCGATATCAAGACCACCGCCTGCCCGGAGGGAGATCATTTCAGGATAAAAGGATCAAAAATCTTCATATCCTGGGGAGAACACGACCTGACCGAAAACATCATCCACCTCTTGCTTGCCCGCATGGAAGGCGCCCCTGCAGGTGTCAAAGGAATTTCTCTTTTCATCGTGCCGAAGGTCAGGGTCAATACCGACGGCTCCCTCGGAAGATCGAATGATGTGTTTTGTGAAAGGGTTGAAGAAAAACTGGGTCTCCATGCATCCCCAACGTGCGAACTGAGCTTCGGCAGCCACGACGAGTGCCTCGGTTATTTGTGCGGGGAGACTAATCAAGGGCTTTCCCACATGTTCCAGATGATGAATGCGGCTCGCATCAATACGGGCGTCAGCGGCATGACCCTGGCCGGTACCGCATATCTAAACGCCCTTGCCTATACAAAAGCCCGAATTCAGGGACAGGACTTGGCCGGTAGAAAGCCCGGATCGGTCCCGATTATAGACCATCCGGACGTGCGCCGGATGCTGCTCTGGATGAAAGCCATGGTGGACGGCATGCGGTCCATGATCTACACAGGGGCCTTCTGGTCGGATCTTGCCCTGGAACTCCCGCAAGGCACTGCCGAGAAAACCCATTACCGGAACCTTGTGGATTTCATCACCCCGATCATTAAGGCCTACTGCTCGCACATGGGTTTCAGAGTGTGCGAGACGGCGATGCAGTGCCTCGGAGGCTACGGGTATACGAAGGACTACCCCATAGAACAGTATTTGAGGGATGCCAAAATCATGTCTCTCTACGAAGGGACCAATGGGATCCAGTCAATCGATCTGATGGGCCGCAAGATGAGGGGAGGACAAGGAGCTCTTTTCAAGGCCTACAAGGACGAAATTGAAGGGTTCTGTGCTGCTAATGAACATCATCTCAGGTTCGAAAAGGAAGTGAAGTCCCTGTACACGGCGGAGAAGAAGTTAATCGAAGTAGCCCTCGCAATGGCGGAAAGAATGAATTCCGATCCCCTCCAATGGGCATCCCAAACTTTTCCCGCTCTCATGTGTTTCGGGGACGTGACCATGGCCTGGCGTCTTCTGGACCTTGCCGTCATCGCTGAGCGAATCATGGATGAAGGCAGAAGAAACTCCTTTTACACCGGGAAAATCATGCAGGCCTCCTATTTCGTCGGGACCATGCTGCCCCTGACCATGGCCCGTCTGGAAACCTGCATGAATCCTGGGCGCGAGATCATAGAGATGCCCAATGAGGCGTTCTAGTCTCATTTCTCATAAATTGTGTGTCGCTTTTTGGCAATTTGAATTTGATTCTTAGCAATCCAGAATGATGCAAAAAATGAAAATCGAATTTCCATGTCTCCGGCAAGTGGGGTTAAATGCAAGGCGTCATCCCAATATCTCAACTTGCCATTTTAGGGCAGAACTTTTGAGACACGGTATCGGGAGGATCGATTTGAAAGAGCCGGTAATAGTAGCTGCTGTAAGAACTCCGGTAGGCCGGTACATGGGGGCGCTGAAGGAAGTCCAGGCTTATGACCTGGCGGCCCTGGTGCTCAATGAAGTATTGGATCGCGCAAAGATCAAGCCGGCATTGGTTGACGACGTCATCCTGGGGCAGTCCTATCAGAACGGCGAGTATGTCAATATCGCGCGCATGGCGCTCCTCAAAGCCGGCTGGCCCGAATCAATCCCTGGCGTGACCATGGACCGGCGGTGCTGCACCGGGTTGGACACCGTATGCTTTGCGGCCATGATGATACAGTCGGGACAGGCCGAGGTAGTTGTGGCAGGCGGTGTAGAGAGCATGAGCAACGCGGAATTTTACCTTCCCGGCGAGATCAAGTGGGGTGTGGGCGGCAAAAAGGGAATGCCCAGGGGACACGGAGACCTCGCGATGTGGGGAGTTCCACTTTATGATCGCATCCAGAGGGCGCGGGTCATGTCCCAGCCGGAAGAACGATATGGAATTTTGCCGGCCATGATGACCTGGGCGGAGACCGCGGCCGAAGAGGAGAACATATCCCGTGAAGATTGCGACATGTGGGCACTGCAAAGTCACAGGAAGGCTTGCCTAGCCATTCAGTCGGGCAAGTTCGATGAGGAGATCATTCCTGTTCCGGTCTCCGTGAACAGGAAGGAAATCCAATTAATGAAGCTGGATGAAAACCCCCGGTCTGATGCGAGCATGGATAAACTGGCTAAACTGAAGCCTGTCCTGGGGGGTGTGTGCACAGCGGGGAACTCTTCAACAGAGAACGATGGAGCGGCCGCTGTGGTGGTTACATCAAGAGAAAGGGCACTTGAATGGGGAGTGGAACCTCTGGCTTCGCTCAGGTCATTTTCCGTGGCGGGGGACGATCCTCGCCGGACGTACAAGACCGTCCCCGTTGCAGTGCAAAAAACTTTGGAAAGGGCCGAACTGGGCCTGGATCAGATGGATCTCATTGAAATTCAGGAGGCCTTCGCCGCCCAGGTTCTGGCTGATATCAAGGGGATGGGATTGGGACCCGGAGATTTTGACCGAATCAACGTGAATGGTTCGGGGATCTCACTCGGTCACCCCATAGCGTGCACAGGAACCCGGGTGCTTGTGACTCTCCTTTATGAAATGAAACGGCGGAATGCGCGCTACGGCCTTGAAACCATATGCGGCGGAGGGGGACTAGGGATCGCGGCCGTATTTGAAAGAGAATCGTAATGTCTGCATGTGACTGAGCCCGGAAATCAGCGAATCCCTCTCTTGGAGGCTCTCCGACAACTACTCTCCCCTCCCCTGGTGGGAGGGGATAAAGGGGAGGGGGAATTTGCGGATGGCGGACAGGTTCTTTGCTCCCCCTTTTGAAAAGGGGGTCGGGGGAATTTTGGAGGAGCACGAATTCATGGAGAGAAAATTGAACGATGTCGTGGTGATCGACGGTGTTCGGACGGCCTTCGGAAGAGCCGGAGAGAAAGGCATCTTCTGGAAGACCAGAGCCGACGACCTGGCGGTCGTCCTTGCCAAGGCACTGATCCGTAGAAACCCCAAGGTGGAACCGGATATGATCGAGGACAGCATTTGGGGAGTCACGAATCAGGTGAAAGAGCAGGGAGGTACACTGGGCAGAGCCGTCCCAATGCTTGCCGGCTGGGGCTGGAAGTTGCCCGGCTGCTCTGTCGACCGAATGTGCGCCGGCGGTCTTACGGCCATCGCCTTCGGCGTGGGCTACATCGCCACAGGGATGGCCGATTGCCTTCTCACTGGAGGCGTGGAACACATGGGGCACGTGCCAATGGGGTTCATGCGGGATCCCCACCCTCGACTCGAGGAGGTGATGGGAGGGCCGTCCGCTTTCAACATGGGTATGACGGCAGAAAATATCCATGACCAATTCCCCGAATTTAACAGGGAAATGGCCGACCAATATGCCCTTTCATCCCAACAAAAGGCGGATCGTGCAATTCACTCCGGCAAGATGGAACAGATGATCATCCCGATCGAGGTTGAACAGGCTGACGGCACCAGGGTGGTGATAGACAGAGACCAGCAGCCCAGGCCTGACACCAGTTTGGAATCCCTGGCCGGACTTAAGCCGGCTTTCAGAGAAAACGGACGGGTCACGGCCGGGAATGCCTCGGGGCTCAACGACGGCGCAGCCGCGGTTCTCTTGTTGAGCGAGGAAAAGGCATATGCTTTGGGTTTGAAACCCGGAATGCGCTGGGTTTCCTCTGCCGTGGCGGCGGTCGATCCGACCATCATGGGTACCGCCCCGGTCCCCGCAACTTCTAAAGCGTTGGATAAGGCCGGCCTGACTATGGATGACATGGACTTCATCGAAATCAACGAGGCCTTCGCAGTCCAGGCCCTTTACTGCCTTGACAGATTGGGGTTGAAGGCGGACGACCCCAGGGTCAACGTATGGGGAGGTTCCCTGGCATTCGGGCATCCCCTGGCGGCATCGGGTCCGAGATTGGTCACTTTCCTGATGAACATTTTCAAAGAAAATAAGGATGCGCGGTACGGCCTCACGACCATGTGCGTCGGCCGGGGGCAGGGGTACTCGATAGTTTGGGAGAATTTACAGCGGTAGGATGGGGGGCGAGAAAAGAGTTCCCTCACACAGAGAACACAAAGTTCACAGAGAATTCCTTTGTGGTCAAAAACAGGGCTTCTTTGTGTAAAGCTTAAAAAGGGTGTTCTCTGGAGCCTCTGTGGCCTTTCAAAGAAGTCCATCTCGGTGAAGGCGTCACCCTGAGCTTCAACCGGGATATTCTCGAAAGCGATTTTGTGGTCAAACTTCCCGTCCTCAAGACCCACACCCAGACTATGGTCAGCCTCGGCATCAAGAATCTGAAAGGGACCATCGACATCCCGTCGAGAAAAAAATGCCACAACGCAACGCCGTCCCAGGACCTTCACCTCATGGTCTCGAAACTTTTTCCCCCCATGCCGCCCATGTTCACGCTTATCGACGGGATATACTCGGCCGAGCGCGGCCCGAATGTAGACTGCCAGGCCAGGAGGAGCAATCTCCTGGTGGCTTCTTCCGACCTATTGTCCGCGGATTTGGTGGGCGCCCAAGTGTTAGGCTTTGCTCCCAGCACGGTACCGTACCTGGTTCATGCTGCCGGGGCCGTGCACCGGCCTGTGGATTTGTCGGACGTGGAGGTGGTTGGAGAACCTGTCGAGCAGGTAGCTTCCACGCATGAATGGACGTTCCCTTACAACGAAAGCGGCACCTTGCCCGTGGCCATGGAGAAGATGGGAATCACCGGCGTATCCTGCAGAAAATACGATCTCACCGTTTGCACCTATTGCGCGGGATTGACCAGGGTGATGTTGATGGCCATTGCACGGGCCTGGAAGGGAGATCCATTTGATGAGGTGGAGATCCTGTCTGGAAAGGTCATGCAGGCCTTGCCCGGCAAAAAGAAGACCCTGTTGCTCGGGAAATGCATCTACGAGGCCAACAAGAACAACCCTC
>Ga0068714_10001470_pt1 | contig 34391 bp, 22 predicted proteins | sample MTBNYHSulfiMetaG_FD_62988 | JGI IMG/M metagenome (GOLD analysis project Ga0068714, IMG submission 62988) | Enrichment culture microbial communities from rom New York Harbor, USA that are MTBE-degrading - MTBE-NYH (New York Harbor Sulfidogenic)... | ecosystem: Environmental > Aquatic > Marine >...
TCAGATTTATCAGTTGCATATACTTTCGAACCTGCAATAAAGTTTCCGAGACAAACCGCAATACATCCTGAGCCTGTTCCAATATCAATTATCCTGAGATTATCTGCAGTATTATCCTGAATTATCAGATCCACCAGCTCTTCTGTTTCTGCCCTGGGAATCATTACCTGCTGATCAACATGGAATTTTAATCCATAAAAATCGGCCTGTCCCAGAATGTATTGTACAGGTTTTCCCAGGTTGAGTTGATTTGCTATATTTTCTAAATTCCGAAAAAGGTGGGTATCGAATTCCTCATCCCCATTTAAAATCAGATCTCTTTTTGAATATCCCAAATGATCAAGGACCAGGTATGCAATACTTCGTGCTTCTTCAACCGAATATAAATCCCTGATCTCAAACATAATGAAGCCTATTGTGTTTTTTTTCTTCAAAAGAATTATTTTTGATCAAATTTAATAAGAAAGAGATTATATGTACAGGGATGAATTATATATTCTCAGATGTCTTGAACTGGCTTTAAAAGGTCTTGGTAAAACACGTCAGAATCCGATGGTTGGAGCTGTTATAGTCAACAATGACAGGATTATCGGTGAGGGATATCATGCCTGTTTCGGAGGTCCGCATGCTGAAGTAACGGCCATTAATTCAATAAAAGATAAATCCCTCCTTTCCGGATCAACACTTTACGTTAATCTTGAACCATGTTCCCATTTTGGAAAAACACCTCCCTGTTCATTTCTTATAAGGGATTTACAGATTCCAAGAGTTGTAATTGGGAGTATTGATCCAAATCCTCAGGTTTCCACCTTGGGGATTCAAATTCTCAAAGACTGCGGCATTGAGGTTATTACAGGAGTAAAAGAAAAAGAATGCAGGTTTTTAAATCGTCGCTTTTTTACTTTTCATGAAAAAAAAAGGCCATATATTATCCTGAAATGGGCTCAGTCGAAGGATGGTTTTATAGATATAAGGCGCAATATCAATGACTTTGGTCATACAAATTGGATAAGCGGTCAAACAGCGAGAATACTGGTTCACAAATGGAGGTCGGAAGAGATTGCCATTATGGTTGGCACAAATACCATCCTTACAGATAATCCTGATCTTGACGTCAGATATTGGTATGGACAAAACCCGATCAGGGTAATACCTGATAAAGTTGGCAGACTATCTGATGATCTCAAAATATTTAATGGAAAAAATAAAACATTGATTCTAATTTCAACGTATAATATTAACAGGACTAATGTTGAATATGTAACCATAAGTAAGGACAGGTTCATTCTGCCTGTATTTCTGGAAGAGTTATACAAGAGGGATATATTAAGCATTCTTGTTGAGGGAGGGGCATCTCTCCTGAATAGTTTTATTAAATCAGGATTATGGGATGAGGCGAGGATTTTTACAGGAAATGTAAAATTAAAGGATGGAATTAAAGCTCCGGTTCTGAATGCTGAAATTTCTGAACAGTTTTCAATACGGGATGACAATTTTAAGTTTTACAGAAATAATTAATGTTAAAGAATATCCCAGTTATTTACTTTAGCTAATTAAATAACTATCTTTGAATTATGACAAAAAAATAAATTGTAATTTTACATACACAATGGAATAATGAAAAATTGATTCAATTATGAAAAAGATATGTGTTCTAGTTTCCGTAGTATTGTTCTTTTCTCTTCTCGGAGTAAATGGACAAAGTCCCAAGCAGTGTTTTAAAGCTGGAGAACAATTCTTAAAGAAAGGAAAATATAATGATGCTGTTGATCAATATACAAAAGCACTTCAGGCAGATCCCGGATTCATAAAAGCCTATACACAAAGGGCATCAGCTTTTGCTTCACTTCAAAAATATAAGGAAGCTGCTGAAGATTATGAAAGAGCATTAGTGTTCCAAACTAAGGATCCCGTAATATATTTCAACTCAGCTTCAATACATCATCAGCTGGGAATTGATTCGCTTGCTGAAATCAGGGTAGCCAGGGCATTGCAGCTTAAACCTTCATACATTGATGCTTTACAGTTGAATGTTTCAATCCTTATCGAACTTAAAAAATTTCCGGAGGCGGTGAAAGCATCAAAAACAGCATTAAAATACAAGGAGACAGCTGAGAACTTTTACAATTTTGGTCTTGTGAATGATATCACAGGAGCTTATGATGAGGCGGAAAAAGCTTTTGAGAAAGCTATTTCAAAGAATAGCAGATATAAGGAAGCCTATGTTAAATTAGCTGACTTACAGAGGAGACTTAAAAAATTTCCTCAATCTTTATCCAATAGCACCCGAGCATTAAATATTGATCCGAAATTTGCCGATGCTTATCTTGTCCGGAGTCTGTCATATGGCGATCAATTAAAATACCCGGAAGCAATCAATGATCTTTCCACTCTTATCCTTATGGATCCTCAAAATCCTGATTATTTCTATCAGAGGGGAATCATGTATCAGAATTTTGCACAACATCCGACTGCTGTGAATGATTTTAATAAAGTCATCTCAATCAATCCCGAAAATTCAGCAGCCTATTATAAAAGAGCTTTTTCATATGAGCAAATGATGAGATTTGAGGATGCGATCAAAGATTATGAGATGCTTGCAAGCCTTTCAAAATATGATGAAAAAGCCCGGGAACACCTCGCTGAAGCCCAGACAAGACTTTTTGAACTTAACCGCGAAACCATCAAACCCATCGTTCTCATCGATGATCCAGCTGAAAAAAAAGGTAAAATCCTGGATGTCCCTAAAGGATTAAACATACTCCCTCTTTCAGGGAAAATCAATGATCAGAGCGGTCTTAAATCATTGATTGTTAATAATTTCTCCGTTCCATTCGAATTGAAGGATGGACAATATGAATTTCTGGCCAGTGTTAATCTTTCATCCACCGACAAAATTACAATTCATGTAACTGACATTTACGATAATATGGAAAGCGTTACATATCAAATTAAAAGAACTGAGACAGATCCTCCTATTGTTCGTGTCATTGCTCCCTATGCTTCAGATAACAATATGATTTATCTTGATACAAAAGAGCCGACTATATATGTTGAAGGTACGATAACCGATGAAAGTCTTATTAAAAACATTATTATTGATGGGGTCCAGGCAAGTTATATCCCTACAGATCAGAATCCTACATTTCAAGCCTATATTAATGTTTTAAATAAAGACAGATTTACCATCAGAGCTGTTGATGAATTAAATAACGTTTCCGAGGTAACCTTCAGACTTAACCGCGAAGCAGCTGAGATCGCAGCTGGTAATCCTATGGGTAAGACCTGGGTAGTCTTTGTTGAAAACTCTAAATATGAAAGTTTCGCCAGCCTTGAAGGGCCTAGTAAGGATGTAACTATGATGAAATCAGCTCTGGCCAAATACAGTATCCATAATTTCATCCATAAAAAGGATATGACCAAGCAGGATATGGAGAAATTTTTTTCTATTGAATTACGTGATCTTCTCAGGAGTAACAGGGTGAATTCCTTGCTCGTCTGGTATGCCGGTCATGGCAAATATATTAATGAAACCGGATACTGGGTACCGGTAGATGCAAAAAGAGATGATGAATTCACCTATTTTAATATCAATGCACTGAAAGCCTCTATGCAATCTTATCCCAGGGAAGTATCCCATACATTGGTCATTACTGATGCCTGTGAGTCAGGTCCCAGTTTTTATCAGGCGATGCGCGGCACTCTCAAAGTTAGAGATTGTTCAGACTGGACGGCAACACGTTTAAAATCCTCCCAGGTTTTCTCTTCAGCCGGATACGAACTTGCTGTGGATAACAGTCAGTTTACAAGAACTTTTGCCAACGTCCTTGCAAACAGTCCTGATGCTTGTATACCCATTGAAAGCATTGTACAGAAAGTCACAACTACTGCTGTTAAATACAAACAACAAAAACCTCAATTCGGAAAAATATCAGGCCTTGAAGATGAAAATGGAACTTTCTTCTTTATGGCTAAATAAATCAAAGCATTATGTCTTTCACAAAGATTTCCTCAATGATAAAAATTATTCGCCCTCTCAGGCGAATAATTTTTTTATATACCCTAGTGATATTACATCAGGCACTTATTGCCCAGACCTATTACTTCGACTCATATGGTGTCGCGGAAGGCCTTGCTCAATCAACAGTCTACGATTTGGTTCAGGACCATAACGATTATCTGTGGCTTGGAACAAGGGCAGGTGTCAGCCGTTTCAACGGTAAAGAATTCATTAACTATACCATTGAAAATGGTCTGGCTGAAAATGGAGTCCGGACAATGATGATTGATAAGGATAAGAACCTGTGGCTTGGACATTCAGGAGGCGGAGTCAGTATCTCTAATGGACAAAATTTTTCTGTTTTCAGTAAAACAAATGATTTTTTCACGAGTGATATTACTTCCATAATTCAGGATAAAGAAGGCAATATCTGGATTACCTCCCTGCAGACAGGAGTAATAAAAATCACAGTAAAAGGGAATACCCTTAAGGAATCAAAATACGAGCAATATATCGGTGACAAATTAAGTGACAGGGTATTCAGTGCTTATCCTGCCAGAAATGGAATGATTTATTTCATAACAGACGCATTTATTAAATATTATAAGCCTGAAACAAACAGCTTTTCCAACCTTGAACTAAAAGGATTGCCATCCTTCTTCCAGATAACTACCATATTTGAAGACAGCCGGAATGATTTCTGGTTTGGCACATATCATGGCGGTTTATACAGATATCAGGCAGCCAGGGACTCCTTTAAGTTTTATGATATCAGGGATGGTTTGGCATCTAACTGGATCTCATCACTTAATGAAGATCATAACGGGAATATCTGGGTGGGCACCTGGGGTGGAGGTATTACTCTTATTCAGGGTGACCAGCTAAGGAGATTTAATACGGAAAATGGATTACAGGACCTTAAAATATGGAAAATCAGAGAAGATACTGAAGGGAATATCCTTATCGGAACAAATGAACATGGCTTATCCATTTTTAAAGGTGAACAGTTTGTATCATTTTCTGAGAAAGATGGTTTATTGTGCCCGCAGGTATGGTCTGTTATTCAGGATAAAACAGGAAAATTTTGGTTTGGCACCATTAATGGCATTTTTATTTATGACGAAAAAATGCCTCCAAAATCACAATTCACCGATTTCTTCAAATTACAGGGAAGCCGGATCAGGATGATCCGTGAAGATCCAAAAGGCCGTATATGGATTGGCACAGAAACAGATGGAATCTACACATATAATACAAATACAAATTCATTCACCTATGAACCAAAAATTAATTCATACCTGTCACAGGGTGTGGTTACAGATCTGGTGACTGACAATAAAAGCCTGGTCTGGGCAGGGACCCTCGACGGACTTGTAAGTTACGATTATGATACAAGGGAGGCAAATTACTACACACAATCTTCCGGATTGGCAGGAAATGATATTACTTCACTTTATGCAGATAATAAAGACAGACTCTGGATTGGAGCCCGTGGTTTTGGCCTGACGGTTCTGCAGGATACAAGTTTTAGCATCTTGAAACTTGATCAAAGTTTTACTCCTACCTGTATGCTTCTGGATCAAAATGGCAGGCTTTGGGTAGGAACTGAAGCTCAAGGCATTATGATAATTGATCCTGAAAAAGCAACTATCCTGGATAATATCCGGGAAACCGATGGCCTGTTAGCTAATCTCGTCAACCTTCTGAACAGTGATAATAAAAATAACATCTATATAGGTACAAATAAAGGACTTAATGCCTATAACATACTTGAAGAAAAATTATATGTTTACACCAAAAAGAATGGCTTCGTAGGAATTGAAACCAAACCGAATTCAACATTCAGGGATAACAGTGGAAGGTTATGGTTTGGAACTGTCGCCGGAGTAATCCGTTTTGATCCTGATATTGAACGCAAACTAACCGGGGAACCGCTCACACATATAATCAGACTCAGAATTAATCTCAAAGACCGACCTATGTCTGAAGGCTTGAAACTCAGTCACAATCATAATAATGTTATTTTTGATTATATCAGTATCTGTCTTACAAATCCTGATGTTGTCAAATATAAAATAATGCTGGAGGGAGCGGAAAATGATTGGCGGCAAACCACTCAAACTTCTGTTACCTATCCTTCTCTCGCACCCAAAAAATATATTTTTAAGGTTATTGCTCAAAACAGTGAGGGTACATGGAACAAAGAACCCATCAGTTATGCTTTTCAGATAAAACCGCCATTCTATCAAACATGGTGGTTCATTCTGCTGTGTGCTATTTTGGGTATTATTGCCCTTATAGCTTACATTAAAATCAGGGAAAAGAACCTGATTAAAGAAAAAAGGATCCTCGAAGAAAAAGTCATTGAAAGAACTGCTCTTGTTGTCGCTCAGAAAGAAGAACTGGCACAAAAGAACAAGGATATCACTGACAGTATCCGTTATGCTAAAAGAATCCAGGTGGCTATTCTTCCTCCTCAGATCCCGTTCAAGGATACTTTCATTCTTTTCAAGCCAAAAGATATTGTAAGTGGTGATTTTTATTGGCTCGATTCAATTGGGGAACTTGAATTTCTTGCTGCCGTTGACTGTACTGGACATGGCGTTCCCGGAGCATTCATGTCACTGATCGGTTATACCTCCATCAGTAAAATCGTAAAGGAAATGCATATCTATAAGCCATCTGATATCCTGGATCAATTAAATATCGAGATTACAAGGAGCCTTCAACAGCATGATGAGGCAGGTGGGGCTATACAGGATGGGATGGATATGGCCCTGATCTGTTATAATACAAAAACCAGGCTGCTTCAGTTTGCTGGAGCTGTAAATCCTTTATGGCTGGTCAGAAATAATGAGATACAGGAAATTAAAGCCGATCGTTTTTCTATTGGTCGATCAACAACTAATATTGAAAAATCCTTTACAAATCACGAAATTCCCATTCAAAAAGGAGACTTTGTATATTTCTTCTCAGACGGATATGCTGATCAGTTTGGGGGTGAATCGGGGAAGAAATTTATGGCAAAACCTATGAAAAACCTTGTTCTCTACCTTCAGGATCAACCACCTGAAAAGCAGAAAGAAATTCTTGACGATACTATTGAATCCTGGAGAGGGGATATTGAACAAGTGGATGATATCCTGATTATTGGAAGGAAGTTTTAACTATTCCTCCATGGCTGCACGGTTAATGAAACTGGCATCCCAGGGCTCAGAATTCATGATTGCTGGGATTATATCTGATGGTTTTTCGACGACATCCCAGATTTTTTCATGAAGGTGATGCATGAAATTCTCCCTGATCATCTTTTCAAAAAAATCGATGAGGTTATTGTAAAAACCATCGGTATTAACAATGATAATTGGGGAAAGGAACTGTCCCAATTGTTTTAAAGTTATTACTTCTGTCAGTTCCTCCAGGGTACCAATACCTCCGGGCAAAGCGATCACTGCATCAACTCCTGTGATCATAAGTTTTTTTCGCTGATGCATATCTTTGACTTCAATTAATTCAGTTAAACCTTTATGAGCCCATTGCATCTCCCTCATAAATCCCGGAATAATACCTGTGATCATCCCTCCTTCAGTAATAATTGTATCTGCAAGTTTCCCCATCAAACCAACAGCTCCTCCACCATACACAACATGTATTTTTTTCCAGGCAAATTCCTTCCCTGTCAATTCTGCAGCAGTGAGATATTTTTTATCAATCCTTGAGCTAGAGGCACAAAAGATACATACTTTTTTAATGGAATTCATTTGATTTAATACGATGGAGATTAATATTTTCCTGCTTCGCGGAATATTATTCCAGTACCTTCATTCTTTATTGATCCGCATTATCTGGAATAAAAGACCCTTCAGAAATAACTTTTCAGTAAGCTATTAAATCATTATTAAAATCTGACAGACGATTAAGTCAGACAAAGTTATAATAATGCTTCCAGCTTCTTTACAAGGGTAGTTTTTGCCACTGCACCAACCTGTTTGTCTGCCACATCTCCATCCTTAAAAAAAAGAATGGTTGGAATATTCCTGATACCATATCTCATTGTGACTCCGGGATTACTGTCTACATCAAGTTTCCCCACAAGGGCTTTATCCTTAAATTCCTCCCCGATTTCATTAACAATCGGTCCAACCATACGGCACGGGCCACACCACTCAGCCCAAAAATCAACAATTACCGGTATTCCGGATTTAAGAACCACATCTTCAAAATTGCTGTCTGTTATTTCAATAGCCATAAGTTTAATATTTAATTATTTCCTTTTAAAAATAATAAGGTTTTAATAGATACCTTATATTTATCTGGATAATTATTTCAACACATAATCAATCTCCGGATTTCTTTCAAGAAATTCAAAAAAACTGTCAGAAATCTGGATATACTGATTTCTGGAAAACAGATCAATTTTTAAATTATTCGAGTTTTCAACAATTTGCACATATAATTCCTTGGCTTCACCCCTTTTCTCTGAAATAACAATAAAACTCTTAAGTTCTTCTATCAATTCATCTGAAATGATTTTGAGAGGAATAATCAGCCTGACTGATCGCACTATTTCTTTACGTATCTCAGAGAGCATATGTATGGTTCTAATCCTGAGATCCAGTCCGGATCGTCCATTTTTTCTTGAGGTCCATTCTTCAACATTCGCTTTGATCAGGAGTGATAATCCCGGAGTGAAATAATTCTTGTAATTTACAAAATCATTTCCCCACAACCTCAACTGATAAGTATCTGTATAATCCTCAATAACAGCCAATCCGAACGGACGATTATTACTCTGAGTAATACCTTGTTTGAATGATTTGACTATGCCTGCAAAGGATACCTCTCTTCCTCTGTATTGATATAAATTATTGTTAATACTATAAAGATCAGTGTTACAATAACTTTTTATTTCTGGTTTGAATCTGTCCAGGGGGTGGGCAGTCAGGTACATCCCTATTAATTCCTTTTCCTGATTAATCTTTTCCAATAAAGGCCAGTCTTCAACACTCGCAGGAATTGGTTTTATGATTATATCGTCAGAATGAAAAGAGAATAAGCTCTTCTGAGTACTCATTTTATCCTGACGGAGATGGTTCCCATACTTTATCAGGCTGTCAATAAATGTAGTATCCGCTCCAGATGGTTCAAAATACTGGGCACGGTTAATATCACCAAAACAATCAAAAGCTCCTGCCCTGGCAAGAACTTCAAGATTTTTCTTATTGATGACCTGTGAATCATTTCGTTCAACAAAATCATATATGTCCCTGAAAGGGCCTCCTTTCTTTCTCTCTTTGATTGCATTGCTGACAGCTCCCTCTCCTGCACCTTTTATTGCCCCAAGGCCAAAACGAATTTCTCCTTTTTTGTTCACGGTAAACTTCACATTACTTTCGTTCACGTCAGGACTTCGCACATTGATCCCCATTCTGTGACATTCATCAATGAAAAAACTGATCTTCTTTATATCGGTGATGTTCCTGCTGAGAACGGCAGACATGAATTCAGCAAGAAAATGTGTTTTAAGGTAGGCTGTTTGATAAGACACCAGAGCATAACAGGTTGAATGAGATTTATTGAAAGCATAATGTGCGAATGCTTCCCAGTCTGCCCAGATCTTATTTGCAACATCCTCTTCATATCCTTTACTTTTACATCCTTCGATGAACTTGCCCTTTAGTTCATCCATCATTTTCCTCATTTTCTTACCCATCGCCTTCCTTAGTGAATCTGCCTCACCCCTGGTAAAACCGGCGAGTTTCTGCGAAAGCTGCATAACCTGTTCCTGATAAACAGTGATACCATAAGTGTCCGAAAGAAGTTCCTCCATTTCAGGAACATAATATGTGATCTTTTCTATGCCATGTTTACGATTAATGAAGCTTGGGATGTAATCCATCGGTCCCGGTCGATATAAGGCATTCATGGCAATAAGATCTTCGAAGCGGTTAGGTTTTAATTCACGAAGGTGCCTTTTCATCCCTGCCGATTCAAATTGGAAAATTCCGGTAGTTTCACCCCGTGAATATAATGCATAGGTGTCCTGATCATCCAGAGTTATATTTCCCAGATCAATATCGATATTCCTGGATTCTTTAACCGCGATGACCGTATCTTTAATGATCGACAAGGTTTTTAATCCCAGGAAGTCCATTTTTAGCATTCCGACATCCTCAACATGTTTACCGTCGAATTGTGTCACAAGCAAATCGGAATCCTTAAATATACAAACCGGGATATGATTGATAAGATCATCACGTCCGATGATTATCCCGCAGGCATGGAGGCCTGTATGCCTTACCGATCCTTCCAGTGTTTCGGCATATTTAAGAACACTGGCAATGTCATCCGGACCTGCATCCCTGGCTTTCCTGAGTTCAGGGATCTCTTCATACGCCTGCTTTAAGGTGACCCCGGGCCTTTCAGGAACAAGCTTCGCCAGTTTATCTGCTTCCGACAAGGGTAATTTCTGTATCCGCGCCACATCCCGAATGGCCATCTTGGCAGCCATAGTTCCAAAAGTGATAATATGTGCTACTTTTTCTTTGCCATATTTATCAACAACCCATCTCAATATCTCATCACGGCCGTCTTCATCAAAATCTATATCTATATCCGGCATGGAAATCCTGTCAGGATTTAAAAACCTCTCAAACAGCAGATTGTATTTCAGAGGATCAATATCAGTAATACCCGTACAATAAGCAACAACTGAGCCGGCTGCAGATCCTCTGCCGGGACCAACAGAAACATCCATCATACGTGCCTGATTAATAAAATCCTGAACGATGAGGAAATATCCCGGAAATCCCATGTTCCTGATCACCTCAAGTTCAAAATCGATCCTTTCTCTGATTTCATCTGAGATCTCCCCGTATCTTCTTTTAGCTCCTTCATAACTCAAATGACGCAGATATTCATCCTCATCCTTAAAATCACCAGGCATAGGGAAAACCGGCAGTATGGGATCTCTTTTAAGCGTATACATGCTGACCTTGTCAGCAACCCCCTGTGTATTGCTGATCACTTCGGGGATATCAGCGAAAAGCTCACGCATCTCCTCCTGGCTCTTAAACCATTCCTGGCGCGTATACTTTAATCTCGTAGGGTCATCAAGATCCTTGCCCGTATTCAGACAGATAAGCCTGTCATGGGCATCTGCATCGCCGGGCTCAATGAAATGAACATCATTCGTAGCGATACATTTAATATCTAATTTTCTCCCCAGCTCCACCAGGACCTTATTCACAAAAACCTGGTCTTTATATACCTTTGCATCCATTTCCGGATCGCCACTTTTATGCCGCATCAGTTCAAGATAAAAATCCTCTCCAAATACCTCTTTGTATTCGAGGACGAGTTTTTCCGCATCATCCATACTGCCATTCATTATAACCTGTGGGATCACTCCACCAAGGCATGCTGTAGTAACAATAAGCCCTTCATGATATTCGAAAAGCAATTCCTTGTCAATACGAGGTTTGTAATACATGCCCTCAATCCATCCGAGTGATACCAATTTAACCAGGTTGTAATACCCGGTCTTGTTTTTCGCCAGTAAAATCAAATGATCTCCACTGGCATCAATCTTATCCTCCTTCTGGAAACGTGAGCGCCGCGACATGTAGATTTCACATCCGATTATGGGTTTTATTCCCTGCTTTTTGGCCTCTTCATGAAAAATCAGGGCCCCGAACAGGTTCCCGTGATCCGTAATTGCCAGGGAGGTCATCCCATCATTCTTTGCTTTTTTAATCATCTCGGGAATTGAGGCTGCACCATCAAGTATAGAGAACTGGCTGTGAACATGCAGATGGGTGAAAGGCGAGATTTCGATCTCAAATCCGGGTGATATTTCTTCATCCTTTTCAATGATCTCAATTACAAGTTTATAGTTATCCAACAGGGTATCCTTTTCTTTGTTCCCCAAGGTTTTCGTATCACCTGCAGCCATTGAATTAAATTCTTCGACACTTAAACCGATCCTGGCTGGATCAAGTATTTCTTTCCTGATCAGTTCAAAAAAACATTTAGCCGTCGACTCTACATCCATCAAAGCATCATGAGACTGAACCGGTATGGTCCCGAATAATTTCTGATGTAACTCGATTAGTGTCGGCCATTTATATCCGCCCCCTCTCCCCCCCGGAATCTGGCAAAAATTCGTGCTCTCAAGTTTTGTACAGAGTTTCGGCTTTGCCAGGAATTCGCTCTCCATTCCGTTCCTGAGATATTCGGCTTCAATGATCTTAATATCAAAATCTATGTTATGCCCGACGATGAGCCTTGATGCTGAAACATCTGCATTAAATTCCGTAAGCACCTCCTTTAAATTATCACCCTCATTTATCGCTTTTTTTGTTGAAATACCATGTAATTTTTCTGCCCGATAAGGTATTGTAAATCCCTCCGGTTTTATAATATGACATTTTGACCCGACCAGCCTGCCACTGACATCATACATCTGCCATGCAAGCTGGACCAGTCTCGGCCAGTTGTCCAGATCTGAGACAGGTGCACTTTCCACCTTTGGTAAGCCTGTTGTTTCAGTATCAAAAATCAGGAACATCATCTGAATCCTTGAAGCTTAATTTGCTGTTAATAAATGTATTATAATATATTCGAAGGTTGAATTACAGCTATTTAAAAATACCATAAATGTTCCAATAAAACAGGGATGTTGATAAATCCTTGAAAGAAAGTTTGCATGACTGACAGACATGCCTTATTGATTTTCTATTCCTGTTTCCTAAAAATCCTTTACTTTGCATTTTAAAATCACTGAGCCGGATTTATGACAGATACAAAAAACAAGCTAAAGTTGTTTTCTGAGTTCCCCCCTGTATCAACCTCGGCATGGAAATCAAAGATCGAACAGGATCTGAAGGGTACTCCTTTTGATAAACTGATATGGGAATCACCTGAGGGAATTAACATTCAACCCTTTTACAGGGAAGAGGATCTTTCGGATATATTAAACCTGGATTCCTTACCAGGAGAATTCCCGTTTGTCAGGGGACATAAAATGTTGGCCAATGAATGGGAAATCCGTCAGGACATATATATTGACACCATTCCTGATGCAAATGGAAATGCTCTTCAGGCCCTGAATAAGGGAGCCGATTCGATCTGTTTTATTTTTCCTGATCCTTTTGAAATCGATCATAAGAATTTCACCCGCCTGCTTGAAGGAATTCACCTGGACTGCATCAGCATTAATTTTAAATGTCACGTTCACACTAAAGCTCTTTTAAGATACCTCGAGACAGAAATACATGAACAGGGTATTGATCCTTCCCTTATTAAAGGTTCACTTGATTTTGATCCTCTTGGATATTTAAGTAAGAACGGGAATTACCATTCAACGAAAGAAGATGAATTCAGTCAATGTGCCGGTTTAATTGAAAGTTCTTTTAATCTGTTCCCGAATCTCAGGGTGACAGGTATCAATTCATCCATCTTTCATAATGCAGGCGGATCTGCCATTCAGGATCTCGCTTTCGGACTGGCCATGGCATCTGATTATTTGGATTATTTGACCCGTTCCGGACTGTCGCCTGAACAAATTGCCCGTTCTATGCAGATAAATTTCGCGGTGGGCTCATCCTATTTTATTGAAATAGCCAGGCTCAGAGCTGCACGCATCCTGTTCTCCAATCTCTTAAAGGCATGGGGCATAAAAGACAAGAAGGTGCTGAATCCTTTTATCCATTGCAGCACCTCCGAGTGGGTTCAGACGATTTATGATCCGTATACAAATATGCTAAGGGCGACCACTCAAACCATGTCTGCTGTGCTGGGCGGAGCTGATTCCATAACTGTGACTCCTTATGATTTCCCATTACGCAAACCTTCTGAATTTTCGGAAAGGATTGCACGTAATATTCAGATCATCCTGAAGGAAGAAGCCTATTTTAAGAAAGTCATAGACCCTTCATCAGGTTCCTATTATATTGAAACACTCACAGACCAAATTGCAAAGCATGCGTGGGAACTCTTTCTTAAAACAGAAGACCAGGGAGGATACCTGAATGCCTTTAAGAGCGGTTATATTCAGAAATGTATCCGTGATACTGCTGCATCCAGGGATTTAAACCTTGCCCGGCGTAAAACGATCATGGTTGGGATAAACCAGTATATCAATACTTCAGAAAAAATCACAGATCATTTTGAACCGGCCATTTCCCCTTCGGCAGAGGTCCCGGAGAAAAAGATTATAGCCACTCCGCTGCGCAAATATCGCGGCCCGGAAACATTCGAGAAGATCAGGATGAAAACCGAACAAAGCCAAGATGGGATCCCGGAAGTATTTTTGCTAACCTTTGGTAAATACGGTCACAGGAGAGCCAGGGCCGAATTTGCATTGAGTTTCTTTGCAACCGGAGGATTTCAGGTTATTGATAATCACGGTTTTGAAAATTTAACCGAAGGGGTCGATTCTGCGAATAAAATGGAAGCAAACATTGTGGTTTTTTGCAGCAGTGATGAGGAATATCTCCTTCTTGACTCTGAAATTCTTAAGAAACTTAAAAAGAACATTATAAAAGTCATAGCAGGTAATCCGGTTGAGCTAATGGACGAATTGAAATCCAGGGGATTGATCAACTTTATCCATCTGAAGTCGGATGTCCCTGCAGAACTGAATAAATACCAGGAATTACTGGGAATCGAGATTACTTTATGATCATTATTAAAGAAATAAAACAGCCTGAATCCCGGATTATATGAAGCCCGATTACAAGAAAATACAAATTACAGCAATTGATCCTGAAGGTCAAAGAACCAGGATCAGATCTGATGTTGATTTCTGGGATACAGCCGAGCATATTCCTGTAAAATCATTTTATTCGAGAAAAGATATAGAGGGCATGGAACATCTTCATTATGCGGCTGGAATATCACCTTTCCTCCGTGGGCCTTATTCATCCATGTATGTCTCCAAACCCTGGACTATCCGGCAATATGCAGGTTTCTCGACTGCCGAGGATTCAAATGCATTTTACCGCAGGAACCTGGCAGCAGGTCAGAAAGGCCTTTCTGTTGCCTTTGACCTGGCTACCCACAGGGGATATGATTCAGACCATGAAAGGGTTACCGGGGATGTTGGTAAAGCAGGAGTTGCCATTGATTCGGTACTGGACATGAAGATCCTCTTCGACAGCATTCCACTGGATAGGATATCCGTTTCCATGACCATGAACGGTGCCGTTCTCCCGGTCATGGCATTTTATATTGTTACAGCCCTGGAACAGGGAATTAAACCTGAAGATCTTTCCGGCACCATACAGAACGATATCCTTAAGGAGTTCATGGTGAGAAACACCTATATATATCCGCCTGAGACCTCCATGCGTATTGTGGCTGATATTTTCGAATACACATCGAAGTATATGCCAAGATTCAACAGTATAAGCATTTCGGGTTATCACATGCAGGAGGCGGGTGCCACCGCTGATCTCGAACTTGCATATACCCTGGCGGACGGAATAGAGTATATCAGGACCGGCCTAAATGCAGGGATTGATATTGATACATTTGCTCCCAGGCTGTCTTTTTTCTGGGCTGTTGGAATGAATCATTTCATGGAGATCGCCAAGATGAGAGCCGCCAGGATGCTCTGGGCGAAGATCGTTAAACAATTCAATCCGAAAAATGAGAAATCGATGGCTTTAAGGACTCACTGCCAGACATCCGGCTGGAGCCTTACAGAACAGGATCCGTTCAATAACGTTACCCGTACCTGTATTGAAGCCATGGCCGCTGTTCTCGGGCATACGCAATCCCTTCATACCAATGCACTGGATGAAGCTATTGCCCTCCCGACAGATTTCTCCGCCAGGATTGCCAGGAATACACAGATTTATATTCAGGAAGAGACCGATATCTGTAAAGCCATTGACCCATGGGCAGGTTCCTCTTACGTGGAATACCTCACACATGAGATTGCACACAGGGCCTGGGAACTTATTGAGGAAGTGGAAAAGCTGGGAGGGATGGCAAAGGCGATTGAGACAGGCATCCCGAAGATGAGAATTGAGGAGGCTGCTGCCCGGAAACAGGCCCGTATTGATGCACAAAAAGATATTATTGTCGGATTGAATAAATATAAGCTGGAGCAGGAATCTCCACTTGACATTCTCGAGGTAGATAATACAGCCGTCAGGGAATCACAGATACAAAGATTAAAACAGCTCAGGGAGAACAGGAATCAAGATGAAGTGCAAATGGCACTGGATGCAATAACCCGGTCGGCAAGAACCGGTACCGGGAACCTTCTCGAACTTTCAGTTGACGCCGCCAGAAAAAGGGCAAGCCTGGGAGAAATATCATATGCTATAGAAAAAGTTTCAGGGAGATATAAAGCAGTGACAAAATCAGTTTCAGGTGTGTATTCCTCCGAATCATCAGAGGATAAAAATTTCAGGAAAGCAAGAAAACTTGCAGCGGAATTTGCCAGGCTGGAAGGCCGGCAACCCCGCATAATGGTAGCTAAAATGGGGCAGGATGGACATGACCGGGGAGCAAAGGTTATATCCACAGGATATGCAGATATTGGCTTTGATGTGGATATTGGCCCCCTCTTTCAGACACCTGCTGAAGCTGCCAAACAGGCCGTTGAAAATGACGTTCATGTCCTGGGCATATCCAGTCTTGCAGGGAGTCATAAAATCCTTATCCCGCAGGTTATCAGCGAACTTAAAAATCTGGGGAGGGAAGATATCATGGTGGTTGCCGGAGGCGTCATACCTGCCCAGGATTATAAATATCTTTATAAAGCCGGAGTGTCAGCCATATTCGGGCCTGGAACTTCAGTATCGGTTGCAGCCATCAAAATACTTCATATTCTCATCGAAAGTCTGAAAGATTAGAGCTCATGAGAATACACTTTATCGCCATCGGAGGCGCAGTAATGCATAACCTTGCCATCGCCCTCCATAAAAAAGGAAACCAGGTTACCGGTTCAGATGACGAGATCTTCGAACCTTCCAGAAGCAGGCTTGATTCATATGGCCTCCTGCCTGAAAAGTGGGGATGGGATCCCGGCAAAATCACGGACAAAATTGAATGTGTTATACTGGGTATGCATGCAAGGGATGATAATCCCGAACTGATAAAAGCCAGGGAAATGAAAATAAAGATTTATTCATTCCCTGAATTTCTTTATGAGCAAACCCGGAATAAAAAACGGATAGTGATTGCAGGCAGTCACGGAAAAACAACCATTACTTCTATGATCATGCATTCTCTCCGTGCGAATAAATTTAAATTCGATTACATGGTTGGCTCAGTCCTGGAAGGATTTGATACCATGGTTGAACTGGACGATTCCAATGAGATTGCAGTTTTCGAGGGTGATGAATACCTGACATCAGCCCTTGACAAAAGGCCCAAGTTTCACCTTTACCAGCCTCATATAAGCCTGATCAGCGGCATTGCATGGGATCATATAAACGTCTTCCCGACCTTGAATGAATATATTGAACAATTCAGAATCTTTGCCGGTCTTAGCTCTGAAGCACTGGTTTATTATGAAGAAGATCCGCTGGTTACAGCAATTGCAGAAGAAAACAGGAACAGGCTGGATCTTTATCCTTACAGGGAAATGATATCCTGTGTCAACGACCAGATGTCAATGGTTACTTTCAAAAACCTGTCTGTCAGTCTGAATATTTTCGGAAGACACAATATGCAGAATCTTGCCGGTGCCATGCAGGTCTGTAAATTGCTTGGGATTCCTGAAACCGACTTTCTGAGATCCATGAACGGTTTCACCGGTGCAGCCAGGAGGCAGGAACTTTTGGCAGAGAACGAGCATTGTAAGGTATATCTCGATTTTGCTCATGCTCCTTCGAAAGTAAAAGCAACAACAGAAGCATTCAAAGAGCAATTCCCTGATAAACAACTCTTTGCATGCCTTGAACTTCATACCTTCAGCAGTCTGAACGCAAACTACCTACCTCAATATTTTCAGAGCCTTGATAAGTCAGACCATGCAATTGTATTTTTTAATCCTGAAGTGGTGGCGCATAAACGACTGCCTGAGATCAGTCCTGAACAGGTCCGGAATGCTTTCGGTAAAAAAAACCTTAAAGTGATCAATGACAGAAACCAAGTTGAATCTGAACTTCTTAAGCAAAAGCAGAAAAACCAGGTCCTGCTGATCATGACCAGTGGTGACTTCTCAGGACTGAACCTCCGTCAACTGGCTGAGAATTATGCCCTGGCCTGCTCCAAAACATCTTAAGTTCTTTTTGGATTTATGTAAATTCGTACCAGATATCTATTTAAATCCCTCTGCGGCTCTCAGCGTAATAATCTGCGCACTCAGCGGTAAAAAATTAATCGCAAAGGCCCACCGAGAATACGCGGAGGACCTCAGAGAAAAAAATCAATCGTTATCAAAGCTTTTTTTTATAAAATATAATTCGGCATACTATGAAAAAACTTGTTTTTCTTGTAATAATTTTGACAGCTGTTGCTTCCTGCAACCAGCAGGATAATAAAACAACCAAAATGAACAAAGGTATCTCTCAGACCATGATCGATGAAACAATAAAGTCACTGGTCGATAAATACGGCGAACAATCAGCTGTTCCCGCCCGGAAAGGGATCACACATGCCTCAACACTGTGGAGAGCAGAGGACGGTAATGAAGAAAACTTCAAACAGTTCTGCCTCGATCATTTCATAGCTGATCCGGCTGAAAAAGAAATTGTCTTCAATAAGATTTCGAAGTATTTCGAATCCTTATTTGGCCATTTCTCACAGCTCTCACTTGAACTGCGGGAAAACCTTGACCTGGACAATGGGCCCCTTCATAATATTGATGAGAGGTTCGGTGCATACAGTGCCAGTGCACATTTCACCGATGATTTCTATGCAAACAAGATCGCATTTATCATCGCTTTGAATTTCCCCTTCTATTCCCTGGAGGAGAAAAACGGGCTGGGAAAAAACTGGACCGATAAGGACTGGGCTTATGCGCGCCTCGGGGATGTGTTTGTATACCGTATCCCTGCAGTGTTGCAGCAGAAAGCTTCTGAGGTAACCACAAGTGCCGATATATATATTTCAGAATATAACATTTATATGGGAAAGCTTATCGATAATGAGGGCAAGCAGTTATTCCCCGAGGATATGGTACTGCTCTCGCACTGGAACCTCCGTGACGAGCTGAAGTCGAACTATGCAAATCCTGAGAACGGGCTGGAAAAGCAGAAGATCATCTACGAGGTCATGAAACGGATCATAAAACAGGAGATCCCGGAGAAAGTGATAAACAGCCAAGAATACACATGGGATCCATATACAAATAAAAGTTTTAAAGACGGGCAGGAAGTCTCCCTCTCAGCGGAGCCTGATACACGTTATCAGAAGATCCTGGATAATTTCCATGCCATGAAGGAAATTGATCCTTACACACCCACTCTGAACACATTTATCCAGCGCAAGTTTTCAGGTGAGATGGAGATCCCTCAGCCTGAAGTGGAAAGGATATTTGACGAATATCTGCATTCGCCTGTTTTTAAAGAAATGGCACAATTGGTTAGTAAACGCCTGGGGAGGGAATTAAAGCCTTTCGATATCTGGTATGACGGGTTTAAGGCAAGAGCATCCATCTCTGCAGAGAAGCTTGACGCGATTACCATGAAATTATATCCCGACACGAAAGCTTTTGAAGACGGGATGGTGCCGTTACTTGTTAAAGCCGGTTTCACGAAAGAAAAAGCCACAGAGATCGCATCATATGTGACCGTTGATGCCGCCCGCGGATCAGGGCATGCATGGGGTGCGATGATGAGATCAGATAAATCACACCTGCGCACACGCATTGGACCCGATGGCATGAATTATAAGGGTTACAATATTGCCATCCATGAATTCGGGCATAATGTCGAACAGACGATCTCCCTGCATGACGTACCGTACTATACCTTAAGCGGTGTCCCCAATACAGGTTTTACCGAAGCGCTGGCTTTCCTGTTCCAGGCCAGGGACCTTGAACTGCTGGGTATTAAAAATGATGATCCGAAGACAGAGATCCTCAAAACACTGGATATCTGCTGGCACACATTTGAGATCATGGGTGTTTCAATGGTTGACATGAGAATGTGGAAATGGATGTATGATCATCCGGACGCAACGGCTATAGAGCTTAAAGAAGAGACCATCAGGATTGCAACGGATGTATGGAACACCTATTTTGCAGAACCTTTTGGTATAAAGGATGAGCCCATACTGGCTGTTTATTCGCATATGATCAACTCCCCGCTTTATCTTTCCAACTATTCGGTCGGCGCCATGATTGAATTCCAGCTGGGTGAGTATATGAAAGGGAAGAACTTCGGCCGTGAGGTTGAGCGGATCTGGAGCCAGGGAAGGCTTACACCCCAGGCCTGGATGCAAAAGGCTGTAGGGCAGGATCTTTCGGCAAAGCCTTTGCTGGAAGCGGCAGAAAAGTCATTGAAAAATATTTAACCCAGACTTCATACGCTTTACATTCAACCGAGGGAACAGCTGTTTTGTTGATGACGAATTAAGCAGTTGCGATTGTCACTTCCTCACATTATCACTTTAAGGAGGGAGCAGGTTTGATATGTTTCCTTTTAATACAAACAAGTGGACTCATATGCAAAAAACAATTTATTTATTACTGGTTCTATTCGCAATATCTTGTATAAATCCATCAAGGAATCAAGCTAAATCAATTAGAATAAGATCTTATGATTTCCATAACCACAAGTAATCTACTATTTCAGGCTTTTTTAATCACTATTCATTTTTACTTAAAATATTTCTAATTTTATTAAACATCATTTTCCCAGTGGTGAAATGATTTTCGTTCGGAAGTCTCATTGATAAATAAACAATTCTATGAAGAAAACTGCTTTATTAACTGTAATGTCCATCATTTTATCATTATTTTGTTTTTCTCAGAATAAAAATGAAATATCCATACAATTATCAACAAAGGAAGCAGGTAAAAATTTATTAAGCCAAAAACCTATAATTGGTAAAGAGTATATTTTACCTGAACGTATACAAGATTTTCAAATAGACACCGTAAACAATTATCTCACTTTACAATTAAGAAATTTGAGTAAAAATGGTAAATGGTTAGAAAATAAAGGAAATGTTGTTCGTTTTGATCTGGAAAAAAATACATTAAAGTGGTCAAAAAAAATAACCTATCAGGTTGAGAGTATAGAGCAATACGGTGGTATCACTATTTATTCCAAAGGGGGTAAAAGTTATTGTTTGGATAATGAAACCGGGAATCAACTTTGGGAAGTAAAAAATTCCGTTCTATTTGCTGATCCGATAGAAAAAATTGGATTAGGTTATAAAATTAAACAATTCAAAGATCCGGATAATACACTCGAAGGTATCAATCTTGAGAATGGAGAAGTGATTTGGCAAAGAGGAATCAATCGTGAATATAGCTGGAATGATGTCTTCTATATAAATGATTCAACATTAATTATTGCAGCAGCCGGCTTACATACACTTAATGTTAATGACGGAAAAGGATGGGATTATTTTACCATAACCGGGAAAAAAGATTATTCAGCATCAGCAGTTGGCACTGGATTAGGATTGGCATCAGCACTGTTAACCGGTTATGGTTCAATTACTACAGGTTATAATCTCATTAGAGGTATAGTATCAAATATTATTATAGATAGCATCAATATTTATTTTGCATCAAAAGAAAAAATTTCAAAACTTGATATTAACGGAAATGTCATATGGTCAACTCTGCTTCCAGATGATCTGACCAGCAATTCAGCTATTCTCCTTAATAATGACAGGTTGTTTATGATTAATAAAGGTTATGCTTTTATGGGCTATCGTCAATTAAATTTTGGTACACCCTTTTTTGCAGCATTTAATTTAAACACCGGTGAAAAAATCTTTCTTGAAACAATTAGTAATGAGAAGAAAGAATTCATTAACGATTATGACATAAATGGCGATACTATATTTTTTGTTTTTAATAATAGAATTTCAAGTTATTCTATTGAAAATGGAATATTAATTTCAAATAAAGAATTTGATATTGAAAAATACGGAGACTTAAAATATTTTGTTGGTGGCCATGTGTTTATTAAACAGGATACGATCTATGCCAGTTTATTGGAACTGAACCCGCACAGATATTATCTTTATACTAAAAGCGGCAAAACTTTAATTTTAAATAGAAACCTTGAAACTGAAGGTGAAATTAATAATGATCAATTTTATGTATATTACTTAAAAAAAGGCGATTTCAGGTTTATTGCAAAAGAAAATAAAACCTTCATTTTGAATCCAATGGGGAATGTTGTTGCTGAAATTTCTACTTCCAGAGAATCGAAATTTTTGAATAATAAACTCTTTGATAAACACGAAAATAGTTTTATTGAAATCGATCTTGGGGATCTGATTGATTAATATAAATATTTTAAGAGTTGCCCCGTCATCCAATAAAATTTCTTAACAAATCCTTTGCGGGATAGGAATCAAAAATTATCTTTGCAATCCCAAACGAAAAAATACTTTTTGGGTCCGTTCGTCCATCGGACGCCGAAGCTTGAGCGAAGGCGGTTTAATGGCAGAACAACTAAATTACTGGTCCGTTCGTCTAGGGGTTAGGACGTCAGGTTTTCATCCTGGTAACGGGGGTTCGATTCCCCCACGGACTGCTGGAAACGATCTCATAATTTTCATAACCGCTTAAAATCAATGATTTCAGGCGGTTTTTATTTTTAATGGGTCTCAAAATGTACGTCAAAACTCCTTATACTGGTTATCGATGATATAATGCTCTTTGCCCTGGATAAACAACAGGCCGTGGCTCTGTTCAATTTTATTAATCACTTGCACGAAAAAGCATCTTTCATTGTTACTACGAACATAAAAGTCCGGAAGAATGGGTAAACCTGCTGGATGATGAAGTTATTGCCACGGCCTTGCTGGACAGGATACTATATCATTGTGAAGTAATCAGGCTTTCTGGCAAAAGCTACCGGCTGGAAAACCGGAAAACTATCTTTGAAAAACAAAATCAGTAAAAAAAACTGACGTTCTTTGATTTTTTCCTGTTTTCCGCAAGCTCATAAATAATCGCTGTAACGGCTTGATATTCAAATATACTTTTTCTAATTTGGGTGCTGCAAAAGCGTTTTTGTGGTATTTATCAGAAAGAATAAAAATCGAAGCGGCAGCTACAGTGTCCAGATTGTCTCAAAGGCAAGGGGTAACTATAGGGTTATAAAGACATTGGGGAGCGGTACGACAAATGAGGAGATTGAGTTTTTATATCAACGAGCCCGACAGGAACTTGAAAAGATTGAAGGCAATCGCACTCTATTTATAAACCATGACGATACCAAACTCAGGAGCTTTCTAAGTGACCTAAACAACGACCAAATCCAGGTTATAGGACCTGAATTAATTTTTGGGAAGATTTTCGATGCCATTGGATTTAATGAGATAGAGAACGATTTATTCCGCCATTTAGTTATTACCCGCCTGTTTCATCCAGGGAGCAAACTGAAGGCGATAGATTATTTGAGTCGATTCTTAAATGTTAATTTACAGGTTGATGAGATATATCGTTTTTTAGATAAGCTTAACGATCAATTAAAAGATCAGGTCGAACGTATTGCCTTTGAACATACAAAAAGAGTTCTTGGCGGTACAATCAGTATAGTTTTCTATGACATGACCACTCTTCACTTTGAGGCCTCGGATGAAGATGATTTACGCAGGACAGGTTTTTCAAAAGTAGGAAGGCACAGGGATCCGCAGATATATCTTGGATTACTTGTTGGAATGGATGGGTTTTCAATAGGTTATGATGTTTTTGAGGGCAATATTTTTGAAGGCCATACTCTGCTGCCTATTATCCGCAAATATGAAGAGAAGTATCATCTGAACAAACCGGTTGTAATCGCTGACTCAGGGTTATTGAGCAGAGATAACATCACAATGCTCGATTCCAGCGGATACAAGTATATCATTGGAGCTAGGATCAAGAACGAGTCGAAGCCAATAAAAGAAAAAATACTGAGTGAAGAATGGATTGATGGTCATTCGATTAACATAAAAAGAGGCAAACGACAGCGGATTATAGTCTCGTATTCTGACAGGCGAGCAACGAAAGATATGCATAATCGCCAACGGGGTTTAACAAGGCTGGAAAAAAGCCTTAAACGCGGAAGACTGACCAAGGCGAACATAAACAACAGGGGATATAATAAATACCTAAAGCTCACCGGGGATGTACAGATAGAGATAGATTACGACAAGTATAACGCCGATCAGCTCTGGGATGGTTTGAAAGGCTATATTACAAATACTTCTCTGCGGGCAAAAGAGATAATCGACAATTATAACAATTTATGGCATATCGAGCGGGCCTTCAGGATATCAAAGACAGACCTGAAAATACGTCCCATTTATCATCGGCTAAGACACAGGATAGAAGGACACATCTGTATATCATTTACTGCGTATGCAATTTATAAGGAGCTAGAAAGGACTTTAAAAACTGAAAAATCTTACCTCTCAGTGAAACGGGCAGCCGAGTTAACTCACAATATGTACCAACTAAATGTCAGATTACCACAGTCAAAGCACCAAGAGTCATTCCTTTTCCGAATGAGCCGGGGGCAGAGCGACCTGTATCAAATCATTCTGAAATATTATTGAGGTGCTGCATTGCGGAAAACAGGAGGCTTTCTGGCAAAAGCTACCGGCTGGAAAACCGGAAAACTATCTTTGAAAAACAAAATCAGTAAAAAAAACTGACGTTCTTTGATTTTTTTGTACGTTTAATCAGGGAAAAATGGGTATGCTTATTTGCTAAAACCTGTGCATCCTTATTTGCTATTTTCTGTGCATTGTAAGTTCCTGCTTACAAGAGTATAGCAGGATTTGTAAAAACCGTGACAAACCCAGTAATTTTATTGTTCTTATTAGCAGTTCGTGGTTTTAGTTAATCTCATATTTTACAATAACTGTTTTCGAAAGATGTAATTTTTCAAGATTTATCGTACTTCCATTTCTTGCTGCATTATACCGAGTTGATCCATAACCAGTGACTACAACTTCCTCAATGGCAAATACTTTATTATCATATGAGTCAATACGTTCACCAACTATTGGAATGATTCATTTATACCATGGTAACTTTACCGAGAGTAATTCCCATATTTTTTGCTATAATTTCAGCCTTATTCTTTGCTGAAACTAATGCTTGAGAAAGTAATGCATTTCTTAAGCTATCAATTTGAGTATAATCAATCTTACTTATAAAAAGGTTTTCCATTCCTATTTACAGATCAAATCCACCGTCAAAATGGGTGGCTCACTTTGAGTCGGAACGGTGGCTCAATTTATCCGGAATAATCAGTTAATACCATTTCTACATTATTTGCTGATGTTTTAATATGAAGGATAATTTCTATAAACAAAAAAATTATCATTCAAATTTTAATGAGAACCTATCATAAAATATGAAAGCAAAAATTATTAAATTCTCATCTACTTCCCCATAAAAATATTGAATATAACCTTTGGATGTATTTTCAAATTTACCTTTTATTACCGTTCCATCTACCAATTTAAATTCTCTTTTTCCATATTCGAAAAAATCTATTGTTGAAATATCAGAAAATTTCACTTTAATATTTTGATTCTTATTTAGCTCATTCCCCATAGAAATAACATTAAGGAAATTGAAAGTTTCATTTTCACCATATTTACTTAATGTTTGAACTATTGGTGATTTATTGGTAACCCAACTAATATTCTTTGCAGGAACAATTACTGACTCATATGCATCATAATTAGTAACAGTTACATTTTCAGGTAATTTCTTATAAAATATCATCCATCTTTCATTATTAGATGTGTCTTTTTCAATTTTTTGTAGCCATGTAAAGGGCATTTTTATTTTTTCCCCATCCTCTTTTGTTATTTCAAATGAAAAGCTAACACAATCCAATGTTATACCTGTTTGTCGATAAGTGCCATTGATAATACCATTTGACTTTAGTAAGATTTCACATTCAGGTGATTTGTTTATTCTATGCGTAAGTGTTAATTTCTTAATATCTAAAAACTTAACCTTTTGATAAACCCCCGGTTTAATCATTAACCATATATAATCATATTTAAATATAGTCTTACTCTTATTATCATCAATATATCGTATATATTGACCACCTTGATAGTCGACTCTATCTTTAATGCTTTGTAGACTATAATTTTTTACTTTATATGTGCTACTGTCGTCAAGGGTTATATAGCATAACCTTTTTATTTCAGTATTTTTATTAATATTTTTCTGTGCATTTACGTTAATTGTTAATGCAACTAAAACAATTAAAATAATAGATAAATTATTCATTTTATTTTTTTCAGTGATTATAGTTCTTTTATTTTTGTTTTATAAGCTATAAAGATTGATATTTTATACAAAACTGCATAAAGAAGAACCAGCAGAAATGTATTCTTTCACAATTAGAAATTTATCATGTTCTAAGCGAACCACAGCTATTTCAATTTTAAGATTCCTATAATTATTATGTTTCCCTTCAAATTGAAGGATTAACTTATTCTTGAAAATAGATAAATTTTTGCTTGTAATTTCTACCTTGTCTTCATTTTTCTTTAATTTTAAAGAAGAGGTTTCCCAAAAATCTAGCAATTGTTGGGCTGTATCCACTAATTTTTGACAGCCGAAGTCAAATTCATTACGCTTAATTTTATTTTCTCTAACCACCCCACTAAATTCTTCCGTATAAGTACCACAAAAAACTTTTTCATTTAACCATTTGCTTTCTTTATTTATTTCTGATAATGATTTTAACTTATTTATAATATTATTAATATCTGACATTTGTATGTTTAGTTCATTTTTATAATTATTTTGACGTTTATCCAAATAACTTTGATACTTCTGCGGGTCCAGTATTTTTAGGGCTTCATCATATCCAAGTTTTTGGCTTAGCGCTTTTACACCATTTTCGCCCATAGCTCGGAGCCTTTTAACTATAGTCTTGCGTAAATTTTTATCTGGATCATCTAAATGATTGATCAGAAATTCCATTGAATCAGAGCTATTTATTCCTGTTATAGCGATTAATGCGCCTTTTCTTACATTTAGATTTTCATTTTTTGTAAGTAGCACAAGATCATCAAACAGATACATATTGTACTTATTGTGCTTCAAAACTGCACCAACTGTAGTTGAAAGCCATTCTTTTCCTGACTGAAGGGTTAGTAAAAGTATTTCTGCGCTTTTTTTATCATTAAAAATAATAAGAGCCTCCGCAGCATAACATGCTTTCAATTCATCTTCGTTATTTAAAGCTTTTTTTAAAAGACTGAAGGTTTTATTTTTATCAGCTTTGGAAAGTAATTCGACATAGAATTTTCTGCTGGATTTGTCAGAAAATTCTAGGATTGAATCGAATAACCAATCATAAATTTCAGATTGTGTCATTAATATTTTAATAACATTTTCCTGTAATATTGGTGAATCAATTAAAGAGGTTGCGAGATCATTATAGGCGACTTCATTATTCATTCCCATAATGCTTTGCAATAGTTGATTAACATGTTCGAATTTGATATTATCACCTTTTGATTCCAACTCTGCTATCAATCCTTTAATATCCTTTTTAAGCCTATATTTAATAAAATCAGGATCAACTACAATTTCAGTTTTGTTTTCGTTTTGTTTATTAATTCTCAGAATTTTACTAATTAATTTCTTTATCTTCATTGTAAACGTATTTGTAATTTAAGTTAATTAATTAGGTTTAGTAGCAAGTTTGAATTCAATCAATCTATAAATCAATGTAATAATTCTGCATTACTTTCTTTCTTACGATTGGTTTTCCACTTCAAATGTACCTTTTTTAGTTTCTGTTATTACCATGAAATCATAATTTTATTATTAATGTTTCAATAATTGTAGTGGTTAAACTCAAGGCGGTCTAATCTAATTCAGTAGAAATTTGGTAAATATATGAGGTGTAGTTATTTCTTTGAAAAAGAGTTGTAAATGGGTGTTCCGAGAACCAAACAAACTTCTGGCGTGAGCAGGATAAGACCATGCAAAAAAAGTAAATCTTCTTTCGCCTGCCTTCATCGGTTGTCATGTTATACTCTCCAAAATCTGCCTGGATCTGTTTCCCGTAGGGTAACTCATCAACTCTTGAGAAGTCCCGGTGATTAAAAGGTTTTGGTATTCCGTATTTGTTTCTGATATAAAGAACAAAGTTGAATACTGTCTTTTCATTTACCTCAATAAAATCATAATAATGCTCCTTTAGCCAGTCGTGAACCTGAGCGGTAGAGGCATCCTGGCAACTCTCCAGTCTGGTCTTTATAAATTCTTCGTATGGATCCAGCATTTTTTCACGATTCATTTGGCTGTGAATAAAATCCAGATATTCTTCTTCACTCATAGAAAGATATTTTCTTACGGTTCGTTTATCCAGGCCCAGGTCTCTGCTTATCTGAGCAGCTCTGTAGCCCTCTCTTCGTCGGTTATGAATTTCATGGTACATAATCCATTTATGTATTAACTTTTTATTCATGGTGGAATCCTCCTGAAATTGGTTAATAATTATATCAGTTTGCCAATAACAGGATAATCCCAACTGGTTCAAAACAACATTATTAACACTAAGTTGTTTTGTTTACCCAAATCTGATTTAAATGAAAAAATGGAAAAATTTTCCTTGAAAGAAATTCTTCTTCTAACAGAAAAAGTGCATTCTTATTTGCTGAAAATTGTACATCGCTATTTGCTGTTTTTGGTGCATTTCTATTTGCGAAAAAATGTACATTGTTATTTACCGATTACACACTGTTGACTAAGGCAAGATATTCCCTCTGATCTGACACAATATCATCGTATTTTGGTTCCCATTCTTTAATAAATTGAAAATCAATTTTCATGATCTATCCCAATTTTTAATTATATTAATTTCAATAATATATTTTGACGATCAGAACGTGCGTGGGTGTCTTTTAATCGCCTTGTGCATAACGTTTCGCAGCTACCCGCAGTTGCGGTGCAGCTGCAATCTAAGTTAGTTTAAATTAAAATATTTTAAAATAACGGTATTCGTTTTTTATAATACGTGAGTAAGCAATTGCGGGTAGGTGCTGTTGGGCAGTGCATCTAGTCCATTAATAATAATCATATTTAGTAACATAACTCATTGTCGAACTATACATTGAAAGTTCTTCGGATTCGAGATAAATCAAATTGTCATTTCTATCATAATAACGCCTGATTTCTCTTATTTTTTGGTTATTATTTATGTTGAAAATTTCAGTTTTTACATTTAGTCCTTTTTGATAACTATGTACACTAAACTGAATAGGTGTGTTATCCGTTCCTGAATAATTAGTTTCTTTGACTAATTTTCCTTGATTATCATATTCATATTTAATATATATTACAAGTACACTGCGCCTAGGTTCAGAGCCAAAATATCCATCTTCATATTTATCCTCACGTATCAAACGGTTATTGACATAAAAATATAGAGTAGAATCAACTCGATTTTGAGTCATTTGAGGATATTCTATGGTTACACTATAATAGAATATTCAAAATCAGAAAAAAGATATCGTTCTTTAAATATCTCCTTCAACCTATATGATTGGCCTTTGTAATGATTATTTCAATATATAAACCTGACTGTCAATAAATGCTTCTTTACAGTTGTCCCTGATCAAGCCAAACCCTTTCTTATAGGCTCTTATGAATTTAGAACCTTTTAAGTCAGGGTGATAAATCCTGTCAAATTCGAATTTAATCGTATCATCAGTTTTATAAATAACGACAACCTGGCAATCACTGACCGATGTATCATTCCGGGTGTAAAATGTATCTCCCGTACTTGAGTTGAATTGTGCATATGTGGTTACCTTCCCCGTCGTATCATCCGGATGTTTCCCAATAAGATTATTGTTTTCATCAATTCGTAAATATTTTTTATAACGATCCTTCCCCCCTATCAGGGTATTAAACTCATAAAACAAATCGCCTTCTATGCTGATCGTGTCAACAATTTCGGTATAATTATCCTTATTAACCTTCCAGTAATTCCCTATATTCATCGGATAAAACGAATCCGAAAGAAATTCGTTCGTAACCTGATCTTCATCTATTTCACATCCGAACGGGCTTATTAATAGAATAAGTAAAATAATTAATTTTCGAGTTTTCATATGAAAATAACAAGTACCTAAATATAAGATTTTTTATACGTATTTAGAAGCTGTCGGCTTTCCATTTTACTCAAGAACCGATATCTCAATTTTGCCTCCGACACCTATCTTATCATCTTTGATAATTATAACAGAGATTACATCAGGTTTCTGTAACATCCATTCAGTTACTTCGTTTACCATCTCCAGGCTTTTGACCTCATTGCAGCAAGCTGTAGCATAAGCATCGGCCAGTGATCCTGAACGGCATGCTATCATACAGGCATCCGCTGTGCCAAAACTCAGTGAATGTCCTACTGTACCCGAAGAACAACATACCGAAAGCGGAGTCTGTTCCGGTTTAATGATCATTCCTATCTTACCCGAAAGAGAAGATTCCCCTGCAAAGACAGATATTGTTGCGGGAGAAGTGAGCTTCATGAAGATATCACCCCCATTCTCAACAACAATTTCGGGCAAACTGAACCGGGACATAAGATCCTTACAGATATATTCTGCAATAGCACCGGCTACTGAACTCATTGGCCCTGTTCCTGTATTTTCTGATGCTTTATACATATCGCGGACAAGTGAATGAACTTCTGACGGGATCAAAAGAGGAGTTAAAGAATTAAGAAACTCGGGGAATCCCTTAATGTGGTCGTCCACGATACTGCGATAAAATAATATCCTATCCAATGAATAGCTCTCAACAGCAGGAGTGTACATGTCAGCCGTAACAGCTATCCAGAGATCAGTCTCCAGGTAGTTTACCCTGTAACTCTTCCATCGTGCATTACCCATAATCTCACGATAGAGACGGGGTGTATATGCTTTACTCTTACCCAATGTCTATTGAAAACAGATTTAGCGGGCATGATTTCAGGCAGAGTTCGCAGACAACACATTTTTCAGGATTAAAAGAAAGCTCAGCCGTTTCTCGCTTTAAAGTCAGTGCTCCGGCGAAACAAACAGATGTGCATGCACCACAATGGATGCAAAGATCTTCCCTGTAAGATATCTTTTTTTCAATCAGTTCACAATCGACATTTTGCTGTTTGATATACGCCATACCTTCCTTCAGCACTTTAGCTGGTGCTGTCATCTCCATAACAAGATGACCAATTTTTCCTGGAGAAATATCCGCTCTCACAATATTGACCATTATATCGAATTTCTTAATCAGGTTATAGGTTATCGGTTCTTCGATTTCTGCCGGTGGAAATGTTAGTACAAATCTTTTATGTATCATGGTTTTGTTTTCTTACAGTTAATCACTATAATCTTATTTCCAGGTTATTAAGCCCTTTTGTTTTCGGGAAAAGAGAAACAGGTTCAGTCAGAAGGAAACGTCCTTTTGTAATCTCTTCCTTAAGTAAATCAGCAATCTCTCTTGCCACCTTGATAGATGAGAGAGGTGCAGTCCGGATCGTTTTTCCATTTAAATAGATCTCACCTGAAAAAAGACTCTCATAGTCTGTTTGCCCAAGTATTTCAAAATTACCTGAACCATAATCAATTATATTAGTCTCAATCTGAAAATTTCGTATTGACAAACTCCGGGCCATATCTTCGTCTATAACAGGGATCGGTACACCTATCCCCACGAACATGGTTACCCCGTATTTTTCAAAATACGCTGCTTTTATGAATCTTGTATTCATTTGTTTAGCATCACCTATCAGAGCAAGGGTAGAAGCATTACCAACAGGTATACCATATTCATTCAGCGGTTTATTTGTATTGAACTGCGTACCGTTCCATGCCACGTAACCTGTTGCACCCCCCAGGAAAATCCGGGTACCGATACCTATAGTGCGTAATTCAGGATCATTCAGCAAGGGGCTCATCTCACCTGAAGTTGAAAAGTTGGCATTCCCGAAAGACGGCAAAAGGGTCCCCATATAAGTGAATTTCAATTTTGAAGTGCTGTTCACTGCCACGTTATAATTCTGATAAGCATTTCGTGGATTGAACATTATAAACTCATTTATTGAATTTTTATTGACCAATGTTTTCACTTCGGTCCGCGGATAACAATCGGTCCCTTTGGCTGTAGCCTGCAGCAATACATCTTTGCCTCCTATAAGATCCTCAATGACATGTGCTCCACCATATGAATCATTAGGCATAGCTGTTTCTGTTGCTCCGATATATGCATCAACGGCAGCAATACCTCCATAAGCAGGAACACTGTTAAGAGTGATTTTTTCCATACGCATAGGTGGAGTAGTATGACCGAAGTTTATAAAAGCACCTGATGAACACATGGGACCGAAAGTGGCAGTTGTTACCACATCAACTTTTTTTGCGATTTCTGTATGTGTCATCTCTTTCCCCATTGCTGAAACTTGTTCAGCGGTGAGAACAACTGCTTTCCCATTCCGGATCTTTTCGTTAATTTCCTCAATGGTTTTTTTCTTTGACATAAATATAAAATTTAAGAGTTCAGTTTATATACATAACAATTAAGAAATTAATGTTTCAATGATAAATCTTTGCTATGGCTTCTGATTGTTCGCAAAAATTTAATTTATAATTCCCTCCCCGGGGTAGGTTTTAGCACCTTTCAGTCAATTGAAACCTGCGGTTGCTAGAGGATCAAAGAGCCTAATCTCTCCCCTCTTCTCTATAAACCAGGACTTTTCTTGCGAAAAGGATGGTAAGAAGGCAAATATAGTATTATTTTTTAAATTTATTCTGTAATAAATTCCTATCTGGTCAAAATATTTAATTTTATAGATATATTAAGCCTTGTTGGCTGTGAATAGATAAAATCCAAAATGAAAATCCCGACAAAATCAATCCTGGTACTTGAACAAGTCAAATCCTTATGTATGAAAAACTCACCAATGCCAAATGAACTTACTATCAGACCCAATAATAACTACCGAACATGAATAAAAAAATCCTGACAATAAGCAGTCAAATTGAAGCATTAAGAATAAAAGATATTCTTGACAGCTATGAAATTCCACATATAATAAGGAGCTTTTTTGATTCAGCCTTTGATGGTTTATACCAGAATCAATCGGGTTGGGGAGTACTTGAAGCAGATGAAGCGGATGAAAAAAGAATACTGGATATATTGAAGAGAACAGGTATTTCTGATAAATCCTAATATTGAACGTATAAGACTTCTTACTCAATGACCGATCCTGACAGGTCATTATATGTAACTGCTTTTCCCCAGTAGGATTTCCTAAATTTTTTACCACTGAGTTCCACTGAGAAAAGAAAGACCTGCCTGGCGGCAGGCCGAGAACCACAGAGAAAAAAACCTGATTCATCTAAAATTCTTTGAATATCGAATATCGAAGTAAAAATCGCAGAAAGCTTTGGAGATTAAATCTTCATAACTCTATAACTTCATAACTCCATAACTTTTAAAGAATGAGTATCGGCTTATGACTTTTATTTTTACATTCTGACCTAAAAATATTCTCACCCGCCACGCTGATTTTTTGCTCTCTGTCACATTAACCAGTAAAGACTTTCAATAAGTCTGTTTGCCTGACTTATTCCCAGGCTTTAATAATCATTTATTTATTAACAATTAATTCCTTAACCATGAAAACACTTTATTCTTTATTGGTCTGTTTAATGACGATCATTCTGGTTTCCTGTCAGAAAGATGAACCTGAACCCGGGAAAGCATCCGGCAGTTTGCATATTGATATTGGATTGAATATTGACGTTAAAGAAGTGAAAAAAGCGCTGAAATCAACGGAACAGACAGAAGATTTCAAGGTCATCATTTGCAGCTCAGATGGTTCGGTGATAATGACATTTGAACAGGCTTCGGAAATGCCTGATACGATTGAGCTTTCAACAGGTAATTACTATGTTGAAGCACATTCCGACAATAATCTCCCGGCGGCTTATGAAAATCCTTATTATTATGGAAAATCAGAGATTTTTACAATCAGCAGTAATATCCAGGAGTCAGTACTTGTTAACTGCAACCTGGCTAACACCATTGTGAGCGTGGTCTATTCCGATTCGATCCGGAACACTTTCATTGACTACAAAACAACCGTATCATCGGCAACAGGATCACTGGTATTCCTGAAAGAGGAAACAAGAAAAGGCTATTTTCAGACCATGCCGCTGGATATCGTGGCTGAACTTAAATATGTAAAACCCAACGGAACACAGATTACCA
>Ga0068714_10001474_pt1 | contig 34301 bp, 27 predicted proteins | sample MTBNYHSulfiMetaG_FD_62988 | JGI IMG/M metagenome (GOLD analysis project Ga0068714, IMG submission 62988) | Enrichment culture microbial communities from rom New York Harbor, USA that are MTBE-degrading - MTBE-NYH (New York Harbor Sulfidogenic)... | ecosystem: Environmental > Aquatic > Marine >...
TCGCGATCCCGAATTTTTGAATTGAAACCATTACATGAAGAGGAATTGGGGGTGATTCTCACCAGAGCGCTCGAAGATGCTGTCCGCGGCTATGGACAGCGCAAGATAGAGCTTGCGGAGGACGCCAGGCTTCATCTGATCCGTGTTTCTGGTGGGGACGCGCGGAATCTGTTGAATGCCCTCGAGCTGGCAGTGGAAAGCACGCTACCCGGCGAAGATGGGGTGATCAGGGTAGATATTGAGGTGGCGGAAGAGTCCATCCAGAAAAGGGCTGTGGTGTATGGCAAAGATGGGGACGCGCATTACGATACGATTTCAGCATTTATTAAATCTGTGCGGGGTTCTGATCCTGACGCGGCGTTGTATTGGCTGGCAAAAATGCTGGAAGCGGGCGAAGATCCCCGGTTTATCTTGCGGCGGCTGATTGTCCTGGCAGGTGAAGATATTGGTCTGGCAGCACCATTGGGTCTGGTAGTAGCCACTGCCGCGGCGCAGGCTTTTGAATATATAGGCATGCCGGAAGGCATCTATCCGATAGCTGAAGCGACCCTATATCTCGCCACAGCGCCAAAATCGAACTCGGCAGGCGCGATCTTCAAAGCGCAGGAAATGATTCGCCAAATGGGTATCGGACCGGTTCCAAGCCATTTGATGGATGCCAACCGGGATTCGGTTGGGCTTGGACATGGGCAGGGCTATAAATATCCACATGATTTTCCCGGCCATTTCACTCCCCAGCAGTATTTGCCGGATAATCTGTTGGGGACGGTTTTTTACCAGCCATCAGACCAGGGGCATGAGGGACAGATTGCCAAACGGTTGGAAATCTGGCGGAAGATGCAGCGCGAAGGTTTGAAGAAACAACCCGGGGCATCGCAGAAGGATAAAAAATGACCACGATCCTGTTGATTCGCCATGGCGTCAATGATGCGGTTGGGAAACACCTGGCTGGCAGGACACCGGGCGTTCATTTGAATGAGGAAGGAAAAAAGCAGGCTCTGGAGCTGGCTAAATTATTAAAGGATTTTCCGGTTAAAGCGATTTACAGCAGCCCGCTGGAGCGAACATTGGAAACAGCCGAACCGGTTTCGCAAGCCGTTGGTGTTCCGGTTCAGGTGCACAACGGTCTCATCGAAGCGGATTATGGCGACTGGCAAGGGAAGTCGTTTGAAGAACTGCATAATCTGGATTTGTGGCGTGAACTGCTGCGTGAGCCGGCAGCAGTGCGTTTTCCGAATGGGGAATCTCTCAAGGAGATCCAGGCGCGGGCTGCCAGGGCTATTGAGGAAATTGCTGCGCGGTTTGAAAAAGATGATCTGGTGCTGTGCTTTACTCATGGCGACATTATCCGGCTCGCGACGGCTTATTTCATCTGTTTGCCCCTGAACGAGTACCAGCACCTAGTCACCAATCCTGCCGCGATCACTGAACTGCGTTTTTACGAAGACCGGGCTTTTCTGGCGCGTTACAACCAGTGCCTGACGCTGAATGCCTCGCAATACTGCAATTCGGAAGCTGTCAAAGCAGGATAAATTTTGTTTGAAATTGGTCTTGCGATAAACACAGCACTGGCATTGTCACGAAATCACTTTATTCCTATGCTGGAATTGTCTTTTTTGCGCTTCGAAAAGATAAAATGGTCCTACTTTGAGTAAAATTTGGACTAATAATAGTAGAATAAATAATATTTTTTTGTTAGAATATTGGGGAATAATAATATCTTGGAATCTAAGGGCGGTGAGTTTAATCTAGATCGAAGGGTGTGAGGCGTATAATTTTAGTCAGGTACTCCATAAAAAAACAACTGCAAAAATAACGGCATAAAGGATTGTTATCTTCAAAAGAATAATTACTCACTTATTCCAGGATAGAACTTAAAATAAAATTATGGACTTGCCTTGATTTTTCTGCAAGATGGGGAATAAAATGCAAACAAAAGCTTCTATTCGTTCAAAAATCACGCTGCCCTATTTATTTTTATCTATTATCACTGCAATCAGTCTTGGAATCGTGACTGTAAAGGTGATACTTGAAAACGTTGAAGAACGTTTTAATAACCAGCTTCTTGAGACAAGTACGATTGCCGCTATACAGATGGTTCGTGAAGAGGATCGCCTGCTGGAGACGCTGCGCATCGTTGCCAATGTGGAGGGGCTCGATCAAACGATATTGGAAAAAGATGCGGATAAACTGAGAGAAACCATTTTGGGGATTGTGGTTAATAATCAGGAAGAAATTGTCGATATTCTTGATATGGATGGAAATCTTATTTTATCCATGAGGCATAAATCAGGGGGAAATATTGAAGAATATGAATATTTGCAGGGCGGTCTGGCTGTATATCAAAATTGGCCTTTTGTTAACCGTGTTCTCAATGGTCAGGTGGATGAACAGGGTAACAAGTTTTCGGGTTATGTTGAGACCGAATGGGGCAACTATTTCTATGTGACGGGCCCGGTCTTTGATAAGCAACGTACCCAGGTAGGTGTGATCCTGGTAGGAAAAAACTTGGATACGCTTACGCAAGAAATACGCTCAAAGACACTTGGACAGATAACGTTATATACCCATTCGGGTGAGATTTTATCCAGTACGTTTATAGAGCCACAGAAAATTTCGGAGATACTGGCTCAACAAACGTTATCAACTCAGGATGAGCAAAGTTATCGCCGTGATCCGCCCAGGCGAGAACAAGATTTTCAAGGCCTGAATTATAGTGAACTTTTGGGGCCATGGGAAATACGCGGTCAAACCGATATCGGCGTTATTGGCGTTGCATTGGCTCAAAATGTTTTAATTACCACCTCTTGGGCAACCCGCATGGTGATTATTGTCTTGCTTTCTCTCTTTATATTATTTATTATTTTGGTAGGTACAAATCTGGCGCGGATCATTACCACACCTATTCTTGCATTGGTGAACGCATCCAAAAAAGTTGCGCAAGGAAATTTAAAGGTTCGGGTTGATCCCACAACCAATGATGAGGTTGCACTGCTTGCCCAGAACTTCAACAGTATGGTATCAAGTCTGGAAAAATCACAGCGGGATTTGGTGAATGCATACGATAGCACGCTTAAGGGGTGGTCCCAGGCGCTTGAATTAAAAGACAGTGAAACCGTAGGTCATACCCATCGAGTAACAAACCTGACAATAGAATTTGCACGTAGTTATGGGATTCCGGAAAGCGAGATAGTCCATATCCGGCGCGGCGCAATTCTGCATGATATTGGGAAGATGGGAGTCCCGGATGCGATCTTGCTAAAGCCCGAAAAATTAACCGGAGAAGAGTGGGAAATTATGCGCCAGCATCCTGTAAACGCCTACAATATGCTTAAGAACATTGAATATCTGATCCCGGCATTAGATATCCCTTATTGCCATCATGAAAAGTGGGATGGTTCCGGCTATCCTCGGGGCCTCAAGGGAGAAGAAATACCCCTGGCGGCGCGCTTGTTTAGCATTGTTGATGCCTGGGATGCGATGACATCGACCAGGCCCTATCGCAAGGGAATGTCACAACTTCTTGCGCAAAGAACGATTATGTCTGAAAAAGGCATCAACTTCGATCCTGACTTGGTTGATCTGTTTATAAGATTTCTTAACGGCAATAGTGAAGAATGGCGAGAAGATGAAGTAAATGTCTAATAAACCGTGGCATCAACCTCAAGAAGAACGGCGATCATCTCTGCCTATTATAGTTTTAATGGTTGTATTTTTCTTTCTTTTTTGCTGCATTCTTATTTGGGGAATCTCACCTATAAATAAGGAAGGGTCAATCTCATCCCCGATTCATGCACCTACGCAAGCCTTTTACGATATTGAGGACAATCGTTTAATTCCTCATATCAGCAAGGATATCATCCGGGACGTAATATTGGATAATAATCCGTATGCAACAGCTGAAATCATGCAGCGCATGGCTGATTTGAACGCGAAGCTGCTAACCCCGGTTCCGAGCATGACATTATCTCTTAAGAATCAATTGCTTGCTACAAGCCTATCTTTAACAGAAATGCCTGTTACATCAACCCCATTTCCCGAAGCCACGGGTTCTTTAGAACTTTCACCCCCTCCTATTCCAACGGTAGCGGCAATTGTTATTCCAATCGATTTGCCAACTGCTTTGGCACCTGTTTTTCTCCCCACATCTGCACCAATTCCCAACCAGCCTCAACCAGGCATTAAAATCATAAAGAAGTTAGCTTCTTATGAAGACAATGATTCATCGAACTCAATCACCTTCGGTGATTATCTGTGGTACGAGTTTAAAGTCAGTAATATCGGGGATACGTTGCTTAGCCGGGTGTATGTCGAGGAAATTTCATTTGCTTTCTCTGTAATCTGCCCGGAATCAAAATTACCAGTGGGGAAATCAATGGTCTGCACTACAGATAACTTTCATAGGGTTACAGCGCAGGAAGCCAACGTAGGGGAAGTGATGAATAAGGCTTTTGCTTCCGGGGATTATGATGGCGTTCACTATAAAGATATGGATAAACTCAGTCTTCCAATTCAACAAAATCCGGACATTCAAATCAACAAAAGCCTGCGATCTTACGATGATAATGATTCTAGCGGTGGAATCACGCAGGGTGATGGTCTATGGTATCAATTTGATGTGGCAAATGTGGGTGATGTAACGCTGACAAATATTGGGGTGACAGACAACACTTTTGCGATCCCGGTGATCTGCCCATCTACCAAACTGGCCCCGTTAATGAATATGATTTGTCTGGCAAATTTAATCCACATGGTGACGCCTGTTGAAACCCAGGCAGGCCAGGTTGTTAATGCTGCGACAGCAAGCGGAGATTTTAATGGCACAACCTATACGGACAGAGACACGCTGACCACTACAGTGCTTCCCATAAATCTCTTTTCCGATATTTCCGGACAGGTACGAGATGATGTGGATGGGGATGGGGATTTCAGCGACGCTGACGCCGGTATTAACAATGTGATTGTTGAGCTTTATGATGGTGCTTGCACTCTGGGAGGAGACTGTCGCAGCACACAGACCGGATTCGATGGGATATTCACTTTCACCAGCGTGCCTGCTGGGGACTATATCCTGGTGGAGAGAGATCTGGCTCAATACATATCCACTGCCGATTCTTTCCCTCCCAATGATAACCGGATCCCCGTCATTGTAATGAATGGTGTTGGTTCGTCAAACAATATCTTCTTGGATCGGGCTGATCCAGCGACGTGTTCCGATCCGGATCCGGTGAGCGGGTTTGTGATCGGCAGCAATCCGGCTGATGGGGCGACGGGCCATCCCATCAATGTAGGAGATTTAGCGGTGTTCTTCAATACACCCATGTTGACATCGGGAGCGGGCAGCGTGCTGGATTTGAGCAACTTCCGTAGGGAAATCGAAAATCTGACCTATGGGGGGGCAGTGCCCATCTTAGGCATGCTCTACGATGACGCAACAAATACAGCTTATCTGACCATCGATACCAGCGACCCTCAGTGGCAGCGGGGATCAGAATACCGCATGCAGGTCAAATCTGTGATCCGCAATGCGTGTGGTGTCAAGCAAAATGTGGATGTGGATATTACCTTTACCACTGAACCCTGAGAGGCAAGAAAAGTTTATGTCATGACCACCCACTATGCAGGTGATTATGACCCAGCCCTATAAGGACTTTCACTTGCCGCACCTAAAAGTGCGGCTTTCACTTTGTTTAAGCCTGGTGCAGGGTAAAATGAGAGTAAATAAAGGAAAAGGGACCAAGCATGGATACGATGAGAGAAAGAATTTTCAACTGCGGTATTATCCCTGTAGCCGTCATTGAGGACGCGAAGGACGCTGTCCCTACAGCGATGGCACTTAAATCTGGTGGTATTGATGTGATTGAGATCACAATGCGCACCAATGCGGGATTGCAAGCCGTAGAAAATATCTCAATGTGTTGTCCCGATATGCTTGTTATCGCTGGAACAGTTTTGACATTAGATAATTGTATTCAGTGCATTGCGGCAGGGACAAAAGGCATTGTTTCGCCAGGTTTTGATAAAGATATTGTGCAGTACTGCCTGGATAATCAGATACTTGTCATTCCAGGCACTGTTACTCCTACAGAAATACAAAACGCGATGACTTATGGCCTGGATATCTTCAAATTTTTTCCTGCAAATGTTTATGGGGGTTCCAAAGCGCTTAAATCGCTTGCAGGACCTTTTGCAAACGTGTCCTTTATACCTACTGGTGGCGTGGATGAACAAAATGTAGGGGAATACATGGCCTTATCCAATGTGTTTGCGGTTGGAGGGAGCTGGGTTTGTGCCAAACAAGATATTTCAAACCAATCTTTTGGAAAGATAACAGAATTAACTCAAAAAGCGCTGCAGGCTGTGCTGGGATTTGAATTCGCGCATCCTGGCATCAATACGGGTGGCGAGGAAGAATCGTTGAAAGTAGCAGATGCAATCAATGATAGATTTGGTTTTCCGGTTAAATTTGGGAGCAGCTCAAATTTTGCTGGCGAAGGCTTTGAAATCACCAGGAAACATTATTTGGATACATACAGCCATATTGCTGGGATTCGGACAAATAATGTAAAACGCGCGGTTCATTATTTGACTAAGAAAGGTTTTGAGATTGATCCGGAAACAGCCAGGTATAAGAACGGCAAGCTCGAAGCTTTGTTTTTGAGAGATGAGGTTGGTGGTTTCGCAATCCACTTATTGCAAAAGTAAGGAGAGTGAGAAAGATGAAGCTGTTGACATTTGGTGAGATTATGATCCGCCTGAAAACACCAGGAACTGAGCGATTGTTTCAATCGCCATTTTTTGAGGCAACTTTTGGCGGTGGTGAAGCCAATGTGGCCGTAAGCCTGGCAAATTATGGCATGGATGCAGCCTTTATTACCGTTTTACCGGACAATAAAATTGGAGATGTTTGTATTGGTGAATTGCGACGGTTTGGTGTAGATACTTCTTACATTCAGAGGGGGCCGGGCCGGATGGGTATTTATTTTCTTGAAGCCGGCGCTAACCAACTTCCCGGCAAGGTCATCTATGATCGGGAGTATTCAGCAATCTCCATTGCAAAGCGTAACGCCATCGACTGGAAAAAAGTTTTTGAGGGAATTGATTGGTTCCACATTACAGGGATCACGCCAGCAATCTCTGAAAACGCAATGGAATTGGCTTTGGAAAGCGTAAAAGCGGCAAAAGCCGCAGGAGTAAAAGTATCCTGCGACTTAAATTACCGCAAGAGATTGTGGAAATATGGCAGGCAGCCAGATGAGATTATGCCTGAGCTCATGGAATACGTTAATGTGGCAATTGCGAACGAGGAAGATATCCAGAAATCGTTAGGGATAAAAGCCGGTGTTGATGTGAAATCAGGCAGTCTGGATCTCGAAAAATACCGGAATCTGGGAAACACTGTCTTGAATCGATTTGAAACCCTTGAAATGATCGCCATAACACTCCGGGAAAGTATTAGCGCAGATATGAATGGATGGTCTGCCTGTCTGAATGATCGAAATCAGTTCATGGTCAGCAAGAAATATAGCATCCATGATATTGTTGACAGGGTTGGTGGGGGTGATTCGTTTGCCAGTGGATTGATATATGGTTTGAACACCTACAGCTCTTTCCAGGAAGCACTTGAGTTCGCTGCGGCAGCAAGCTGTCTTAAACATTCAATTCCCGGGGATTTCAATCGTGTTTCAGTGTCTGATGTCGAAAATCTCATGAAAGGCGACAGCTCAGGACGCGTTCAAAGATAATTACTTCTGAAGATTTTCTCCTTGTCCAGAAACTGGTTTTACTGACTTTTATTGATATGTCGGGGTATTCTTCTTCCTGCCATTCTGTCTTGAAGCCAGATGTTTTGCCTGCTAAGTTAGATGATTAAATTAAAAAAGCCTGTAGATTGACAGGCATTTTTTTGTGAGCGCGAAGGGGCTCGAACCCTTAACCAATGGCTTAAAAGGCCACTGCTCTACCATTGAGCTACGCGCCCTGACTAAGAATCGGTATATACAGGCCATAAAAACTAATATATCCCTATATGTGGCGGTTTTGGAAAGGGGTTGTAATGACCAAAACCAAAGCAAACCAATGGACTATCCTTAAATCTATTCAGGATGATTATGTTTTATCATGGATAGAAGCCTTTTTGATTGACCGTAAGGTTCAGGGAATGAGCGCTGGAACGCTTTATTTTTACCAGAAAAAGTTGGCGCTTTTCATGTCTTTTCTGGATGGGCAAGCAATTACCCGGATTTTCGAGATTTCCCCAACTGATATTCGACAATATATTTTTGAATTGCAGGAGAGTGGACATAATTCCGGCGGCGTGCATGCCTGTTATCGGGCGTTGAAAACTTTCTTGCGCTGGTATGAAGCTGAAGCAGAACCGGGAGAATGGAGTAATCCCATCAAGAAAGTAAAAGCTCCAAAAGTTCCCATTGAACCTTTGGAACCTGTACAGCTTGAAGATGTAAAGGCAATGATTTTAACCTGTGAGAAGGGAAACTTTTTTGGTGAGCGTGACCGGGCGATATTGTATTCTCTGCTGGATACAGGAGCGCGTGCCAGTGAATTTGTGAGTATAAACCTTGAAGATTTAAATCTTGTTACGGGTGCCATTTTGATTAGGTCCGGGAAGGGAAGTAAGCCCAGAATGGTTTATTTGGGTAAGAAGAGCAGGAAGGCGGTCCGGGCTTATCTGAAACAGCGAAATGACCTGAGCCCGGCGCTTTGGATAACGGATGATGGAGAGCGTTTAACTTATTCTGGATTGAGGCAGATAATCCGAAGGCGGGCAAAGCGAGCAGGGATTGAATGTCCAGGACTGCATGATTTCAGGCGTGCTTTTGCTTTAAATTTCTTGCGAAACAATCCGGGGGAGATATACGCTTTACAGCGCTTGATGGGGCATGCCGATATTCAGGTATTGAGAAGATATTTAGCTCAGACAGAGCAGGATATTCAAGCCGCGCACCGGAGAGGAAGCCCGGTTGATATTTCTCTTAAATAGATATATATTATTTATGTTGCTTATTATTTGTGGGGATTTTATTGTTTTCCGAACCGAAAATGAATTTTCTAATAAGGTTTATCTCTTGGAGGTGTAAATTGAGAAAAATATCAATGCTCTTCATGGCGGCTATATTTTTAGTATTATGTTCATGTACCAAAGAGCCTTCTGAAGCGATTATTCAGACAGCTATAGCTCAAACTCAAAGTGTAATTCCTACTCCAACTCAAATACCCACAACTGATTTATCAGAAGTTAGATTTAACAGAGATTTATTTGATTTGGATAAATATGGTTTGGTGGATGGTGAGCAGACAAAAACAATACCTGTAATATGGCCTTTGAGAGCGGTTAAAGAAGGAAACAATTCCTTCTCGCTACAAATATTGAACAAAAAGGGTGAAGCAAAGGGATGGATTACTATTCTGATTTACAAATCTTCGGAGGAGTTAGATACGGCTTATTTTAGAATTGTGGAGAATGTTGGCAAGTATGAGGTGGAAACCGAAAAGAATATTGGAGACAGAACAGTTGTGTATTCTGAAATGTTTAGTGGCGTTCTGTTTACAAAATGTCAAGCGCTTGTTCATGTAACCTATTATGGAGATTTGGGGACTCTATTGGATTTTGCAAAGGATATTAACTCTAGTATTGAAGGCTTAGTTTGTGAATAAAGGGTGTGTGGATTTTGATAACAATTCTACGATAAATGTAGTCATAAAAGTTGAAATCGAGAGGTTTGGTTGTAATTCGATGTTGCACAAAACGTTAATATCTTTTTTACTGGAAAATAATACAAAAAACAAAGTTTTATGATAAAATAACTTATGATAATAACTGTTATAGAAAGTTATTTATAATCATAAGGGAGCGCATGAAATGAACGAAAGGGCGGAGTTAGCAACAATTTCACAGAATGACCAACAAGCGATTATTTCCATTGTACTGGATGGATTGACCAGTGGGCACAGCAAACGGGCTTACCAGAGGGCTTTAGATGATTTTATGGCATGGTATTTAGAGCAAGGTAAACCCGGATTAACCAAGGCAACGGTTCAACGGTATAAGGTTTTTTTGCAAGGCCAAGAGTTTTCACCCAGCACAATCAATCAGCGGATTAGCGCTATTCGCAAGCTGGCACAGGAAGCGGCGGACAATGGCTTGATTGAACAGACATACGCCAACAGCATTGGGAAAGTGAAAGGCGTGAAGATGCAGGGGGTCAGGTCCGGGAACTGGTTAACCCGTGAACAGGCTCAGGCGCTTATCAATGCGCCTGATACCACCACATTGAAAGGATTGCGGGACCGGGCGATTTTGGCTTTGATGGTGGGGTGTGGCCTCAGGCGTTCCGAAGTGGCAAGCCTTACTTTTGAGCATATCCAGCAGCGGGAAGGGCGCTGGGTGATTGTGGATTTGGTGGGGAAAGGAAACCGGGTCCGGACGGTTCCCATGCCTTCCTGGGCAAAAACGGCGCTGGATGAATGGACAGAAACCGCGAGGTTTTCTGATGGTTTTGTTTTCCGGTCTATCAATAAAGGGGATGCAATCAGTGGAGAAAGTATCACGCCTCAGGGTATTCGGGATGTTGTGGTGAGCTGTTCGGAGCAGATTGGCTTTCCGGTTGCTGCGCATGACCTCAGGCGGACCTTTGCCAAGCTTGCCCATAAGGGTGGGGCAGGGTTGGACCAGATTCAGCTTTCTTTGGGGCATGCTTCTATTCAGACAACCGAAAGATATTTGGGCGTTGAGCAGAATTTAACTGATGCGCCTTGTGATAAGTTGGGGATTACAATCTAAAAGTTATACATATTTTAAGATTAAAAAATATCTAGATAATATTTCTTAGTTGTATAATTTAGTTATAAAAAAATATAAAAATCAAAAATTGAAAAGAAAGGAGGTGGCTCAGGAAACAATTAGTTATTAATTGCTGTAACCACCGCAAAATCAATAAGTTTTTCGTTTGGGTGTGCCTGAGCTTATGCCGTGTATCGGAAAGGTTCGGGTTTTTGTTTTTAATCTGATGAAGAAAGGAGATACTTATTGGAAAAGAAAACAGAATATGTTGTGGTCCGGGTAGACAAATCCTTAAAAAGGAAACTTGACCAATTTGCAATCTGTAAGCGTTGTGCTTTGAGCAAGGTAATAAGAATGATTCTTGCTGAAGCGTTGGAAAAAGAAGGGTTGAAAAAGGTAACTAATGAATAGGAGGAAAAAATTTGATGGAAAACGAAAAAACAGAGAGTAAGAAAAATCCCCGCGCACTTGCCGGCGGGCGGGGAGGAAATAAAAGAAATGGTGGTGATAATTCCACTTCCAATATTAGTATAGCCGAACCTGGTGGACGGCGTCAATACCCTATTTACCGCGAAGATGGTATGAAAGTGGTTGGGTATGTTCAGGGTGGGATATTCAAAAAGACAATCAAGGGAGAAAAACACATGCTGCAAAAGCCCAAGGCCATTGCTTTTGATGTGGTAAGCCTTGAACAGGCGGAAGCAGCTGGGGCAAGCTGGGTTTGGGTTTGTGATAAGAAAACCCATATCACCTATAAATCACCTATTCAACAAATATGGAAAAAAGGTTTTCGATTTAACCGGGGTTTTGGAAATCAAATTGCCCTAACATTAAGTGGTTGGATAAAAAATGGCAAAGTTATAGAACCTGACCAATTAAGGCTGTTTTAGAGGGGGCAATATGATGAGCATAGAGGAGAAATTCTGTATCACAGATGATGGGACTGAACGCAAATACTTTCTTATTCTCCCAAACATTGTAGATGATATGGGGCTTTCTCCCTATGCTTTCCGGTTATACGCTCGCATTAAAAGGCGGGCAGGTGAGAATGGTTTGTGCTTTGAAAATTCCAAGCACCTTGCAGAGGGATGCAATATGTCAGCAGGGAGTGTTTCGAAAGCAAAAAGGGAGCTTATAGAAGCTGGGTTGATAACCATTACTACTATACCGGGAAGGCATGGGGAGTTTGACCATCATGAAATCCGTATTCGTGATATATGGGCAGTAAATATTGAGAAATATGTCAATAAGTCACAATCCGAATCGGCCTGTTCATTAGATGAACAGGAGGCTTCACAAGATGAATCGGAGCGTTCATCCCATGAACCTAAGAAGAACCCTATTAATAAAAACCAGTATGAAGAAGAGTATATGGCTCCTTCTTCTTTTTCTGAAAAGGAAATTCAATTTCTCAAAGCAATTGGTTTGATGTATGGGTATTATGATGATACCTATCAGAGCTGGCTTGTGAGGTTATTTAGAAAATTTGGAGAGAACAATACATTAGAGGCTTTTGATTTCTATGTCAGGGAGGCAAATCCAATTACTGAAGGTTTTCTTGTTCGGGTGGAAAGAGCGCTACAGAACTGGAATCCCAGATACCATGACTTAACAACTGAAAATATGATTCGGGATTTAAACCTTATTGGAAGAAATTCTCCTCAGAATGTTGAGGATATGAGAGCAAAATTCAAGAAAAAATTTCAAGAGGTTTCATTCTAATGAACCTTGATGGATGCAGACGTTTAATACTGGCGGTTTATCTTCAGGCAATAAAGGATGCCAGCAATGGCAGCCTTGAAGCGCAAGGCTGGCTGATGCGGGAAGGTCCAACCTGGCTGGAATGGGTGGGGTGGGTTGTCAATTCTGAAACTGTTCAGGAGGTGATAACCCATCCCTGGAAAGAATTAAAGCAGAGAGCCTATCAAACTGTTGAAAGCGGGGATAGTGATTGAGGGTAGCACAATGGGCTGGGAAGAACGGAACGGAAAACTTTATTATTACCGCAAACGACGCGAAAGCGGAACGGTTATTTCAGAATATATCGGGCGCGGTCCGGTTGCTGATATGTTGGCGCTGGAAGATGAAACTGAGCGGTCCGCAAGGAATGAAGAGCGGCGAAACCGGAAGGCGGAGTGGGCAAGGATAAAGCAGTTTGAACAGGGGTTTGATAATGCTGGGGATTTCATCAAGGCAATTACAAGGGCGGTGCTTTTGGTAAATGGATACCACACCCACAAAGGAAAATGGCAGAAAATGAGGAAAAACGACAATGGAAGAGAAAATCATTCGGATTAAACCGGAAGGCGCAAGGGAGTTTTATGAGGTCCTAAAGCGGACAAATGCCGACAAACCGGATGCCAAGGATATGAAGGAACTAAGGCGCTGGCTGAAAGAGCATCCTGAGTTGGCAAGCGCGGCATTTGATTTTGGGCAGGTTGTGAGGGCGCAAATTTTACAGGAGTGTTTGAACCAAAACGGCACTAGGCTTTGCCTGGAAACGGATATTGAGCAGAAGCAAAAAGCTTTGGGTTGGGGTACTTGTTCCATGCTTGAAAAGCTGTTGATTGAAGATATATTGAATTCCTGGCTTAGATTGCGCTGGCTGGAATACCGCTATCAAAGAGTAACCAGCGGGGAATATTACATGCCTGAAGCGGAGCATTGGGAAAAGCGCCTTTCGGCGGCGCAGCGGCGATATTTGCGGGCGGTTGAAACCCTGGCCAGGGTGCGGAAGATGAATATCAATTTACAGGTTAATATCGCTGCTCAGGGCGGGCAGCAGGTGAATATTTCCTGATAGAATATAGATAAAATGGTTTGAGGTGGGTGATATGGAATTCGATTTTGAAAGAACCAAAGAAAATTTTTTGAATTGGGCTTATCAGCAAATGGCGCAAGGTGTTCCAAGGCAAGTTGTTTGTACTCAGCTACTTGGAGCGGGGGTGAAAGGTAGAACCGAATCAGAGTGGAGAGCTCATTTAGATGCTGAACACGAATTATCAGTAGTAATGCTTCAAAGAAATTTAGATGGAAAAGAGTTTGAGAAGGAAGGTTCTATAAATAAAGCCATTGAAGTTTATGAACAAAATTTGGAAGATTCGTTTTATGGGAGTTTTCCATATGAAAGGTTAAGAATAATATATACAAAACAAAAAAGATATTCTGATGCTATCAGAGTTTGTAAAGCATTTTTAATTCTGTATACTTATAATGATAATAAGAGAAACAGATTTATAAATTATTTGGAAAAGCTTGAGAAAAAATTGAGAACTTAAACCAATGGACTATCGAAAAATGATTCTCGATAGTCCGCAAGTGAACTGCTATATATAGTGATGATTTGAGGGGTAAACCCTACCTGTACTATTGTGAGCGCGAAGGGGCTCGAACCCTTAACCAATGGCTTAAAAGGCCACTGCTCTACCATTGAGCTACGCGCCCGTCTTGCGAAGGTTATTTTATCACGCCCGGTATATATCGTCAACACTCATTTCGAATTCGTTTTTTAATTAAAAATTGACCCAAGAGGGTTGACGGTTTTTGGGTTAAATGCTATACTCTAGGGCGTCACAAAAATAGAATAATTCATGATGCGGGCATAGTTCAGTTGGTAGAACACCTCCTTGCCAAGGAGAAGGTCACGAGTTCGAGTCTCGTTGCCCGCTCTTCTCGTTAACAGTATAATAGAGACAACATGGCGACGTCGCCAAGTGGTAAGGCAGGAGTCTGCAAAACTCTTATCATGGGTTCGATTCCCATCGTCGCCTCTTGAGATAGAAAATTGAAAGCGAACCATTTCGGGTTCGCTTTTTTCGTTTTTCTGCTCTGGAAGCCTAATTCTTATCGCCCATTAAAGAAATTTTCGATGTATTCCTGGTCCTCTTCGTTTAATTCCCTGGCAAGGGCCTTTGACAGTTTGGTTTGTAAAGAAGCGAGGTCTTCAGCGTTTTCCGAAACCAGGCGGCTGATTGTCCTCAGATAATTGGTGAAGGTTTCTAGATCCGGGAAAGACATGGGCTGGCCGCTGTGCCCATCGAAATAAAAAGCAGCGTTGAGAGACAGCAATTTTTCCAGTAGAGGGAAGATTTTACGCGGTGTGTAACGGCGGGGTGTTTCATAAATCGTGTCATAAATGCAGTCTCCCATGAAGACCACCTTCTCTTCCGGGATGAATACAATACTTGAATCGGCGCTGTGATCTCCACCAACATGGATGATTTGCGCGGTAAGATTGCCGAGGTCAAGCGTCAGGTGTTTTTCAAAAGATACTTCGGGAATTTTGATTTTGATTTGCGCGCGCTGCCGGTCTGAGAGCTCAATTTTCATATGGCTGCTGCAAAATTCAATTTCTGCCCCTTCCTCAACCCGCTGGTCGAGGGCTTTATCCTTCCAGCTGAGACGGCCCATTTCCTGAAGCTTGCGGGTGGTTTCATCCTGCGCGATCAGAGTGGCGTTGATGGTGTTCGCACCAAAGACATGGTCCCAATGCCAGTGGGTCAGCACAAGATAATCCGGGGCTTTGAGGCCATATTGTTTTAAGAGCTTCAAAAATTGATTCGCGTGGTCTGGCGAATTGCCGGCGTCCACCATCAGCGTGGATTTTTCTCCAATGACCACACCCAACAGAGGGCGGTCGGTTGCTTCTATGGGGGGCGTCGTGTAAATATGATCAGTGATCTGTTGTAATTTCATCTTCTTATCAGGCTTTCAAACCCTTTATCGGGCTAAGATCTCACGGATTGTGTTGTCGAGTTGTTGCAGATAGGTGGGGATATTGTCAATTTCGGCATTAGGCTGGAAAGTTTGCCAGGCCGCGTCCGCAAGGATATTGCGGACAACCGGCCAGGATGGGGCGTGGGGCGCGGGTTGGGCAGAAGCAAGTTGTGTGATAACTTCTTTCCACTGGGGGTGAATGGTGGCGTCGTCCATCATCAACTCGGCGGCTCCGGAAGTCACCGGGAGGGTGGCGGAAGCGGATGCCAGTTTAGCCTGACGTTCCGGGTCTGACATCCAGCGGATAAATAACCAGGAAGCCAACTGTTTTTGTGGACCATCCACCAGGATGGCGTAAGAGTTTCCGTAAATCAAAAAGGATTGCTCCTGAGTGTCCGAGGGATAGGGGATAGCCTGCCACTTGTCCGCGCTTTCGCTCCTGTGTTGCGAGGCTGCCTGGGCCGGGATATCGTCAAGCGTGCCAGAGTAGATCAAAACCTGTCTGTTGCTGAAATAGTCGTAAGGCGAGGAAATCCGGCTGTTCCAGGCACAACCTTCATCAAACAGGGTCCTTAAATAAGTCAGCGCCTGTCTGGATTGTGGGGTGTTGAAGCGATATGTTTCGTCATTCAACTCGGCAAGATCGATCCCATCGAAAGCGTTGAACCAGTGAAGCGTGGTCATTGGGCTGGTGTTGACAATCCATCCGCCTGTGCCGTCGTTCCGGTCCAGTTTTACCGCGCCCGCCGCGGCGCAGACCTGTTCTTTAAATTCCGCGGTAGTGGCAGGCGGCGTATTGAACCCGAGCTCTTCAGCCCAGGTGCTGTTGTAGATTAAAACAGGTGCGGTGCGCAGCGCGGGAATTCCCAACTGGCGCTCGCCCCAGGAATCCTGTTTCCAGATCGCGGGGTTATAGGTCTCAATTTCTGCAGCCGGGACGCCCCATTGCGGGTTTGAGATGTAATCGTTGAGGGAGATAATCCCATTTTCGTTTTTTTGCCAGAGTTGCAGTTGTTCAATTGGCGCCACGATGACATTGGCGGATTGGTCTGTTTTCAGATTGGCTTCAACATAATCATTCAGCAGCGCGTCGCTTCCCGGGGCAGAAATGCTGACCTGGATTTCCCAGATATTGGTGCGGTTGAACTCGGAAACCAGCCCGGAGGCGGTTTGCTCAATCTGTCCGGACCAGGGCACCGCGAAGATGATCTCCAGTCCTTTGAGTTCTTCCGGGTCAACCTGTAAATGCGCCGGTGGGGTTGGGGAGGGCAGATTATTGGTTGGCTGCGCGTTTGGGGTGCTGGTAGCTTTCACAGGCGCTGTGGCTGTCGCTGCATTGTCCGTTGGTGGAACTGGTACGGGCTGGCAACCAGTAACGCTCAGCATGACCAGTGTAGAAAGGATTATCCAAGATTTAGCTTTAGAGATCATAATGTCAGGCTTTCCTGTACTCGAAATTGTTATTTCTGGTGCAGCAATGTTGATCTGGATTATAAAACGGGATACTTGAGATTAATCAAAATCAGTTTGCCATTCCGGGTGGCGATGGTGTTCAAACAATCTGGCGAGAACTTCGGGGGTGGTCCGCGCCAGGGAGAGTGGTGGAATGTGGCTTTCATCAAAAAAAGCCGCGCCTGAAGTCTCAACGCTGTCGGAAGGTTCTCCGCCGATCAAATCACACAGAAAATACATTTTAAACAGATGGAAGATATAAGGGGTGTGGCCGTGCTGGTTGCGGTCGTAAAGCGCCAGCAGCTTTTTTGCTTTTACCCGGTAACCTGTTTCTTCCCAAACCTCCCGCTCCACCGCACCGCTGGGGGTATTGTTCACATCAACCCACCCGCCGGGCAGAGTCCAACCGCCGTCCGAAAGTTCACGGACAAGGAGTATTTTACCATCCCGGAAGACAACACCGCGCACATCTAATTTTGGGGTCGCGTAACCGGCTTCTGCGGCAAATAGTTCCCGCAGGATGGGGGCTTCGAGGCCGGCCTGATCAGCGAGTATTTCCGCGGCGATTTCACTGACTTCGCGGTAGCGTTCTCTTTCAAATGGGTTACGGGTGTATGCCAGCCCGCTTTGGGCAATAGCCTGCAGGTTCTGAGCCCATACCAACCATTTTGGTGTTGACATAACGGTCCTTTCCACGGCGATAAAACGATTTTAAGGGAACTGATGATAAATTTTATCAAGCATTTGTAGAATTGACATGATTGAGGATTATTTGTATAATCAGCACATCTAAATTCTATATTTGAATTGCCAAAAGTAGTAGGCCACAGGAGAACTGACAGAGAAGGAGCGCCGTGGGTTGAGAGCCTCCACAGGGAAACCGGACTGAAGTCGTTTGGTCGAATTGTTGAAGAAATCCAGCATTTTCTGCGGGAGACTAGAACAACACGGTGTAGCCCGTTACAGCGAAATCCTGATCACTTTGTCGGGAATTGAGTGTATTGGCGCTTATGTGCCAATGAACTGAGGTGGTACCGCGGGAGATTTCCTCTTTCGTCCTCTGGGATGAAAGAGATTTTTTATTTTTTTGACCCTTTTGGGTCTGGAGGTATGGATGACACAGGTGAATTTGCCCAAGACGTATGATTTTAAGGATACTGAACAGCGGTTATATGAGTGGTGGGAAAAGACAGGTTACTTCAAGCCGGATAACGAACCCCAGGCGCAGGATTTTGATCTCACGAAAAAGCCGTTTGTCATCTCCATTCCACCGCCGAATGTAACCGGAAAACTTCATCTTGGACACGCCATGTTTGTTTCGATGGAAGATTTGATGATCCGGTATCACCGCATGAAAGGCATCCCGACTTTGTGGGTCCCGGGTACCGATCACGCGGGGATCGCGACGCAATTATTGGTGGAACGGTCCTTGGTGGAACAAGGAACTTCACGCGAGGAACTCGGCCGCGAAGCGTTTGTCAGCAGGACATGGGAGTGGAAAGAGAAGTACGGCGGTTTGATCACTCAGCAGATTCGGCGCTTGGGGGCCTCCTGCGATTGGGAGCGGGAGCGTTTCACACTGGATGACGGCCTCTCGCGCGCAGTGCGTGAAGCGTTTGTGCGGTTATATGAAAAAGGGCTGATCTATAAAGGCCCGCGTCTGATCAACTGGTCACCGGGCCTGCGCACGGCAGTCTCGGACCTGGAGGTGGAATACTCGGAAGAACCGGGTTTCCTGTACTACTTTAAATATGTCCTGGCAGACGATCCAGAGGACTATATTCCGGTGGCAACCACCCGCCCAGAGACGATCCTGGGAGATACGGCAGTGGCCGTGCATCCGGAGGATGAACGCTACCAAAAGTATGTCGGCCGCAAAGTTGTGGTGCCAGTCCTGGGCCGGGAAATCCCGGTGATCGCGGATGAATATGTGGACCGGGAATTTGGGACCGCGGCGCTGAAAATTACCCCCGCGCACGACCCCAATGACTATCTGATTGGCCAGAAACATGGATTGGAGACGATCAATGTGCTGGATGAAGGCGCGCGCATCAATGAAAACGGCGGGCCTTACCAGGGTATGGGCCGGTTTGACTGCCGTAATAAGCTCTGGCAGGATATGGAAGAAGCCGGATTGGTGATTAAAAAAGATCCTTATAAGCTCAAGGTTCCCCGCTCGCAGCGTGGTGGGGAGATCATTGAGCCGATGATTTCCACCCAGTGGTTTATCAGCATCAAGCCCCTGGCTGAAGCCGCGCTGAAAGCTGTCCGGGAAGAGCGGATCCAGATTGTGCCGGAACACTTCACCCGGGTCTATTACAACTGGCTGGAAAATATTGAGGATTGGTGCATCAGCCGCCAGCTGTGGTGGGGGCACCAGATCCCGGTATGGTACTGTGATGACTGCGGCGCGATGATCGTTTCTCGCGAAGACCCTGCTGAATGCCCGACTTGCAGCTGCGGCAAGCTCCGCCAGGAATCCGACGTGCTGGATACCTGGTTCTCTTCCGGGTTATGGCCTTTCTCTACCCTGGGATGGCCGGATGAGACCCCGGATTTGAAGTATTTCTATCCGACAACGATGATGGAAACCGGTTATGATATTTTGTTTTTCTGGGTGGCGAGGATGATCATGTTCGGTCTGGAATTCACCGGTCAGGAGCCATTCAGCGCTATTTATCTGCACGGCCTGATCCGGGATGAACATGGTCAGAAGATGAGCAAAACCAAGGGCAATGTGATTGACCCGCTGGAAGTGATGGATGAGATGGGCACTGACGCGCTTCGATTCACCTTACTGGTCGGTTCAACGCCGGGTAAGGATATGAATTTGAGTACCAAGAAGGTGGAGGGCAACCGCAACTTTGCCAACAAGATCTGGAACGCTGGCCGTTATGTGATCGGCGCGCTGGAGAAATCCCCGGCTGAGCCTGAAGCTGAACCGGTGTGGACTCTGGCGGATTCCTGGATTTGGGCACGCCTGCAAACGCTTGTGCGGGATGTGGAGCGCTTATTCCAGACTTACCAGTATGGTGAAGCCGGCCGGCAGATCTACGATTTCTTCTGGAGTGAATTCGCGGACTGGTATCTTGAAATCTCGAAACTTCAACTCGCGGAAGGTGGAGACCGGGCGTTCTACACGGCTTACACGCTGGTGAAGGTGTTGGACACCTGTTTGCGACTGCTGCACCCTTTTACACCGTTTGTTACCGAGGAACTTTGGGGGCATCTCAAGCAGGCCGCCGAGGCGCATACAAGCCGTCTATCTCCCCAAGGGGGATGGGAAGACGCCTTGATTGTGGCAAGCTGGCCGGAACCCCGTCCCGAAGAGGGCTGGGAAATTGAAAAGATGGCGGATTTCGAGCTGTTCATGGAAGTGGTGCGTTCCATCCGGAATATGCGCGCGGAGAAAAAGGTTACGCCCGGCAAAAAGATCCCCGCGCTGATTGTGGCGGGCGATAAAACCGTGCTGCTTCAAGGCCAGAAGAGTGCCATCGCGGCGCTGGCTTATCTGGATGAAGCGCAGGTTGAAATCCGTGCGACCCAGGATGAAAAACCGCAGGACCAGGTTTCGCTGGTCGTCTCTGGTGTGGAAATTTACCTGCCGCTGGTGGATCTGGTGGATAAAGAAGCGGAACGGGAAAGGCTGGAGAAGGAGCTGGCGGAAATAACCGGACAGATCAAGCGGCTGCAAGGCTTGCTTTCCAGTCCCTTTGCGCAGAAGGCACCTCCGGCGGTGGTGGAGAAAGAGCGCCAGAAACTGGCGACCTATGTGGAAACAGCAGCAAAGCTTAAAGAACAGCTTGAAATGCTGAAGGGGTGATCGGACAGAGCAGCAAAAGCAATAAACCGGCACGTTGTTTGTGCCGGTTTATTATTTTTAACAGCATCGTTTACGATTGTGATGCAACCCGCTCTCGCTCGACTTGAAAGATGCGTTTCAGGACTGCCAGCGAGGTGGCGTAGGTTGAGTCCATCCCGTAATAAGAGAGGGAACCCGCGCCGAGGTTTTTGCCCTTGCTCATCGGGGTATCTGAAGCGTAATGCAGCATACCCAGGTCAAAGGGCACCCGGTGCAGGCTGACGATTTCATCAGTCGGGTGGCGTTTGGGCCGGTACATTTCATAGATCGCCGAAAGATAAGGGCCGGCTTCCATTTCAATGTCTGTATAACTCTCTTTGTAGATCACATCCATCACACGGGCGTTTTGCAGGAATGTTCCCAGCACAGTCACCGCTTTCTGATTGTCCAGCACAGTTCCATAAACCAGATAGGGAGCTACATCATCAGCTTTGAGCGCGTTGCGGAACATGTACGTGTTGTGAGAGTGTTCATCAAATACCACAGTGGGGATGATCACATCTCCATGTACACCATTCAATGAAGCCGCTTTCCCAATGATATAGATCCCCTGGATCGGGCCGAGGTGTTCCGCGGCTTTGGCCAGGATATTGTAAGCAGAGAGACCCAGGGGATAGTCGATGTTCAGGATCAACGCGTTTGTTTTGTTGAGGAAGTCCCAATTACCTTCGCATAGCCGCGGATCCATAGTGTTTAGATTGATTTTGGAAAGATCAATGATCTGGGCTTCCACGTCGAAGGCGGTTTTACTGCTTGGGACGCGGATGATCCCGTGCTCCCGTTCAAATTCTGTTTGTTCCTTCAATAAATGCTTTCCGGCTTTGGTTTGAACATATTTCTTAAAGACATAATACAAAAAATTGTTCTGGCTGGAGGGGACATACTCTGTCTGGATATTTTGCCATTCATCGAGCAGTTCTGTGTTTTCATCCTGTTGAATGAACCGGACCAATTCTTCTTGATGCTGCAGCGCGAAACCAGTGATCAGGTTGACCATACTGTGGGTGTTGCTGGATATAAAGTAAATGGGGTGGTCGTGCAGTGCAGGATATTTCTGGGTGACATTGTCCAGCCAGTTGCGGGTGACCCGCCAGTATTCTGTCAGGGAGCCACTTAACAGACGGAACTGGAGCCGGCACTTGTGGTCCGCGATTTGCTGAAGTGAGGAGACGAAATCCTCTCCCCAGATGGATTTCAGCCGGCTGAGATCTTCGGACTGCATCTCCAGGTCTTCAGCCAGTTTATTGAAGTTCTCAGAGCCTTCACTGAGGTCGTCCCAGTCGATGGAGTTATAGACGTTTTGCAACAGGATATGGAGTTTGTTCCATTCGATCTGGTAAGCGGTCAGCATGGGGACCACATCGTCAATGTCTGACCGGCTGGCAATGAAGCAGGCCAGGGTATCTTTGCGGTCAAAATAGGTTCTTCTTCTTCTGGCTTTCGCGCTGACTTCTTCCCACTTTTCAACATTCCCATAACCGTGGTTTTTAAAGATTGCTGCGCTTTGTCCCATGACCACTCGTTTTACCTCAGGCATGCAATCGGGCAGCCGCAGCAGGCTGTAAACCAGCGCCGAGATATCCGGCGAGGTCTTTCGGGCGTCTGGATGGAGCGACGAATTCATACTGGCGTGGATTTCTTCCAGCGTGCGAATTTTAACCTCTGCGGTGGAACGCAGCAAAGAGTATACAGTTTGCAGGTAGAGTTGAATTTCTTCTGAAGCGGTGCTGGGGACTCTTCGTTCCATATCCTTTTTTATGTCCTTTTAATTGATTGTAACATGTTGTATGTGCGGTTAGAATAGGGTTGCAAAGTCAACAGGTTTTTGAATTGTAGCTTATTTCTCTTTGTTATAGGTGCGGTGAATGAAGAATCGTTGGAATTATTGGATATTGTTTGTTTTTTTTAGCGGGGGCGCGGTTCGTGAAGTGGTCACCAAGCTGATCCTTGATGTTTACCCCCCTGAAGTTGTTTCTACTGTTGCGGCATTGATAGCGGTGATCAGCGTAATGTTATTTTATCTGTCGGGAAAACAGCGTTACAAAAATGCCTCGCGGGAAGAAAACTGGACAGCCAGCGTGGTTGTCTGGATGGGGGCGCTCAGCCTTTCGACTGCTTCGGCTGTGTTTTTTGGCAATATCGCGATTGACCGGATTGGCCCTCTGGCATTCAAATTGGTGGATGTGATAGTTTATCCCTTGAGCCTGTCCTTTCTGGCTTTTCTTATCTTGCGGGAGATGATAGCCAGGCGGGTGATTGTTTCCACACTGATTGCCCTGGTCGGATTTTATGTTTTTTACGCAGACAGGATCACTGAGCTTACACTTGGTTGGGCTGGCATGGCCGCGGGTGGGTTATCTGCGGTGTCTTACGCGATTTCTTTGATGATTGTGAAACGCCTGTTGTCTCAAAATATTATTCCTGAAAAAATTGTCGCGGCTCGTTTTTTATTGTTAAGTCTGTGCGCATTTTTTGTGGTGCCAGGAAAATCGTTTGAATTTTCCTGGCAAGCTGGTTTTTTACTGCTGCTTTTGGGAATATTGGGGTATGCGGGTTTGTTCACCATGTTTTTTTATGGTGTTAAAGAGATACCGGCCACAACGGTTAATGTGTTTGTAGCCAGTACGCCGCTTTTCTCCGCGCTTTTTTCATGGCTTCTTCTGCCGGATGTCCGATACAGTGTGGTGGAGATGATCGGATTACTGATTATTATCTTAGCTCTGGGGTATATGCTGGTTGTCAGAGACCCATCTCAAACCAGCCCGCCTTCTCGTGAAAAGCCAATGGATTCGAAAAAGGCGGGGTTCTTGGTAAAATAAAGCTGTTGAACGATCGTTTTATAGGGATAAGGAGAAAGCATGAAAAAGGTTGGATATATTGGTCTTGGGATTATGGGAAAATCAATGGCGCGCAACATTTTGAAAGCGGGCTTTCCGGTTGTAGTACACAACCGCAGCCGGGAAAAAGTTCAGGAACTGGTGGCAGAAGGCGCGCAGGAAGCGCATACCCCCGCGGAAGTGGCTTCAAAAGTGGATGTGGTTTTTACAAACCTGCCCGATTCCCCGGATGTGGAGCTGGTTGTGTTGGGCCCGGATGGCATTATTGAGGGTGCGCACGAAGGGATGATTTTTGTCGACAACTCTACCATCAAGCCGGCCACAGCCCGCAAGATTGCGGTGGAGTTGGGTAAAAAGGGCGTGCGCTGTCTGGATGCTCCGGTCAGTGGCGGCGATATTGGCGCGCAAAAAGGGACATTGGCCATTATGGTCGGTGGACCGGAGAGCGCGGTGGAAGAAGTCCGCCCAATCCTCGAAGCGATGGGAAAAAAGATCACCCTGGTGGGTGACGCGGGCGCCGGACAGATCGCCAAGGCTGCCAATCAGGTGATGGTGGCCGCCCAGATGGTGGCGATGGGAGAGCTTCTCATTCTTGCTAAGAAGGCCGGGGCTGACCCGCAGAAAGTTGTTGAAGCCATTAAAGGTGGCGCGGCACAATGCTGGACGCTGGATGTCAAACCAGAGCGTCTGTTCGCCGGCAACCGCAATCCGGGCTTTAAATCATACATGCAGGCAAAAGACCTCAACATAGTGGTGGAAACAGCACGAGAGTATGGCGCTCCAGTCCCGGCGGCTGCTTTACACACCCAATTGTATAATGCTATGGTTGAAATGGGTCTGGGGGAACTGGATAACTCGGCGGTGCTGGAGATTTTTGAGATGCTTTCGCGTGTCAAATTGCTGGAAGCGTGATCACAAACATTTCAAAGACGAATAGCCCCGGAGAGAATGCTTGAAGGGGCTGTTATTTTTTCTGTGGTTAAGTGCAAAACGGCGATCTCTGGCGGACAATTGAAGCGAACTGGCAGGTGCGCCCAACCGATTCCCCTGGAAATAAAAAGTGCGGTTTTTTCTGTCCTGATATACCCGCTGGTGTAGCGTTTGTTGTTAACCGGCAGTACCGGGGCCCCATAGAACGGGATTCTGACCTGGCCGCCGTGTGTGTGGCCGGAGATGAATAAATCAACGCGCGTGTTAAATTCTGTGTCCGCAGTGTCGGGGTTGTGCGCCAGCAAGATTTTGCAGCCGCGGGCAGGCACCCCTTCAAAAGTGGGGTCAATCAGGAGGTTGTCTTCCCACAAATCTCCGGTTCCTCCAAGCCAGATGCGCTGCCCATCCCGTTCGATGGGTATGGCTTTGTGGCGCAAATCCTGGCCGCTTTTCCGCATCCAGTACAGCGAGCGTTCCGTATCCGCCCAGTGGTCATGGTTGCCCAGCACAGCGTATACCCCCTGAGGAGCAGAAAGTTGGGAAAGTAATGGCCAGACCTGGTCGATCTGTTCTGTAGCATTATTTTCATGCACATAATCCCCGGTGCAAACAATGACGTCCTTTTGCAGTGTATTGGCTTTATTTACCACCCATTGGATCACTGCCCGCGGTACCAGAAATCCGAAATGCAGATCGGATAAATGAACGATGGTGAAATCCTCAAAATGGGGTGGCAGGTTGGCAACCGGTATTTTGTAATGATTGATCCAAACCAGATAGCGTTCGATGAAGAACGGGTAACTGGCAATGAGCAGCCCTGTCCCTCCGAACAACATGGTTTTGATGAATTTCCGCCGTTCAATATCTTTGATCTCGTTTTTCAAACCGCCTCTTTTTTGAAACCCATCACAAGATTCTATCAGGAAACGTGCGCGTTTTTTTCCCGGTTCTGGTTTATTAAACCATAAGTCGGTTGTAAAATTCATCGAAATCTGGATAAACGGCAGTATACAATCTTTTGCTCGTGACAAAATTCACGAATAGTGGTATTATATACCTATGTTTGATTATTCGCTTATACGAATATACGGAAAAAGGAAGGCATGGAAATTAGAGATTTAGAGCGGGAAGTTAACTGGTTGCACGAGCGGATTTGCTACGCTCTGGGGGATCCAAAACGGATCCTGATTTTGTATCTGCTGGCGGAAGGTGGCAAATGTGTGAATGATATCGCGGAAAGTCTGGATATTCCGCAATCCACCATTTCCCGGCATCTGCGCGTTCTCCGTGAACGAGAACTGGTGGAAACTGAGCGTAATGGAACTTCCGTTTTTTACACATTGGCGGATTCCAGGATCATTGAATCCTTAAACTTGATGCGTGAAATTCTTTCGACGCAGCTGGACGCGAGGGCGAACCTCGCGAACATGATTAAAGATCGATAAAAAAATACCTTTACAAACTTACAAGGAGTAAATTGATGAAAATCGTAATCGTTGGTGGTGTGGCTGGTGGTGCCAGTACGGCTGCGAGATTGCGGCGAGTGGATGAGAGCGCCGAGATTATCCTTTTGGAGCGCGGCCCATATATTTCTTTTGCCAACTGTGGTCTTCCCTATCATATTGGAAATGTTATCTCAGACCGGGAAAAATTGCTGGTGGTTACGCCGCAGGATCTGAAGGAGATGTTAAACATCGACAGCCGTATCAACAATGAAGTCATTAAAATTGACCGGTCGAATAAGGCTGTTTTGATCAAAAAACTGGACACAGGCGAAGAGTATGTAGAAACATACGACAAGCTGGTCCTTTCTCCTGGAGCGGCGCCCATTGTTCCACCCGTGCCGGGCAGCGACCTCCCTGGGGTGTTTTCTCTGCGCAATATCCCGGATATGGACCAGATCAAAGCCTATGTGGATCAGAAGAAACCCTCTCGGGCGGTTGTGGTTGGCGGTGGTTTTATTGGTCTGGAACTGGCAGAAAACCTCCACCATCTGGGGATCCAGGTAGCTGTGGTGGAAATGATGAACCAGGTGATGGCACCGATCGACTACGAAATGGCTGCCATGGTACACCAGCATCTTCAGTTTAAACAGGTTCGTCTGGCCTTGAGTGATGGTTTGAAAGCTATTGAGAAAGGCGAAGGGGATTGGATGAGTGTGGTGCTGCAAAGTGACCGCCGTGTGGATACCGAGATGGTGATCATGTCCATTGGCGTTCGCCCCGAAAATCAATTAGCCAAAGACGCCGGTCTGGAATTGGGTGTTCGCGGCACAATTGTTACGAATGAGCATATGCAGACCTCCGACCCTGATATTTACGCGCTGGGTGACGCGGCTCAGGTTACCCACTTGCTGACGGGAAAGGCGACCAGCCTGCCGCTGGCAGGCCCTGCCAGCAAACAGGGGCGTATTGCTGCGGACCATATCGCCGGCCGCAATGTCGCGTTCAAAGGCGTTATGGGTACTTCCATTGTCAAGGTGTTTGATCTGACGGTGGGTTCGACCGGGTTGAATGAAAAACAGTTGCAGCAGGAAGGAATGGATTACAGGACAGCTATCATCCACGCCTCGAACCACGCGGGGTATTACCCTGGCGCGGCACCCATGGCTTTCAAACTGCTTTACGCGCCGGATGGAAAAATTTATGGCGCACAGTTGGTCGGCCTGGAAGGGGTTGATAAGCGGGTAGATGTCATTGCTACTGCCATTCATGCCGGGATGACTGTCTTTGATCTGGAAGAATTGGAACTGGCTTACGCGCCTCCCTTTGGTTCTTCCCGCGATCCGGTAAATTTGATCGGGTTTGTGGCAGCCAATGAGCTTCGCGACGATATGAAAACAGTGGCCTGGACTGAAGTGGATAAATTAAACCGGGATGAGGTCTTTTTTCTGGATGTTCGTCAGCCTCAAGAATTAATGTTGGGGATGATCGATGGCGCCAAAAATATTCCCCTTCAGGTACTTCGCCAGCATGTTAATGAAATTCCAAAGAACAAACGGGTTGTGGTATATTGCCAGACCGGGCAGCGATCCTACTTTGCCAATCGTGTTTTGAAGCAATTGGGTTATGATGTTTATAATCTGGTTGGCGGATATAAAACCTATTCCCACGCTGTTGGCCGCCAATCGAACTTTGATATTTTTGAAAATGTCAAAATCACTCCCCGTGAAGAGATCCATGAAATCGCGCCAGTTCAACTTACGAGGGGAGCGGAGTTCATAGTGGATGCTTGCGGCTTGCAATGCCCTGGCCCTATCATGAAACTCTATAACAAGTCCAAAGAAGTTAACGAGGGCGATATCATCACCGTGAAAGCGACAGACTTTGGATTTGCTAACGATGTCAAGGCCTGGTCTGACCGTACAGGCAATAAATTGATCTCGGTAGAGCAGGAAGGTTCAATCATCACGGCGAAGATACAGAAAGGTCTTGGGCAAAAAGAGGCAGCACAGGCTGTCACAGCGACCACCATGGACAAGACGATGGTCATCTTTTCAGGTGATTTGGATAAAGCGCTGGCAGGCTTCATCATCGCCAATGGCGCCGCTTCAATGGGACATAAAGTGACTATGTTCTTCACCTTCTGGGGTCTTAACATCCTGCGCAAGGACAATCCGCCTGAAGTGAAAAAGAATCTTGTTGAGAAAATGTTTGGCTTCATGATGCCCCGTGGCGCGAACAAGCTGACTCTTTCCCAAATGCATATGGCGGGAATGGGCACCGAGATGATCAAATCTATTATGAAGAAAAAGAATGTGGATTCTCTACCTGTTATGATTGAGATGGCGCGTCAGAATGGCGTGCGTCTGCTGGCCTGCCAGATGTCAATGGACCTGATGGGAATCAAAAAAGAAGAACTGCTGGATGGTGTTGAAATTGCTGGCGTGGCGACTTTCATTGGTTCCTCCGATGAATCCAACGCGACCCTGTTTATCTAAAATTAATTGGTTCGGATAGCGAACAGGCTAACCAGGCACAAAACAGCCCCTCAACTTCATGCGGAGTTGAGGGGCTTGCTATATTTTCGGGTTGTGTGCGCTGATCAGGATGCTGATCTTGAACGGTGTACAGCCAGCAATCCAAAATAAGCGACCAGGTTTAACAGCATGGCGCCGGTGATTAATGGCACCATCGCGGAAGCACCGGCAGAGTCAATCACCCGTCCGGCAAGCCAAGGCAGGATCATAGCGCCGGTGCTGTCTCCCAGAAATAGGATCCCGGTCAACCGGCCGTTCAGTTGGAGGGATTGGCTGACCCAGGAAAATGCGGTTGGGAAGATTGGCGCCATGAAGAAGCCCAACGCGATCGGGCTTATCCAGAGCAAAGCGGTGTTGAGCGGCTGGATAAACAGGATGGAGATTGATAGCAGGCTGCCTGCCACCGCGACGGGCAGCACTTTCTTCTGCGGCACTTTCAATGCGACCCAGATGGAAAGCAGCCTGCCGATGGTAAAAGAGAGCCAGAAAGCGGAATTCATGTAAGCTGCGGTGGTTTCAGAGATGAAACCCTGGCTGAAGACGTACGTGAAGTACCAGCCGCCGAACGAAACTTCACTGCCAACGTAAAAGAAGAGGAACAACCCTGTCAGTCCCAGCAGGATGTAATCCGCACGGGTCGTGCCGGCCGTGTTCTGTTCTGCGTTATCGGTTTTGGGCTGGGTAGGGCTGTTGCCGAGCCGGGATGTCCACAGGCCCAACAGAACGAAAAATCCTCCGGAAATCCAATAAGCGATTTGGAAGCCATTGTTTACCGATAGCAATTGCGCCACAAGGAGCGGGCTGAGGAAAGCCCCGATGCCAAAAGAGAAATGCAGCCCGTTGATCAATGGGCTGGAGCGTTCGCGGAAAGTCCATACCAGAGCGGTGTTGCTTCCCACACTGACCAGGCTTTCCAGCGCGCCCATCAGAGAGAAGATAACAATCAGCATTGGCAGGCTGTAGAACCAGGCGACACCTGCCAGACATAGTCCAATCCCGATCTGCGCGAAACCCAGCAGAGGATGCGCCTTCATCCGGTCAAAAAGACGCCCCAATGTCAATGAGCCGATCAGATAACCCAATGAACGCACGGTGAACAAAATCCCCAGAAGTCCAACCGGGGTGCCGCTATAGGAGGACAGCGCGGGAAGTGTGGGACCGACAATGCCGATCGCAATTCCCATGCCGGTAAATGCTGCATAGTATGACAACAAATTTGTTATTTCAAAAGATCGCGCTCCAAGCTTCCGCTGGAGCGCACTACGCATTTCAACAGTCATAGGTTGCCCGTTCCTCTGAATTAATCTCAGAGTGATTATACAACCGAATTCTATTAACGATTAGTTGTCAGTGGTTTATTTGAAGGAATGGTAAGCAGGATTTACGCATTTTCAAAAAGGACGCACTGTCTTTGGCAGGCAATCTGTATCCGTTTATTGAGAAACAGCGTACATCAGGTCCTGGTTGATCACGTCCTGAAAGCTGATATGGATTCGCCCGTGGGAATCGATGCCTAAAGAAGAACCCATACCCATGTTGCCGTCTTCATTGACCTTGCTCACAGACCACTCACGATCCACCAGACAGGCATACTTGAGGGCTTTTTGGAACCCATCGTAAAAGCTTACGTGTGGTTTTCCATCTGCGTCGAGAGCCAGAGAGGTTTTCATGAAATATTGTCCTCCCTGCTCAAGCACACCCAGGGACCACTGAACACCGTTCCAATGGGCAATTTTCAAACTACTGCTGGAATCGGAGACATAGCTGATATAGAGCTGGTTGTCTGGTGTACAGCGCAGGGAGGGATAAATCTCGCCTTCACCCACATGGTCGAGCACAATTGTGTGCCAGCGGTTGTTATCTTTCCAGGCCAGCTTCAAATCCTGATGGGTGTTATCGACATAGGCAATCAGGGGTCTCTGGTATTGGTCGTAAACCAGCGAAGTAAAAGCGCCTACATCACCATCGCTATCTACAATCTCAGTGAACCACTGATTGTTTTTCCGGGTACCAAACTTCAGATCATTGGCTGGTGTGTCATAAAAGCTGACCGAGGGCCTGCCCTGGCTATCCAACGCAATGGATGGATACCATCCGGTCCAATCTCCATAATCATGCTCTTCAATCCACTCAATTTCCCAGATTCCATCTTTGAGAGCCCCATACTTGGTGGAAGGAAGTCCCCAGAAAACCGCTTCAGGAAGGTTGGAAGCGTTGATGACCATTGAGGAATCTGTGCCAGTGTCAATGGCCTGTTGTGCCACTTCAAAACGCCATTTTGTGCCGTTCCAATAAGCGTGGCGCAGTTCATCCTGGGAATCGTTGTTGTAGAGGATGTGGACTCTGTCCTGGGAATCAATAGCCAGTGAAGTGATCTCTCCTATCCGGGTGGAGGAAAAGGCGATCTGCGCGTCGAAGGTTTCGGTTTGGTGAAAGATCACTTTGAGCTGGCGGTTTGAGGAATGGCGGTAAGCGAAATAAGGGCAGTCATTTTCATCCATCGCGAGGGTTGTGTATAAACCAACCAGGTCCTTGTCGCCTACGGATACCCTCTCATTCACCCAGTCTTTTCCTGATTGGTGGATATAAAAAACCTGCGAGTTGTCCACGCGGTGAAAATAGGTGATGTGGGCCTGATCCTGGCTGTCGAGGGCGAGGGTGGCATATTCTCCGGTGTTGTCCACTTCTGTCAGGGTCTCGGTTGCGAAAGTTCCAATTGTGTCGTTCTGCCAGGCGTATTTGAGGCGTTTATTTACCTGATCATAATAAGCGATGTGGGCCTGCCCCTGAAGATCAATTGCCAGCGAGGGATAATGCCCGGCGGTATCGTCAACCGTTTGCCGTGACCAGCCGGATGCCGTTTTTTGGGCATAGATTAACGCGCTCTTGCCTTTATGGTAATAGGCCACATGGGGCTGCCCATGTTGGTCCAGAGCCAGCCAGGAGGCGCTGCTCACCTTCTCTGAATCATCAATAGTTTCAATCTGCCAGCCAACCTCTTCCAGGTGATAGGCATACTTCAAAGCCTGGAGGTCATAATCGTAATAGGATAAATGCGGGTTGCCGTTCAGGTCCACCTGGATCAGTGGATTGCCGCCTTTGCCAAACCTGGACTGTGATCGATCCGTATCGGGTTCGGGGATTTCAATTACTTCAATTTGCCAGCCCTCATGAGTGGACCGGGCGTATTTCAGCCGGCCGTTGACCTCATCGTAATAGGCGATGTGCGCAAACCCTTGCCAGTCTATGGCAAGGGTTGCGTACATCCCCACGCCGTAATCTTCATCCACTGTTTCCTGTCGCCAGGTTTTGCCATTAAAACAAGAGAAATAGAGGTGGTCATTCCCGAAGGCCACACAGGGTTTTCCGGCTTCTTTGAGTGCCAGATACCCCCGCCCTAAGATCTTGAAAAATGCGGGTGCGTCGAGATGTTGAATATCCCAGCGAACCGGCTGTGCCAAAGTATTGATTGACAGCGCGCCCACCTGCTGGATTGCTCCTTCATACGTTGGCGCTTGTTGCAGGCTCTGACAGGATGTGAGGATCAGGCTTAATACAATGCATATCACAATAAGCTGTCTGGATGAAGATACTTTCATTGTTCTGGACCTCAAAGAAATGGTTTTGTAAAGTATCAAACTATGTTTAAAAAATACTCAAACTGATTTCAGTGTTATGTCAAGGTGTTCCTTTGGAATCATCATGTTAGCATATATTTCGAGATTATTGAGATCCTTTACAAGGGTACAACCTAATTTCAAACAAGTTCTGAGTGTAAATCCACAATTGCCAAGAAATGGGTTTGATATCGTTTTGTCTTTCAGTCGGAAAATTTTTTCAATTATAAACGAGGAGTCTCCTTTTTAAGTACTATGAAGGATGGATTACGAAAGGGCGCTGATTGCAAGCAATGAAGTAACTCCATTGCGGTGTTAATCTGAAGAAAACAGATACCGGGTAGGTTACAGTAAAGAGGTTTGCTAAGACAATTTTCACCACCGCTGGTGTACCGAGTTGCGGAGCAAGCTATCATAAAATGCTGTAAACTTCTGTGATTATGATGTCACTCAGCAGGGGCAGATTGGCCACGGCGGCATTATCCTGCACTTGAATGGCATTTTTGGCGCCAGGAATGACGCAGCTTACCGTTTCGACCATCAGTACCCACCGCAGAACGAATTGAGCCATGCTGGAGTTGGCGGGTATCAGCCCGCGCATTTCATCTATTGCTTGCAAGCAGTTTTGTAGTCTAATCCTGCGAAAGTCTTGCTGCGGTCAAGGGCTTCTTGGTGGTGGTTGAAAACACAGTGAAAAAATGGTTTGAGCAGATATCTTGCCGTTCAGCAAGCCGGAAGCCAGCGGTACCCGCACCAGAATTCCAATCCGGTGCTCTATGGTAATTTGGAAGAATAATCCGGACAAACGCTGATGGAACATGTTGAAAATGATCTGGGCAGTTAAGAAACATGGGTATTCGATTACTTAAAGAACATGTTCCACTTTTTTGACGCTCACGCCATAATATCTTATTTTCCCGGCGGGTACCAGATCAACTGCTTCAGTTTTCAGATTCTTCAAACTGCGCATGATGGAAGCGGTGAGGTTTTCAAGGTTGTATCCGGCGGCACCCTGCGGTTTAATTCTTTTTACCGCTTTGGTCGCGATAAAATTTCTTCACTGCATTCCCGCCGCAATCGGGCCAGCGGGCGCTCGCTGCGCCCATCGCCCTATGCATCGGCGGTATCGAAAAAGTTGATCCCCTGATCAACGCCGGCGTGCAAGGCAGCCATTGAATCTTCATTGCTGACCTGCCCTTACGAATTTCCCAGGCGCAAAAACTGACAGCGGAGATTTTAAACCGGTTTTGCCTTATTCACTATATTCCATTATTGCTCCAGATGAAAATTAATTACAGGTTTAATTTGGCTCTACCGCTCAAGGATTTGTGTGTCCTGGATTATCATCATCTTTTTTTGCGAACCATGACAAATTGTTTTCCATTTACTGGAGAGTGAATTTTTTAAAGGGTTTATGGAGATATTCTGGCAATATCCAGTGACTTGAGTGTAAGAGGTCGAGTGGCTTTTATCAGTGCGTTGAAAAACCGAATGTAAGTTAAAAATGTATCAGGGTTGGCTTCTAGCCAACCCTGATATGGGATCTTGTCTGGATATAAATTTATTTTACTTCAACAAGCACCGCTCTAACCATTCGTCGAGAAAGGTAATCTCCGGTGAATGGGTTGTATAGCTCACAGGTAAGCAGCGTGATCCAATCTCGCTCTTCGTGCTGCAATACGGTATCGAAATTCTTCGGGGCAACCAGTTTGTTTTCGCGCACTTCATAAATATATGCCAGTCCGAAAGCATAAATCTTTACCCTGTCACCATATTTTAAACTCTTCAATTTCGCAAAAGGTCCCGGCTGGTTGAATGCAGACCAGTTATGAGCGGTAATCACAGTGTTGCCATCCCAGGTTGGATAGGCAGAGCCAATCAGATATCCGGCGTTTTCACCCAACCAGGTTACGTCCCAATCCCCATCTACTAACGGAACAGTCACAATGTCTGTTGTTACACCGAGAGAAGGAATTTCAAGGATGAGTTCTCCATTGTTTTGATAAGCCTTTTCAGGAGATTGCTCGGGCAGTACTGTTACCATACCCGGCGCGAAGCCTGTTTGAGGCAGTTCCTCGGCCGCCAACCACTCTTTTCTGGCTGTCGC